>Ga0302326_10007100_pt1 | contig 25041 bp, 21 predicted proteins | sample Palsa_T0_3_FD_202264 | JGI IMG/M metagenome (GOLD analysis project Ga0302326, IMG submission 202264) | Peat permafrost microbial communities from Stordalen Mire near Abisko, Sweden - Palsa_T0_3 | ecosystem: Environmental > Terrestrial > Soil > Palsa > Peat permafrost | place: Sweden: Abisko... | reverse complement strand
ATATCGGGGAGTCAACACGAAGCGAAATAGCTTATGCGGAGTCTTTGGGGACGCGCGTGGATTACCTGGAGCCGCTGGGTAGTTAAATATATAAATCCCGAAAAAACCGTGCCGCGCGCCGCGTTTTCTCTCCCGCTCGCGCACCTGCTTCGGCACACGCTCAAAACCACGATTTACTCGGTTCTAGTCGGGACACTCAAACGAGTAGAACTCGCCGCATCTCCTGCTTAATCAACCACATCACCTTTTTCTAATCGACACAAAACACGAGTTCTCCGATGCACCATTTCTGGTGCAATTTGTTCTGCTTTTGCCACTTTTTTGGCCTCTCCGCGCCTAGGAAAAACGCCTCCGCGTCCTCGATTTCCGCGCCCTCGTGTCAAGCCGCAATCCTGTGACGATTCTCTTCATGCAAGCGAGGAAAAATCAACGGCGCCGAGGCTGCCGCTCGAATGGCGCGCGTTCCAGCAGAAAAATCGCCACCAAAAGTACCCCGAGCGCCAGCCCGAGAAGCGGCACGGACGGCGGCACGCCTCCGCGCACCAGCGCGAGCGCCAGCACTCCGCCAAGAATTCCCGCCGAATACAGCAGCAGGACGGCTCCCCGCGTGCCCAACCCCAGATTTGCCAGGCGGTGCGCGGTGTGGTCTTTGCCGGGCGAAGCGAAGGGCAGCAATCCCCGTCGGCTGCGCGAAACGGAAACCAGCGCCGTATCGAGAACCGGAACCGCAAGAATCAGCAACGGCACAAGCCATCCCGCCAGGCCCAGCAATGCCGGCGGCCGAATTTTTACGCTGAGCGCGGCCAGCAGAAATCCCAGCAGCATCGCTCCGCCGTCACCCATGAAAATTTTTGCCGGATTGAAATTCCACAAAACAAATCCCAACGCCGCGCCGAAAACCGCGATGGCCAGCGACCGCACCAGAAATTGTCCGGTCATTGCCGCCGCAATCGCAAAAAATGCCGCAGCCACGGTCGCGACTCCCGCGCAAAGTCCGTCCATGTGATCGAGAATGCTGAACGCCGCGATGATTCCCGTTACCCACACAACGGTGAACACCAAATCGCAAATCAACCCCAGCGTTCCGGGAACCATCGCGCTGAAAAGATTCGCGCGGACACCTGTGGCCCAAAGAATCAGCGCCGCACACGGCATTCCCGCGAAAAGTTTCACCTGATGGTGCAGATGACCGCCGTCATCGAGAAATCCGACGAGGATGATCAGCGACGCTCCGGCAAGAATGCCGGCAATTTGCGCGCTCGCAGCGCGGTGAAACGCAAAAACCGTGGCCAGCACAAATCCCAGATAAATCGCCAGCCCGCCGAGCAACGGCACCGGCTGCACATGAATCTTGCGCGGGCCGGGATGGTCCACCATTCCGATATGCAGAGCCAGCGCGCGCACCGGAAACGTCAGGCACGCCGATGCCGTCAGTGCAATCAGGAACGTGATCCAATCCGTTATAATCATTTCCTACCCATTTTTCTGGTTTCCGCTGTCCATATCCGGCCTCAATGAGCTCCTCGCGGATGTTTTTGATGAAAGCGGTGTCCTGCTCTCGGCCGCGGCCTCTTCGACCACTTCCACGAAGCGGCGCAATTCCGCTTCGCGACAAAATCGTGAGGACAGTTCACGGGCGCGCCGGCCCATTTCCTGCAAACGTTCCGGCTGCTCGCGCAATTCGCGGACGCATCGAACAATTCCCTCGGCGTCTTCGGGTTCGACGGCGCCTCCGCAGCCCGCCGCGCGCACGAGCCGCGACACATCGGAGCTTTCCGGCGCCACCGCGAGCACCGGCCGCCCTGCCGCCAGAATTCCATAAAGCTTGCTGGGCACCACGACGCCTTCCAGGCCGCGTTTCACCGTAACGATGTGCATGTCGCCCGCCGCCATCACCTCGGGAATTTCCGCCGGCGGCCGAAAATCCAGAAAACGAACACCGGCGCAATCTCCCGCCAGCGATTCCACTTCCCCGCGCTTTGATCCGTCGCCGACGAAGACCAATCCGACGCCTTCGGGAGCCAGCGCGCGCGCGGCGCGAATCAGCGTCTCCCATGCACCATAGAATCCTAGATTCCCCGCATGCAGCAGAACGAACGGAAAGCCGCCGCGAATTTCCCTCACCGCCGAATCCGCGGCGGACACAACGCGCGATGGCGGCGCGGCTCCATCGCGCACCGTAATCACGCGGTCGGCGGCGATGCCCTTTGCAAGAATGCGCTCCCGCATGTCGTCTCCGAGCACGATGACGCGTTGCGCGCGCCGCAATGACCGGCGATGCAGCCATTCCCACAGTCGCGGCAAACGGCCGGGGCGCAGAATATCCCCGCCGGTCGCCATTTCCGGATACAGGTCGCGAATGTTGTAAACGAACGGCCGGCGTGTGAGAAATGAAACCAGCGCCCCCGCCATGCCGACAAACGGCGGGTCCGTCATAGCAAGGACAAGATCAGCCCGCAAGATAATGGCTCGCGGAACTGCCAGCGCCACATAGGTGAGATAGTTCGTGGTTCGCTGCCGCATCTGGTGCCGGGGATAACTGGTGGAACCAACGCGTTCGATGGTGACGTTGCCGTTGCGTTCGCGCCGCAAAAGTTTGTAGGGGTAGCGCTCCTCGGGATCGTAGGAGGGCATGCCGGCAATCACGGTGACGCGATGGCGCTTGGCGAGCGCGGCCACCACCTGCGCAGCCATTTTCGCGGTCGCCGAAGTGTCCGGCGGATAGTATTCGTTAATCAGAACGACATGCACGGAGCGGTCCCAAGTCCATTCCGCAATCGACGCGGGTGCCGGCGGAGAGACCGCCAACGAGACCTATTGTCCGCGATTTTCGGACGCGGGGGAAATCATTTCGCTGTCTGCGGAAACCAACTTTTCGAGAAGGAAATTACCAATTACCAGAGCGTCCATGTGCGTTCGCAGGAAGCAATCCAGCGCTTCTTCCGGGCGGCACACGATGGGCTCGTTGTCGTTAAACGAAGTGTTCACCAGTACGGGCACGCCGGTGCGCTGCTTGAATTCTTCAATCAGTTTCCAGAAGAGCGGATTCGTCTTCCGGCTGACGGTTTGCAGACGGGCTGTGCCGTCCAGGTGAGTGGGCGTGGGAATAACATCGCGCTTTTCCGTGCGCACCGGAAAAGCAAACGTCATGAACGGCGAAGGATGATATTGTTCAAAATATTCCGCCGCCGCTTCTTCGTGGATTGACGGAGCGAAGGGCCGAAAGTCTTCGCGGTGCTTGATGCGGCGATTCAGGATGTCTTTCATCTCCGCGCGTCGCGGATCGGCGAGAATGCTGCGGCTGCCCAGCGCACGCGGTCCCCATTCCGCGCGGCCCTGAAACCAGCCCACAATTTTTCCGCCAGCAAGCCGCTCGGCACCGGCGCGAAGCAGCGGTTCCTCTTCCAGCTCTTGGACGCGAATAGCTGTCCCCCTGGCTCGCGATTCTACCACCTGCAGAATCCGAGCCCGTGAAAATTCGGGACCCCAACCGGCATCCTCCATGACGAAGCTACGAGGTTGGCGAAGAATTTCGTGCGTCACGTAATATGCGGCGCCGACGGAAAGGCCCGCGTCACCGGCAGCAGGCTGCACGAAAACTCGCTCGAAGCCGGTGGCGGAAAATATTTTCCCATTGGCGACGCAGTTGAACGCCACGCCTCCGGCCAAACACAAATCGCGCAAGCCGGTGAGCCGCTGAAGTTCATTCAGCGTGCGCAGGAGAATTTTCTCGAGATGCGCTTGAAGAGTCGCGGCGATATCGCGATGATGCTGTTCCAGCGGCGAATCGGGCCAGCGCGCGGGACCCAGACGCTCTTCGAGGTATGGTGAAAAAATCGGGCCCAGCGCCGGAGTTTCCGATGCGGAATTCCATGTCATTTCAGCGCCGCGGCGATGATGCGTGAAATATTCGAGGCCAAGCCGAAAGCCGACTTTACCATTGGGCGCGACAATCCGCTGAAACTCGTCACGAAACGCCGGTTGCCCGCTGGCCGCCAAACCCATCACTTTGAATTCGTCGCCGAAACGCAGAAAACCCAGGTATTGCGTCAGCGCCGTATAATACATCCCCAGCGAATGAGGAAACACAACCTCGCCATGCACGCGCAGGCGCGCGCCTTCACCCGTGGCCCACATGGTACTCGCGAAATCGCCGAAACCGTCGGCGGAAAGCACGGCGGCGCGTTCGAATGGCGAAACGTAAAACGCGCTGGCGAGATGCGTGCGATGATGCTCGACGCGATGAAACCGTGCGCGGATGCGCAGCGGATCGGCTCCGCAAGCGGCGGCCAGCAGCTCTCGAATTCCGGCGAAACGGGAAAAAATACGAGCGCGGTCCAGAGCAAATTGCGGCATACGCGCGGCGAACCATAACTTTGTTCCCAAGCGCGCCCAAAAATCGCGCGGTATGGCGACGTGATCTACTTCGTCGAGCCTCACGCCGGCGGTTTCGAGGCAGTAGCGGATGGCATTCGCAGGAAATCCCGCTGCATATTTCACGCGATTGAAGCGTTCTTCCTCAACGGCCGCCACGAGTTGGCCGTCCACCACGATGGCGGCGGAAGCGTTGGCGTGAAAAGCGTTGATGCCCAGTATGACCATGCCGAATTTCCGATCATCCATCCGCTGCGAGATGGCGGCGCGACCATTCGTTCAGAACAAAAAGGCTCCAGGGACGAGACCAGCTCGTGCGGTCCCGCAGGAAATTCCGCCACACGTTCGCCACGGCGCCGAAATCCAGAGCGGCGACAAGCGCGGGAGCGGGATCGGCGAGGCTGGCGTCTACGCGTTCGCGCAATCGGCCGCGAAGCCAGCTCTCCCACGGCAGCGTAAATGTACGCTTCGGCTGCGCCACGATCTCCTCGGGCAAAAGATCGCGAAGCGCTTCGACAAGCAAGGATTTCGGCGCTGCGGTAGAATTCGCCGCGGCCGCTGATCCCAGCGCGAACTCCACGATCCGATGATCCAGAAACGGCACGCGCACCTCCAGCGAGTGCGACATGCTCATCGCGTCGGTATCGCGGAGTAAAACATTCACCATGTAGGTGCGTAATTCCAGCCAGGATGCCTGATGGAATTCGTCGGCGCCGCCGGCCGAATTGGCGGCATCGGCGAGCCATGTGCGCCATGGAGAAGATTCGTCCGCTTTGCAGGAGGCCTTTAACAACTCAACTACTTGCGCGGGAGTAAAAAGCAGACGCGCGAAGAGAATGCCATGAGGAAAATATTGATCGGCTGCCAAGGCGGCTAGCCCTTTGCGCCACGCATCGCGCCGCGCCGGCGGCACGGGGAAATCCCCCGCTACGGATGCCAGCGTTTTCGCGAGGAAAGGTGAAATCGAGTTACCCAGCCGGGCGATTCGCGCGAGCCAACGCGCGTCGCGGAAGGTGGAATAGCCTCCAAAGAGTTCATCGCTGCCCAAGCCGCTGAGACACACCTTCAGCCCCGCCTCGCGAGCCGCTTCGGAAACAAACCAGGTATTGACGCCGTCCATGGTGGGCTCGTCCATTGCCTCGACGGCTTCGTCCATCCGCGAAACCATTTCGTCTTCGGTCACCAGTCGTTCCGAGTGCTCGGTTCCGAGTTGGGCAGCCGTGCGCCGCGCAATTTCGGCTTCGGAGAATTCCTTTTCGGAGAAAACAACGGTGAACGTACGCACGCCGCGCTGTTCACGGCTGGCCAGTGCGGCAATGGCCGTGGAGTCGAGGCCACCGCTGAGGAATACTCCCAGTGGAACGTCCGCAATCAGATGCTCGCGCACGGATTCTTCCAGATGAACACGAAGAGTATGCGCCGCCGAATCCAATCCGTCGGCATCTTCGGCCGCCGGCGCTGATGGAATGCTACGGGCAAAATCCCACCACAGCCGCGGAGTGGCTTCCATGCGGGCCTGCCGCAGGTCAATCTGCGTAGAGTGGCCCGGCGGAAGCGAGCGCACTCCATTGACCAACGTCTCCGGCTCGCCGACGGCGCCAAAAAGCAAGAAACTTTCCAGTGCCGTGCGGGAAAGCCGTCCGCTCAACCATTGGGATGCGAGCAAGGCCCGCACTTCGGAGGCGAAGACCAGACCTTGCGGAAGGGCGGCGTAATAGAGAGGTTTGATGCCCAGACGATCACGCGCCAGAAAAACATGGCACACGTTTCCCTCAGGTCCGTCCGGCAATTCCGCAATGGCAAAAGCGAACATGCCGCGGAGATGCGTGACCAGGTCCGTGCTCCAGGCCTCCCAGCCGTGAACCAGGACTTCGGTATCGCAGCATGTGGCAAAACGATGGCCGCGGCTGGAAAGCTCATCGCGCAACAATTTGAAATTGTAGATTTCGCCGTTGCAGACGGCCGCAACGGTGCGAGACTCATTCCACACGGGCTGATGGCCGCCGGCAAGATCAATGATGCTCAGGCGGCGCGCTCCGATTGCGGCATTGGGCGCAATTAACAGGCCTTCGTCGTCCGGGCCGCGATGCCGCAGGGCGGCGAGCATCCGGCGCAGTGCCGCAGGGGCATCGGGGGTTTGTCGCGGGGCGAGAATTCCGCAGATGCCGCACACGGCGTCAGCCAGCCTCCGGAAAAATCATGCACGCGTAAAGCTTTTCCATTTCCGTCAAGGGTTGCGCCCATGTCAAACTGCGCGCAACCTCCGCGCATCCGGCAGCCAGCTGCGCTCGAAGAGCGGAGGTATCCAGCAGCGCGTGCATGGCGGCAGTCAATTCCTCGCGGCCATGGGGAATCACGACGGCGGCGCGATTTTCCAGAAGCGGCGCAATCCCGCACCGGTTCGTTAAAATCACGGGCACGCCGGCGGCAACGGCTTCGCCGGCCGAATTGCCAAAATTTTCATTCTGCGAGGGAAGAACAAACACGTCCGCGTCGCGATAGGCCGCCCACTTGGCCTCGTCGTAGAGCGCGTCTATGAAAATTACGCGCTCGGCAATTCCCAGTCGCGATGCCAGACGCCGCAATTGCGACTGGTAGCCATCGCCTTCTTCCGGGCCGGCGATCACGAGGATGGCATCCGCCCCGCGCGGAGATTGTTTGCGCCAAGCCGCGAAAGCTTCGAGCAGGAGGTCGGGGCTTTTCTTGGAGACTACGCGTCCCAGAAACAAAACGAGTGCCGCGCGAGGTGGAATCTTCCACTGCGAGCGGAACGTGCCCTCCGCAGGAAACGATGGCGGGAATTCCAGGCCGTTGCGCCGCAAAATAATTTTGTCCGTGGGAATGCTGGCGGCGGCCAAGTCGGCCTGTTCCTGCGGGGAAGTGGCAATTAAATAGCGCGCGCCGCGGATCATTTTCTCGCCCAGCGCCTTGTGATACAGGCGCTTGAGAGCGATATTACGGACGATCGGGCAAAACATTCCCATCGGCTCGATAACATAGGGAATGCCAAGCGCGCGGCAGGATTTCGCAACGGATGGTCCGAGCAGATCGTATAGGCCGTAAATATGCACCACATCGAATTCGCGCAGATTTTCGGCGGCGAAGCGCCCGACCGCCGGGTTCCAGGTGAGAGCGCGATAACACGCTCGAGTTGGCAAATAGACCGCGCGGACTCCTTCGTGCGTTGCTTCCCGGCCCCAACGTGACGAAACGAAACCGTCGGACGTCGAATCGCGCTTGTTCAAACCAAGATCGGCCGTCAGAATTGTGAGGCGATGCCCGCGCCGCGCCAGTCCGTGCGCAATCGCGCGAACTTTCACCACCGCGCCGCCCATTTCCCGGAAAGGTTCATAAGCCTGAACCGTTTTTAAGATACGCATGTTGGTGAATATTTCAGGGCTGCGAACCAAACTTCGTAAGCCAAACCCGGCCACCGAGGCAATATTCGCACGTCAATGGCATGCAGAAACGGAAACAGACAGCGAGGCGGAATGGAAATATGCCGGTTTGCGAAAGAAACGGAAGTCAGAATCCCGTCGCCGGCCATCGCCTGTGGCTGAAGCCCCAATTCGCGCAAGTGCCTGCGGAAGCGGCGTGGCCATCGAAATTCTTGCACGAAACCCGGTTTGAAAAGGTTCCAGAGGCGCGTAAGACACGAATAGGGAGAAAGCGCATTATTGATGCTGCAAAGAAAGCGGCCGCCGGGACGCAAAACTCGCGCCATTTCGGATAGCGCGGCAGCATCATCGGCGATGTGCATCAGGACTCCGGTGCAGAGCACCTTGTCAAAACTGCAATCCGCAAAGGGCAGATGGGTGGCATCGGCAACCATACTGCTGGCGGCTTGGGGATGGGGAGAGGAGCGCAGGCGGCGCAACATTTCTTCCGAGCGATCCACACCCAGCCACTCCACGGGCGCCACCTGCCACAGTGCTTCCGAAATCCAGCCGTAGCCGCAACCGACTTCAAGGATGCGATCACCAGCGCGAGGCACCAGAAGTTCCAGCGCGATGCTGCGGTCGCGCTGCGATTTGAAATACCGATAAGGATTGCGGGCTTCCCGCCAGGATTGCCAGAAGTCGGGCGTCCATTCATAACCACCGGCCGCGCGTGTTTCCCTGATATTCATCAATTGGAAATTCCAAAGGAATGGTACACCGTTCCGGCGGATGAATCAGAACAGGGAGCATATTTGGCGCAGGATTTCCTCTACGCGGGCGGAGAAATTCTCGAATCGAAAATTCCGCAGAAGGCACTCGCGGCCGCGTTGACCCATTTCGTGCCGCAGCTTTTCGTCGCGCAACAGTTCGATCAGAACGGACGCGAGCTGGTCGCAATTCTCCTGGCGGACTAAGAAACCAGCTACCCCGCCTTCGACAATGTCGGGAATGCCGCCATGATCACCTCCTACGACAGGCTTGCCGAGCGCCATCGCTTCCAGAAAAACCAGGCCGAAGCCTTCTCCACTGCTGGGCAGAGCGAAGACATCGCAGCGGGCGTACCAGGCGACGAGGTCCGCGCCCTGCAGGGAATTCAGGAACGTGACGGCTCCCTCGCCAGCGACCGTGGCGGCTTTTTGTTCCAATCGCGAGCGATCGTCGCCGTTTCCGATGGCTACCAACACAGCATCGGGGATCGCGGCGCGGATACGAGGCATGACCTCGATCAGCTCATCGAGGCCTTTATAACGCTCGGAAGCGGACCAGCGGGCCACGGTGAGAATCACGCGACGAGCGGGCAATTGCAATGAAATGGAATCGCGCCGCGGAGCAGCAGCTAACGCTTCAAAGCTGGGGTCAAGCGCCCAAGGCAGACGGTGTATGCGGGAATTCGAAATTCCCTGTTCTGTGGCGAGCTTTCCCCCTGTGTAGCGGCTGGGGGCGACAACGGCGTCCGCGCGGCGCAGCGCCAGTTGGCGCATCGTTGGAAGACAAGTCCATACCTCCACTCCATGTGCGCAGACAATTGTTTGCAAACGCGGACGGAGAATTTTCATTGCCGCGACGATCGGAGCCAGATTGGGATGCAAAGCCCACGCCACCTGCGCTCCATCGCGCGAGGCTCGAATGGCAGCACCGATGAATCTCGCGCGGCTGCCGCCGAAACCTTCGAATACAATTTCAACGCCGCCAACCGAAAGTGAGTGGGTGCCGACCGGATCGTTGAGGCTGAGGAAGCGGCAGTCCATGTTGCGTCGGCCTGCCGCAAGCACGAGCGCCGCGGCGGTTTGCCGCCCGGCAGTCTGTACGCCGCCCGGAGCGATTAGTTCGGAAAAAAGTCCGACGATCATTGGCGTTGCCGGACAGCCATCGCGTAAAGAAACAGCCCACACATACGGGCGGCGTTTTCGTCCCACGTGAACCGGCGCGCGGTACAGGCCGCGTTCGTGCCCAGTCGTTCGCAAAACGCACGGTTTTCGACGAAACCGCGGATCAAGGCTGCCAGTGCCTGCGAGTCCGTGGCATCCTCGAGGATCAGCCCATTTTCGCCGTGTTCGATGATTTCGCAACCTCCGTTGTTCCGCGACGTGATTACGGGGAGCCCGCAGGCCATGGCCTCCGCCGGAGGCATGGCGAAGGAGTCATGCAGCGAGGGACCTACATAAGCGTCGCAGGCGGCGTAGAATTGCGCAACATCCGCGGATGGTTGCAGGAAGACAAGTTGGCTGGAGATTCCCAGCTTTTCAGCAACGATTGCGAACGGCGCGGGGTCGTCGCTGCCGACAATAAGGAGACGAATGGGCAGGGCGCAAAATTGTGCAAGTGCTTCGATCAGGCAAAGCAGGCCTTTGTTGCGCCAGCCGTTCCCAATCAGCAGCAGGACAAATTCATCATCGCGCAGAGCGAACCGAGCACGCATTTCCTCGCGACGAGCCAGTCTTATCTCCGGGGAGAAAGCTTTCAAATCCACGCCATGGTAAATTACCTCGACATTTTTGGTTTTCCCAAATTGCCGCGATAGTTCGCCGCGAACCTGCTCGGAAACCGTACCGACGACCAAATTCTCGCGTGGATAGATTCTCCGTTCCAGGGCGGAAATCAGCGCGTAATAGAGCCGCCGATGCATGAGGCGTGGCCAGGAGCGCATCGGAGAATTGTGCGAGATCGCTTTCTGGGCCAGCCGCCGGCGCATCTCCGAAAAGACCACGTGAACCGTGACGGCATCGGCATCGAAGCAATTGATGCCCGGAGAATAGACCACATCGAAGTGCAGACCGCGAGATCGCGCATCGCGCCATCGCAGCGCATGATTCGCGGCGAACCACCAGAGATAGCCCAAAAGATGCGGTGCTCTGAATTTCGGAACGCGGTGCCAGATGACACGATTGAGCGGAACATCCTCCACGCGCTGACTATAAATATGGATTTCAAATTCGCCGGACAGCCGCGTGATGAATTCGGCGACGCGGCGCTCCGTGCCATGGCGCTTATCAATGAACGGCGAAACGACGGCCAGACGCGGACGATTCATAAGTGAGCGAAAGTCACGACCGAACGCCCATTATTTCGCACCAACGCTGTAGAACAAACAACGTCCAGATGCGCGACCAGCCAATTTCCCCAGGCGCGTCTTGATATTGGCTCCAGATCCGCCGCACAGGCTCCGGTTGGAGCACTCCCACGGCGCGGAGGCGCTCGGGATCGAAGGCGCTATCGAGAACGGCGCGCCACGAGCCGCGAAACCATTTATCAAAAGGAAACGAAAAAGTTCGCTTGGGACGAGCAGCCAGTTCCTTTCGCAGCTTCTCGGGCAAGATTCCGCAGAGCGCGTCAAGCAGGAGCCGCTTGCGGTCCATTCGCACGATTGCAGGCAGCGCCATGACGCATTCGACCACGCCGTCATCAAGAAAGAGAGGGCGCAGTTCAAGGCTGTTGGCCATGCTCATGGCGTCGCCATCGCGCAAGAGGCGTGGGGAAAGATGAGCGTAAATATCCAGGAACGCGATTTTCTCCAGCCATGGACGTCCGGCAACCTGTCGCGCCCAGTAATTTATATGTTGCAGGTTCTCGGATTGGCCCGAACACCGTGCCAACGCGGGCGAGAGAAGGGTGTGCACGTCGCTTTCCAGGAACAGAACGCGGACGGCGTGTTGCGCGGCGACAAACGGATCGTCGGCGCCGATGAGATAGGAGAGTTTCCGCCAGCGCATGGAATACCGCGCGTGGTCGAAAAGAGATGCGCCAAGCCCTAACGGCATGAATCGTAGAATCGAGGCGGTTTGCTCGAAACGCCGGAACCAACGCAGCGAAGTGTATCCTCCGAACAGTTCATCGCTACCCTGCCCGGAGAGCGCTACTTTGAACCCCGCGCTTGCGGCGGCTCGCGAAATCCAAAATGCGTTGAGGCCGTCCATGGTGGGCTGATCCATCGCGGAAATGGCATGATCCGTTGACCCCGCCACTTCGGCGGCAGGCAACCGCAGGAGTTTGTGCGGCAGGCGGAGCTGCGCGACAGTCTCGCGGCTGGTTTGCGACTCATCGAATTCTTTCTCTTCAAATCCGATTGTCAGCGCCGTCATGTCCTCCGCGCCTGCGGAGCGCATCAAACCCGCCACCGCGGCGGAATCCACGCCGCCACTGAGAAAAACAGCCATAGGCACGTCGGAAGCGCGATGCAATCGCGCCGCATCGAGTAAAGTCTCACGCACTCGCGAAGTGACCGTCTCGCGCGGTTGGGTAGAAGCTCTGTCCGGCGATTCCGGCATCGTCCAGTAGATCGAGCGCCGCAGGACGCCATCCTGCCAAATAGCAACTTCGGCGGGCGCCAACGGTTCGACGCCGCTTAGCGCGCTCCAAGGCGGCGGAATGTGGCCCAATTCGAGAAAGGCGCGAGCGCCGAGCGGATCCAGCCGGGGAGAAATCAGACCGCTGGCGGCAAAGGCGCGAAGCTCCGACGCGAATATCAATTTGTCGGCGAGTGGCGCTATATACAGCGGCTTGATGCCCAGGCGATCGCGCGCGAGAAGGAGTTGATTGCGCCGCGCGTCCCAAATAGCCAAGGCAAACATTCCGCGCAGCTTCGGCAGAAAATCCTCGCCGAATTCCTCGTAAAGTCGCAGGACGACCTCCGTGTCCGTTGTGGATCGGAATTGGGGACCGCGGCTTTGCAGCGTGCGTCGCCATTCGGCGGCGTTGTAGCATTCGCCGTTGTAGGTGATCCACACAGCGCCATCGTCGCCGGACATGGGCTGGCGGCCGCGCTCGGTGAGGTCCACGATCGCCAGGCGCACATTGCCCAACACGCAGGAGCCGAGCGATTCCACGCCATAACCATCGGGCCCGCGATGCCGGATCGCAGCAAGCATGGTGTCGACCGCTTCGCGCCGGGGTTGCTCGGGGGCACGCATGACGATTCCAGCGATGCCGCACATGAAGGGAGGCTGCCTCGGTCAGCGCGCCAGAAGACGGCGGGTGCGCCAGGATTGTTGCAGTTTTGCGGGGCCCGGGGCTTGGGTATTCAGCAAGACGGGAAGCCGGAAGAGGATCCCCACCATGAGCCAGAGGTAGGCGTTGAGCACGTAGTTTTGATAAGAGGGCAGGCCTCCGAAGGTCAGAGGGATCAGTACCAGAAAAAGCAGCCACCAGATGGCAAAACCGACGGGAAGGAAGCGCGTCCCCTTCACACGGCGCACCATTCGCCAGGCGGCTATCAGCAGCGCGCTCACCCACAGGATCCAAAGGACGGGACCCAGGAAGCCCAACTCGACGATCAGCGACCCAAAGCCGTTTTCAACGCCAATTGGCGGAGGAGGCTGGTGGAGAAATTGGCTTACGTATTGTGTCCCGAGCGACGCGGTTCCTATGCCGTTGCCCACCAGCCAGTGAGGCTCGGAGAGTGCGTCGTAAATATTTTGGATCGGATAATCCCAGGTACGGAAACCAATTTCAGACTTGGAGCTGGCGGGCGAGAGCGTCTCCGAATAGAAAGCCCATTGGGAGTTCAGCGCGTGCGGGATTGCGACCATCGCCAGCAGAATGGCGGCTACCACGACAATCAGGGAACGGGCAAAACCGCGGGAAAGCTTCTGGATCTGTCCCGAGCGCCAATTTGCACCCCAAAAAAAACCGGCGGCAATCGCCACGGTGCTCATTCCAGTGACAACCATGGCGCCGCGCGAACCGCTAAATAAGATCGCCAGGATGATTACGCCCATCGCCGGAAGCGCAATGAACTTTCCGCGCTTTCTCGCCAGGATTAGATATCCCGTGGCCGCCAGCCCCAGGATCGCCGCCAATTCCAGGTACCAGCCGTAACGCCCGGCGCTGACGAAAACGGCACTGGGAACATTGACAACTTCCCCGGTGAGGGGAGCGGTGCGCTGAAGTTGGCTGAGCGCTCGAATTTGCGGGTCCAGATCCGCTGGATTCAGGAAGGTGGGCCCGATAATGGCTTGCGCGATTCCCAGCCCGGAAATGACCAAGGCGAGCACAAGATTCACCAAGAGGAAGCGGCGCAAATCCTCTTCGTCGCGGATCAGGGCGAATCCCACAAACATCAGTGGGACGTAATAGAAATAGAGCTTCAGCCCCAAAAGTCCATAAAGGATATTTGGAGAATAGACGTTGAATACCTGAATCACGCCGAACCAGAAAAACATTCCCAGAAACAGCAGGAAGGGAGGACGAAAGAGCTGCTCTTTCCCTCGTCGCCAGGAAAGGAACAGGGAAAGGCAGGTCAGCGCGACGAGCACATCCTTGGCAAAATAGACCTCCATGTTATTGGAGAGATATTTTCGGATTAGATCCTCGAAAAGCAGCCAGACAAGAAAAAAATAGAAACCGGAGCGCCAATTGCGCAGAATTATAAAAGCGACGATCACCAGCCCCAGGCCCATGGCGGCGAAAACCAGCATCTGATCCTGCTGTGTCGAAATCCATCCGCTTACGATGTAGCCTGACCACAATGCGAGAGCTCCCAAGAGGAGGGAGACCAATGCCTGATGGCGGATGGCGGGAAGGCGCACCCCGATCATGAAGCGCTCCGGCTTTGAACGTTGCCGGTCCGTGAGACAAAACCACTTGCCGCATGCGGGCGCAGAGACGCGCGGCATTTACGTTGGATGTTTTCGCGCAGCAAGATGTTATGACCCGGGGGCTATTCTCTCCCGGCTGAAGGCTCACCGCAAGGCAGGTTGTGCTAATCTCCCGCCAGGAGATTGGCCATGTCGAATTTTATCCAGGTCACGCCTTTCATAACTGTCGATGACCTTGAACGGGCGCTAGCTTTCTTCACCGGCATACTCGGGTTTGAGGCGCGTCTTCGTCACAGCGACTACGCGTATGTGCATCGCGAGACGGTGGGTTTTCGGCTGTGGGAACAAACGGGAGCCGACGCTGCCCCACCCGGCACCCGGCGCTTCGCGTACTACATCGACGTTCAGGATGTTGATCAGCTCTATGCTGAACTCAAGCCGAAGCTCGATACTCTGCCTAAGGGCGATGTCCATGGGCCGGTGGACCAGCACTATGGCCAGCGAGAGTTGCTGGTACTTGCGCCGGATGGCAACCTGCTCGCGTTTGGGCAGGCAATTGGCGGGAGATGAAAGACGGAATACACAGTCAAACGGAGGTACGGTCAGGTCCGTCTGCGGCAGCGTCATGAGACTCGCGTCGAGGGTGCAATTTCCGTGTAGACAAGTGCATGCCGCCTCACCATGATGTCGTCTGTAAAAATTTGACGGGCTCTTTCCCGCGCGATCGGGCCAAGCTGCGCCGCAAGTTCGGGCTGGTCCAAAAATCGCCGCATACACTCGGCGACGCCTGCGACATCTCCCACCGGGAAAGTCAGTGCAGCCGGGCCAGCTACCTCCGCCAACGCGCCGCCCGCGGGCACAATGACAGGGCGGCCGCGAAGCATCGCCTCGGCTACTACTAATCCGAAAACGTCGCCGGTGATCGACGGAGCCACCACCACGGTGGATTCCATCCAGGCGCGTTCCAGGGCTTCGCCGCGCAATTCGCCGTGGAAAATCACCAGAGGTGCAATCCCCAGATCGCGCGCCATCGATTCCAGCGTCGGGCGTTCCGGGCCGTCTCCCGCCAGGTTGATACGAAAGTCGAAGCCCATTTTCGCGAGCCTTTCGGTGGCCTGGAGCAACAATTGAGCACCCTTTACGCTCACGAGGCGTCCGGCAAAGAAAAAATTTACAGGCTTGGCGGGAACGCCTGCCGTAAAGCCGGCGGGCGGGGGAACCAATCCATGCGAGACCGGCGCCGTGCGCGGAAGGCGAAGCTCGCCGCCGAGCCATTGCGTGGGGACGATGTTCCGCGTCGTGCTTGCGCAGAACGCGCGGCGAACAAACGTGAGCAGCCACATGCGCATGGAGCGCCACCATCCATCGGCGGCATTGCACCGCATGCATTCCATGTGCCGGGCCGCCATGAAGTGGCCCGGACATACGGATTGTTTCGGCTGATAGAGCAGGTGGCCGTTGGGACAGACAGCCTGGAGGCCGTGATGCTCGACGACAACAGGTTTTCGCAGCAGGAGGCTGAATGCCAGCGGCAGAAGACACGGGCCGGCCACGTGGACGACATCCGACTTCAGCACCAGCCGCAAAAGCGCCGCCGCGCCCGGCCGCCGCACCACGCAATACGGTAACGCCGCGTCGTCCATTCCGTCCGCCGGCGTCATGGTGGCCAAGGTCACATCAATTCGCGGAGAATCCCCCAGTGCCAGGCCCCGCGCCAGCAATTGAGTAATGGTCTGGATACCGCCTATCGTTGGAGCCCAATCATGCGCGTAAATCAGCAGTTTCATGCGGAGATATGCCGCTCACGCGATCTTTTCATGGCGTTGGGGCGGGCGCCAACGGATTGATGTCCAATTTTTGCGGCGTGAATGCGGTTCCCAGGCGGCGACGCGATTGGTTTCAAGTATCCCGAGAGGTCCAGCGTGACGCGTCAATCGCCTATACCCGCAGTCTGCGCCATATAGCCTTGCCGCGCATAGGCAATCACCTTTTTCTGTTTTCCTTTCTTGTCGGTGATCATCATGGGCTTGCCGTCCTTATCCACCACGTCCACTTTGATCTTATGGTATTTGCCGTCGTTGGCGTTTCCGGAGGGCACAAAACCCAGCGAATATTGGTTTCGCAAAAATGTCGCGACGCTGTTGAAAATATCGGGCATTTCGCCGTAGAAGCGCGGGAACCAGGAGTAACCTCCGGTCATGGCCGCAAAATAGGTGAGCTCATTCTTGGACTGGAGATAGCTGATCTGAGTGCTCGGCTGCTGGTGCTCGGCGATATATTCCATCATGACTTCACCCATGCCGACGCAAAAAATGGTGACATCGGTCTGCTTCAGGCGTTTATAAGTTTGATCGAGGGTGTGCTTGCTGAAAGTGTCAAACCCGGAAGCAATCAGAAGTATGGATTTCTTGCCCTGGACGTCCTGCAAGCGGTCCAACGTGTCGATCAACGCGTCGAACATATTGGCTTCAGAGAAGGAAGGAATCATCAACCTCATCAGGCCGGACATAAGTTCCTGCGGGTCATGCGTGAAGTCCACCACCAGGTGCGGCTTTATGTCGTAGGTGATCAAGGCAGTCCAATCCTGGGGCTTTAGTTCGCGCAGGAAAGGAGCGGCCCATTGCACGCCCTGATTGGAAACCATGCCGCCGAAAAGCCTGCTGTATTCCATCAGCATAACCATGGTGATGGGCGCTTCGCTGGGCGTAAAATTCGTCACTTGCTGCGGGGTGTTGTCCTGCAAAACGCGAAAATTCACCCTGGTAAGGCCGGTGAGCACATTGCCATCCTGATCGGTCACGACTACTTCCAGTCTCACGATTGCGGATTGGACGTTGATAGTGTATCCGGGTTCCTGCTGAGGCGCAGTGGATTGGGATGGAGGCGCCACAGGCGGCGGCGCGCCCTGTTGCGGAGAAGCCTGCTGATCCTGGACAGCCGACGCGAGCGTTGAATTCCAGGTGGCCGCCTGTGTTCGCGGAGTCGTTGGCGGCCACAAAAGTGCCGCGCCAACTCCGGCCAGCAGCACTGCAAATATCAATCCGCGCTTACATGACATAATTTGCCTCCTCTTTGGGATGCTGCCACGCCCGGCACGAGATGGTCAACGCCATGACCATGCGGGCCAGCCGATGCTACATGGTGGGAAGCACAAGCTGAAGGCGCGAGTGGCACGAACGCTCCCGTCAGTTTTTCCAGTCCTGGGGGCGCGAAGGCGGGTCGTTACGATGACGCTGCTGGTAGACCTCGAATCTCCGTCGCAGGCGGCGCCGGGACCAATCGGAGTAGCTGTTGCGCACTCCGTAAAGATAAGACCCGCGGCGCAAGTACAAATATCCCGCCAGCATTCCGCCGAGATGGCATATGTGGCTCACGTTGTCGCCCGAGGTACCCAGCGTGCTGAAAAACTCAATCGCGCCCATCACCAGCACGTAGGCGCGCATCGGAATGGTCACCGGAAACGGAATCAGCCAGACCTGGCGATCCGGAAATACCATGGCTGACGCCAGCAGCACGCCATAAATCGCTCCGGAAGCGCCAATGGTGGGATTCCACGACGAACCCAGGCCATGAGGATCGAGCGCCGTTTTCACGATGATGTCTATGATGCCCGCGCCCGCGCCAGTGACAAAAAAGTAAATGTAAAAGCGGCGAGATCCCCACGTGCGCTCGAGGTCCGCGCCGAACATCCAGAGCACGAACATGTTGATGAGCAGGTGCCACAATCCGCCGTGGAGGAAAAGATAGGTGAAAGGCTGCCAGAAACGCAGGCCGTGGGTCACCGCGCGGGGAACGAGTCCAAACCACTCGATGAATCGGAACGATGCCTGCGGCCCGCCGAAAAGGCCGAGGACCGTCTGGACCAGAAATACGGCGGAGCAGGCAATAATTAAGTTTCGAACCGCCGTTGGCAGGAATGTTCGCCAGTTGAAGCGCTGACCGTAGTTGCGGCCCATGAAGGACAAGATGCTGTCAGTCTAGCCGCCCAGCCATGAACAGTCAAAGCAACACTATCCGCTGTTGCGAGCAGGGTTCTACCGGTAGAATGAACCGATGAGCGCGGAAGAACACGGGAAACATTCCTACCATCGGGGGCATTCGCATTCCCACGCGCATTCGCATGAACATCACGGAAGCGTGACCGTGCTTGCCGCCTCTGTGGCGGGGACACTGCTGCTGGTGGTGGCGGAAGTGGCTGGCGGATACGCGGGGCATTCGCTTTCGTTGCTCAGCGACGCGGTGCATAACCTGACCGACGCACCCGCGCTGATGATTTCCTGGCTGGCGGCGCGGTGGGCGTTGCGCCCCCCCACGAACGAAAAAACATTCGGCTATCAACGCGCGGGAATTCTGGCGGCGTTTGCGAATGCGCTGTTGCTGAGCGCGATCGCGGTGTTCTTGCTTTATGAGTCCGCGATGCGGCTGCGCCATCCGGCGCCCGTGCAGGCTGGCTTGATGATGTGGATCGCTGCGCTGGCCTTGGTGGTGAACGGCGGCATCACGCTGGCGCTGCTGAGCGGACGTCGCGATCTGAACATCCGCAGCGTGCTGGTGCATTCACTGGGCGACGCGGCTTCAAGCGTCGGCATTTTAGCGGGCGCGTTGGTGATTCACTGGACCGGAGCGGTATGGGTCGATCCAGTGCTGGGATTGGCAATCGGCATCCTGGTGCTGTGGTCGGCGACCGGCATTCTGCGGGAGAGCTCACATATTCTGCTGGAGGGATTGCCGCGTCACTTGCAACTGGAAGACGTGGCCGGTGCGCTCCTGGGCGTGGAGGGTGTGCAGGAAGTTCACGACGTGCACATATGGACGCTGGGGACGGACTCGCAGGCGCTTTCCTGCCACGTGCGCATTCCCGATATGCATATGGAGGAGAGCGAAAAAATAATCGAACGCGTTCAAGAAGTGCTGGGTGCAGAATTTCAGATTACGCACATCACCGTACAGCTCGAACGGGCTGGGCTGCCGAAAGAAGCGGGGCTTTTCATGCCGGAGCCGCTGCTGCCGCCTGACAAAGGATGACCCCGCCAAACCTCTGGCGTTTATTGAATGAATTAATGATTAGAGAGGAAGCTGGAGGTCGGTGCCGCGCTCCTGGTTGGCAAGCACCGTCGAGTCGACGTCCAGATCGGAGAATGGCATGGTGCGGCGCGCGCCCGACGGCGTAATGTAAACAAGTTCATTTCCTTGATGGAAGAAAGCTCCGGCATCGACCTGCGTGCCGTCCCTTTTCACCAGAATGAATTCGCCGCCCTCATCCGTCTCCGAGGCCGCAGCCGGCGCAGGAGCAGAATCGGCGGCCTCGGGAGCGGCCTGCGCTCCGGGCACCTGGACGATTATTACGGGTGGCTGTTGCGGCGGGGGTGCGGATTCTGAATCCGGCTCGGGCACCGCCGCGGGCTCACCGGAGTCCTCGTAATATGGCTCAGGCAGCGCCCAGACACCGCCGCCAAAACCGGTTTGCGGCGAGGCATGCAAGAGCCGGAGCGCCAGGGCAAGCTGGGCCTGCGTCGCAGGGTCAATCAGCGCCTCGACGCCGAGATTAGGGCTGAGCGCGTTCAGGTGCTCATAGTCGAATCCCAGGCCGGGAACCTTATTATTGTTTAGAAGATTGCTCGAGTTCCAACCGTTCCACGCGGCATTGGAATAAGGGGGCACCGTGGCGGGTGCGGAGGTGGCGTTGAATGGCCTTGGAGCTGGGCGGCCGGTTGCTACTCGCCTTGGAAGGGCTGCGGGGCGCGATGTAGCCATCGCGGATGCTGCCGGCCGTTGCGCAAGCACCATAAGCGGAAACCCCAGAAGAAGGGCCGCCAGCACGAGAATCTTGCCGAGGATTTTCATGACGTCCTCTTCCCTCCCTATTTAACAGATGCGCCGGAAGGAGGCCCGGTTGCAGTCAGTTTCATTTCAACTCCGTCGTCGGCTACCCGCATGCTAAAAGTCGGGCTATCGCCAGCGGAAAAGTTTAAGCGCCAGCCCGAAGCACACGATCATCCACGCGGAGAGAATCGCCAGTTCCGGCCCTACCTGCGTCAGGTTCGCGCCTTGGAGCATGTTGGCGCGTAGAGCGTCGATAACTGCGGTTAACGGGAGCGCCCTAATGATCGGCTGCACGACGGCGGGAAACCGTTGGGCCGAAAAAAATACGCCGGAGGCGATCCACATCGGCAGCATCACCAGGTTCATCAATCCGGAAGCCGCTTCGATGGTTCGGGCCCTCGACGAAATCAACAATCCCAGCGCGCTGAACGACAGCGAACCGAGCACACATAGGAGCGAGAAATCGAGCAGGGAACCGCGCACGGGCACGTGGAACGCGATGACGCCGAACCCCAGCAGCAGGACCACTTCAATCACCAGAAGCAAAAGCCGCGAAAGGATGAACGAGAGCAGATAATACGGGCGGGGCATGGGCGTAGCGACGAGGCGCTTCATCAATTTTTTTCGCCGTGCATCCACAATGGCGAATCCCATTCCCCAAATCGCGCTGCCCATCAGGTTCATTCCCAGAAGGCCGGGAATCAGGAAATTCGCCAGCATTTTTGCGGCGCGGCCTTCGGGGTTGGTGTCGTCGTAGTGATAGACCACGCTGCCGTTGGCGCCCGGCTCGACGAGCAACGCTACTTTGCCCGTGCGCAACGCGTCGCCGGCGGCGGATGTGCTCAACTGCTCGACGTCCAACAGCTTTTCCTGTCGCAACGACTGCGCCAGATCCGGACTGACTACCGCGATGCTTAGAACCTCGGCGGGACGGTTGCGGAAGGCAATCCCCAATCCCGCCGCCAGGAGAATGGGGAAGATAAACACCCAAAATAATGCTTCCGGCTCGCGCAGGAATTCCTTCAGGCGAACAACGGTCAATTGCACCAGCGGATGGTCCGCCGAACCGGTGCCGCGAGGAGATTTTTCCACCGCTTCGCGGGAGCGAACTCCGGAAATCGAGGTAACATCACTCATCGCGCAGATGCCGTCCCGTCAATGTCACAAACACATCCTCGAGGCTGGCGGAATGCGTCCGCAATTCGGTGAGTGGGATGCCTTGCCGACGAAGCTCGTCGAGGAGCGCGGGAACGGCGCGGTGCAGCTCCGTCACCTGCATCTGCACGGTGCCGTTCTCCGAGTGTATATCGCCAATGCCTTCGATTCCTCGCAGGGCGGATTCGTCGAGCTTCTTCGCGGCTCCGCCGGCCGAAAATTCCACCATGTGCTCGATGCCGATGGAGGCAATCAATTCCTGAGGCGTGCCGAGAGCAATTTTCCTGCCGTGATCCATGATGGCCACGCGGTCGCAGAGACGCTCGGCTTCTTCCATGTAGTGCGTGGTAATAAGAATGGTTCGTCCGGCCAGCTTGAATTCCTCGATCAAGTCCCACAGCTGGCGGCGGGCCTGGGGATCGAGGCCAGTGGTTGGCTCGTCGAGGAACAACAAATCCGGATCACCGACCAGCGCACAAGCCAGCGCCAGACGCTGCTTCTGTCCGCCGGAAAGGCTGCTGACACGAGATTTCCGCTTTTCCTCGAGCTGCATCATGGCGATGATTTCCGCGGGCGAGGGCCCTTGCCGGTAAAAACTGCGAAACAGGCGAATGGTCTCGGTGACAGTAAGCTTATCGGAAAGCTGCGTATCCTGGAGCTGAATTCCCAGTCGCTGGCGCAATTGCGCAGCGTCGGAGTTCCAATGCAAGCCCAAGACTTCCACTTCGCCGGAATCGGCGGATGTGAGGCCCTCGCAGATCTCGATGGTAGTGGTTTTTCCAGCGCCGTTCGGCCCTAGCAGGCCGAAGCATTCGCCAAATTGGACGTCGAGGTCCAAGCCGTCGAGCGCGACGACGTCTTTATACGCCTTGCGCAGGTTGCAAAGGCGAAGAGCGTCTCTTGGGCCTTGTTTCGGCATGCCACAGTATCCCGTTGAAGACCGATATATTCAAGATTCAGACCCGCATTACGGTGAGCCGCCGCCCTGGCGCCAGCTATAATAGGGGGCGACCCATGTGATCCACTCCGGAAGCCGGCTGGGGTTCAGCGACCGAGCGACACGGCTTTGTGGATGCAATGGGTTATGCTATAAACATGCGGGCGATGGAGAGGCAACCCTCAGCGGCTGGAACGGGTTTGCGGGGAGAGACCGCACAGCCAGAGACCGAGCACGAGGGGCATGGCCCAGCCGAGGAGGCTCTGCAATATTGTCCGGCGTGCTCGGTGAAGCTGGAATCGCGAAGTTGCAAGCTGACGTGCCCGTCGTGCGGATATTATATGTCCTGCTCGGATTTTTACTGAGCCGAGAGAGTTAAGGAAGCGTCCCGGGAACAAGCGCGGTTCATTTGGCGTTGAATTCAAGGCGGGAAAATCCCGCGGATTTCAGGAGGCAGAACGTGGCACTGAGAATTGTGGAGAAAGAGGCGGGCGGCGTGACCGTCCTGGAGCTGGAGGGACGAATCGTGCTGGGAGAAGAGAGCAACGCATTCCGCGAGCGCGTAAAGGCTCTGCTGGCCTCCGGGAAGACAAAAATCGTGCTGAACATGGGGAACGTGACCTACATCGACAGCGCGGGCCTAGGAACGCTGGTGGCTTCCCACCAGAGCGCGCGCACGCAGGGCGCCGCGTTGAGACTGGCGCAGCTTGGCCAGAAGTTTATGGAGCTGCTGCAGGTGACGAAGCTTCTGACCGTTTTCGATGTCTACCCGACCGAGGCGGAAGCAGTAAAAAGCTTCGCTGCCTGATTATTCGTGCGAGCGGCGCGCGGCTGGAAGGACTCCAGTTGTCGCGCCGCTTCTGCAATCCGCATTATTTCTTTACGTTGCCGTCAAGCCGGTAGATCGCCAGCCCGCTGAGAAGTTTGGGATAGAAGTCCGTGGATTTCTGCGGCAGTACTACTCCGGTCAGCGCCATTTCCACGACCTGGGTCACGGTGACGGGATTCAGCAGGCAGGCGAGTTGTGCTTCGCCGCGGTCCACCGCAGCAATCGCCGCGTCCATTTCCCGCTCATATGTGATGTAGGATTCGCGGACCACCGCTTCCGCCGTGATGCCCAAGCATTCTCCAATTATTAGGCGATGCAGCAGAACTACATCCAACTGACGCTCCGCGGGCGACAAGTCTTCGAATAGGCGCTCGAGCGCGCCGTCAGTCAGGGAGACGCCAGGCCGCAAGCGGAAGAGAGAGAATGCTCCATCCCCGGCGTAGATGCCAATGACGTGTTCGGGCCGGCGAGCCTGCAATTCACGACGAAAAGTTTCGTAGCTGGCGCTGCGCTCCGTCGCGGAATTGAACGGGAAGCAAAACTCCACAAACCACTGTCGCAGCTTTTCGTGGAATTGCGCGGGGTCAAAATCCGGCAAATTTCGCAGGACACGATGCGTGGCGAGAATTACCAGCCCCGGAGCGGAATCGCAGAAGAACGTCATCATTGCTTTTTCATACGGGGCGGATAGATCAATGCGGCCGGCTTCGGCCCGGCAGGCATCGCGATATGCGAGGGCAGTTTCATAACGGTGGTGCCCGTCGGCGATAACAAGTTTTTTTCGGGCCATCGCGACCACGAAGCGGGCGACGACAGTGGGTTCAGAAACGGGCCAAATTTGATGGCGAATGCCATACTCATCGTGGAAATCCCCGGTTGCGGGGCGGCGCTGCGCCTCCGCTAGGAGCGGTTCAATTTCGCCGGCGCGGTCGTCGTATAACATGAAGAGCTGGCCGGTTTGTGTACGTGTCCGGCTCAGAAGATCGAGGCGATCAGCTTTGGGCGCGGAAAGAGTCTTTTCGTGGCAGAAAACAACGCCCGCTGCATAATCTTCCAAGCACGCCAGAGCAATGAAGCCGCGGCGCGATTGGCGATTCTTGGAACCAGGAGGCATAAACTCCTGCGCGTAAACATAGACAGAAGGCGCGGTATCCTGCTGCAATATGCCCGCGCGAATCCATTCCTCGAGTTTGGCGGCCGCGCGCGAATAGACATTCTCCGCATCATTGTCGTCGCCGGGCAGTCGTTTCCCCTTTTCGACCGCGATCAGGTTGAACGGGCTGGCGGCATAATAGCGATCCTGCATGGCGGGCGTGATCTTGTCGTAAGGCTGAGTCAAAACATCCGCCAGCGACACCTTGGTTGTGTCATAGTGCCAGGCCCGAAATGGAAAAATCTCAGCCATGTGCGTAAACCGGCGCGGTGCGCCGGAATCGAAGATGGTAACAAGCGGAGGGAAAGGAACCAAATCAGCGGCCACCCCTCAGCGACGGCCAACGGGATTGGAATAGAATATCCATCCATGACCCTCGAAGCGAAAATGCGGCGATTTGCCAACGTACGTGTATTAATTTTTGATCTGGACGGCACGCTGATTGACTCCGGGCTGGATCTGGCGCACTCGGTGAATGCCGCGCTGGCGGAAAGCGGCCGAAGCGCGTTGCCTCACCAAACAATTTTCAGCTATGTGGGCGACGGCGCGGGCGAGCTGATTCGCCGCGCCCTAGGAAATGGCGCCGGCAACGCGGAAGTAGACCGTATACTGACTTTCTTTCTTAACTATTATCGAGCGCACATGCTGGATAATACGCGGCTTTATCCCGGCGTAAGGGAAGGGTTAGAACAATTGGCAGGCTATTCCCTGGCAGTGCTGACGAACAAGCCTGTTCGCTTCAGCCGCGCGATCCTGGAAGGCTTGCATGTAGATCAATTCTTTCGTTTCATCTATGG
>Ga0302326_10007099_pt1 | contig 25041 bp, 19 predicted proteins | sample Palsa_T0_3_FD_202264 | JGI IMG/M metagenome (GOLD analysis project Ga0302326, IMG submission 202264) | Peat permafrost microbial communities from Stordalen Mire near Abisko, Sweden - Palsa_T0_3 | ecosystem: Environmental > Terrestrial > Soil > Palsa > Peat permafrost | place: Sweden: Abisko... | reverse complement strand
TAACCAGTTGCTTAGGATTGAAGAGGAGTTGGGGAAGACGGCGATTTACGGCGGGAAGCTCTGAGCGGGGGGGGCTTCGAAAGGCCGCCTTTGGCGGAAGCAGGCCCGGACGCGTCGAAGCTGCCAAGGCCCGGAGCGACCGCCGAACCGGGCGCCCAAAGCCGCCGGCTCCTTGCGCCGGCCGGATGGGCGCCCACGGAGGGGGTCGCGGAGGCAGCAATCTCCGCGTTCGGGCCTGCTTCCGCTCAGCGCGGCCAAGCGGGTTCGCTTGATTGAGGATTTAACCATGGGAAAAACCAAAGGCCCAATGCAGCAAGAATACCCTGACGGCTCTCTCGTGAAAATTACAACCGCAACAACTGGAGTTTGCTGCGGACAGCGCGGCGGCGCGCTCGGAGCGCGCAATAGGCCGATTCTTTGAGCAAACGGGAGGCCAGTCTCCCCGAGGGCGATTTTCCCGCCCGAGTGGGAACTGGCCTCCCGTTGCCGCCGAGCCAGGACTCTTCAGCTGCAAAGCTGAGGGCCGCTAGGATCGAACCGACATCCCCGGTTCACCCGGGCTTGCGCAACGACGCAAGAGTCTGCAAGGTCGGAACATGGCCAGGCCTACCAGCGCGCTGATCATCGATGATGAGCCCCATGTTCGGATGTTTCTGAAGCTGCTGCTTAAGCAGATCGGAGTCACCGTGATTGCGGAGGCGGGCGACGGCGTGAGCGGCGTGGCGTCGGTGCGCCAGCACAAGCCCGAGCTCGTCATTTTGGACGTCAATCTGCCCCAGGAGAACGGCGTGCAGGTCCTGGCAAAACTCGGCTCCGAATTTCCCGACCTGCCCGTCATCATGGTGTCGTCGCAGAACGCCACGAAGACCATCCTGGAGACGCAGCAATTGGGCGCTCTCGCTTATATCCTGAAATTCTCCCCCAAGGCCCAGGTATTGAAGGAGCTGACCGAGGCGCTCGAATCCCTCGAGGACGACGAATCCGATGAGGCTGAGGCGGAAGCGGACGGGGAGCCAGGGACCGCCGGTAGTTGACGGCCCGGCGGGTCATCGGCCCAACGCCTCGTCACCCGGTTCCTTGACCGCCCCGGAAAGCCGGTCAAAACGGAGTTCGCGTCCGACTGATGCGTCGGAACAGGCGGTGGAGCGCACCGTAGGTCTTGGGGCGCACTGAGGTGGGCAATTGCCCATCATGGCCTCGGTTGACCGCGATCGCCATGACGGACACGCCCTCGTAATTGCGAATCCCTAGCCGCTCCCGCGTCAGGATTGTTGGAGGCACCTGGTCGAGATGGCCTTCGTGGGCGGCTGCGTGAAGCGGCGTATCGCCGTTGTCATTGCGCGTCGTCAGCAGGGAGGCCGTGAGCTGGTCGGAGGGAATCGAGCTGAGCTGACCCGTTTCAGCAGCGGCGTGGATCGCGGTGAAGCCGCTCTTGCTCGCAGCCGAAAGATTCTCCGCGGTCAGCAGGGCGGCCGGAATCTGGTCCAGGTGTCCGGAGATCGCCGCTGCATGGAAGACCGTATCGCCTGCGCTTGTCTTCTCTCGGAGAGCCGTTTCACCCATCATCGCGGCGGGCACTTGGTCCAAGTGGCCGTTGAACGCGGCGACGTGGAGGACGGTCTCGCCGCTCAAATTGCGCAGGCTGAGGTTGGCCGCAGATAGGAATTCGGGCGGCAAACGGTCCAGCGTTCCGGCCTCGGCGGCTTCATGGAGAAGAGAATTGCCGAGATCGGTCGGCAGACGGCATTCTTCGACCGTGATCAGGCCGGAGGGGATCTGGCCCAGATGGCCGTTAGCGGCGGCCACATGCAGAACGGTGTAGCCCGCGTTGCTGCGCAGCTTTAAAAGCTGGGGAGAGAGAAGTCCCGCAGGAATCTGATCCAGATGGCCGCCCATCGCCGCGTGGTGGAGCGGCGTATACCCGGCGTCGTTTTTGATCGAGAGGTGGTCGGCGGTCAGCAGGTCCGCCGGAATGTCGAGGAGAGCGCCGTACTTTGCGGCGCCGTGGAAGGGCGTGCTTCCGGACGCATTACGCTCCGATAGGCGGGCAGCCGTGAGGGCACTCTTGGGCGCGCCGGACAGGGAGCCGTTGCGCGCGGCGGCGAACAGGTCGAAGTCTGCCATCGGAATGCGCTCTGAGGGTAGGCCGGGGCTTTCCACGCTGGCAAATGGAAAAGCCGATTCCTCGGTTTGGGTTGCCAATTCGCGGACGGACGGGCAGACTGCCCCACCCATGGAGCACGCCGAGGCCCGTCCAGCCACCCCGCAGGCGTCGACTGGAGGATCTGTACTACTCGTGGATGACGAGAAGAGCCTCCTCGATATCTACACAGCCGCCCTGTCCTCCGAATTCGAGGTGATGGCCGCGACCTCGACGCGCGAGGCCGACTTTATCCTGCGAAAGAAATCGTTCAAGGTGGTGATCGCCGATCACCTCATGCCGGGCGGCAATGGGATGAATTTTTTGGTGCGCGCGCGCGAGGAATACCCGCACATGCAGCGCATTCTGGTGACCGGCTACATGAAGCCCGAGATGCTTATGCGCAGCGTCAACGAGGCCGCCCTCTTCCGTTATCTTTTGAAGCCGATTTCGCTCACCGAATTCGTCAAGATCGTCAAGGAAGCGGCACGAGCGCACGACGCGAGCGTGGCCGGGATTTGAGGGGGCGCCCGGCTGGAGTCCTCCGCGCGGAGGCATGCTCCCGCAGGAAAGGAGCGGTGGGACTATCTTTCAGTCCCAAGAGGCCCTCGAACGGACCTTGATAGAGCAGTTTGCCGCCACCCGGCCCGCCATCCGGCCCAAGCTCGATGATATAGTCGGCCTCGGCGAGGAGGTCGAGGTGGTGCTCAATGACGATCACGGTATGACCTTGGTCCACCAACGAGTGAAGAACAGAGATCAGTTTGACGCAGTCACTGAGGTGCAGGCCAATTGTCGGCTCTTCCAGCAGGTAAAGGTTTCGCGGCATCGTTCCGCGGCTGCGCTCGGTATAGGTGGCCAGGCCGCGGGAGAGTTCTGTAACGAGCTTCAGCCGCTGCGCTTCGCCGCCTGAAAGGCTGGGAGAGCTCTGTCCGAGCGTCAGATAGCCGAGACCGCAGTCGCTCATCAGCCGGCAGACATTCCCCAATTGGGAATGGAAATCGAAGAAGCCGGCGGCCTCGTCAAAGGTGAGTTGGAGGACCTGCCCGATGGAAAGACCCTTCCACAGGATGTCGCGCACCTCGGGCCCATACCGGAGGCCCTGGCAATCGTCGCAGGGCAGATAGGTGTCCGGCATGAAGGCCATCTCCAGGCGGATGCGGCCGCCTCCTGCGCAGGTCGGACACCGGCCTCCCGGCGTGTTGAAAGAGAAGCGCGAAGCGGTGTAGCCGCGTATTTTGGATTCCGGAAGCGAGGCGAAGAACTGCCGGATCAAATCGAAAATTCCCAGATACGTGGCCGGGGTGGAGCGGGGCGTTTTGCCGATGGGCGTCTGGTCCACTTCGATCACAGAGCGGAATGCCGCTGCGTTGCGCAGCTCGTCGAAAGGAGGTGGAGCCGCAGCGCCGGACCCTCGATCCACCTCGGTCGCGAAACCTGTTGCGTGGACGAATGCTTTTCCAGTCAGCCGCGGCTTCTTCTCCTTGATCGCGCAGGCGACTGCTGGACAGAGAAGGTCCCGGAAGAGCGTCGATTTGCCGGCGCCACTTGGGCCCGCGGCAAGGATCAATCGGCCCAGCGGCAAACGGAGGTTGATCCCACGCAAGTTGCGGTGGCGAGCTCCGGTCAATTCAAGATAAGCGCTGCGTTCGCCTGCCGGGGGCAGCGGCCGAAAAGCCCCGCGCGAGGGGTGGGCAATGCCTTTGGCAAGGAATAGCCCGGTGAGGGAACGCGCATTCTTTCGAATTTCTCCGGGAGTTCCCGAGGCCAGCACTTCGCCCCCGTGGACGCCCGCGCCGGGCCCCAAGTCGATGATGAGATCGGCGTGCTCCATCAGCTCTTCGTCATGTTCGACGACCAGCAGGGTGTTTCCCTTGTCGCGCAGGGACTCGAGGGTCGCGATGAGGCGGCGATTGTCTCGCGCATGCAGTCCGATGCTCGGCTCATCGAGCACATAGAGGACGCCGGCGAGATTGGTGCCCAACTGCGCCGCCAGCCGTATCCGCTGGGCTTCGCCGCCGGAAAGTGTCTCCGTCGGGCGATCGAGCGACAGGTATCCGAGGCCTACATGGTCCAGGAACTTCAGGCGCTCCTCGATCTGGGGGACGATGTCCTGGGTCACCAGGCGCCCGCGGTTGTCCATATCCAGAGAATGGAGGTTCTCGAGGAGCTCGGCCGGGGGACAGCGGAGGAGGGCCGGCAGGGAAAGCGGAGGGCGCCGCCGGGTGAAGTGCAGCTTAACCGCCCGAGAGATGCGATTGAGGCGCTCGCCGCCGCACTCGGGACAGGGCTGGCCATCCTCCGCAATGTCCTCAGGGAGCTCGATTCCTAAGGCACGGAGCTGGCCGGACTCATCTTCGTCGTCTTCGCCAGCGGGTTTGACCATCCACGGAAAAATGCGCCCATGGCCCCGGCACGCGGGGCACCATCCGCGGGGGGAGTTGAACGAGAAATGCTTGGGGTCTAGTTCCGGAAATGACTCGCCCGTCGCTGCGTCGGTGCGCGTTGTGGAAAACCAGGAGAGGGTTTCCCCATCGGGCATCAGAAGGAAGCAAGCTCCCTGCCCAATGCGCAGAGCGGTCGTCAGCGCGGCTGCGACTTGGTCCGAACCCTTGAGATCGGCGACGATCACTTCAATGTCGTGTTCCTTGTAGCGGTCGAGCCGCTGGAACGCTTCGACTGCAATCAGCCGTCCGTCGGCCCGCATGAGGGTATATCCCTGTTTTCGGATCCAATCGGCGATCGGTTGGTGATGGCCCTTTCGGCCCCGGATGAGCGGAGCGCAGAGATAGAGATGCTTGGCCCGGCGCGCGCGCGGCGTGTCCAGCAGCGCGGAGAGCCGCCGTTTGAGGGCCGCCGCAGAAAGCGGTTCGACCGGCCGGTCGGAGTCGGGGTGATGCTGGATGCCCAGGCGCGCGTACAACAGCCGGAGGTATTGGGCGACCTCTGTGATGGTGGCGACGGTTGACTTGCGCGAGCCACGGGTCACGCGCTGCTCGATGGCCACAGCGGGTGGGATCCCGGTCAGCCGATCAATGTCAGGCCGGGCAAGCTGTTCGACGAACTGGCGCGCATACGGCGACATCGATTCCATGAATCGCCGCTGGCCCTCGGCAAACACGATGTCGAAGGCCAATGTCGACTTGCCGGATCCCGACACCCCTGTGACGACGGTCAGGCGCCGGTGGGGAATGGAGACCGAAAGGTTCTTCAGGTTGTTCTCTCTCGCCCCGACGACCTCGATCATCTTGCGCTCGCCGAGCCGATGGGCCGCCGACGATTCGCCCGGAGAGCGAGCGAGCGCCGAGCCGGAATGGATCGGCGCTGCATCGGCATTCATCGGCACCGTGACCGAATCCTCGAGCGCCACGCGTAGAAATGGGGAGGTGGCTGTGTCCGCGCGAGCGATCGCCTCGGGCGTGCCCTCAGCGACCACGCGGCCGCCGTCGGCGCCCGCCTCGGGTCCGATCTCCAGGATCCAGTCCGCGGATTTGAGCACGTCGAGATTGTGCTCGATCACCACCAGGCTGTGCCCGCGCTCAACGAGCGCCTGGAGCACGGAGAGCAGACGGCCTACGTCGTGACGATGAAGGCCCGTGGTCGGTTCGTCCAGGAGCAGGAGGGCACCGGCGCCGCCGCCAAGCGCCCCGAGGAACCGAACCAGCTTGAGCCGCTGCGACTCGCCGCCGCTGAGCGTATTGAGCGGCTGTCCGAGGGTGAGGTAGGCCAATCCGACGGAATTGAGCGCCTCCAAGCGGCGTGCGATCTGTGGATGAGCGGCAAAGAGGGGAAGGGCGTCGCCGACACTGGTCGCCAGAAGCGTGGCGACCGATCGGCCGTTCCATTCAATGGCAAGGACCTCGGGTTTGAAGCGCCGCCCTTCGCACACCGGACACGGGACGAAGACGTCGGAGAGGAATTGCATCTCCACACGCTCATACCCCAGGCCCAGGCAGTGATCGCAGCGGCCGTCGCCGCTGTTGAACGAAAAGCTCGAGGGGCTCATGCCCGCGGCCTGCGCGGCTGGCGTCGACGCGTAGAGTTCTCGGATCAGCTCCCAGGCCTCGACGTACAGAGCCGGATTCGACCGCGGGGTCCTTGAGAGCGGAGACTGATCGACCAGGACGGTTTCGAGCACCGCTTCGGCGCCTCGAATTCCACCAATTTCCGCGGGGTCTTCGGCGGGCAGGCGGCGAAGCTCCTGCAGCCCCTGATAGATGACATGGTCGAGCAGAGTCGATTTGCCCGATCCCGACACTCCACTCAGGCAAACGAAGCGGTGCAGGGGGATGTGGAAATCCAGGGCGCGGACGTTGTGCTTCGATACGCGGTCGAAATACAGCGCGGGTCCGGCAGGATTGACCGGTCGGCGGCCGCCGGGCGAGGGGATGCGCCTGCGGCCGGAAAGATACGCTCCAGTCAGGCATTTTGCGGAGCGAAGCATGGCCGCCACGCTGCCTTCGAACACAATATGGCCCCCTCGGCTTCCCGGCTCTGGACCCACCTCGATCACATGGTCAGCCGCGCGGATCATCGATTCGTCGTGCTCGACGACGACCACGGTGTTTCCAGCATCGGTGAGCGACCGCAGGATTGCGATCAGGCGCGCGATGTCGCGCGGATGCAGTCCGACGCTCGGCTCATCCAGAACGAAAAGCGTGTCGACCAGAGAGGTGCCCAGGCAGCTTGTGAGATTGACTCGTTCCACCTCGCCGCCCGACAGCGTGCGGGAGGCCCGGTCCAGCGTGAGATAGCCGAGACCCACCTGGCGGAGATAACCGAGGCGCGTCAGGATCGAATCGAAGGCGATCTCCGCCGCCCGCTCCCCCTCCGCCGGACGCGCTTCGGCGAGCGCGTCCAGCAAGCTGTTCACGGGGAGTTGATACAGTTGGGGCAGGGTGCGGCCTCGCCACTTCCAACACAGCGACTCCGGCCGCAGCCGCGCTCCTCCACAATCCGGGCAGGGATTGTAGGCCCGGAAGCGGGAGAGAAAGACCCGCACGTGCATCTTGTAGGTGGTCTTTTCCAGCCAGCCGAAAAATCCCTTCACCCCGTACCAATACTGCGGCCACTTCTTGCCGTTCTCTTCGCCATAACCGGGTTCTCCATCGACGACGAAGCGGCGCTGATCCTCGGTTAGGTTCTCAAAAGGCACGTCGGTCGGAATTCCCTGCTTCCTTGCAAATTTTTTAAGGTCGCGCTTGGACTCGCCATAGACTTCGCCTTCCCAGCACTTGATTGCGCCGTCGTCGATCGAGAGGGCGGGGTTGGGTATCGCGAGGCGGTAGTCGATTTCGATAACCCGTCCAAATCCGCGACATCTTGGGCAGGCTCCCAGAGGCGAATTGAACGAAAACAGAGCGGGAGTTGCGGGCCGGAAGCTGCGGCCGGTCTTTGGGGAATGGAGCCCGCGCGAATAGTGACCCCATTCGGCGAGCGACTCACCCTCGAAGATTCGGACTTCACCGCGGCCGAAGTGCATCGCCGTCTCGACGGCCTCGACGAAGCGCGCGCGCTGATCGGCGGCCAGGGTGATACGGTCCTGCACCACATAAAGAAACGAGGCGCCCTCCAGATCGGCCGGCCCTGCCAAAAGATCATCGACTTTCCGGACGGCCAGCGGAGCGATGGGTCCGTTTGACGGGACCGCCCCGCTCTTGGAGGGCGGCGTTTCATGGGCATCGGGAACTGAGCGGTCCGCCGACGCGGGCGAAATTGGGGCTAATACTCGGACGTAGGCTTGGTTCTTCAGATTCTGAAGAATCTCCGTCCAGGTCAGATTGGCCGGCTTGGGGACGGCGAAGGCGACAAGGGCCGCGGCGTTAGGGTGGCTGGCAAAAGTCTTTCTCCATACCGTTTGGGGCGAATCGTCCTCGACCTTCTCTCCAGTCTCCGGGTCAAAACATTCGGCCGCGTGGCTGAACCACACTTTGCAGAAATCGGTCAGCTCCGTCATGGTGCCGACCGTCGAGCGCGAGGTCTTGACCGTATTGGTTTGCGCGATCGCGATCGACGGACGGATGTTCTCGACCGAATCGACCTTGGGCTTGTCGAGAAGGTCGAGGAACTGCCTCGTATAGGCGCTGAATGTCTCGACGTACCGGCGCTGACCTTCGGCGTGAAGGGTTTCGAAGACCAGCGAGCTCTTCCCCGCGCCGCTCAGGCCGGTCACGACGACGAGCTTGCCGAGAGGCAGATCGAGGTCGAAATTCTGAAGGTTATTCTGCCGGACGCCGCGCAGCCGAATACACTCGGGCGCGGCCCGGGAGGGAGCAGCGGATGACACGGGGCTTACGAAGCTCAGGTCGGTCCGAAAGACAAGAGCCGGTTGACGATCTCGGAATGTTGTTGCGCCGCTTGACTCGAAAGTCATTCGCCATAAAACCATAAACGATGAGAACTACGCTTGATTTGCCTGCCGACGTCGCTAGTACGCTGCGGATGGAATCGGCCCGGCGCGGAGGCCGGCGAAGGGCTTCTCTGTCCTCTTTGGTTTCCGACGCCGTCCGGAAGACTTATGGCTCCGGCCCCCCGAGAAGCGCTCGCAGGAAGATCGACCTCACTGCCGGAAGAGTCGTGATTGGAGGGACATCCGATGCCCCACTCCTGACGGCGGACAAAATACGGGCAGCGCTCTATGACTGATGAGGTTTCTCATTGATAACGACGTCTTTCTTTCGGCCATCTACCGGAAGCACGAGACTCATGCGCCAAGCCGCGCATGGCTGGACTCGGTCAAGAGGGACGGATGGGGAATCGCGAGCGAAACCTACCTTGCGGCTGTTCGCCTGCTCATGAACCCCTCCGTTATGGGCTCGGGAGCGCTCTCGGCGCACGAAGCGTTGGACGCGGTGGAGGCCGAATTGGCTGGTTCCTACAAGGGACGAGTGGTCATGGCCTCCAAGAGGCCGGACCGGAGGGTCTTGGAAACGGCTGAGGGGCACCGCCAAGTGATGGATTTTTGGCTCGTCCAAATAGCACGAGATTCTGGAGCCAAACTGGCGACCCGCGATGCGGGCATCCTCGCGCGTTGGCCCGATGACTCCCAAGAAGTCGCGTAATCCAGCGTTTCAGGGGGCCGGAGCGGTTGCCTGCAAGTTTCTAAAAAGATCGAGATAGGCCGCGACTTGCCGGGAGGGATCAAAGTTTTCGCGAGCGAAGGAGCGCGCCTCGGCGGCGCGTTCCGTTCGCTCGTTGGTCGGGGCGGATGCCAGACGGAGGACCGCCGAGCGGAAAATCTCGGGCGCTCCGTGGGGCACCTTCCAGCCGGTGCGGCCAGGAAGGAAGCATTCGTCAATTCCGAGGGCCTCGCAGGCGACGGCCGGCAGGCCATGGGCCTGTGCCTCGATGAGGAAGTTGGAGAGCGCTTCTTCGCGTGAGGCGTGGACGGCGATATCCGCTGCCGCATAGAGGGGGGCCGGATTGGAATGAAAACCAAGAAAACGGATGCGATTCCCCAGTCCCAGGCTCGCGGCCAGCCGTTCACACGCGGGGCGAGCGGGTCCGTCACCGGCCAGCCACAGCTGCCAGTTTAGGGAAGCCGGCAGTCCCGCCACGGTTGAAATCAATTCGGATTGTCCCTTTTCGGGCCGAAACATGGCGACTGAAAGCAGGACAGTCGTCGTCGGCTTGGCCCCCCACTGGGCGCGCAGATTCTCGTCGCGGACCGGAGCGACCTCGGGGAACACCAGCGAGTTGTGGATCACGGTCATCCGCTCCGGAGCGAAGCCATACTGGCCGGCGAAGAAGCGGGCGGCGTCCTGGCTATTGGCGACGACATGCCGGACGCGCCGGATTGAGCGGACATAGTACCACGGAAGCGCATACCCGGACCGCAAGGTGCCAATCACGACGGTTGCCAGGCCGGCCTTGCGCGCGGTCGCCTGAAGGCCGCCTGCATAGGCGTTCGCCGTCTTTCCCATGCACAGGAGCACATCGGGTGCCGTATCTCGCACCGTCCGCGCAAGACAGGGCGCAAACCAATCGAGATGCGTATCGAACGGCTGGAGTGAACGGCTGGCGACGCCCGCCAGCCCGGCCGACAGGCGTCCCCCTGGGCGGAAGGTCAGCAAGGAAGAGGCATGCCCTGCCAGGGCAAATTCCCGGGTGAGGAGGATCGCCTGCCGTTCCGTGCCTCCGCTCCGCAGCCAGTCTTGGACGACGAGGATTTTCATTGCCCGGTGTCGCTTCCGGGGGAAAGTGGGCGCAATGAACTCCGCATTCGCTCAAAGGCTCCTAAGGGCCCTTTTGCTCGCGCTGGGAGTCATGCTGGCGACCCGCCTGGTGTCGGGAATCCATTGCGACGACGCGGCGGCGCTGATCGTGGTGGTCGTCGTTCTGAGCGTGTTCAACGCGATCCTGCGGCCGTTGCTGGTCCTCTTTACGCTGCCGTTCATCCTGGTGACCATGGGCCTGGGAATCGTGGTGATCAACGCCTTCCTTTTCCTTCTCGCGGGACGGCTGGTGGAGGGCTTCACGGTGGCCGGATTTTGGTCGGCGGTCGGCGGATCGCTTGTGGTCAGCGCGACGAATTTCATCGGCAACGCGCTGATCCGTTCGTCGCGCCCGCCCAGGCCCCCTCCGGGATCTCCTCCCGCGCGTAAGGACGATGTCATCGACATTTGAGGCCTTGGCCCCTGCGGGTTTCCCCTTGCGGATTGCGTGACGGGACGCACGTTTGGGACTCATGGCAGACTCGACGGAATACGACCTGATTGTCATCGGAGGAGGCCCGGCAGGCTATGCGGGCGCCATTCGGGCCGGGCAGCTCGGCAAAAAGGTGGCGTGCATCGAAGCCGAGCGTGCGGGTGGCACGTGTCTCAATTGGGGGTGCATCCCGACCAAGGCGCTCCTGAAAAGCGCGGAGGTCTACCAGAAGTTCAAGAAGGCGGACGCCTACGGACTGTCCGCGAAGGAAGTGACCTTTGATTTCGAAAAGGTCATGGCCCGCTCCAGGAACGTCGCCGGACAGATGGCCAAGGGTGTCGAGTTCCTGTTCCGGAAGAACAAGGTGGATTACTTTGTTGGAATGGGGCAGGTGAGCGCTCCCGGGATGGTCTCGATCACATCAGGTGAGCACAAGGGTAAGTTCTTCCGCACAAAGAATATACTCATTGCAACAGGCTGTAGAATGCGCCGAATCCCGGACTTGGCTTACGATGAGGCACGCGTCATGACCTCGCGCGAAGCGCTCGCGTCCAAGACCCTTCCCCGGTCGATCCTGATCGTCGGCGCTGGGGCTATCGGCGTTGAATTCGCCTACTTCTACAACGCTTTCGGATCCAAGGTGACCCTGGTGGAGATGCTGCCCCAGGTCCTTCCGGTCGAGGATGAGGAGATCGCTCGTACGCTCCACCGCTCCTTCGAGAAGCAGGGAATCGCCGTTCACGTGGGCACCAAATGCGAAAATTACCGCATCGGGAAAACCTCCGTCAAGGTGGACCTGGTGGCGGGCGACAAGCGCAGCACCATCGAGGCCGAAACCTTGCTCTCCGCGATCGGAGTCGTGCCCAATCTTGACGGTGCCTTCGCCGCCAATTTCAAACCGGATCTGGAACGGGGCTACGTCAAGGTCGGCGATGACTACCAGACGAGCGTGAAAGGTGTCTACGCTGCCGGTGACATCATCGGGCCGCCTTGGCTGGCCCACGTGGCGACCTTCGAATCGGTCAATGCGGTGAACGGAATGTTTGGCCACGGCCATCCGCGGCGCGTGAAGAATTTCCCAGGTTGCACCTACTGCCAGCCTCAAGTGGCCAGCATCGGCATGACCGAGAAAGCCGCCAAGGATAAGGGCCTCGATATCAAGATCGGCAAATTTCCGTTCACCGCTTCAGGGAAGGCCGTCGCCTCAAACGAGAGCGAGGGATTCGTCAAGGTCCTCGCCGATGCGAAGACCGGCGAGATCTATGGGGCCCATATCATCGGATCGGAGGCCACCGAACTCATCGCCGAGTACGGCCTCGCGATGGACGCCGAAATCACCGTCGAGGACGTGCATCAGAGCATCCACGCCCATCCGACGCTGAGCGAGGCCGTAATGGAGGCATCGGCCGCCGTGACCGGCGAGGCGATTCATATCTGAGCGGGCAAGCGCGTCACAGCGGGCTTGAAGCGGCGGTCGGTTCCCAGTTTTCCACGGCAAGCCCGGGCACCCGTGAAAATTCATCCATATTGGCGGTAACCAAGGTTGCGCCCAGGGAGAGGGCGTGGGCGGCAATGATCGTGTCGCGGTCTCCAATCTTGCGCCCCGCCGCTTCAAGGTGCGTTCTCACTCTCGCGTAAAAACGGGGGAACTCAGCGCCGATTCCTTCAACCTCGATTTGCCTGCGAAGAGCGGCGACCCGGCGGACAAATTTTGTTTCGCCAAGAGCTGCGCGGGCTTTTTCAGCGCCAAATTCGAGCTCGGAAATGACCATCACGGAGAGCCGCAACTCTCCCGCGGCGAATGCCGCCGTCATTCTATCCGATAAAGGCTTCGATCGGCCGGCCAGATACGCCGAGAAGGCATTCGTGTCCGGAAGATAAATCATTCCCAATCTCGTTTTATATTCGGGGCCGAGTTGGCGGGAATCTCCGGAAACCCGGGACAGCTGCCGGCCAGGGCGGCAAAGGCCTTGAGCCGGCGGGTGTGGGCCTTCTCGTCTTTCACGAAAAATCCATCCGGCATCTTGATCAGCTTGACGGTATCGGAGGAGATTCGAAACGCCTTGGGCAGGCGCACGGCCTGTGAATTGCCGGATTTGAAGACTTTGGCGGTTGCCGTTGTCATAGTATATACCGTAGATACATCGAGGCCCGAAGTCAAAATATTCCCTTCCGGCCTCAGCCCTTCGATTCCTTCAGCAAGCTCGTGAAGTAAGGGATCAGCTGCTTCTTTCGGCTGACGATGCCCGGCAGATCGAAAATCTCGTCCTGCTCAACATGGGCGTAGGAAATGCGGCCGATGAAGTCCGCGTCGCCTTTGACGAGAAGGAGTGAATTCTGGGTGTTGATGTCGGTGACAAGGAGCGCGGCGAAGAAGAGCCCCTCCTCTTTGCGGAGGTCGGCGAGAGCGCTGGCGATCGGCTTGGCCTGCTGCCAGAAGTTGGCGAAGCCGAGTTCTTCGACTTGGGAAACGGCAAACTTGCGGCCTTCGTCCTCGTAGACTTTGTGGTCGGCCCGGACGATCTTCTCCGGGGGATTGGCGAGGATGACGGAGCCCGAGGCAAAGATCGCCTCGGCGAGCCGAGCTGGGTCCTCGCCGGCGATGCCGGCCAGCCACTCCAGGATGCTGCGGTCCTTGTCGGTCGAGGTCGGGCTGTTGAGATGCAGGGTGTCGGAAATCAGACCCGACATCATGACGCCCGCCACGCTGGGCGAGGGTTCGAGGCCCTCGCGGCGGAACAGGTCGGCGACGATGGTGCAGGTGGAGCCCACGGGCTCGTTGATGAAGAGAATGGGCTGGGCGGTGTTCAGCGATCCGAGGCGGTGGTGGTCGATGATCTCGGTGATGGTCACCTCGTCCGCTCCACCGACCGCCTGGGTCATTTCATTGTGGTCGACCAGCACCAGCCGGGTCTGTACTGGCTTGAGAATATCGCTCTTCGAAAGGACGCCACAGAGGATGCCGAACTCGTCGACGACGACGAAAGCGGGTGCGCTCAGGGCTCCGATCTTCCGGCGCACGTCGGCGATGCGGGCGTCCGGGCTGACCGAGGGGAATTTGCGCTCGATGACCCGCTCGATGGTTGAGGCTGTTCGCACCACCCAGGCGGTCGTCGCCGAATCATAAGGGCTCGCCATGACGCTGACGCCGCGTTCGCGGGCTGCGGCGACGACGTCGTCATCGACGTGGAGGCTGCTGGTCACGATGACGCCCCGCACGCCCAGCTCGATCGCGCGCAGCTGGATGTCTCGGCGGTCGCCGACGACGATGATCGATTGGCCCGGGGGAATCTTCTCGCGCTCGGAGATCTTCCAGAAGGAGTGGATGTCCATCGTTCCAAGACGGACGAAGAGGGCCTCGGGCCGGGCGCCATCCACGAGGTGGAGGATGACGGCCTTTAGGGCGCGGGCGATATTGGTCATCGAACTGTTGACCTGGCGCATCGCGCGCGGCTCGCTGACGCGCGGGATGAAAATGCCTCCGAGGTGGGGGAGGGAGACCGTGCCGACGACGCGCCGCCGTTCGTCGGTGATTGGAATGATCCGTATGTCGTGGCGGTCGATCAGTTCGAGTGCTTCCGCGCAGGTCGCGTTCTCGCCGACGGTGATCGCTTCGGACACCATCAGGTCGCGCACGCGGGGGGAGACGTCGCTCAGGTAGACGGGCAGGGGCACCCGAAACCGGGCGAGGATCGTATCGATCCGAGCATTCGAGTTGCCGCACCGCGCCGCGACAAAACCACGCTCGCCTCGGGCCTCCTTGAAGGCGGCATAGGCGATGGCCGAACAGATGGCGTCGGCATCCGGATTCTTATGGCCGATAACGTAGGTGATGTTTCCCGAGATCGGGAAGGGCGCATGACTCATTGTGTAGGTGGCCGCAGCTTGCACACGGAAGCGGGCTCGGAAAGAGCGAAACGGTAATTCCCCGCCTGATTTCATTCCCCTGCCGGCGCAAATCGGCGCTTCGCCGACACTCGACAACCCTCGATCGGCACGCCTAGCGTGCCTGAATGAAGATCTATCTCGACGGCAAATTCGTGGATGAAGCGGAGGCCAAGGTCTCCGTTTTCGACCATGGACTGCTTTACGGGGACGGGGTCTTCGAGGGAATCCGCCTGTACGACGGAAACGTGTTCCGGCTGGCCGAGCATCTGGAGCGTCTGGAGCATTCAGCCAAGGCGATCATGCTGGCGCTGCCGCTGACGCGCGAGGAGTGGACGCGCGCAATTTGCGAGACCTGCCGGATGAATGGCCTGGCCAACGGCTATATCCGGCTGGTGGTGACGCGCGGGGTCGGCGATCTTGGCCTGGCTCCTTGGCTTTGCGCGAAGCCGTCGTATTTCATCATAGCCAGCCAGATTTCACTCTATCCGGCCGAGCATTATGAAAAGGGGCTTTCCATCGTCACTGTGCCGACGCGGCGCATCAGCCCTGCGGCGCTCCCGCCGACGGTCAAATCCCTCAATTATCTCAACAACATCCTCGCCAAAATCGAGGCGCGGCAATTCGGCGCCTTGGAGGCGATCATGCTCAATGAGCAGGGCTATGTCGCCGAATGCACGGCGGATAACGTGTTTGCCGTCCAGAAGGGCATTCTGCTGACCCCGGCTGCCTCGCAAGGGGCGTTGAAGGGCATCACCCGGGGCGCCATTTTCGATATTGCGGATGAGCTCAAGGTCCCCATCCGGGAGGTCGATATGACCCGCTATGACCTTTGGTGCGCGGACGAGTGCTTCCTCACCGGTTCGGGCGCCGAAGTGATTCCCGTGGTCAAGCTCGACGGGCGCGAAATTGGGACCGGGAAGCCGGGTGCGATGACCCGAGAAATCCTGGCCGCATTCCAGCGGCGGGCTCGGGTCGAGGGCACCCGGATTTGAATGGGGGCTGGCGGGATGGCTCAACAGACCGCCTTCGGGGCTAAAGGGGGTCCTTCCCCGACCGATTAAGAAGAGCTGGCATGCGACAAAACGCGCCTAGCATTCGCAGAACTGGGCGAGAATGGCGCGGTCGGGTCGCATCCTTTGCAAAGGCCTCACTGTGGCTTGCAAGCAAGCGCCGTGTGGCACATTAGTTGCATAGCAAATCTATCGTTATTCATGGCCAACCCTCTCAAGTGCGACCTCTGCGCCAAGCCGGCAACCGTGCATCTCACCCAGATCGTGAACAATAAGGTGCACAAGGTGGATCTATGCGAGGAATGCGCCCAGGCAAAAGGAGTCACCGATCCGAGCGGATTTTCGCTGGCCGACCTCCTGCTGAAGGCCTCGAACAACCCGGAGCCAGCACCCGTTTCGGCGGTGCGGTGCGAGCAATGCGGCTTCACCCCGGCTGACTTCAAGAAGCAGGGGCGCTTCGGCTGCCCCGCCTGTTACGACGCTTTCAAGGGAATGCTGGAGCCCATGCTCGATGGGATGCACAAGGGCGTCATCCACGCGGGCAAGGTTCCCCAAAAGGCCCTGGAGCGTAAGACGCTTTATGACCGTTTGACGCAGCTCGAAGTGGACCTATCCGAAGCGGTCAAATCCGAACGTTACGAGGACGCCGCCCGTTGCCGCGATGAAATCAACCAAGTCAAGCAAGCGGTCACCCGCAAGCCGACGCGCTGAGTCCATGACAATTGCCTCCCTCATCGATTCGCGCTCGGAATTGACGGACACGTCGAGCAACAAGTCGGCGATCGTTCTGATGACGCGCATTCGGCTTGCGCGCAATCTCGCCGGACTTCCCTTCCCGGGATGGGCACGGCCACAGGATCGCGAGCGCATCCTCGAACAGTGCCGCACCGCGGTGGCGGCGGCGCCGGCGATGAAGCGCGCGTGGGTCCTAGGCGTGGAAGAACTCGGCGAACTCGAGAAGCGGATCCTGGTCGAGCGCCACCTGATCAGCCGCGAGTTGAGCGGCTCGAAGCAGGGCGGCGGCGTGGTCATCAGCCGCGACCAGGCATTTTCTGTGATGATCAATGAGGAGGATCACCTCCGCATCCAGGTGCTGCGCTCCGGCTTTCAGCTGAAGAAGGCCTGGACGACGATCAACGATCTCGACTCGATCCTGGAAGAACAGCTCGATTTTGCGTTCTCCTCGAAGCTCGGCTATTTGACCGCCTGTCCTACGAATCTGGGCACGGCGATGCGCGCCTCTGCGATGATGCACCTGCCGGCCCTTGTGATCTCCAACCAGATGGAGAAGGTGGTGCGCGCTGTGAATCAGCTGGGCATGGTCGTCCGCGGCCTGTTCGGCGAGGGCTCGGACGCGAGTGGGAGCATTTTTCAAATCTCGAACCAGACGACCCTGGGCGAGAGCGAGGAGGACATCATCAAGCGGCTTTCGAGCGTGCTTCAATCGATCGTCGAGCATGAGCTCAATGCGCGTGCCCGCCTTCTTGAGGCCGACTCCGGCAAGCTCTTCGACAAGATCGGGCGGGCTTTTGGAATCCTGCAAAATGGCCACGTCCTCACGTCCAGCGAGGCAATGAACCTCCTGTCGCTGATTCGGCTGGGGATCGATCTTGGGGTATTCACCGACACCCACCGTTCGATGGTCGATCGGCTGTTCATCGAAGCGCAGCCGGGCCACCTGCAGCACGCTCAGAAGGGCGAAATCGAACCCAATCAGCGCGACGTCCTTCGCGCCACCCGACTCAGGTCGGAATTTGCGAATTTCGCACGTCCGGATTTTACTTTGCCACTCCACCGCAACAACTGACGACGCCACCACACCCTTTTCCATGTCCCAGGAACCGATGAACAACTTCACGCCGCGTGCCCAGCAGGTGCTGGCGCTGGCCCGAAAGGAAGCCGATCGCTTCCACCACAATTATGTCGGCACGGAGCATATCTTGCTTGGGCTGATCAAATTGGGGCAGGGCGTCGCGGTGAGCGTGCTCCAGAAGATGGGGCTCGATCTGGAGACCGTCCGGGCCGCGGTTGAGAAGCAGGTGGGCACGGGTCAGGAGGCCAAAGCGCAGGGAAGCATTCCGTACACCCCCCGCGTGAAGAAGGTCCTGGCGCTCGCCGGCAAGGAGGCCAAGGCCTTGAACCATTCGTATGTCGGCACCGAACACATCCTTCTGGGCCTCCTGCGTGAGGGCGAGGGTGTGGCGGCGCGCGTGCTCAAGTCTCTGGATGTCGACATCGAGCGGACGCGCAATGAAATCCTGCGCGAACTCGATCCTCAGTTTTCCGGCGGCGAAGCGGGTGGCGAAGAAGCCGCCGCTGGCACCCCGCAGCGCTCCGGCGCGCACACCGACGACAAGAAGGAAGTGAAGACTCCGGCGCTCAAAGCATTCGGGCGCGACCTGACCGAGCTGGCCCGCAAGGGCGAGATGGATCCGGTGGTCGGCCGCAAGTCCGAGATTCGCCGGGTCATCCAAATTCTCTGCCGCCGAACGAAGAACAATCCGGTTCTGATCGGCGAAGCCGGCGTGGGCAAGACCGCGATCGTCGAAGGGCTCGCTCAGGAAATTGCCGCTGGCAACGTTCCGGAGATCCTCCTCGAGAAGAAGGTCATCACGCTCGATCTGGCCCTGATGGTGGCGGGCACGAAGTACCGCGGCCAATTCGAGGAGCGGATCAAGGCGGTGATGGATGAGATCAAGCGCGCGCGTAATATCATCCTTTTCATCGACGAGCTTCACACGATCGTCGGAGCGGGCGCGGCCGAAGGCGCGATGGATGCTTCGAATATCTTCAAGCCGGCGCTCTCGCGCGGCGAGCTTCAGTGCGTTGGCGCGACCACGCTCAACGAATACCGCAAGTACATCGAGAAGGACAGCGCCCTGGACCGCCGCTTTCAGTCGGTCAAGGTCGAGCCGCCTTCGGTCGATGACACGATCACGATTCTCAAGGGAATCCGCGGCAAATACGAAGACCACCACAAGGCGACCTTCTCCGACCTCGCGCTGGAATCCGCGGCCAAGCTCTCGGACCGGTATATCACGGGCCGTTTCCTTCCCGACAAGGCGATCGACGTCATGGACGAAGCGGGCGCCCGCGCCCGCATTTCGGCCCTCAGCCGTCCGCCCGATATCGAAAATCTTTCCAAGGAAATCGATGAAGTCTGCGCGCTGAAGGAGAAAGCCATCAGCGAGCAGCACTTCGAGGAGGCGGCCAAATACCGCGACAGCGAGAAGCAGCTGCGCACCAAGCAGGAGCAGGCCACCGAGCTTTGGAAGAAGGCGCGCGAAGAGAAGCGCGTGGCGATTGACGAGGAGCTGATGATGCAGGTCGTCGCCGATTGGACGGGCATTCCTCTTTCGCGCTTGGAGAAGAAGGAGAGCGAGAAGCTCCTCAACCTCGAGATCGAGATTCAGAAGACCGTGATTGGCCAAGGCGTCGCCGCCGGTGCGATCGCGCGCGCTCTGCGCAGGTCGCGCGCCGATCTCAAGGATCCCCGCCGTCCGATCGGATCATTCCTCTTCGTAGGCCCCACCGGGGTCGGAAAGACCGAGACAGCGAAGCAGCTCGCCGCCCAAATGTTCGGCAACCAGGACGCTCTCGTTCAGATCGACATGAGCGAGTACATGGAGAAGTTCGCGGTCTCGCGCCTGATCGGCTCACCCCCTGGCTACGTTGGCTACGAGGAGGGCGGTCAGCTGACCGAGTCAGTCCGCCGTCGCCCCTACTCAGTGATCCTCTTCGATGAGGTGGAGAAGGCCCATCCCGACGTGCTGCAGATTCTCCTGCAGATTCTCGAGGATGGCCGGCTCACCGATTCGCTGGGACGCACCGTGGATTTCCGAAACACGATCATCATCATGACTTCGAATGTCGGCGCCGCACTCTTGCAGCGCCAGACGTCGATGGGCTTCACCGCCGCCGCCTCGAGCTTCAACGACTCAGAGAAGATGCGCGAAAAGGTGCTCGAGGAAGCCAAGCGCGTCTTCAAGCCGGAGTTCCTCAACCGGATTTCGGACATCGTCTTCTTCCGTCCGCTCGACAAGACCGACCTCATCAAAATCGTCGAACTCGAGATCGCGAAGTTCGCGAAGCGGCTCGTCGAGCGCAAGATCACGCTCGAATTTTCGGCCGAGTCCAAGACCCTCCTGATTGAGAAGGGCTACGATGAGAAGTACGGCGCGCGGCCGCTGCGCAGGGCGGTCGAGCACTATCTGGAAGATCCGCTTGCCGAGGCCATCCTGCGCGGCGAAATCAAGGAAGGCGAGCCGGTCAACGTGGAGCGCGACGGCGAAGTCCTGATCTTCAAGCAGAAGGCGCCCCCGGCCGCCACAGGCGTTGCGTCCTGAAGGGGCGGTTTGCGCCCGGGAAAGGGAGTGCCGTGGTTCGCCTCCCTTCCTGGACGCTTCCCTTCAGACTGGCGCTTGGCGCGTGCGCCTTCGCGGCCGCAGCGCGCGCCCAACTGCCTCCCGAAATCGCGCAGTCGGAATGGGCTGACCCCCCGACGCGGGCGCGCCTCGCCTCCCTGATCGACTACGCGGGAAGGGAAGGCTGGGCCTCGCTGACCGCCCCCCTCCGTGCCGCGGCTCTCGGGGCGTACGGCCGCGGACGTCTGCCCGCGGCGGAGGTGTGGTTCGACGACTACCGCTGGTCCTCGCTCTTTTCCGAATCGCAGGGGCGTTGCGTGGCCGACTGGATTCGGGCCGTGAAGGAGAAGGGCGTGGCCTACGACGCGCTCTCGGGCAAATATCCGCAGGGGAAGGAGCCCCTGGGCGCGCTGGTATCCTCGGAGACCCAAGCGTGGCTCTTGGGCCATCCCGCCTTCTCTCGCGAGTTCTTCGCGCTGCTCTCATCGGTCGACTACCTGCCGGCGGTGCTGCGCACGCTCGACGAAATCCGATTCCGGGAGCCGGCTCGTTTCGCCCGCTACGCCTCGCTCGCGCTGGCGGTTGCGGTCGTCTATGACGTGCCGCCGCCGCCGTGGTGGCCGCATGCTCAGGTCTCGGCCGAAGCGCTCCCGCGGCGGCTGCCGGCGCCGTTCGCCGCCTTCAGCTGGTTCTGCGGCGAGGATGAGGCCGGGCGGACGCTCCACGCTTTGGATCTGCTCACCGCCGAGGAACTCAAGTTCGTCGTCGACGCGGCCGCGCCGTTTGCCGAACTCACGTGGTCTCAGCTCGTCGTCCAATACCGGCTGGACCACTTCGACCGGACGTATTTCATTCCCAAATACAGAATGGACCGGGTGCTCTCAGGAGCGGCGGTCTGGACCGGCCAGCCCTACACGCTGCAGTCGATTCTCGCGCAGGGAGGCATCTGCGTCGACCAAGCCTATTTTGCCTCCGAGGCCGGCAAGGCCCGCGGGATCCCGACCCTCCTATTTAGCGGCGCCGGCCGGGACAGCCGGCATGCCTGGTTCGGGTACCTCGACGAAAATCGCCACTGGCGATACGATGCGGGGCGCCTGGCCGAGCAGCGTTTCGTGACGGGGCGCGCCCGTGATCCGCAGACCTGGTTGGAAATCTCCGACCACGAGCTGCAGTTCCTTTCCGAACGGTTCCATCTGCTCCCTTCCTATGCGCAGTCGCATGTCCACGCGGAATTCGCCGCCGACCTGCTGGGCGCCGGAGACGCGGCGGGAGCGGACCGCGCGGCCCGGTCCGCCGTCAACTATGAGCCACGCAACCTGGTGGGCTGGGAAATGCTTCTGGCGGCCAATGCCCGTGCCGGCATGCCGGCCGCCGCTCAGGAAGGTGTGATGCGGGAGGCGGCGCGCGCGTTCCACAAGTACCCGGACCTCGAGCTCGGATTTCTCACGCGCGTCGAAGCGAGCCTTCGCGCGCGGGGCGAGGGGAGCGTCGCCGACTACGAGGAGCGCAGCCGCGCGTCGCGTCTGCACGGCGACCGTTCGGACCTCAGCGTGCAGGAAGCGCGCGATATTCTCCTGCGGAGCCTCGCTTCGGACCCGCCCGAGGCGCAAGGGCGCACCTACGAATCGCTGCTCAAGAGCTTCGGGGCGGGCTCAGGCGTCGCGTTCTTCGACCAGGTGGTGGTGGTGTTTGCCGAGCATCTCGCCCAAGCGGGTGACCGGGTGGGCGCCGAGCGCGTGGTCGTCGAGGCTCGATCGACCCTGCGGGCGGGCGCCGGCAGCCAGCTGGACCACGACTTTGATGCGTTAATCGCCCGGATACGGGCGCTCCCCAGCGGATAGCGACGGCTGCCCGGCACAAGCCCTATTTGGGCGGGGCTCCAACAGCTTCCACGGCCACCGATAACAGCGGGTTCCGGCGCCGCTTCGGGGCGCCACCCGATGACCAACCGGCTCTCGGGCGCCGGACCTTCGAGCGGGCGGAAGACGACGGCGGGCGGCAGCAAAGAGGCCTCGGAGGGACAGATGAAAGTGGCGCCGACGCCGGCGCGCACAAGGCCGGCGCCGATGGAACGGGGCCAAACCTCCTCCGCGATGCGCGGGGCAAACCCGGCCGATGCGAAGGCGGCCAGAATCCGGTCGTAGAAACCGGGATTGAAGGCCCTTGGAAAAAGGACAAAGGGAGTCTCGGCAAGATCGCGCAGGCGGAGCTTTGGCTGAGCAGCCAGCGGATGGTCCTTCGGAAGAATGACTCCGTTTCGCTCGCGCAACAGAAGGCGCGTCTCCAATTCAGGCGTAGGCGCGTCCGGGTGAAAGAATCCGCAGCCAATCTCCCCAGCGCGGAGGGCGGCAAGCTGGACCGATGTAGGCGATTCGTTCAACTCGAGGCGGATCCCCGGGAACCGGCGATGAAATTCCCTCAGGATGTCCGGCAGCACGGTCGCCATCGCGAGCCCCGTGAAAGCCACCCGGACGCGCCCGACTTCGCCGCCGGCAACCGATTTGAGTTCGGCCGGCACCGAAGCGAGCGAGCGGAGGAGCGGCTCAATTCGTTCGGCCAGCGTCCGTCCCGCAGCCGTCAGTTCGACGCGCCGGCTCGAGCGGAGCAGGAGGCGCACCCCAAGCTGGGCCTCGAGCTGAAGGATTTGCCTGCTGAGCGCAGGCTGGGCGATCACCAGCGCCTCGGCCGCGCGCCGAAAATGGAGGCGCCGGGCCACTTCGCGAAAATAGATTAAATGGCGGAGCTCAAAAGGAAATTGATACTCTCTAGGCATCACTGGTACCCAAACAAGTAATTCCCTGGTAAGGCAACTCTATGGTACAACAAACGCATGCCCAAGACTCTGTTCGAAAAAGTATGGGAGGCGCATACCGTGCGCTCGCTGGCAAATGGCCAAACCCAGCTGCTGGTTGGGACCCATCTGATCCATGAGGTGACGAGTCCCCAGGCCTTCGGCATGCTTCGCGACCTCGGGCTCAAAGTGGCCTTTCCGCAGCGGACATTCGCGACCGTCGACCACATCGTGCCGACCGATCAGGTCAGCGAACCGTACGCCGATCCACTCGCGGACGCGATGATGAAGGAATTGCGGTCCAACTGCCGCCAATTCGGCATCACTTTCTTCGACCGCCCTTCCGGCAAACAAGGGATCGTTCACATCGTTGGACCCGAGCAGGGCATCACGCAGCCCGGAACCACCATCGCTTGCGGGGACTCGCACACCAGCACCCACGGTGCATTCGGTGCCATCGCCTTCGGCATCGGAACCACGCAGATTCGGGACGTGTTGGCGACCCAGACGATGGCCTTGGGTGCGCTCAAGGTCCGGCGCATCCATGTCGAGGGGAAGCTTCGCCCGGGGGTGTACGCCAAGGACGTCATCCTGCACATCATTCGTACCCTGGGTGTCAACGGAGGCACGGGCTACGCGTATGAATACGGCGGCAGCGTTTTCGATCGTTTCACGATGGAAGAGCGCATGACGGTGTGCAACATGTCCATCGAAGGCGGCGCACGGGCAGGCTATGTAAATCCCGACGAGACCACCTTCACCTATCTCAGAGGAAGGCCCTATGCTCCCAAAGGCGCCCACTGGGACGCCGCGGTGGCCCGTTGGCGCGCGGTTGCGAGCGACCCCGGCTGCCGGTATGATGATGTGGTTGCCATCGACGCCGGCGAGATCGCCCCGACGGTCACCTGGGGCATCAATCCGGGCCAGGGTATTTCGATCAATGAGAACATCCCGGATCCCGGCAAGGCGGTTGCGGCGGACGAGAAGGCATCGATCGAGGAAGCGCTCGCGTATATGAAGCTTCTGCCCGGAGCCCCGATCAAAGGCACCAAGATCGATGTCGCCTTTCTGGGTTCGTGCACCAATGGCCGCCTGAGCGACTTCCAGGAGGTCGCCCGTTTTCTCAAAGGTCGGCACGTGGCTCCTGGAGTGAAGGCGATCGCGGTCCCAGGCTCGCAGGGCGTCGGCGTTCTGTGCGTCGAATTGGGGATCGATCGCATCTTCCGCGAGGCGGGCTTTGAGTGGCGCGAAGCGGGCTGCTCGATGTGCCTGGCCATGAATCCGGACAAGCTGATCGGCGAACAACTCTGCGCCAGTTCGTCGAATCGGAACTTCAAGGGACGCCAGGGCAGTCCCACCGGGCGCACGCTTCTGATGAGTCCTGTCATGGTCGCCGCCGCTGCTGTCACCGGCGCGGTTGCCGATGCCCGCGAGGTCTTTGGTGTCAGCGCAAACTGAACTGCCCATGTCCCTTCCAAAAATCACCCGCGTCGCCGGCCCCGCTGTATTCGTTCCGGGAAATGACATTGATACCGATCGGATCATCCCCGCCCGGTTCATGAAGTGCGTCACTTTTGACGGCCTTGGGGAGTTTCTCTTCTATGACGTTCGCAAGAACGCCGACGGAAGCGACAAAGCGCACCCCCTCAACGAGCCGCGCTACAAGGGTGCGACCGTTCTCGTCTCGGGCGCCAATTTTGGCTGCGGCTCCTCCCGGGAGCACGCACCCCAGGCGATCCACAAATACGGTTTCAAGGCGGTCGTGGCGGAGAGTTTTGCCGAAATCTTCTTTGGCAATTGCACGACGCTGGGTATTCCCTGCCTCTGCGCTGCCCGCGCCGACATCGCGCGGATAGCAGCCGCCGTCGAAGCCGACCCCAAGACCGAGGTCGTCCTCGACGTCACCGCCCAAGAGATCCGATTCGCAGGCCAAACCATTCCCGCCTCGATCCGCGAAAGCGCAAGGGACGCCCTCATCCACGGTCGGTGGGACCCAATCGGCGAATTGATCGAAGGCCTTCCCACCGCAAAGACGTTAGCCGCCGGCCTCCCTTATATCGCGGCCTAGTCGCTCAGGTGGAGGAGCCAGGCCCGCGAAGCGGTCCTGCTCCTTCCCAACCGACTCGCGATAGAACTCTTTTCGGTCTTCTCCCCGCTGACCCCCAGCTTCGAAGGCGGCGTCCGGGAGCGCGGAGGTGGGCT
>Ga0302326_10007096_pt1 | contig 25050 bp, 24 predicted proteins | sample Palsa_T0_3_FD_202264 | JGI IMG/M metagenome (GOLD analysis project Ga0302326, IMG submission 202264) | Peat permafrost microbial communities from Stordalen Mire near Abisko, Sweden - Palsa_T0_3 | ecosystem: Environmental > Terrestrial > Soil > Palsa > Peat permafrost | place: Sweden: Abisko... | reverse complement strand
AGATCCTGGAAAGCAAAGTACGCGCGCTTGCTGCCGAGATCATCGAAAGTCTGCTCGCGCGCGGCGGCGGTGATCTCGCGAAGGAACTGTCTTATCCGCTGCCCGCGATCGGCCTATGCGCGCTGCTGAACATTCCCGACGAGCACTGGCGTGAGATAAAGACCTGGTCGGAAAACACACTGCTGATGGACTCCGATCATGAGGCCGATCGCGATCTGGCGCGAGCGGGCCACCAGAAGATCATCGCGTTCGCCACAACCATGATCGAGCAGCGGCGCCGTACACCCATGGCACCCGACCAAGACATTACCAGCGCGCTGCTGGCTGCGCGATGCGCTGGTGAGGCAATGGACGATGACTTGATCGCTCGCACGCTGCGCATCCTGATTTCGGCCGGTCATAACTCCACTACCAGCGCGATTGGCAACAGCCTGCTGTATCTGGCCGAGCATCCGCAAGCACAGGATAAGCTGCGCCGAGATCCTGCATTGATTCCTACCGCGATCGAGGAGTTTCTGCGCTGCGACACGCCGGTTCAGGAAATGCCGCGATGGGCCAAGCAGGCAGTGACCCTCGCAGGCCGCTGCATCGCCGCCGGCGATCGCATAGGCATGTTCTGGGCTGCGGGCAATCGTGATGAGAGCGCATTTCCTCAAGCCGAACGGTACCTACTGGACCGCAAACCCAATCGACATCTGGCCTTCGGGCGCGGAATCCACACCTGCCTTGGCGCGCCAATGGCACGCATGGAGATACGCGTGGCACTTGAAGAAATGCTCGCGAGGTCAGAGTCCTTCGCTGTCGACGGATTAGTCGAACGCGCGAAGTTTCACCGCATGGGAGTGGTGTCACTGCCCGCTAAATTACGGCGCGCTCAATCTTTGGGAACGAGACAGTAAGACACTTGTAGGCACAAAATTAAGTCCTTTCCTCGGCAGCGGCGAGCTGGTGCCCGGCATCGACGTGGCCGGCTGGATCGTTGCGGTAGGCCCGGGCGTCACCACCCTCAAGACCCAGGTGCATCGGGGAGAGCGCGTGCTGATCACCGGCGGCGCAGGCCGCGCTCGCGCGCGGCGCGAAGGTCATCGGCACCGCCTCGGCGCGGCATACCGCGTATCTCAAGAGCATCGGCGTCACCGACGTGATCGACTATCCCCACTCGGATTGGGCACCTTCACCAGCGTCGGCAGTCACGACTACACGGCCGCCCGCTGCGCGGAGAGCGGCATCACCTGTCCGCCGGGCGGCTCGGTCCTCGGCGGACCGGTCAGCATCGGAACGCTGTTACGCGAAGCGGTACAGCTTGTGAACGCGGGGCAGCTCAAGGTCCACATCGACAAGAGCTATCCGCTCGCCGAGGCCGCCGCGGCGCAGCAATTCAACCGCGAAGGGCATACCGAGGGCAAGGTGATTCTCGCGATCCATGATGCCGACCACAGCTGAAGCGCCCTCGCTTGGGAGTAAAGACCCTAAAAAATGAGATGGCTCGTGAAGAGCCCGGAATATGGGCCGCCGGCGTCGCCCGGCGTACAATTCACGGCAGGGACAAAAAGGAGATAGATCATGAGGCCGCGCACCAAGACGCTCCGTTGCTTGACATCCACGTTGATGGCGCTCGCAGTGTGCGCATTCCTGCCGCACGAAGCCTCGGCGCAGACCTACAAGGTGCTTTACAACTTCGTCTCAGAGGGCGGCTCGCTCGGTAACGGCGGTCCGTTGATCCAGGGTCTGGATGGGAATATCTGGGGTGCAGGCAACGGCGAAGGCACGTACGGAGGTGGCGGGAGCATTTTTAAAATGACTCCGGCTGGCAAGTACACACCGGTTTACATATTCTGCTCGCTGCCCAATTGTGCCGATGGACAAGCACCAGGCGGCCTGATCCTGGGCCGGGATGGCAATTATTACGGCATAACTGCTGAGGGCGGAGCCAACAGCAGCATCGACTGCAACGGAGAAGCCATATCGACCTGCGGTAGTGTTTTCCGCCTGACAGCCGCCGGCGTACTGACCACTCTCTACAGTTTCTGCTCGCAGCCCAGTTGCACGGACGGATCGCAACCACAAGGCAATTTGCTGATAGGCAGCGATGGGGCGATCTACGGTTTCACCGCGCATGGCGGTACGGGATCGGCGTGCGTCAACGACGGTAGCCAGCCGACTGGTTGCGGCACTGTTTTCAAGATCACGCTGCAGGGAAAGCTCACTACCATCTACAGCTTCTGCGTCGACAGCTGCGTGGCAGGCGACTCATCCGAGGGCGGATTTATCCAGGTGCAGCAGGGACGTTACATCGCGACGGCTAACAGTGGCGGCACGGGCTCGGGCGGCCCCCAATGCGAGTACGGTTGCGGAACGATTTTTGATATCAACTCAGTCGGCAAGCTGACCACCTTGTACAATTTCTGTGTGCAGGATGGCTGCCCTCAGGGCGCGCACCCGAGTGCCGGACTGGTGCTTGGTACCAATGGTGTCTTTTATGGGACCGCTCTCAACGGCGGGGCGGCAGACGACGGCACCATCTTTTCCTTTACAACACCCGGCAACCGCATAAAAAAATTGCACAGCTTCTGCGCCAAGTCGGGCTGTCCTGATGGTGAAGCCCCGCAAAGCGCTTTGATTCAGGCATCCGATGGCCTGCTATACGGCAACACTCCCTTTGGAGGAACGCACAGTGGCGGGACGCTCTTCAGCATCACGACCGCCGGTGACTTCACCACCCTGCATGAATTCTGCGTCCAACAGGACTGCTTCGACGGGAGCAGCCCGGTAGCTCAATTAGTGCAGGCGACCAGCGGCATTATGTACGGCATAGCGGGAGGGGGTAATCCAGGCAATGGCGTCGTATACAGCTTGACGGTGCCGAATGAGCCGACCTTCGTGAATGTAGTACCGGCATCCTCCGAACCCGGTGGCGCGGTCAAGATATTGGGCTACGGCTTGGCCGATACCTCAGCGGTGACATTCAATGGCGCGCCGGCAACTTTTACGGCGGCTGACAGTCACATCAACGCCACCGTTCCGGCGGGGGCCACTAGCGGAATCGTTCAGGTCACGACTCCGGATGGAACGCTCTCAACCTTGGTGCCGTTTACGGTGGAGTAACGCGGCATCGATGGATGCGGCTGTAGCCCAGGCGCATCTTTATTGTTATTTGCTAACGGAATTTTATTCCACCGTCACGCTCTTGGCCAGGTTCCTGGGCTGATCGACATCGGTGCCCTTGAGAATCGCCACGTGATAGGCCAGCAGCTGCAGCGGGATCGTGTAGATGACCGGCGCCTGGAATTCCGTCACGTGCTTGGGCATGTGGATCACGTGCACGCCGTCGCTGGATTCGACGCCGGAGTCCGGATCGGCGAACACGTACAGCTCTCCGCCGCGGGCCCGCACTTCCATGAGGTTGGACTTGAGCTTGTCGAGCAGATCGTTGTTGGGCGCTACCGCCACCACCGGCATGTCGGAATCCACCAGCGCCAGCGGACCATGCTTGAGTTCGCCGGCGGCGTAGGCTTCGGCGTGGATGTAGGAGATCTCCTTGAGCTTCAGAGCCCCCTCCATCGCAATCGCGTGCATGGCACCGCGGCCCAGGAACAGCGCGTGATGCTTGTCGGCGAAATGCAGCGCCATGCGGTGCACCACCGGATCGAGCTCGAGGGTCTTCTCCAGCAGGGCAGGCAGCTCGATCAGGCGCGTGACCAGGCTGCGCTCGCGCTCTGGGTCGGCGCCGTTGTGGCGCGCCAGCGCCGCGGTCAGCATTGCCAGCGCCGTGAGCTGGGTGGTGAACGCCTTGGTCGAGGCCACGCCGATCTCCGGGCCCGCGCGCGTGAGCATGACCAGCTCGGATTCGCGCACCAGCGAGCTCTCGGGCGAGTTGCAGATCGCGAGCGTCGACAGGTAACCGTTCTGGCGCGCCATGCGCAGCGCCGCGAGCGTATCGGCGGTCTCGCCGGATTGCGAGATCACGACGAACAGCGTGTTCTTGGGCACCACGGGATTGCGGTAGCGATACTCGCTGGCGATCTCGGCGCGACAGGAAATGCGGCAGACCTGCTCGATGAAGTAGCGTGCGACGATGCCGGCGTGATAGCTGGTGCCGCAGGCCACGATGTGCACGGCTTCGACGCGATCGAACACGGCGGTGGCGGCGGGCCCGAAGGCGGCCTCGAGCAGGCGGCCGTTGGCGATGCGCTCCTGCAGCGTGTTCGCGACCGCGCGCGGCTGCTCGTGAATCTCCTTGAGCATGAAATGCCGGTACTGGCCTTTCTCGGCGGCATCGGCGGTCAACTCGCTTTCCCGGATCGGACGATCGGCGCTGTTGCCCTCGCGATCGATCACGCGCACACCGCTGCGGCGGATCTCCGCGACATCGCCCTCGTCCAGGAACATGAAACGGCGCGTGACCGGCAGCAGCGCCGCCACGTCGGAGGCGACGAAACTCTCGCCGACACCCAAACCCAGCACCACCGGGCAGCCCACGCGCGCGGCGATCAGGCGCTCGGGGTCCTGCTCGCTGATCACCGCCAGGGCGTAGGCACCCTCGAGCTCGGCCACCGTGGCCCGCACCGCCTTGAACAGGTCGCCGAGCTTCTCGAGATGATAGTGAACGCGGTGCGCCACCACTTCAGTATCGGTCTCGGAAGTGAACTGGTAGCCCAGAGCCTTGAGCTCCTCGCGCAGTTCCTCGTAGTTTTCAATGATGCCGTTGTGCACGATCGCCAGACCGTCGCGCGACAGATGCGGATGCGCATTGCGTTCGCTCGGCACACCGTGGGTGGCCCAGCGCGTATGGGCGATGCCGGCGCGGCCCTGTATCGGCAGTTCGATCATGGCCTGTTCGAGCGCGCGCACCTTGCCGACCGTGCGCAGGCGCTGCAGATGCCCGTCGGCGTTGAGCACGGCGATGCCGGCGGAATCATAACCGCGGTATTCGAGCCGCTTGAGGCCCTCGATCAGTATCGGCACGATGTTGCGATCGGCGACGCCCCCGACTATTCCACACATATCAGCGCGACTCCTGTCATGGCTTGCGCGGGCTCTTGCTGGGCCGCTCCCATTGCTCGATCGTGACCTGGCGCGATCGCGCCAGGGTCAGCTTATCCGCCGGCGCGTCGCGGGTGATGGTCGAACCGGCGCCGATGGTGGCGCCATCGCCGATCTTCACCGGCGCCACCAGCATGGAGCCAGAGCCGATGAACGCGCCGCTGCCGATCTGCGTGCGAAATTTATTGGCACCATCGTAGTTGCAGGTGATCGTGCCGGCGCCGACGTTGACGCCGCTGCCGAGCTCGCTGTCACCGACGTAGCTCAGGTGGTTGGCCTTGCTGTCGGCGCCGATGACACTGTTCTTGACCTCGACGAAATTTCCCAGATGCACGCCGTCGGCCAGCAGCGTCTGTGGCCGCAGGCGCGTAAACGGTCCGATCTGGCAGCTGGCGCCGATTTCGGCGTTCTGTATCACGCAGTTGGCGTGCACGACGGTGTCCGGCCCGACGCTGGCATGGCTCAGCACGCAGTTCGGGCCGATGCGCACCCGATCCGCCAGATGTACCGGACCATGCAGCACCACGTTCACGTCCAGCAATACATCGCGGCCGACGCTGACCTCACCGCGCACATCCAGACGCGCCGGATCGATCAGCGTCACGCCCTGACTCATGAGCGCGCGCGCGCGGCGCCGGCGATATTCGGCCTCGGCCTCGGCGAGCTGCAGGCGGTCGTTGACGCCCTGCACCTCGCTGGCATCCTCAGCGCTCACGGCGATCACGCGCGTGCGCGCCTTGAGCGCCAGCGCCACCACGTCGGTGAGGTAATACTCGCGCTGCGTGTTGCGCGCTCGCAGTTTGCCGAGCCATTGGCGCAGCAGAGCGGCCGGAGCCAGCAGCACGCCGCTGTTGACTTCGCGGATCGAGCGCTCGCGCGCCGTGGCGTCGCGCTCCTCGACGATGCGCCGCACTGCGCCGCGCGCATCGCGCACGATGCGGCCGTAGCCCGTGCCGTCGGCCGGGGCGGCACTGAGCAGCGCCAGGCTGCGCTCGCCGGCCGCCGCGATCAGCGCGCGCAGGGTTTCGATGCGCAGCAACGGCACATCACCGTACAACACCAGCAGACGATGATAGTCCGGCACCGCGGGCATCGCCTGCAGCAGCGCATGACCGGTACCGAGCTGTTCGGACTGCAGTGCCCACTGCACCCTCGCCTGCGCGAAGTATTCGCGCACCTGCTGCGCACCATGACCGTAGACCACGTGCGTCATGGCCGGCTCGAGCTGCGAGGCGAGCTCGAGCACGTGTGAGAGCAGCGGCGCGCCGGCCAGCGGCTGCATGACCTTGGGCAGATCGGATTGCATGCGCGTGCCGCGCCCGGCGGCGAGAATTACGATCGAGAGCGGTGAGAGCTTCGGCGCCGGCTTGTTCAGCGCAGGCTTTGAATCCTTGCGGGCCATTCGACAAATTGTAGCAGTTCAGGCCGCCGCGACGCGGCCCCTTCCCTGGGGCAAGCTGTGATCGACCACTCAGTTGCGGCGCTGCCAGCCTGTGGCGCTGCTAGCGTCTGAGCTTGCGCAGTTTCTCGATCATCTTGAGTTGCGCCACGGCCCGCGCCAGCTCGGCCATTGCTTCGGCCTGCGTGAGCTTGTCGACCTGGCCCGACAGGGCTTCCTCGGCCCGTTGGCGCGCCGCCTGCGCAGCAGCCTCGTCGAGATCCTTGGCGCGCGCGGCCGTGTCGGCCAGCACCGTGACTTTGCTGGGCTGCACCTCGAGCGCGCCGCCGCCGACGAAGAACGACTGCTCCTCGCCGCCGGGTGTGCGCACCCGCACCTCACCGGCCTTCAACAGCGTCAGCAATGGCGCGTGGCGCGGCGCCACGCCGATCTCCCCTTCCGAGGCCGGCAGGAACACCATGCTCGCGGGGCCGGAGAAGATCTCCCCTTCGGCGCTGACGATGTCGACCTGGATCGTGTCCATGACTACTGCGTCCTGGCCTTCTCGGCCGCCGCCTTCTCGATCACCTCTTCAATGGTGCCGACCATGTAGAAGGCCTGTTCGGGCAGAGCATCGTACTCGCCGGCGATGATGCCCTGAAAGCCGCGGATCGTGTCCTTGAGCGACACGATCTTGCCGTCCTGACCGGTGAACACCTTGGCAACATTGAACGGTTGCGACAGAAAGCGCTGGATCTTGCGCGCGCGATACACCGTGAGCTTGTCCTGTTCCGACAGCTCGTCCATGCCAAGGATCGCGATGATGTCCTGCAGTTCCTTGTAGCGCTGCAACAGCGCCTGTACGCCGCGCGCGGTGTTGTAGTGCTCCTCGCCGACCACCAGCGGATCGAGCTGGCGGCTGGTGGAATCGAGCGGATCGACCGCCGGGTAAATGCCCAGCGATGCGATCTGGCGCGACAGCACCACGGTGGCATCCAGATGCGCGAAAGTCGTGGCCGGCGAGGGATCGGTCAGATCATCCGCCGGCACGTACACGGCCTGGATCGAGGTGATCGAGCCGGTCTTGGTCGAGGTGATGCGCTCCTGCAGTACGCCCATCTCCTCGGCCAGCGTCGGCTGGTAGCCCACCGCCGAGGGCATGCGGCCGAGCAGCGCCGAGACTTCCGTGCCGGCAAGCGTGTAGCGATAGATGTTGTCGACGAAGAACAGCACGTCGCGGCCGCGGCCGTTGGCCTGCTTCTCGTCGCGAAAATACTCCGCCATGGTCAGTCCGGTGAGCGCCACGCGCAGGCGGTTGCCCGGCGGCTCGTTCATCTGCCCGTAGACCATCGCCACCTTCGAATTCGCCAGGTTGGCCAGATCGATGACGCCGGAGTCCGCCATCTCGTGGTAGAAATCGTTGCCTTCGCGGGTGCGCTCACCGACGCCGGCAAACACCGACAGGCCCGAGTACTGCTTGGCGATGTTGTTGATCAGCTCGAGCATGTTGACGGTCTTGCCGACGCCGGCGCCGCCGAACAGGCCGACCTTGCCGCCCTTGGCGAAGGGCACCAGCAGATCAATGACCTTGATGCCGGTCACCAGCAGGTCCTGGCCGCCGGCCTGTTCGTCGTAGGCGGGCGCCGGGCGGTGAATCGGCAGGTATTCCTTGGTCTGCACCGGGCCGCGGTTGTCCTGCGGCTTGCCGAGCACGTCCATGATGCGACCCAGCGTGCCCTCGCCCACCGGCACCGAGATCGGCGCGCCCGTGGTCTCCACGCTCAGACCGCGCTTGAGTCCCTCCGACGCGCCCATGGCGATCGTGCGCACGATACCGTCACCGAGCTGCTGCTGCACTTCCAGCGTCAGATCCACATCCGTGAGCTTGAGCGCCTCGTAGATGTTGGGCACCGAGGCGCGTGGAAATTCCACGTCGATGACTGCGCCGATGATCTGAGTAATCTTTCCTGTCGCCATATTCGCCGTCCTCATTTGTCCTGCCGCTGCACCGCTCAAACCGCGGCCGCGCCGCCCACGATCTCGGCCAGTTCCTTGGTAATCGCCGCCTGCCGCGCCTTGTTGTAGACCAGCTGCAGCTCATCGATGATGTTGCCGGCGTTGTCGGAAGCGCTCTTCATCGCCACCATGCGGGCCGCCATCTCGGAGGCGACCATTTCCACCGATCCCTGATAGACCTGCGACTCGACGTAGCGCATCAGCAGGCCGTCGAGGATCTGCTCGGCACTCGGCTCGTAGATGTAGTCCCAGTGCTGCTGCAGATCGGCGTCCTCGACCGCTGGCACCGGCAGCAGCTGCAGCGCCACCGGCTTCTGCGTCATGGTGTTGACGAACTGCGCATGCACCAGGAACAGCCGGTCGATGCGGCCCTCGCGGTAGGCATCCAGCATGACCTTGACGGTGCCGATCAGATCCTTGATGTGCGGACGATCGCCCAGACCGCTGGTGCCGCCCAGGATCGGCATGCCGAGCCGGCGGAAGAACGCCAGGCCTTTGCTGCCCAGCACGCACAGGCTGACGCTCGCGCCCTTGCCCTGCCACTCGCGCGCCAGCAACAGCACGTTCTTGAACAGGTTGGCGTTCAGACCACCGGCCAGGCCGCGATCGGTGGAAATGACGATGATGCCGATCGCCTTCGGCTCGCGTTCGAGCAGGAACGGATGCCGGTAATCGGGATTGGCCTGGTTCAGGTGGCCGATCATGCCGCGCATCTTCTCGGCATAGGGGCGGGCGGCGCGCATGCGCTCCTGCGCGCGGCGCATTTTGCTGGCCGCGACCATTTCCATCGCCTTGGTGATCTTCTGCGTGCTCTTGACGCTGGCGATCTTCGAACGGATTTCCTTGGTGCCGGGCATGGTTGGCGACTGCCGATATCAGTAGGTGCCGGTTGCCAGAAAGTCTTCGCAGATCTTCTTGAGCGTGGCCTCGTGCGCCTTGAGCTCGGGCTTGTCGTTGATCGACTCGAGGCTGGCGCGATAGCTCGAGCGCGCGAAAGCCTGCAGCGAGGCTTCGAACTCCACGACCTTGGTGCGTTCGACCTTGTCCATGTAGCCGCTGTTGACCGCGAAGATCGACAGCGCCATCTGCGCCACCGACATCGGCGCGTACTGCTTCTGCTTCATGACCTCGGTGACGCGCTGGCCGCGCTCGAGCTGGCGCCGGGTGGCCTCGTCCAGGTCGGAAGCGAACTGCGAGAACGCCGCGAGCTCGCGGTACTGCGCGAGCGCCAGGCGGATGCCGCCGCCGAGCCGCTTGATGATGTCGGTCTGCGCCGCGCCGCCGACGCGCGACACCGAAATGCCGGCGTTCATGGCCGGGCGGATGCCGGCGTTGAACAGATCGCCTTCGAGGAAGATCTGTCCGTCGGTGATCGAGATGACGTTGGTGGGCACGAACGCGGTCACGTCGCCGGCCTGGGTCTCGATGATAGGCAGTCCGGTCAGCGAGCCGGTCTTGCCCTTGACCGCGCCCTTGCTGGTCTGCTCGACGTATTCCTCGTTGACGCGCGCGCTGCGCTCGAGCAGGCGCGAGTGCAGATAGAACACGTCGCCGGGGAAGGCTTCGCGGCCCGGCGGCCGGCGCAGCAGCAGCGAGATCTGCCGATAAGCCACGGCCTGTTTGGACAGATCATCGTAGATGATCAGCGCATCTTCGCCGCGGTCCATGAAGTACTCGCCCATGGTCACGCCGGAGTAGGCCGACAGGTACTGCATGGCCGCGGGCACCGAGGCGGATGCCGCCACCACGATGGTGTGCGCCATGGCGCCGTGCTCCTCGAGCTTGCGCACCACGTTGGCGATAGAGGATTGCTTCTGGCCGATCGCCACGTAGATGCATTTGATGCCCGAGGCTTTCTGATTGATGATCGTGTCTATCGCGAACGCGGTCTTGCCGGTCTGGCGGTCGCCGATGATGAGCTCGCGCTGGCCGCGGCCGATCGGCACCATGGCATCGATGGCCTTGTAGCCGGTCTGCACCGGCTGGCTGACCGATTTGCGATAGATGACGCCGGGCGCGACGCGCTCGATCGGCGAGGTGAGCTTGGCATTGATCGGGCCCTTGCCGTCAATCGGGCGTCCGAGCGCATCGACCACGCGGCCCAGCAGTTCCGGGCCCACTGGTACCTCGAGGATGCGGCCCGTGGTCTTGACGGTATCGCCTTCCTTTATGGTCTTGTAGTCGCCCAGCACGACCGCGCCGACCGAATCCTGCTCGAGGTTCAGCGCCAGGCCGAACAGGTCGCCGGAGAACTCGATCATCTCGCCGTAGCGCACGTCGGCCAGCCCATGAACGCGGCAGATGCCGTCGGTCACGGATACCACCGTGCCGATGTCGCGCGCCTCGCTGGCGGCCGCGAATTTCTCGATGCGCGCCCGGATGAGGTCGCTGATCTCGGATGCTTTGATGGACATGAATCCTTTCCTCAGGTTGTCTTAGCCAGCCACCTGGGTGGCGAGCTGCGCCAGGCCGCCCTGCACGCTGCCGTCGATCACCAGATCGTCGGCCTGTACCACGGCGCCGCCCAGCAGTGACGGATCAATTCGAGTATGCAGGCGCACGTCGCGATCGAAGCGCTTGCGCAGCGCCGCGCTGAAGCGCTCGCGCTGCTCGGCGGACAGTTCGATCGCCGAGCTGAGCGTGACATCGAGCACGCGCTCGTATTCGGCGCGCATCTTCTGGTACAGCTGCTCGATCTCCGGCAGCAGTCCCAGGCGCCGATTCGCGGCCAGCACGGCCAGGAACCTGCGCATGTCGGCGTCGAACAGATCGCCGCCGATGCCGCTGATGAATTCCACCAGTTGCTCGGCCGTCACCTTCGGATTGCCGAACAGCGGCTTGACGCGTTCGTCGGCAGCGACCGCGGCGGCGCCGCCCAGAGCCTGCGACCATTGCGGCAGGCGCTTGGCCTCGCGCGCCATGGCGAATACGGCTTTGGCGTAGGGCCGCGCAATGGTGACGCGTTCGGCCATGCGAAGCTCAGATCTGCGCTACGAGCTTGTCGAGCAGCTGCGCATGTGCGCGCGCATCGATTTCGCGTTCGATCAGTTTGCCGGCGCCAGCCACGGCCAGCGAGGCCACCTGTTTGCGCAGCTGATCGCGCGCGGTCTGCACCTCCAGCGCGATCTGCGATTCCGCCGAGCCCAGGATCCGCGCCCCTTCGGTGCTGGCGCTGCGCTTGGCCGTCTCGATGATCTCGTTGGCCTGCACGTGCGCCTGCTGCTCGATCTGCTGCGCGCGGATGCGTGCCTCGCGCACGATCTCCTCGACCCGCGATTGCGCGGCGGCGAGATCCTTCTGGCCGCGCTCGCCGGCCGCAAGCCCTTCGGCGATCTTCTTCTGCCGTTCGGACATGGCGCCGGTGATCATCGGCCACACGAACTTCATCGTGAACCACACCAGCACGCTGAAGATGACCATCTGCGCAATGATCGTTGCATTCAGATTCACAGCTGCGCCTCCGTTGAATCCGGGCCTTAGCCTGCGGCGTGCTGAATCGCCGCCAGGAACGGATTGGCGAAGGTGAAGAACAGCGCGATACCCACGCCGATCATCGCTACCGCGTCGACCAGGCCGGCGACGATGAACATTTTGATCTGCAGCATCGGCACCAGCTCCGGTTGGCGCGCCGCGCCCTCGAGGAACTTGCCGCCCAGCAGGCCGAAGCCGATCGCGGTACCGAGCGCACCCATGCCGATCAGGATCGCGACCGCGACGGCGGTCATGCCCTGAATCTGCGCCACACTTGCCACATTCTCCATGTCATCAACTCCTTTAGTGACCGTGCTCATGCGCCAACGCCAGATAGACGATGGTCAGCATCATGAAAATGAACGCCTGCAGCGTGATGATCAGCAGGTGGAAGATTCCCCAACCCAGGCCCAGCACGAACTGGCCGAACCAGGCGAATGCGGGGCCCAGGCCGGTCGGCCAACCCAGACTCAAGGCAAACAGTGCGATCAGAATGAAGATCAGCTCGCCGGCGTACATGTTGCCGAACAGACGCAGACCGAGCGAAACCGGTTTGGCGACTTCTTCGATGACCTTGAGTATGAAGTTGAACCAGGACAGCCAGATGGTGTTGAACGGATGAAAAAAGAACTCGTTGGCGTAGCCGCGCGCGCCCTTCATCTTGACGCTGTAGTACTGCACCAGCGCAAACACGCTCAGCGACATGCCGAAGGTGATGTTCAGGTCGGTGGTCGGCACCGCCTTGAAGAACTCCAGTCCGGTGGCGCGCTCGCCGACCGAGACGATATCCACGGGAAACAGGTCGATCGAATTCATCAGCAGGACCAGCGAGAAGATCGTAATCGCCAATGGTGCGATCAGGCTGTTCTCGACGTGAAAACTGTCCTTGACCTGCTCATCGACCGTCTGCACCAGCAGCTCGGCGAAACTCTGAAAGCCGCTCGGGGCGACGCCTGCCCGGCGCCGGGCGCTGCGCGCGGCGATGTAGAAACTGATCACGAACAGCAGTCCGAGCGATGCCGAGACTGCCAGGCTGTCCAGATGCAGCGACCAGAACGGGCTGTTGCCGAACTGCCAGTTCCAGTAACTCAGATGGTGCTGGATGTATTCGTTAACGGAACCCGGCGCGTGTGCAGCTTCTGCGGCCATCAGCGATTTCCACCCTCCAAGCTAGTTTTCCAGGTCCGCGCCAGAGCCAACCAATACACCAAGAAGGTCACCACATAGGTCACGAACAACGGGCCCGGCGCCAGACGTCGGCCGCGCAGCGCCAATACGAACAACACGACGGTCACCGCCAGCTTCGTGACTGAGCCGCGATAGAAGCTGCGCACGACGTCCCGCGGCTGTTTGCCGGCGCTGTTGCGCAGGCCGACCACGCTCTGAGCCAACGTCGCTGCCGCACCAATCCCGCCGCCGACCAGCGCCGAGACCGACGCCAGCGCGCCCAGGAATGCGTAGCAAACCGCAGCGCCGCCCACTGCCACCGCAAGCTGGCCGGTGACAACCCACATCGCCTGGCGCCGCACGGCCGCGAAGTCGACGAAGGGCTCGGATGAGACGGCAGGACTCCCCTGGAACCGATGCGGCCGCGCCGCAAAGGACGCGCATTATAGGGAGGTCGTGTGCCGGCTTCAACGCCCCCGCCCCCACGCTCTAAATCCATGAATTGTTAAACAATATGGCTCAAAATTCCGTCCAGCTCGTCGAGGCTGTTGTACTTCACGACCAGCCGGCCCTTGCCGCTCTGGGCGTGCTCGATCGCGACCGCGGCGCCGAGCTTTTCGCTGAGGTCATCCTGCAGCCGCCGGATGTTCGGGTCCACCACATTCGGCGGCACGGGCGCGCCGCTGCGCGCCGGCTGACTCATGTGGCGTACCAAGGCCTCGGTTTCGCGCACCGAGAGGCTCTTGCGGACCACCAGCGTCGCCACCTCGATCTGCTGCCGGCGATGCGGCAGGCCCAGCAGGGCGCGCGCATGCCCCATCTCCAGCTCGCGCTTGGCCAGCCGCTCGCAGACCTCCTCGGGCAGCTCGAGCAGCCGCAGCAGATTGCTGACTGCGGCGCGTGAACGCCCGACCGCCTCGGCGGCCTGCTGGTGGGTGAGACCGAACTCGGAGATCAGGCGCTCGAGCGCGCGCGCCTCTTCGAGCGGATTCAGATTCTCGCGCTGGATGTTCTCGATCAGCGCCATCGCGATCGCGGCCTCATCCGGCACGCGCCGGATCACGGCCGGAATGTCGCGCAACCCGGCCTGCTGCGCGGCCCGCCAGCGCCGTTCGCCGGCGATGATCTCGTAGCGCTGCACGCCGCGCTCGTCGGGATCACCCACCGGACGCACCACGATCGGTTGCACCACGCCCTGGGCGCGAATGGATTCGGCCAGCTCGGCGAGACTCTCGGCACGAATGTCGAGCCGCGGCTGATATCGGCCGCGCTGCAGCAGATCGAGCGGTAGACGCGCGAGCTCCTCGTCGCTGTCGCGCCTCGCGGGGACGGCGGACGCGCCGGCTTCGGTGGCGACCGCGGCGGCGACGGGTCGAGTCTGTCCCAGCAGATCGGCCAGCCCGCGGCCCAGGGTCGGCTTCTTCTGGCTCATGCGCGCATCATAGCCGCATCCCGCAGTTCCTCTTCACGCCGCAGCATCTCCCCGGCCAGGGCCAGATAGGCCAGAGCGCCGCGCGAGTCCGGGTCATGGGCGAGCGCGCTCCTGCCGAAGCTGGGCGCTTCGGCCAGCCGCACGTTACGCGGCACCACGGTGCGGAACACCTGGGTGCCGAAGTGCATCAGCAGCTGCGCACTGACTTCGCTCGACAGATTGTTTCGCGGATCGTACATGGTGCGCAGAATCCCCTCGATTTCCAGCGACTCATTGGCGGTGCTGCGAATCTGCTCGATGGTCGCCACCAGCGCCGACAGACCCTCGAGCGCATAGTATTCGCACTGCATCGGGATCAGGACGCTGTCGGCGGCCACCAGGGCGTTGACTGCCAGCATGTTCAGGGCCGGCGGACAGTCGATCAGGATCAGGTCGTAGTCGTAACGAATCGGCTCGAGCGCCAGCCGCAGTCGCTGCTCGCGATGCTCGATCCCCGTCAACAGCCGCACTTCGGCGGAAGTCAGGTCCTGATTGGTCGGCAGCACCGCGAGCGCCGCGGCACCCGCAGTGCTGCCCATGGCGCTGCTGGCACACACCGCCTCGGCCGCGCTGCACTCACCCAGCAGCACCTCGCAGCTGCCGCGCTCGATGGCATTCTTGTCGATGCCGCAGCCCGCGGTCGCATTGCCCTGGGGATCCAGATCGATCAGCAGCACCCGCCGTCGCATGGCGGCAAAGGAGGCCGCGAGATTCACCGCCGTGGTGGTCTTGCCCACGCCCCCTTTTTGATTCGCGACCGCAATCACACGTTTCATAACGCATTTAGTCTAGCCCTTGGCGCCGCCGGACTACAGGTAAACTGCAGCGATGAAGTTGCTCTCCGGAATTCTCGTGGCCGCCGTATTTGCGGTCATGACTTTCGGGCTGTGGTGGTACATGAATCGGCCGGAGAGCGAACCGCCCTGGCCGGCGCATATCCAGGGCGTCGCCTTCTCGCCCTACGCCGCCGACCAGAATCCCTTCGGCAGCAAGGATGTGCCGCCGGTGGAGCAGATCGACTCGGATCTGCGCCTGCTCGAGAACAAGACCTACTCGGTGCGCACCTACTCGGTGCTCGGCTCGCTCGGCAAGATTCCCGAGCTCGCGGCCAAGCATCACATCAGCGTCGCGCTGGGCATACAGCTCACCAAGGACGCGGATGAAACCGAGCTGGAGATGCGCACCGGCATCGCGCTGGCGCGCGAGCACCGCAATGTATCGCGGGTGCTGGTGGGCAACGAGGTGCTGCTGCGCGGGGACATGACGGTTCCGGAACTGGCGCAGCAGCTCGATCGTGCGCGCGCCGCGATCCGCCAGCCGGTGGGCTACGCCGACACCTGGGCCACCTGGCTCAAGAACCCGGAGATCGCGCGCCACGTGGACTTCATCGCCGTGCACCTGTTCCCCTACTGGGAAGGGGTCGATGTCGAATCGGCGGTGGAGTTCTGCTTCCGCGAGCTCAAGGCGGTGCAGCTGGCCTACCCCAAGAAACCGGTGATCATCGGCGAAATCGGCTGGCCCTCGGAGGGGCGAAATCGCGCCGGCGCGGTGGCCTCGGTGTCCAACGAGGCGTTGTTCCTGCGCCGCTTCCTGGCGCGCGCGGAGAAAGAGCACGAGCGCTACTACATCATGGAGGCGTTCGACCAGCCCTGGAAGGCGCGCGATGAGGGCGCGGTCGGCTCCTACTGGGGCATCTACGACGTCAACCGCCACCCGAAATTCGAATTCACCGCGCCGATCGTGCGCATCCCCGAGTGGCACATGCTCGCGGCCATCTCGGTGGCCCTGGCGCTGCTGATGCTCGGCGTGTTCTACATGCACAGCGACTCGCTGCGCACGCGCGGCCGCACCCTGCTCGCCATCGTGGTCTATGCCGCCGCCACCGGCTCGGTCTGGGTGATCTACGACTACACGCAGCAGTATCTGACGCCCACCAGCATCGTGGTCGGCTCGCTGCTGATCTTAGGCATGCTCGGGGTCATCGCCGTGCTGTTCGCGGAAGCGCATGAATGGGCCGAGGCGCATTGGGCCGGCGCGCACGCGCGCCTGCTGGTGCCTTCGCGACCCCTGAAGCCCGCGGACCGCAAGGTCTCAGTGCATTTGCCGGCCTACAACGAACCACCCGACATGCTGATCGAGACGCTCGATGCGCTGTCGCGTCTCGACTACCCCAACTTCGAAGTCATCGTGGTCGACAACAACACGCGTGATGAGGCCATATGGCGCCCGGTCGAGGCGCATTGCCAGCGGCTCGGAGCGCGCTTCCGCTTCTTCCACGTGGCACCGCTGGCCGGTTTCAAGGCCGGTGCGCTCAACTTTGCGCTCAAGCAGACCGCGGCCGACGCCGAAGTCATCGCCGTCATCGACAGCGACTACAAGGTCGAGCCCAACTGGCTCTCGGACCTGGTGCCGAGCTTCGACAATCCGCGCATCGCGATCGTGCAGGCGCCCCAGGATTATCGCGACGAACACGACAATGCCTTCAAGGCCATGTGCTATGCGGAATATCGCGGCTTCTTCTACATCGGCATGATCACGCGCAACGAGCGCAACGCGATCATCCAGCACGGCACCATGACGCTGGTGCGCCGCTACGTGCTCTGGGCCGTCGGCGGCTGGGCCGAATGGTGCATCACCGAGGATGCCGAGCTCGGGCTGCGCGTGTTCGAAGCCGGCTACGAGGCGCTGTACATTCCCAAGAGCTACGGCTGCGGGGTCATGCCCGACACCTTCATCGATTACAAACGCCAGCGTTTTCGCTGGGCCTATGGCGCAATGCAGATCCTGCGCCACCACGCGACCGCGCTGCTGCGTCCGGTCAGCAGCGCGCTGACCGCGGGCCAGCGCTATCACTTCATCGCCGGCTGGCTGCCCTGGATCGCCGACGGCTTCAACCTGCTGTTCAACATCGCGGCCATCGGCTGGTCGATGGCGATGATCCTGGCGCCGCAGAAGGTGGATCCGCCGCTCATGGTGTTCTCGGTGCTGCCGCTGTCGCTGTTCATGTTCAAGCTGGTCAAGCTGGTGCATCTGTACACGCACCGTGTCGGCATGAACTTCAGGCAGACCTTCGCCGCGGCGATATCCGGCCTGGCGCTGGCGCATACCATCGGCCTGGCCGTGCTCAAGGGACTGCTGACGCGCAACGAGCCGTTCTTCCGCACACCCAAGCAGACCGCGCCGCATCGCTTCCTGTCGGCGCTCGCGGCCGCGCGCGAGGAGACGCTGCTGATGCTGGCGCTCTGGGCCAGCGCGATCGGCATCCGCACGATCGCCACCGACATGGCCAGCACCGATCTGACCGTGTGGCTCGCGGCGCTGCTGATCCAGTCGATCCCCTACACGGCCGCGTTGCTGGTATCGCTGACCAGCGCATTCCAGCTGCCGGCCGCACTACTGGGCGCCAAGCCGGCAGAGGTCACGCCGGCTGCGCTACAAAACTGAGGATGTGGCGCTCGGCCTGCAGATGCGGGATCCTCAGCCAGCGCGCCTGAAGCAGCTGCCAGCCGCGCGGCAGCTCGGCCAGTTCATCCTGCGGATAGCGGCCCTTGAGCGCCACCACGCGCGTGTCCGGGCCACACAGGCCACGCACGCTGCCGAGCAGATCGGGCAGCGCGGCGTAGGCGCGGGCGATCACGGTATCGAACGGGACCGCGGGTGACAGCGTTTCCACGCGCGCCTGCAGCGCGGTGACGTTGGCGAGTTCGAGCGTGCGCGCCGCATGGGTCACGAAGCGGATTTTCTTTGCCACCGAATCGATCAGCGTGAATTGCTTGTGCGGCTCGAGCACGGCCAGCGGCAGCCCCGGGAATCCGGCGCCGGTGCCGACATCGGCGATCAGGCGTCCCTGCAGCTCTGGCTGTGCCGACAGGCTGTCGAGCAGATGCGCGCTGAGCATGGCCTCGCGCGTGGTGATGGCGGTCAGATTGTAGCGGCGGTTCCAGCTCGAGAGCTCATCGAGCAATCGCAGCAGCCGTTGCGCCTGCGGCTCATCCAACGCTACCCCCAGCGCTGCCGCGTCCGCGATCAGTCGCTGCGGCTCGCTGCTCATTCCATGCGCACCACCGTGCGCCCGGTGATGCGGCCCTTGAGATAGTCCTCGAACGCCGTCGCCAGCTCGCTGCGCTCGATGGTGCGCGTGACGATGCGCTCCAGATGCGGCGGCTTCAGATCGGCCGCCAGCCGCGCCCAGACCGCAAGACGCGTCTCGCGCGTACTACTCGAGGAATTCACGCCCAGCAGGCTCACGCCACGCAGAATGAACGGCATGACTGTGGTATGCAGCTCGGCGGTGGCGGCGAGGCCGATGCTGGCGACGTTGCCCAGCTCATGCGTGGTGCGCAACAGCCAGGACAGCAGCTCGCCGCCGGCGCTGTCGATCGCGCCGCCCCAGCGGGCCGACTCCAGTCCCTGTTTGTCGAAGCTCAATTCATCACGGTAGAGAATCTGACTGGCGCCGAGCGCGCGAAGATAAGCCTGCGCTGCGCGCTTGCCCGTGATTGCGACCACTTCATAGCCCTTGGCCGCGAGCGCATCGATCGCAATCGAGCCGACGCCGCCGGTGGCGCCGGTCACCGCGATCGGTCCGAGCCCCGGGTGCTGGCCATTGATCTCCATGCGCATGATGCCGCGTGCGGCGGCGAAGCCGGCCGTGCCGAGCGCCATGGCTGAGGCGGCATCCAGACCCGCCGGCATGGCCACCACGGCCTCGGCCGGCACGCGCGCGTACAGCGCATAGCCGCCATCGCGCGTCTCGGACAGGCCGCAACCCGTGACCAGCACGGCATCGCCGTGCCGGTAGTGCGCGTCGCTCGAGGATTCGACCCAACCGGCCAGATCGATGCCGCCGACCAGAGGATAGCGGCGCAGGATCTTGCCGGCGCCGGTGGCGGCGAGCGCATCCTTGTAGTTGATGGTCGAGTGCGAGACGCGAATCACGACCTCGCCGGGGCTGAGCGCATCGAGCGCGAGAGTCTCCCAGCGCGCCTCGATCCTGCCATCGCGCTGATGGATGCGGTAGGCCGGGAAATGATCTGGAGTGGCGGCGCTGGCCATGTTTCACTTGCTCCTTGGGTTCCTGAGGCACGATAGCAAACATGCTGCAATTCAAAACCGCGATCTGGACGATGCTGCTGGCCGCGAGCGGCAGCGTGAGCGCCTCGGACCTGGCCAGCCCGGATGCCGGCGTGGCTGCAAGCCTGCCACGGTATCTGCAATCGCGCTCGGCGCGTTTCATCGATTGGCTGGCCGACGGCAGCATGCTGGTGGCGACGCGTTTCGGCGAGACCGAGCAGCTGCATCGCGTGCGCTCGCCGCTGGGGATGCGCGAGCAGCTCAGCTTCGATCCTGCCGGTGTGCTTACCGGGGCGGCTGAGCCGGAGCACAGCGACGCCTTTGTTTTTCTGGCCCCGCGCGCGGGCGGCCAGAGCACCGCGCTGCTGTGGCAGCAGAGCGGTCAGGCGGCCGTGCCGTTGACCGACGGCAGCTTGCGCGACGGGCCGGCGCTGTGGGCGCATGACGGCAAGCGCATCGCTTTCAGCAGCAACCGCGCCGGCGGCGGCATCGAGGTGCTCGACACCAGCGACCCGGCCGCGCACCCGAAGCTCGTGGCCGGCGGTGCCGGCTACCGCTGGCGGTTGTTCGATTGGTCGCTCGATGACCAACGGCTGCTGCTCGGGCGGGAAAGCTCGAATCCCGAGGCCGAGGCCGAGCCGGAGCTGTTCCTGGCCGACCTGGGCAGCGCCGATCTCGCGCCGCTCGCGCTGGCGCGCAAGGCCGAAGGCAAGGCGCCGGCGAGTGCGCCCGTGCCGCTGCGTTCACGCTCGGCGCGCTTTGCCCCCGATGGCCGCGGCATCCTGCTGCTGGCCAGCGGCGATGGCGCCGCCGGCGCGGATTTCTGGCAGCTGCGCTATCTGGATGCTGCAGTGGGGGAAACCCGGGCGCTGTCGGTCGAGACCGAGCGCGACATCGATCTGTTCGATGAAAGCGCCGACGGCCATTTCCTGGCCTATACCATCAACGATGGCGGCACGAGCCGGCTGGCGCTGATCGATCAGCAGCGCAAGCTGGACCTGAATCCGCGCGCGCTGCCACCGGGGGTCATCAGCAGTCTGAAATTCGATGCCTCCGGCAAGCGCCTGGCGCTGACGCTGGAGTCGGCGCGCTCGCCGCGCGACGTCTACGTGCTCGAGCCCGAAACGCAGACGCTGACGCGCTGGACACAGAGCGAGCTCGGACCGATCGACCCGGGAAGCCTGATCACCCCGGCACTGGTGCGCTTTGCGACCTGGGACCGCGTCGACGGCCAGCCGCGCATGCTCTCGGCCTTCGCCTATCGCTCGGGCGCAGCGCCGAGCTCAACCCCGCCGGCGCCGCGGCCGGTGCTGATCCTGCTGCGCAGCGGTGGCGGCAACCAGTTCCGGCCCGGCTTCGATCCGCTGGTGCAATACCTGGTCAACGAGCTGGGCTTCGCGGTACTGGCGCCCAACGTGCGCGGCGCCGCGGGCTACGGCCGCAGTTTCGGCGAGCTGGCGCAGGGGGCGCTGCGCGACGATGCCGTGCGCGATGTTGGTTCGCTGCTGGTCTGGATCGGACTGCAGCATGAGCTGGACTTCAACCGGATCATGGTCATGGGCGAAGGTTACGGCAGCAGCCTGGCACTGTCCTGCCTGGCGCAGTACGGCGATCGGCTGCGCGGCGGCATCGCTGCGTTCCCGCCGCCGGCGGCGGCGCCGGCCAACCTGGCGTCGATCCGCCGGCCCGTGCTGCTGGCGTACGGCCGCAACGATCCGGACACGCCGGCCTATCAATCGGAACAGCTGGCCGCGCGGCTGCGCGCCAACGGTGCCCCGGTGCAATACCTCGATGCCGCGGACGAAGCCGGGGAGTTCCTGCGCAGATCAAATCGCGACGCCTACTATGCCGCGGTCGCGAACTTTCTGGCGCAGCTACTTCGGTGACAGGAATGTCTGGCGCCGCGCGACCGTCTCCAGCGGCGGCGTCTGCTGCGCGTAGTAGCTGGCGATCTGCTGCATGTCGGCGTCGGTCAGACCGACCATGAAGCTCGGCATGATGGGATTCTTGCGATCGCCGTGCGCGTACTCGGCCAGGGCGCGGGCGATGTAGTCGGCGTGCTGGCCCGCCAGATTCGGGTAGTCGCCGGTGATGCCGACCCCGTTCTTGCCATGGCAGGACGCGCACAGCGTGACCTTGGCCGGCGCGGTGCCGACCGGGGCTGCGCTCGGGCTCAGCGCCGGGCTGCCGAAGTAGCTGGCGATGTCCTGCATGTCCTGGTCGGACAGCGAGGCGGCCTGCTGGTGCATGGTGCCGTGCGAGCGCTGGCCGCTCTTGTATTCCTTGAGCGCGGCCAGGATGTACTCGGGGTGCTGGCCCACGAGCTCGGGCACGCTGTAGGTCGGATAGACGTTCTTGTAATCCTTGATGCCGTGACAGCCGAGGCAGGTGTAGGAGATCTCCTTGCCGCGGGCAGGATCCCCGGCGCTGCGCGCCTGCGCACTCAAGCCCAGAGCAATGCAAACACACAGGGCATGGAGCACCAGACGACTCGACAGCGGCATACCGACTCCGGCGAAATTTGATGAATAATGCGGCGCGGAACAGGGCACAAAACGGCGGAAAGTGTACGGGCTGGATCCCGGTTTTACCACTGCATGATCGCATTGATCCAACGCGTCACCGCGGCCAGCGTCCGCGTCGAAGGCCGCACGATTGGCGCGATCGAGGGCGGCGTGCTGGCCCTGATCGCCGTCGTGCGCGGCGATCAGCGGCCGCAGGCCGATCGGCTGCTGCAGCGACTGCTCGATTATCGGCTGTTCGCCGACAGCTCCGGGCGCATGAATCTGAGCCTGCGGCAGATCGGCGGCGGCCTGCTGCTGGTTCCCCAATTCACGCTGGCCGCCGACACCGATCGCGGAAATCGGGCCTCCTTTACGCGCGCGGCAGCGCCGGCAGAGGCGGCGGGGCTGTTCGAATACCTGCTGGCGCAGGCCATCGCCTGCCACGCGCCGGTGGCCGCCGGCCGGTTCGGCGCGCACATGCAGGTGTCACTGATCAACGACGGTCCGGTGACCTATTGGCTTGCGACCCCCGATGTCCCGGAACCGTGATGCGGCGCCGAAATCCTTGAGCGTACAGTTAGTTGTACGGGGCTAAATGGCCTATTATCAGACTTTGGACCGGAGCCTTTCATGGACCTGTTCGCCCCCAAGCATCTACTGCTCATCCTCGTGATCGTGCTGCTGGTCTTCGGCGGCAAGAAGCTGCGCACGCTGGGCTCGGACCTCGGCTCGGCCTTCCGCGGTTTCAAGAAGGCCATGAGCGACGGCGAGAGCGATGAGCAGGCCAAGCAGATTCAGGGACCCGCCGCCAAGGACGCAGAATTTCCCGAGGTTGCCGCCAAAGCGCCGCAGCCCAGCGGCGACAACAAGCCTGCACCCCACGCTTAGGGCACGGGGATTCGCGGCGTGCAATGTTCGGGATCGACTTCTCCGAAATACTGGTGATTTTCGGCATAGCGCTGGTGGTGCTGGGGCCGGAGAAATTGCCGCGGCTGGCCGCCACGATCGGCCGCTGGGTCGGACGCGCGCGCGCCATGGCGCGACAGTTTCGCGAGCAGCTGGAGCAGGAGGCCGAGACCCTCAAACGCAACGTCGACGTGCGTGTCCAGGAACCTGCGCCCCCGCAGGCCGCAGCCTCGCAGGCGCCCCCCGCGCCCGCGCCCGCGCCACCCCACGAGCAACCGGCCGCGGCGCCGGCGGAACCGCATGAGCGAGGACCATGACGCATTGCCCGAAGGCACGCTGATCTCGCATCTGCTCGAGCTGCGAGCGCGGCTGCTTCGGGCCTTCATCGCCGTCCTGATCGCCTTCCTGCCCTGCGCGTACTACTCCAACCAGATCTTCGATTGGCTGTCGACGCCGCTGGTGGCAAAGCTGCCGCCCGGGCAGAAGCTGATCGCCACCACGGTGACCGCGACCTTCACGGCGCCGCTGAAGCTGGCGCTGGTCGCCGGCCTGCTGATCGCGATGCCGTACGTGCTGTTCCAGGCCTGGGCTTTCGTCGCGCCCGGCCTGTATCGCAAGGAAAAGCGCTTCGCCGTGCCGCTGCTGGTCTCGGCCATCGTGCTGTTCTATCTCGGCGTCGCGTTCTCGTATTTCTTCGTCTTCCCGCTGGTGTTCCGCTTCTTCATCGCCACCACGCCGCACAACGTGCAGCTCATGGCCGACATCAGCAACTATCTGCAGTTCGCGCTGACGCTGTTCGTCGCCTTTGGCGTGGCCTTCGAAACTCCGGTGGCCGTGGTACTGCTGGTGCTGACCAACCTGGTCACGCTGCAGAAGCTGCGCTCGGTGCGCGGCTACGTGCTGATCGTCGTGTTCATCATCGCGGCGATCCTGACGCCGCCCGATGTCATGTCGCAGACGGCCATGGCCATACCCATGTATCTGCTGTTCGAAGGCGGTATCTTGTTCGCCGCAATCCTGCAGAAGAGCAGCGCCTCGGGTTAGGAGCCCACACTTGAATCTGCCTCAGCGGACCTTCGTCGGTCAGCCGGCCGGCCTCGCGACGGTCTTTTTTCTCGAGATGTGGGAGCGCATGAGCTTCTACGGCATGCGCGCGCTGCTGGTGCTGTTCCTTGTGCACCAGGTCGCCGAGGGTGGCTTCGGGCTGGATGTTCCCACCGCGGCCGCGATCTACGGCCTCTACCTCGGCGGCACCTACATTGCCTGTCTGCCCGGCGGCTGGATCGGCGATCGACTGCTGGGCAGCCAGCTCGCGGTGCTGTTCGGCGGCATCATCATCACTTGCGGGCACCTGCTGCTCGGGTTCGCGCCCTCCAGCGCGGTGTTCTTCCTGGGCCTGCTCGTGATCGTGCTCGGTACCGGGCTGCTCAAGCCCAATGCCAGCGCCATCGTCGCGCAGCTGTTCCCGCAGGGCGGGGCGGCACTGGATGCCGGATTCACGATCTACTACGTCGGCGTGAACCTCGGCGCGACCATCGGTCCGCTGATCACCGGCTGGCTCGCGCAGCGCTATGGCTGGCCGTATGGCTTCATGGCCGCTGCCGCCGGCATGGCTCTGGGCGTGCTGCAGTTTCTCTGGTCGCGCCGATTCCTGGGCGATGCCGGTCGGGCGCCCATGGCGCCCAGCGCCGAGGTGTCGGCTGCCAGCGCTGCGCGGCGCGCACTGCCGTGGCTGTGCCTGGGTGCTCTCGCCCTGGCCGGGGTGGTGCTGGTGCTGTGGAGCGGCTGGCTGCATTTCTCGCCGCTGGCGGCGCTGAGTTTCTCGACCCAGGCCGTGCTGGTACTCGCCATTGCGTATTTCCTGTATCTGCTGTTCGGCGCCGGACTCGATGCGGTGGAGCGCCGGCGTGTCGGGGTCGTGATGGTGCTGTTCGTGGCTTCGGCACTGTTCTGGGCCGGTTACGAGCAGGCCGGCTCGAGCTTCAATCTATTCGCCGAGCGCGACACCGCGCGCACGCTGC
>Ga0302326_10007095_pt1 | contig 25050 bp, 23 predicted proteins | sample Palsa_T0_3_FD_202264 | JGI IMG/M metagenome (GOLD analysis project Ga0302326, IMG submission 202264) | Peat permafrost microbial communities from Stordalen Mire near Abisko, Sweden - Palsa_T0_3 | ecosystem: Environmental > Terrestrial > Soil > Palsa > Peat permafrost | place: Sweden: Abisko... | reverse complement strand
GGGATGAGATCGGCCACATCGACTTTATCCTCCGGCTGAGCGACGTAGTTGAAGCGCGCATAGTCCATGATCGAGGGCGTATGGCCCATTTTCTTGAGCCACTCCGGGTCGCGCATTTTTTCCTGCGGGTACATCGAGCTAGCTTTCATATTGTGCTGCAAGCCCAGCGTGTGCCCCACCTCGTGGGCGAGCACCATTTCGAGCAGGCGGCCCATGAGATCGTCCGGCAACGGGAGCTTCTGAGCGCGCGGATCGAGCGGACCCACCTGCAGGAAATACCAGTCGCGCTGCAGGTTCATGATGTTGTGATAAAACTGGACGTCGGCGTTGAGAATTTCGCCCGTGCGCGGATCGCTGATGTGCGGACCGGAGGCGTTTTCGATGGTGGAGGGCAGCCAGCGGACCACCGAATAGCGAATATCCTCGGGACTGAACTCGGGATCTTCCTCGGGAGTGGGCGCAGGCTTGGCGATGATGGCATTCTTGAATCCTGCCGCTTCGAAAGCCTTCTGCCAATCTTCAATGGCGCGTTTCATCCAGGGCACCCATTTCGCCGGGGTGGCCGAATCGATGTAGTAGACGATCGGCTTCACGGGCTCGGAAAGCTGGGCCGTTGGATCCTTCTTCTCCAAGCGCCAGCGGGTGATGTAGCGGCGGCGCGGCGCGCGCTGTTCGTCGCGGCCGTAATCCATCTGGTCCACCCAAAAGAAGCCGACGCGTTCGTCGAACACGCGTGGCATCATCGGATTTTCGGGCAGCTTGACCATGCTGTGATGCAAGACCACTGTGGCGCTGCCGGGGCGCATGCCTCCGCCAAAGAACGAAATCGTGGGGCCATTGTTCTGACCGGGCGGCGTCGCGCTTTTGGTGTACGTGAGCGAAGCTTCGGCCTCGATATTCTCGGGATAGGGCGAGATGCGCTCGATGTAGGAGCGCGAGGAATCCATCGTAGTCGCGCTCAGGCGTTGGCGCGCGCTGAATTCATAAATGTCGGTGGTGAAAAGGCGATTTACCTCGATAACGCCCGAGGTCTTGTCCTCGCTGAAGGCGGCCACGGGAAAACTCATCACGATGGCGTTATTGTTGGCGGCCTTCACGGCCTGGGCGATGGGGGTCTTGGGATCGGCCACGACCTCGTAGCTCTTGGTTCGCAGGAACACCTTGTTCTCGTTGAGCTCCCAATACACCACGCGGCTGGATAACTCCTGACCGCCATAGCCGACGCCCAGAGTGGTCTTGGCGATTTGCGTGTTCCACAAAAACTCCTTGCCGAACTCGCTCTTGGGAATTTCGTAGAAATAACGATCCTTGACTTGATGTACCGTGAAGACGCCTTTCTTCGATTTGGCGTCTTTAGTAATCACTTTGTCGTAGGGTTGTGGTTCCTCTGAATTCCGGCCGAATCCGGGCCGTGGCGGAGTGTTGGCGCTGGTCACGGGCGGCGTCGAGGGAGGTTCGGGCTCCTGCGGTTCCGGTTGCGCGTAGGCGAACGTCAGAGCGCAGCAGGACAGCAAGAGAGCCTGGGTACTTCGGTGCATCGTCTCTCCTTGTGGGTGACAACTATCTTATCAGCAGGCGGATTCTCCAGAACTACCGGATCACGCCGCTCAGCCCACTCTATTGGCAATATTTGCAATAATGTCTCAACTTCAATCCCCTTAGCGGCGATAAGCAGGTGTAGAGATTAATTCGGCAGGTCGATTTCGGTTTTGCCTTCCTAAGGTATCATCGACGAATACAAACGCGCATGGCGAGCGGCACAGTGAGCAGCGGCAAACGATTTTTTATAGGCTTCTTGGCGGTGGGGCTCGGTTGCGGTTCCGAGGTTGCGGCTCGTGCGCAGGAAAAGCCGCGAGTGAATTGGGCCAGCGCCGATGCGCCGTGCGCCAAATACGACGATCTGAGAAACCCCGTTCTCGGGGATATCGGCGTCAAGATCGACGCGGCCGATCCCTGGGCGGATGGATTTCGACGGGCGCTCCATTTCTGGAATGCCGTACTTGCGGCGAACTTCCATGAGGAAACGAACCTCAACGCTTGCGCCGTCCGGGTCGTCAACGGCGGTTCCGACATTCTGAGTAAAGCTATGGTGGCTCGGTCGCAGCTCACTGAGTGGGACAATTTTCGCGGGAAGATCGCGGTGAATCCGGGCACCGCCAGAGCATTGAGTAGCGGTGAGATGTACGGTACCGCGGTGCACGAATTCGGTCACCTGCTAGGTCTCAAACACAATGCGAGCAGCCGATCAGTCATGTATTTTCTCAATGTCAACGGCTCCGAGGTTCTCGACCGTGAAGACATCCTAGACCTGAGCGCGCGCCACAAGCTACGCGCGGCCGTCGTCCCAACCGGTTTTCCACCGGCCAACGCCACCCTGATTGCTGTCCCGATAACAATGCCCTTAGGATCGTTTTCGCCGGCGGAATGGTGAGGAATCGGCCTTTCGGCGCGAAGTCACTTCTACGTTTTAATTCCTGCGACCAAAGTGCGTCGCCGGGCGTCAACTCCATATGGAAACGCGACGGTTGGGCATAAGCGGTCTGCAGGTGCCGATTCTTTGTTTTGGGACAGGCACCTTCGGCGGTGGAAACGAGTTTTTTCAGGCTTGGGGAAATACCGACGCGGTGGAAGCCACGCGCCTCATCGATATTTGCATGAGCGCGGGTGTTAATTTCTTTGACACGGCCGACATCTACTCGCAGGGGCTTTCGGAGGAGATTCTTGGTCAAGCGATCCGGCACTTGCCGCGCGAGAGCGTACTTATTTCCACCAAGGCCACTTTTCAGTTCGGGGACGGCCCCAACAACGTCGGCTCATCGAGACACCATCTCACGCAGCAGATCGAAGGCAGCCTGAAGCGGTTGAAGACGGACTACATCGACATTTACCATATGCACGGTTTCGACGCCTTGACGTCGATTGAAGAAACGCTGAACACCCTGGATCAGGCCGTGCGCGACGGCAAGGTGCGGTATATCGCCGCTTCCAACTTCTCCGGATGGCACATCCAGAAGTCGCTTGGTGTCAGCGACCGTTACGGTTGGGCCCGGTATGCCGCGCACCAGGTTTATTACTCGCTGGTGGGACGCGAGTACGAATGGGAACTGATGCCGCAGGCGCTGTCGGAGGGCGTGGGGGCGCTGGTGTGGAGCCCGCTCGGATGGGGGCGCCTCACGGGCAAGATCCGTCGGGGCCAACCTCTGCCGGAGGTAAGCCGGTTGCACAAAACCGCGCAACTAGGCCCGGCTGTCCAAGACGAATATCTCTATAGAGTGGTCGACGCGCTGGATGCAGTTGCGGAGGAAACAGGCAGGACGGCGCCCCAGGTGGCGCTCAACTGGCTGTTCAGAAAGCCAACCATTTCCAGCGTGATCATCGGCGCGCGCAACGAACAGCAACTGCGCGACAACCTGGCCTCGGCAAGTTTCGCGCTCACACCCGCGCAAGTATCGATGCTTGACGAAGCGAGTAATGCGCCAGTGATTTACCCGTATTGGCACCAGCGTCAGTTCCAGAATCGCAATCCCCTGCCGCCGTCGTATCGATAATGAGGAATGTGTACGCAGAGGGGCTGCGGTGCCCTTGTGGCTGAAGCGCGTTCCGGGCTAAATACGGCGTCCGCCCTAGATCGCGTAGCGCGCCACGCTTTGCCCGACCGTCGGCCTGCTGAGTAAGTCTCGACGGACAGCGCAGCCGCCTCTTCCCTGCGCGCGTCCGGCGAGCCTGTTTTACTCAAGATGCCTCGCCAGGCGAGACGGAAGTGTCTGGGCGGCGCGCGCCTATCTGGAAGAGTGTCGCCACCTCAAACGAAACCAGGGGTTTGCGGATCGGCCTTCCTGGGGCCGTCATTGATAACGCGAGGTTTTTCGAAGCCGTTCTGCCGGGAAGCTCGGGGTCACCCTTCCATGGTCAAACTGAAGCTTTCTTTAGCATTTGCCGATAGTTCCAAAGTGCCAGACACCCGAACCGCTGTCATCCAGCCCGCCGACGCCCTGGCTGTTCAGCAGGACGCTGACATCGCCCGCCGCGCGTTACCCGCGATCTGGGCCAGCATGGTGGCTGTGCAATTTGTGCTTCTAGGGGGAACATTCTTTCGAGACCGTCCGGTGGCGGTGTCGATATTCGCGTTCTCGTCCCTGGCCGCTCTCGTTGCCCGTCTCTTCCTGGTGCTCAGGAAAGACGATATTTACGCCCGCAATCCGAAGCATTGGAGGGCGGCGCTTTGCGCGTGCCTGCTGGCGTTCTCCAGCGCCTGGGGCCTTCTAACCGCTTACGGCTACGTGACCTATGGATACCAGAATTGGAACTCGGTGCTCCTGACCTTTTGCCTGTTGGGGCTCAGCGCCGGAGCGATGGTCTCGCTCACTCCCCGGCCGCTTTATGTGAATTGGCACATCCTGCCGCTGCTCCTGCCTGGCATCGTAACCAGTCTGTTCGCAGGCGGCGACGGATATGTCATCGCATCCATGTTGACGGTATACGCCGGCTTCCTGTTCGTCCAAGGAAGACAATTGAGCACACAGTACCGGGGAGCGTTCGACGATCGCCGGTCGCTCGAATCCGCTAAACGCTTGGCGGAATCCGCCAACGAAGCCAAGAGCAGCTTCCTGGCGAACATCAGCCACGAGCTGCGCACTCCGATGAACGGCATAATCGGCATGACGGAGCTGGCTCTCGAGACCGACCTATCCCTTGAGCAGCGCGACTTGCTGGATACCGCTCGCAACTCCGCGCTGTCGCTGCTGCGCGTCGTCAACGATGTGCTGGATTTCTCGAAGATCGAGGCGCGCCGGGTAGATCTGGAACGTTCCTGCTTCGACCCGCGCAAACTGGTGGTGGAAACGTTGCGGCCCTTTGGCCCCGAAGCGCGGGCAAAGAAACTGGAGTTTACCTACGACATCGCGCTACGCGTTCCCGACCAAGTGACGGGCGACCCGGCCCGGTTGCGGCAGATCCTGATCAACATAGTCGGAAACGCGGTGAAGTTTACCGCCGCTGGCCGGGTTCAACTCCGCCTCGGCGTGGAGTCCTTCGGCGCGCGGGAGGTTTGTTTGCACTTTGCGGTGAAGGACACGGGAATCGGCGTGGCAAAAGAGAAACAAGACGTTATTTTCGCGGCGTTCTCGCAAGCCGACGAGTCCATGACACGAAGATATGGCGGTACCGGATTGGGGCTGACCATTTCCGCGCGTCTGGTGGAACTAATGAATGGCAAGATTTGGCTCGAGAGCGAGCCCGGGAAGGGCAGCACGTTCCATTTCACGGCCTGTTTCGGGCTGCCTGCTAAATCGGAGACGGACCAGGATTCGCCGCAACTGGCTGTTACGCGCAAGATCCCCTTAACTACGCCTGTAAATCGAGTCACGGCTGATGGAAAAATTCCTGCCGCGAAGGCATCTGCCGTGTTTCCTTCCAATTCCTGAGAATCCCGGCGCAGTGGACGCGTCCGGAGCGGGCGGAAAACTTGGGGCGCCCTTGTACACTCCTACCAGGATTTGCGTGGGCGTGCCAAAGCATGCGGGCGATAATTCCAGAAGCCAACTTTCCCAAGCCCGGCCCCTGCTGGCTATCGGCTCCGGGCGAACGCAACCCGAACTTCTTCCCGGCTTTCGCTCGGATATCCATCGCGATTCAAGCTGCCCTGCGCGAGCGCGTACCGGCGGCTTATTTCCAGAGTCTCGATAGCTTTCGCGATGTCAAGCGGGCTTATCCGATGCTGGTGTATCAGACCGCCCGGCCGTTTCGCGGGCGGCTTCGCACCGAACTCACTTACGATGTCTTGAATCCCCGAACTCTACTCAGCTTGCTGCGCAGCGCCAAATTCGGCCTCCCCGAGTTGCTCGATCGGGTCGAGACCAGGCTGAGCCGCGCCGGCTGGGCCGAACTGGCTGACCAGTATCATCCGCGGCGGGCAGCTCAGGTCCTCGAGACGGTGCACAAGCTCAGCAAAAGCCGGAAATGTCTGTATCTTCTAGTCCGCTCCGAGAGTGTATTGGTGGATGCGCTGGTGGAATTGGGCGGAATCGGCGACCTGCCCGTGAAAAAGCAGTTCCGCAGGATTGCCGAGTTTGAAAAGAAGTGGATGTTCCAACTTCGGAGGCTCTATCCGGGAACCGATTTCCTGTGGCTGGCGCCGATTTTGCTGGACGCCGCCAGCGATGCGCTCATGGCATTCCAGCGGCGAGAGCAAGAGCCGGAATCGGTCCCGGTCCCGGGTAGCGAACCAAATCGCTTAACCTAACCCTCACTCACCGATCGATGGTCGCCATGAACCGGTCGGCATAACGCTTCCCAGAGACTTTTCCCGGCGCCAAGGCGTCGTCGAGCGCCTTCATCTGCGCCGGATCAAGCCGGACGGACTCCGCGGCCAAATTCTCCTCGAGATATTTCCGGCGCTTGGTGCCGGGGATCGGCACGATGTCCTCGCCCTTTTGCAACAGCCAGGCCAGCGCGATCTGCCCGGGCTTGGCCTGCTTCGCCGAGGCGATCTCGTGTACGATCCGCGCGGCCTGCACATTGGCATCGTAGTTCGCGCCCTCATAGCGCGGGTCGGTGCGTCGGAAATCGCCTTCCGGATAGTCTTCGGCGCGCTTGACCTCGCCCGTCAAGAAGCCGCGACCGAGGGGACTAAAGGGAACCAGCCCGATGCCCAGCTCGCGCAGAACCGGGATGATCTCCGGCTCCAGATTCCGTTCCCAAAGCGAATATTCGCTTTGCAGCGCGGAAACCGGATGCACGGCGTGTGCGCGACGGATGTTGGCGATGCCCGCCTCGGAAAGTCCGAAAAATCGCACTTTACCTTGGCGAACCAGATCACCTACGGTGCCCGCTACGTCCTCGATCGGCACGGCCGGATCGATACGGTGTTGGTAGAGGAGATCGATATGGTCGGTCGCGAGCCGCTGCAACGAGCCCTCCACCGCCTCACGAATATACTCAGGCCGGCTTTCCACGCCCACCTGCTTTCCGTCCTTGAAGCGAAAGCCGAACTTAGTGGCGATCACAACCTGGTCGCGCCTGCCCTTGAACGCGCGGCCGAGCAGTTCTTCGTTGATTAGCGGACCGTAGACCTGCGCCGTGTCGAAGAAGTTGCATCCCAGTTCGATGGCGCGATGCAACGTGGCGATCGACTCACTTTCATCGGCTGGACCGTAGGATTGGCTCATGCCCATGCAGCCCAGTCCGATCGACGATACTTCCAGCCCCCGGCTTCCAAGTTTGCGTTTGCTCAAGGTCATAAGACCACAATACCCCCAGCTCGTTGTGGCGATCGCCGAAAATCTATTCCACAAACCCCAGAGGGCGAAGCGTCGTAGCCGGTTCCGGCTCTTCGAACGCCGCGGCGGCGATAGTGGCTTTCTGGCGGCCGCGTTCGAGCGCGACTCCGTAGGGCGCGTCCACGAATTTGAACGTTCCGCGTAATAGGTCGAGATCGAGGGAAGTGCCGGCGCGAAGCCCAGTGTCATGCAGAAACGCGGCGGCGAACTGAGGATCATTGATCGGAATCGCGACCACCTTGGTGTCCTTCCAGTTCAACTTCGCCATTCGACGCGCGGCGGCGTCGCAATGCATGCATTCGGGATTGTAGAAAAAGAGAAATGTATTGCCCTGCTGGAGCGAAAACGGCCTTCCGTCGACGGTGATCGATTCGGGGGCCTTGAGACCGGTCTGGCGGGTCGAGTTCACTCCAAAGGAAACGCCGGCGAACACCACCACCGCGCCCAGCACCACCAGCGCGGCGCGCAGGTTCTCCGAATGGCGCGCCCACCATCCGGCGAGCACCGCCATCAGGAGCATCACGCCGTCGCCGACAAAGAATCCGGGGCCGATGGTCCGCTTGACCAGCGGGAAGCAGCTGCACTCCTTGCCGGCCAATGTGGTGTAATTCGCGCCGATATAAATCATGAACGCGACCAGCAGCAGGCCGATCAGCCAGCTTCCCCAACGGCGGAAGCGGGGCACCAGGATCAGGACGGCGCCCAATGTCTCGCCGATTCCGACGGCGAGCGCGCCCGGCAGCGCCAACGATGCCGGCATACGGAGTTCGGTGAGAAACTGCGACCACCAAAACGGGTCGGATAGTTTCCAAGCGCCCGAAGCGAAAAAGAGGATGGCCAGAAGAATCGCGGCTATGCCGCTGACCACTTTCTTCCAGCCTGGCAGGTCGAAAGCAGCGGTATCCAGCCCCAGTTGGGCGGGGTCCGCCGTACTGTCAGTCATACTCTTTTTAGTTTAATCGAGTTCCGGCTAGGCGGGTGGATCGGCGGATTCGAAGAATCCCCGGGCAGCCTCCACGGTATGGACGATGTCCTGATCGCTGTGCGCCGCTGAAACGAAGCCGGCCTCGAACTGCGAGGGCGCCAAATAAACCCCGTGATCCAGCATCCAGTGAAAGAACCGACCGAACCGCTGCGTGTCGGAGCGCTTGGCCGATGGCCAATCCGTAACCGGATCGGGCGTGAAGAAGAACGTGAACATCGAGCCTACGCGATTCACTGTGATTCCGGCGGGAGGGTTCGAGGCGAGACGCGCGGAGTGGATTTCTAGCAGCGTGTAGACTTCCGGATGCGTCTTTAGGTGCCGCAGCATCGCGATTCCGGCGCTGACGGCCAATGGGTTGCCGGAGAGCGTTCCGGCCTGATAAATAGGCCCGAGAGGGGCGATCTCCCGCATGATGTCGGCTCTTCCTCCGTAGGCGGCGATGGGTAGGCCGCCCCCGATAATCTTGCCGAGCGTCGTCAGATCGGGCTGGATTCCAAAAAGCTGTTGTGCGCCGCCCAGGGCCAGGCGAAACCCGGTCATCACTTCGTCGAAAATAAGCAGCGCGCCGTACTGCGAGGTGATACGCCGCAGCGCCTCCAGAAATCCGGCGACGGGCGGAACGCAGCCCATATTGCCGACCACGGGTTCGACGATCACGGCGGCGATTTGATCGCCCCGTTCCCGAAACGCGGCTTCGACGGCTTCGACCGAGTTATAGGGAAGCGCGATGGTGGTGGCGGCAAAGCCGGCGGGCACTCCGGCGGTATCGGCGATTCCGAGCGTGGCCATGCCGGACCCGGCTTTGACCAGCAGGGAATCCACGTGGCCGTGGTAGCAGCCTTCGAACTTGACGGTAAGCTCGCGTTTGGTGAAACCCCGGGCCACGCGCAACGCGCTCATGGTCGCCTCGGTTCCGGAGTTGACCAGGCGCACCATTTCGATGGACGGAACGCATTCCGAAATCAACTGCGCCAGCTCGGTCTCGCGCTCGGTGGGCGCGCCGAAGCTGGTTCCGATTTCCAGAGTTTCGCTCAGCGCCCGCAGGACCGGCGGGAAACGATGACCTAGAATCAGAGGCCCCCAGGAGCCGACGTAGTCGATGTATTCGTTGCCATCGACGTCATAGATGCGCGATCCCTGGCCGCGCGCGATGAATGGTGGCGCGCCGCCCACGCCGCGAAACGCTCGGACCGGCGAATTGACTCCGCCGGGAATCAGCCGTTGGGCGCATGCGAACATGTTTTCGGAAACATCGTGCTTCATGCCGTGGCCTTGCGCGATTGCGGGGGCCTGATTATTGACCAGCCTCCCAGATCGAGAGCGACCTTGGTTGCAGCCGCACGGAGCCGGTCCGCCAGGCCGGGATCGTTCAGCGATCTGGCAACTACCATGCCGCCGATACTGAGGGCGGCGATCGCCATGGCGATGTCTTCTCGCGCCTTGCCGCCGCGTCTTACATCGCGGCCCAGGATCTTTACCATCGCCTTGAACACGGTCTCGAACGCGGCCTTGACGCGCTCGTCGCCGCGCGCAACATCGCTCGGCAGGGCAATCATCGGGCACGAGTTCTCCACATCGTCAAAGTGCTGGCGCGATAAATAGGCCCGCACGATTTGCGGGCCGGCGTCGGAGGAGTCGAGATCAACGTGAACGCCCTCCCAGCGGCTCTTCCAGTTCGGATCGGTGAAGAAGCATCCCAAGACTTCGGCGTATAGGTCGCTCTTACTTTCGAAGTAGCTGTAGAACCCGCCTCGGGTCAGCCCGGCGTGCGCCATGATAGCGTCCACCGAGACGCTCTCGAATCCGCGTCGATTGAATAACCGGCGAGCGCTCTCGACGATGGTTTTGCGAACTTGTTCGCGATGACCGGCTGGGTAGGGCAAGGCACGTACCTCCGAAAATATTATCTTGATCATATTTTGCGGCCATGCTTCAATGCAACCGTGGATCAAAAAATGACGCGGCGACAGATGGGCCTGATTGCGGTGGGGTTCACGACCGCCCCGGCTTCCGCTCAGACGAACAAACACGGGACAACCATTCATCAGGAAATCGACTTTCCGGCGACGCCTGCGCGCATCTATGGAATTCTGCTGGACGCGAAGCAGTTCACTGCGTTCACTAAGGAGCCGGCCGAAATTCGACCGCAGCCCGGCGCGGCGTTCAAGTTGTTCGGCGATCGCATCGAGGGCCGCAACATCGAATTAGTTCCGAATCAAAGGATCGTCCAGGCGTGGCGTTCGGCGGCGTGGCCGGCGGGTGAATATACGATAGTGCGGTTTGCGCTGGCCGCACGCGGTTCGGGAAGCCGAGTTGTGTTGGATCACGCGGGCTTCAGCGAGGATAAATGGGAAGGCTTAAGCGACGGCTGGCGGACGCATTATTGGGAGCCGCTCCGGGCGTACTTGGGAGCCTGATTCGATCTGGCGTCATCGCGTTCAGCGCCGCCTGTGAATCACAACTCGCTAGTCCGCCCCGCCTTGTATTCCCGCAAAGCTCGAGCGGCCAATTCATCCAGCTTTCCGCTCTGAGCATCCGATTCAAACTGCTGGTCCCACGACTCCGCATCAAATTGGACGAACCACTCGCGGAAAGCCTTCAACTCATCGGAGTTGAGCTCCTTCAACTGTCCTTCGATTTTTTCCAGCCTGCTCATGGCCTTGCTTCCAGGGTATACCGGCCGCGCAGCGGTCCGCCAATGTAAGGTACTCTAGGCGGTGAGAATCCAGGAGTCTCCACCACCCATATGAAGCGCTACATCGCGTCACTGCTAGTCGTACTCGCTCTCTTCGTCGCTCTTCCATCGATCGGCCAGAACCTCCCTCGGGCCAAACCCGCGGAGGTTGGCCTATCCTCCGAACGGTTGGACCGGATCATGGAGGTTTTAACCGAGGACTCCAAGAAAGGAACCGTGCCCGGAGCTGTCTTGCTGGTGGCTCGCCACGGCAAGATCGCCTACTACCAAGCCACCGGCCTGCTCGATCCCACCACCAAGGCGCCGATGACGCCCGAAGCCATTTTCCGAATCTACTCCATGAGCAAGGCGGTAACCAGCGTCTCCGCGATGATGCTCTTCGAAGAGGGGAAATTCACGCTCGCCGAACCGCTCGCGAAATATCTGCCTCAATTCGCGCGCCTCAAGGTAGGAGTCGAAAAGGCGGATCCCGCCGGCGGCAAACCGACGCTGGAACTGGCGCCCGCCAAGCGTCCCATCACCATTCAGGACCTATTGCGCCATACTTCGGGAATCACTTACGGCTTCTTCGGCGACACCCTGGCGAAGAAGGCGTACGTCGCGGCCGGTCTATTCAAGGGCGACTACACCAACGCCGAGTTCGCCGACAAGATCGCCCAGTTGCCGCTGTCCTACGAGCCGGGCACAACCTGGGACTATAGCCATTCCACCGATATCCTGGGACGGCTGGTGGAAGTCGTTTCCGGCATGTCGCTCTACCAGTTCGAAAAGCAGCGGCTGCTGGATCCGCTGGGAATGAAAGACACCGGCTTCTACGTCACCGATCAAGCGAAACACGTGCGCATCGCCGAGCCCTACCCCAACGACCGGGCCATCGGCATCGACGCGGCGTTTAACGATCCCCGCGTCGCCGGGAAATGGGAATCTGGCGGCGGAGGCATGGTCAGCACCGCGACCGATTACGCCCGCTTCCTGCAGATGCTCCTCAATGGGGGAACGCTCGACGGCAAGCGCTACCTTAGCCCGAAAACAGTGGCCTTCATGACGTCGGATCAGCTCGGCCCCGGCATCGTTCCCGGCCCTTACTATTTGCCCGGACCGGGCTATAGCTTTGGCCTCGGCTTCGCGGTGCGGCTCACAGCGGGCGTAGCGCCGGATGCGGGCTCGGTGGGCGACTATACGTGGAACGGCGTTGGGGGCACGCATTTCTGGGTGGATCCCAAGGAGGATCTCCTGGTCGTGTTCATGATCCAATCGCCGCGGCAGCGTCAACACTACATGAGCGTGATTCGCGACATGGTGTACGCGAGCATCGTGCAGTAAGTCCGAACGCTAAAGTTCGGCGCCGCTGACGCCCTCGAATCCGGACAGCTTCGCTTCCAGCAGAATCAGCAGCAAAAGCACGAACACCATGCAGGTGCCGAGCATGGGAAGAATCATGACCGCCTGAATGCCCGACGACTCGACGAAGTAACCCAGGGTCCAGGGCGCCAGCAAACCTCCGGCGAGGGCGAACGAGAAGAGGCCGCTATAGAGTCCTGGATGATAATCCGGGAATCGATGGCCGATCCTCGCCATAACCAGCGGGTAAATGGATGCGAACCCGGCTCCAATGAAGAGAATCCCCATCACCGCTCCGAACAGGTTGTCCGTCCATTCGAGCAGCACGGTGCCGAATAGAGCCGATCCAATGGAACTCAGCAGTAGAACGGTGTGGCTGAGACGCTTGATCACGAGTTGGGAGACGATACGGCCCAGCAGCAACACCGACCAATACAAGGCCAGCAGGAGCAGCGAAGCCTCCGGACTGATGCCCAAGCGGCGAATCAGAAACAGCGCGAGCCAGCCTGCGATCGACCATTCGTTAGCGCATTGAAAGAACAACAGCAGGGTGAACAGCATGGTCCCCGGAGTTTTGAAAGCGCGCCAGACCTGCGATGTGGGAATCGAATACCCCACAGGCGACGGAGGAAGCTTGGCTTTGGCGGAGAAGCCGGCGAAAAAGCCGGGCACCAATGCGAAGAGAATCAGGATAGAAGGTACCGTGTAGACGTAGTAGGTGCCCCACACCAGTAACGCCGTTATCAGGCAGCCCAGCCCAAACGTGACTCCCGCCAGGTTGACTGTGGCCGCGCGATCCTGCTGGTAGAGCGGCGAGACGGCTTGAAACATCCCGGAGTGCAGCAGACCCGCGCTGGCGCCGATCCAAAGCAAGCCCAAGAAGCGCCACCGCACGGCCATCGGGGGCGAGAATAGGGCCAGGAACAGAAAGCCGCCACATGCCAGCGCATTAGCGATCACCAACTTCATTTTCGTGCTCCGCCGCGACAACAGAAAATGAGACGCCACCACCGAAAGCAAAAAACCAAGATTCAGGCTGAGGAAATAATCGCCGACCTCGGAGAAGTTCGCTCGAAGATGATAGCCCCAGGCGGGCAGGATGGCGCCCAGGAACGACATGAGTATGCCCGAAATGAAGAACGCCCAGATCGAGAGCTGTCCAATGGAGCTGTACAGACCGTAGGACTGCGGGGGCTCCTCGATCCGCCTGTGTGCAGGACTGGACACCAGTCGCTATTGTACCCCCACCAGGCGGTGGAAAGCCTCGGTTCCGCAATCCCGTAGTTCCAGGCGTTAGTTATCTACCAGAAAGTGGATTGTCGCCACCTAGAGCCGTGGCTTTCCAACACCTTGAAGCTGGAGTTCGGATTGCTCTTAGCAAAAACAGTTGGTCCAGGGGTTGAGGTTTCGAAGTATCTGGGGAGTTGCCTCAAGTTGGTTTGGTTTTCGTCAGAAGCCCCGTTGGTAATGCGGGGCTTCTTTTTAGCGCCGGCCGTATTCCTTGTACCCTGCCCGCAAGACACCACCGCCTGTTGTATCTCAGCAGAAAAAATTTGACATTATTCGCCCTCGGTTTTATGATGATTGCATCACTGAGAAAGGAGGTGGTCCAGTCTAACATGAGCATCGATGGTAGTAGTGACTGTAGCCTTTATTCCCCGCGCGAGGTGGCCGACTCTTAAAGTCGACCGTTAGAACGTACAGGTTTCGTACAGTGACGAAGCCGCTGCTCCTGTGGACCGGCCGCTTCCCTGCGCGAAATAAGCTATTCCTGGGATTATCCTAGGCTACCGGCCCCGCATCGTCCGTTCTGGCGGTGCGGGGTTCGTTATTTGGTTTCGAGCGCATCCCGCGCTACACTAAGAACACACGAAAGGATTGCCGCAATGAAAGCCGGGATTCATCCTGCTTACGAAGAAATCAACGTCACCTGCGCCTGCGGAAACACGTTCCGGACGCGCTCCACGCATAAAGGCGACATCCGCGTCGAAATCTGCTCCAACTGCCACCCCTTCTTTACGGGCCGCCAGAAGCTGGTGGACACCGAGGGCCGGATCGACCGCTTCCAGAAAAAGTTCCAAAAGACCAAGGATTTGCAGGAAAAAAGGAAGAAACAGCCGGTAGCGCAGTAAGTCAGCGCTGGTTCTGCTTGTTCCGCTGATCGCGATCCTGCCAGAACTGTTCGGCTTTGGGAAGCTGATCGGGCGTGAGCAGCTCTCGAACTTTGGCGCGTTGCTGTTCGCCGATTTGCTTCACGACAGCGTTGTGTTTGTCGCGAGCCTCATGAAACCGAGTACTGGTTTCTTCGAGGATCGCGTCGACTTTGTTTACCTGCTCCGGAGTCAGGTTGGCCCGAGTTTCGATCTCTTGCAGATACTGTCGGCGCCATTGTTCCGGACTCACGCGAGCGTTGCTGCTGGCTGTGGGAGGTTTGTACGTGCGATATCCGAGAGCTCCCACTACCGCGCCGCTGACAAATACAACGAACAAATACAACGCGATGGGAAGCTTCCAGGGCTTCATTTGGTTCGAGCCTCCATCCCTTCATGGGGGATGATCCCGTGAGCGGCCAAGGTCTCGGTGGGATAAGCTTCTGCCAGGACGTCGACGTAGTTTCCGCGAGCTTCCGGCGTAGCGGAACGGGGCACCGACAAGACCGTCGCGAAAAGGATGCAAATGGCGGCTGCGGCGGCGACGAACACTTGCGTAAGTTTCTTCATTCGGAGGATCAGACCCTGGCGAGCCTCGATCTTGCGCCATAGTTCGGGCATGAAGCCGGTACCCGGCTCGGGGTCCGGAACGACGCTCTTGTATTGCGCGAACAAGCTATCCAGTTCCCGATTCCGGAACTCTTCATTCGAATAACTCATGTCTGTCTCCTACCTCTATCCTTCACTTTCCGCCGCCCGCTCTTCGGAGGATCTACTGGTCCGGTTCTTCTTTCCGGCCTCGAAAGCGCTCAGAACTCGCTGCCTAGCCCGGAAAAGCCGCACTTTGAGGGCGTTTTCGTTCACCGAGTAGATTCTTTCCAGCTCTTTCAGAGAGAGGCCTTCCACTTCTTTCAGCGTGAGCAAAATGCGATCCTGCTCGGAAACCGCGCCGAGCAACGACTCCACCAACTCCTTCACCTGCTTCCGGCGCTGCTCTTCGTTCGAAGCCTTGCCGCCTGCCACCGCATCCGCCATCATGACCTGCTGCTCGCTCAGGTCCGACATTCGCGATTCATTCCGGCGGCGCTGCTTTCGCAGATAATCATACGAAGCATTCACTGTTAACCGGTACAACCAAGGCTCGAATACCTCGGGAGTCCGGAGCTGATCGAGCGAATAATACAAACGCAGAAAAACCTCCTGCGCCACATCCTCGACATCTTCCGGCCTTCCGATCAGCCGCGCAATCGTTCCTAGAATTCGCTTCCTGTACGCAACCACTACTTGGTTGAACGCGGTGCCATCGCCGGCTTGGGCCTTTTGAATCTGCTCGAATTCAACCAGCATGCGGCTCTCTAACCCAGCCGCCTGCCCTCTTTCATACAGGCGCACTGGCAAACTGTTAGGTTACAAAGGCTTGTAGTGGAAAGCAAAGTGGGTAGCGGTACGCTGAATCGGGGGTCTCACTTTATTGGACGTCGCGCCGGCCGGATTTGTTAGTCTTTTGCCGTCAATATCTTAAACCTAGCGCGAGGAGCGTGTTAGAATCTTATTGCCACCCCCGAAAGCAACACGCCAGAGACTGCCGCCGGCGCGCGGGCTTACGATTCATGGACTTTCTTCAGGGCCTTAATCCGCAACAACAAGCCGCTGTCGCGCACGTCGAGGGACCTCTGTTGCTGCTGGCAGGAGCGGGCAGCGGCAAGACCCGCGTGATTACCCACCGCATCGCGCACTTGATGGAAGCGCACCATGTCCCTGGACCGTGCATCGTGGCCGTTACCTTCACCAACAAGGCCGCCGAGGAAATGCGCCATCGGGTCCAAAACCTGGTGGGCAGCCACGGCTCGCACTCCAGTCCCCTGGTTTCCACTTTCCATTCCTTTTGCGTGCGCCTGCTGCGGCGCGACGGCGATCCGCTGGCCGAGATCCGTCCCGGCTTCACGCGCAAGTTCACGATCTATGACGACGACGATCAGGTGGCGCTGATGAAGTCGATCTTCAAGGGCCTGGGGCTGGACGAGAAGTTCATGCAGTATCGCGCCGTGTGCTCGTGGATCAGCCACCGCAAGAGCCTTAAGGAAACTCCGCAGGACGTGTATGCCGCCTCTACGGAGCAGAAGACATCGCAACTGGCGTCGATCTACGAGCAATACGAAAGCCGGTTGCGGCAGGCCAACGCGCTGGATTTCGACGATCTGCTGCTCGAATCGGTGCGGTTGCTGGCCCACGACGCGGGGCTGCGCAGCCAATACAACCGCCGCTTCGAATTCGTGATGATCGACGAGTATCAGGACACCAACCGGGCGCAATACGAGCTGATCCGGCTGCTCACCGAAGCGCGCAAGAATCTCGCGGTGGTGGGCGACGAGGACCAGTCGATTTACGGATGGCGCGGCGCCGATATCCGCAACATTTTGGATTTCGAGCGGGATTATCCGAACGCTGCGGTGATCCGGCTGGAGCAAAACTATCGGTCGACGAAAACCATCCTGGAGGCGGCCAGCGCGGTGGTGGCTAACAACACCGAGCGCAAGGGCAAATGGCTGTGGACGGAAGCGGGAGCGGGGCAGCGCATCGGCCGGTTCGAGGCTTTCGACGGGGAACAGGAAGCGTTGTTTATCGCGGACACGATCGAGCGCCTGCTGACACAGAATCCCGAATCTCGCGCGGCCGTGCTCTACCGGACGAATTTTCAATCCCGGCAGATCGAAGAAGCCCTGCGGCGCTACGGGCGCAAATACGTGGTGCTGGGCGGATTCAGCTTCTACCAGCGCGCCGAAATCAAGGATGCGCTCGCTTACTTGAAAATCCTGGCCAGCCCGCACGACTCCGTCAGCCTGCTCAGAGTAATCAATACGCCCGCGCGCGGTATCGGCAAAGGCAGCATCGATCAAATCGAGCAGTACGCCTTGAAGCAAGAGCTGAGCGTGTGGTCCGCTATCGGGCGCATGCTCGACGAGAACGTTTTTCCGGCGCGCGCGGAGGCTGCGCTACGGGCTTTTCGGAATATGATCCAGGAGTTGGCCGCGATGCTGGCAACGGCACCCGTGAGTGACATCCTGGAAGCGATCCTGACGCGCACCGGTTATAGCGCGATGCTCGAAGCAGGGCAGGATCCCGATTCGGAAGCGCGCGTAGCGAACCTGAACGAACTGGTGAACGCGGCGGCGGAATCCGGACAGCGCGGCGAAGGCGTCACCGAATTCCTGGATCACGCGGCGCTGGTGTCGGACACCGACAATCTGGACGAGCGCGCTCAAGTGTCGCTGCTCACGCTGCACAACGCCAAGGGCCTGGAGTTTCCGATCGTTTTTCTCGCCGGGATGGAGGAGGGCCTGTTCCCGCACCAGCGCTCGCTCGATTCCAAGGCGGCCATGGAAGAAGAGCGCCGGCTTTGCTACGTCGGCATGACGCGCGCCGAACAGCGCTTGTTTCTCACTTCGGCCCGCTACCGGCGGCGATGGGGCGGCGGCGAGACCGAGGCGTCCATTCCGTCGCGATTTCTCAAGGAAGTTCCCGGCGCGTTGGTGGACGATCTCAATCCGAAGCAGCGCGCGCCGCAGGTGGATTTGTTCGCGGAACGCCACGAGGTCCGCGAAACGGCCAAGCGGAATTTGTACACCGGCAAGACGTACAATTCGGTGGATAACATCCATCAGTTCTTCGCCGAGCGCGGCAAGCCGGGCCAGGCGGGGGCGACCGTGCCCGCCGCAAGTGCGCCGGCAAAATCCCCGGTTGCCCGCGCGCCGCAACCGCCGCAGCGGAAGAAAGGCATTCGCGCCGGATCGTCGGTGCGGCATCCCAAGTACGGACTGGGGACGGTGCTCCGTCGCGAAGGGGAGGGCGACGATGCTAAGCTCACGGTAAGCTTCCCAGGTTACGGTTTGAAGAAGCTGATCGAAAAATACGCAGGGATTCAAGAGGCATGAACACTAAGAAGATTACCGACAGAACCGAACGCAAGAAGCTGAAACGCGCCGCCCGCAAGAAGGCCGCTCCCAAGCCCAAGCGAGCCTCGGGCGTAGCTCGCGGGTCCATGAAGAAAAAGGTTAAGAAGATGGTGAAGGGTCAAGCGAAGCGCTAAACTCGTTCCTTGTTCCACTCCTGATACCAGGCTGGAGCAGGGGACCGTTGGATGAGCCAACTTTTCCGGACCAAGAGCATCGACGCGCTGATAGCGACTTCTGAAGAGCCGGACAAGCGGCTCAAGAAGACGCTGGGCGTATGGAGCTTGATCGCTCTAGGCGTGGGCGCGGTGATCGGTTCCGGGATCTTCACAGTCACCGGAACGGCCGCCGCGGGCGAACATTTCGCCGCCAAATCCATTCTCAAAGCGCCGGTCCTCGATCTGTTGATCAACGGCGGAAACGCCGCCACGCTCAACGGACGCGCGGGCGCGGGACCGGCCATCTCCGTTTCATTCGTGCTGGTCGCCATCGCGTGCGGATTCGCCGCCATCTGCTACGCCGAATTGGCGTCCATGATCCCCATCGCCGGCAGCGCCTACACCTATTCCTACGCCACGCTCGGAGAAATCTTCGCGTGGATCATCGGGTGGGATCTCATCCTCGAATACGCCTTTTCGAACATGAGCGTGGCGGTCGGGTTCTCGGCGTACTTCAACGACATTCTCGACAATCTGTTCGGATTCCATTTGCCCAAGGAGCTGTCGCAGCCGATTTTCGAGGAAGGCCAGCGCACCGGCGCCTGGTTCAACCTTCCCGCGCTGCTTATTTTGCTGGCGTTGAGCTACATCCTGGTGCGCGGCGTCCGCGAAAGCGCGCAAACCAACAACGCGATGGTGCTGATCAAAGTAGTGGCGATCCTGCTGTTCGTCTTCGGGGCCATGAAAGCGGTGAACAGCGGCAACTGGCATCCCTTCATGCCGAACGGGTATTCGGGCGTGCTGACGGGCGGCGCGATCGTCTTCTTCACTTACATCGGTTTCGACTCGGTTTCCACCGCCGCCGAAGAATGCCAGAAGCCGCAGCGCGATATGCCGATCGGAATCTTCGCGACCCTGCTGATCTGCGCCGTGCTCTACGGATCGGTGTCGCTGGTGCTGACGGGGATCGCGAACTGGTCGACGCTGAACAACGACGCGCCCGTGGCCAACGCGCTCAAGGCCATCGGCATGAATCGGCTGCGACTGATTGTGACCGCGGGCGCGCTGCTGGGCATGCTGTCGTCCTTGCTGGTGTTCCAGTATGGGCAGGCGCGCGTGTGGTTTGCCATGTCGCGCGACCGTCTGTTGCCGGACGTATTTTCGCGCGTTCATCCGCGCTTCAAGACGCCGTATATCAGCACCTGGGTGGCGGGCTTCGTGGTCGGCATTCCGGCGGGAGTTTTTGACATCAGTTGGTTTTCCGACCTTTCGAACATCGGGACGCTGTTCGCGTTTATTTTGGTGTCGGCGGGCGTGATCGTGTTGCGCAAGAAGCAGCCCGAACGGCCGCGCGGCTTCCGGGTTCCGTGGGTTCCGTTTCTGCCGATGGTATCGATCGTCTGCTGCCTGGTGCTGATGTTGAGCCTGCCGCTCGAGACCTGGATACGCTTCTTCGTGTGGCTGGTGATCGGCCTGTTTATCTATTTCGGCTATGGCCGGAAGCGCACGGCGGAGATGGTTGCCGGCTAGTTCGGCGCGTCCGAGATTTCCGACGCGGCTCGCATCAGCTCGGGCATCGCCTCGCGAGGAAAACGACCGTAAGTTTCCTCGATTTCATCAGCGCTCATTCCCTCTGCAAAGCACGACAAAATGAAGGATACCGAGAACCGGGTTCCACGAATGGCGAGCTTACCGCCTAAAAGTTCCGGATCGGCCACGATCCATCGGAAGTTCTTAAATGGCCTTAGCTCGTGTTCGCCCATTGTCGCGTCCCCTCCATTATTAAATCACGTCGAGTAGAGTAACCTTAAGTACACGACTGGAGGATAAGTGAAAACCATCGCGATTGCGCTCCTATCGCTGGCGATTTGCGCGGGCCAGACCAAGCGGCCCATGACCACCGACGATGTCATGGCAGTGAAGAGCGTCTCGAACGCCCGGATTTCTCCCGACGGAAAGTTGGTGTTGTATGAAGTCGCCTATCCGGACATCAAAGACGATCAGGGGCGCACCGAGATCTGGATCGCTCCGGCGGGCGCGGCCGTTTCCTGGCTCGCCAAGCCTCGCAAGCTTACCAGCGGACACGAGGACCGGTTGCCCGAATGGTCGCCCGACGGCCAGTGGATCGCATTTCTCGGCGCGCGCGGAGGAGCTTCGACAGCCGCGCCCGGCGAACGCCCGAAAGCGCAGTTGTATCGGATGCCGCTCTTCGGCGGCGAAGCGGAAGCGCTCACCGACGGCACGGGCGGCGTGACCGCGCTCGGGTGGGCGCCGGATTCCAAACGCATCGCCTATGTCGCGCAGGTCCCGCTCACCGACGCCGAGGAGAAAAAGCAGAAGGACAAGGATGACGCGCGCCTGATTGATCACGACTATCGGTTTTCGCATCTATGGGTCATCGACCTCGATTCGAAGGGAAAACACGAGATCGTGAAATCCGACGCCTTACTTGCCGATCCCCAATGGTCGCCGGATGGAACGCGTCTCGCTTACGTTTCGCGGCCTACGCCGAAAGCCGACGATGGGTCGCTCTCGGACATCTATATCGCCCGCGCCGACGGTTCCGGGGCGTCGCGCAAGCTGGTGGACAACGAGGGCCCGGATCAGGACCCGCGCTGGTCGCCCGACGGGAAATGGATCGCGTTCAACAGCAGCGACGCTCGCCACGCCGTTCTCGGTACCCCGCATCTCAAAGTCATTTCGGCCGAAGGTGGCGCAGCGCGAGAATTGATCGCCGGCCCGGATTCGCAGGCTGCGCAGATTCAGTGGGCGCGCGATGGCTCGGACATTTACTTCCGCTCCGAGCACCACACTACCTCGCAGATTTACCGGGTCGCAATGAGCGGAGGCGCGCCCCAGGCGATCACGCGCGAGGAAGCTGTGATCGACAGTTTCAGCCTCTCGAACGCCGGCGATCGCGTTGCGTTCACGCGTAGCGATCTCGAACACGCTCCGGACCTCTACGTTTCGTCCTTTCCCCAGCTCGACGCCCAGCGCGTAACCGACCACAATCCGCAGGTTCGCGAGTTGGAGCTGGGCCGAAGCGAGCTGGTTCGCTGGCGCGGCAAGGATGGCGCGGAGATCGAGGGAATTCTGATCTATCCGGTCGGCTATCAGGCCGGCCAGCGCGTCCCGGTGATCGCTTCCATTCACGGCGGACCGTCCGGCGTTTGGACCCAGGCTTTTCCGCATAACGGGTACAACTATCCGCAGGTGTGGGCCGGGAAAGGCTGGGCGGTGTTCCTGCCTAATATTCGCGGGAGCTCCGGTTATGGCGAAAAATTCCAGCTTTCCAATCTCAAGGATTGGGGCGGAATGGACTATCAGGACATTCAGACCGGTCTGGATGAACTGGTGAAGCGCGGCATCGCCGATCCGGACCGCCTGGGCCAGAGCGGCTGGAGCTACGGCGGCTACATGACCGCCTGGACGCTCACCCAGACCAATCGCTTCAAAGCCGTTATGGTGGGCGCCGGCCTCACCGACATGTTCTCGATGTATTCAACCAACGACCTGCAACGCGTCCTCGAAGGATATTTCGGTGACACGCCGTGGAACGATTTGGAAGCTTACCACCGCGCCTCCGCGATGACGTTCATCAAGCAGGCCAAGACACCCACTCTCATCATGCACGGCGCCGCCGACACTCGCGTTCCCGTAAGCCAGGGGCAGGAACTGTATATGGGACTCAAGAAGAATAACGTTCCGGTGGAGATGGTGGTGTATCCGCGCGAAAATCACGGCTTCACGGAGCCGCTCCATATTCTGGACAAGATGAAGCGCGAAACGGAGTGGTTCGAGAAATATCTCGGGCCCTCCACGGGTGCGCAACAGGCGAAACCCGCGGCGGCCGGTTCGCAGAACTGAGTTAGCGCGATCCTTGCTGACGATTTTGGATGGTTTTGACGTCCGCGGGATCCAGGTCGAGATGAGCCGCGGTTAGGTTTTCCGGGGACAGAGCCGCTTTCGCAACGCCATCCCGGCCATGTTTGAAAGTTGCGCCCGCAATGTGATACAACTCGTGGGCCAGCACGCGGCCCATGGCCCGGCCCAGTATGGCATTGGCGTGCAACCGATTCCCGGGCGGCTGCGCGGATTGAACGGCCCCGCGGATGGACTCGCACGCCAGGTCGGCGAACGGGAGCAAGCGGCCATTTTCGGAGTGCGTCCAGCCCAGCGGACCGACCTGCGCTTTCGGCGGCCCAGCATCCATATCGCAGCGCCCCCGCAGGTTTACTACGACCAGCGTTCCATCGAACGCTTCCCGGGTGTACCCGATGCGCAACCGGACATCGACGCTGGTGTGGCTCAGAATGGCTGACGCCTCGCGGCCCATTTCCTCAACAGCGACCGACGAGTACCGCTGGTGAGGTATGACCATCACCGTATAACGCTCGGCGGCGAATTCGCCGGCCGATCCCACGACGACGAACGCAATCCCAACAACCAGCCCACGAATCGTGTGCATAGCTCCTCAACAGAGAGGCCCGAGCAACCTGGCTCGGAACCAATTGTATACCTGATCGGCGTAATGACCGGAAACGGTTAGTGGATCGCCGAAGCATCACTTCTCTCTGGGGAGCTTTGACCCACTGCACCCACCGTCATTTCCGACGTAGCACAGCCGAATCAAGCGGAATTGACTGGCCCTAGGATTGCCTTGTTATCCCAGCCTATGCGAGGGCGCCTACTGAATGCCTGACTCGGAATTCGAGCGGATCGCCGAGAATGACGTCCCCTCGAAGTCCCGAGACTTACTTCGCAAGATCGTCGAACTGGCCGACGACGCCATCATCGTCACGGATGAGGACCAGCGTATTGTCCTTTTCAATCAAGGGGCAGAGAGAGTGTTCGGCTATACGGGCCAGGAGGTTCTGGGCCAATCGCTGGATATCCTGCTGCCGCCCAAGGCCGTCCAGGTGCATCGCCGGCACATGCGGGAATTCGCGGAATCGCCCGTTTCCGGGCGCAGCATGGGTGAAAGGCAGCTAGTCTTCGGCGTTCGGAGAAACGGCGTTGAATTCCCCGCCGAGGCCTCCATCTCCAAGGTCGGATCGCCCGGAAGCCTGTTGTTCACCGTTATCCTCCGAGACGTGAGCGAGCGCATGGAAGCGGTGAAAAAGATCCGCGCATCGCTTCGCGAGAAGGAAGCTCTCTTGCGCGAGATTCATCATCGCGTAAAGAACAACCTTCAAATAGTGGCCAGCCTGCTGGCGCTCGAAGCCCGGGGCGCGTCCGACGAACTGACGCGCAAGATGTTCGAGGAGAGTCAGAACCGGATCCATTCCATGTCTCTGTTGCATGAGACGCTGTACCGTTCGAACGATCTGTCTCAGATCGCTTTTCCCGAGTATATCCGCGAGCTGACCGCGCATTTGTTCCGGTCTTACGGCGTCCTGCACGACCGGATTCGACTGCGCCTGGATCTGGATGACTTGGGGCTGCACATCGATAGCGCGGTGCCCTGCGGACTGATCGTAAACGAGCTTGCATCCAATGCCCTCAAACATGCGTTCCCGGATGGGCGCCAAGGCGAGGTGCGCATCGAATTGCGCCGGCTCGAGAGTGGCCTGGTCGAGTTGGTTGTGGCCGACGACGGGATCGGAATGAGCGGCGATATCGCCCAAGCCAAATCGCTGGGCTTACGGCTGGTGCGAACTCTGGCGGAACAGTTGTCCGCGAAGCTCGAATTCAGTTCGCCGCCGGGAACCGCGGTCAAGCTGACGTTCCCGCTACCGGATTAAATCACACCACCTCGAAATTGCCCATCATGCTCATGTCCTCGTGTTCCAGGTTGTGGCAATGGAACACGTAGCGTCCCCGATATCCTGAAAACCGCATCAGGATGTTTGCCGCCTGACCGGGGCCGAGGTCGATAGTGTCCTTCCAGCCGGCGTCGTAGGGGCCCGGACGCCCGCTGTGAGAGAGCACCTGGAAGTGAACCAAGTGGAGATGCAGTGGATGATTAAAATCGGTTTCGAGCCGCCAGATTTCGGCGCTTCCCAGTTTCGGCCGGGCGTCCATGCGGCCCGGATCGAACGGGTTTCCATTGATGGTCCAGCCGTTCGGCATGCCCTGATAGTTGAACTTGAAAACGCGCGTGGCGGCGGCGTCCGCGGGGTTCTCGAAAGCGACGCGGGAAAGCTGGGCCGGGATGGCGCTTTCGTCCCGTTCATGACGGTTGACGTCGAAGCGCATGATACGCGACGCCAGTCCATCGCCGGCCGCATTAGTCAAGGTCACCTTGGCTCCGAGCCGGTATTTGGAGAAGTCCACCACCAGGTCGAATCGCTCGGCGGGAGAGATGCGCACGGTTGCATGCGCGAGCGGCGCCTCCAGCAATCCGCCGTCGCTGCCGATTTGGAGGAATGGGAGTCCGCCGCGCGGCGCTGGGTCGAGCGCCAGCTCGTAGCGTCGAGCGTTGGACGCATTTAGAATGCGAAGACGATACTTCGTGTCCGCGACTTCGAGGACCGGCCAGGGAGCGCCATTGA
>Ga0302326_10007094_pt1 | contig 25050 bp, 19 predicted proteins | sample Palsa_T0_3_FD_202264 | JGI IMG/M metagenome (GOLD analysis project Ga0302326, IMG submission 202264) | Peat permafrost microbial communities from Stordalen Mire near Abisko, Sweden - Palsa_T0_3 | ecosystem: Environmental > Terrestrial > Soil > Palsa > Peat permafrost | place: Sweden: Abisko... | reverse complement strand
CGCGCATCGACCACGGAGACCTGGCGGGCGACTGGATCGCCGCTGACCTCGACGGCACGCGCTATCAGGTGCGGCCGTCGTCGAGAACCGGCGCCAAGCTCGGACCGTTCCTGGTGCCTGCCACGTTGAGCGAGCCCGACGGCACCGTGCCGCAAGCCGACGTCGATCTGCATCTGAACCTCGGGTCGTGGCGGATTCTGGGAGCAGTGCAACAGGCCCTGGACATCACCCGGCAACACGTCGCCGACCGAATGCAGTTCGGCAAGCCGCTGGCCGAATTTCAGGCGGTCCGCTTCACCATCGCCGATGCCTCTGTCGCCGTGCGCGGGCTCTCCGAACTCGCGAAGTACACCATTTCCAGAACGGAATCCGCACCGGCACAGGTACGTTCGGCCGATGCTCTGATACTCCGGCTCAAGGCCGGCGACACCGCGCGACAGGTGCTGCGTACCGCACACCAACTACTCGGAGCGCTCGGCTTCTGCGACGAGTCCGACGTCAGCGTGCTCGACAGGCACACGCAGTCGCTGATTCGGCTACCGGTCAGCACCGAGTTGCTCGCGATGCGCCTGACGAAGGACGTCCGTGGCGGCCAGCTCGAGACGCTGTTCTCTGCGCCGGTATCGGTATGAGTACTCAGCCTTCTGCTTCTGGGGTCGCCGTCAATCCACCGGACGAGGGAATTCCGTTCGGCACCAAGCTGCAACAGCTCGCCGAACAACGCGGTGACGACACGGCCGTGACCGTCATCGCGCGCGACGGCACCGCGCACTCATTGACCTTCGCCGAGCTGGACGGCCGGGCCAATCAATGGGGACGGGCATTGGCCGCCGCCGACGCTGAGGTCGGTTCGCTTGTCGCACTGGCGATTCCCAACTCGCAGCAGTTCGTACTCGCCGCCCTGGGCTGCTGGAAGATCGGCGCTGTCCCTGTTCCGATGCGCTGGGACCTACCCGATTGGGAGCGATCCCGAGTGTTGGAGGTGATCGACGCGGCGGTCGTCATCGACGAACAAAGCCGGGACGCGCTGACCTCGCGCGCCGTCGATCAGTCCGCCGACCCCCTTCCCGAAGTGGTCTCCCCCAAAGCCAACGGAATCTGCAGTAGCGGATCGACAGGCCTGCCGAAAGTCATTCTGACTCTGGCACAAGGGATCTGGACTCCGGAGTCGTCCTTCCCGTTCTTGGCGGCCTGGACTCCGACGGCTCAGCCGCAGACCATCTTGGTCCCCGGACCGATGTATCACACCAACGGTTTCTCACCACTCACCTACCTGTTAGGTGGCGACAGACTGGTGGTACTCGAAAAGTTCGATGCGGCAACCGTTGTCGACGTGATCGAGCGCTATCGCATCACCAATTTCACTGCGACGCCGACCATGCTGGCCCGCATCGCGGCACTGCCGGGCATCCGTCAACGAGATCTGTCCAGTGTCGCGTGGATCCTGCAAGGCGCCGCGGTGATGCCGCAAGCGTTGCTGCATACCTGGTTCGATCTGCTCAGCCCCGAACAAGTCGTGATGGCCTACGGGATGACCGAGAACCTGGGGCTGACGGCATTGCGCGGCGACGAATGGCTGGCCCATCGCGGCAGCGTCGGTCGCGGCTTCCGTGACACCGAAGTACAGATCCTGGACCAGCAGGGCCAGCCGGTCGGCCCCGGCGAGCTCGGCGAGATTTATCTGCGCTCACCCATGAGCGTCGGCTACCACTACCTGGGCGGAGCACCGCTGCTACCGTCGACGACCGACGGGTTCCGCACCGCAGGCGACATCGGTCGCGTCGATGCCGACGGGTACCTCTACATCGCCGATCGCCGCAGCGACATGATCATCACCGGCGGCGCCAATGTCTTTCCCGCCGAGGTGGAATGCGCGCTCGCAGAACACGACGACATCGCCGATGTAGTCGTCATCGGTCTGTCCGATCCCGAGTGGGGCCGCCGGGTGCACGCCGTCGTCCAGCTCGCCAACCCGCTGACCAAGCAGCAGATCATCGCTTACGCGAAGGCCCGGCTAGCCGCCTACAAAGTCCCCAAGACGGTGGAGTTCGTCGACGAGATTCCCCGCACCGCGGCGACCAAGGTCAACCGCTCAGCAATGGTCGAGGCCCGCGGCGGCTGAACCGCATTCAGCGGATGCTGTTGACGGCGGTGGCGACCCTGGTCTGGAAGTCGGACGGCAGCGGGATGTATCCCAGCGGGTTGAGGCCTTGCTGTCCGTCGGTGACGGTCGACTGCATGAACGCCTTCACCGCTTTGCCGACCTCGGCGTCGGGGTATTTGGCGCAGACAACCTCGTAGCTGGCCAACAGGATCGGGTAGACCCCGGGCGATGTGCTGGCGTACACCTTCGACAGGTCGAGGACGAGGTCGTTGGGGTCCGCGCCCTGTCCCTTGATGGTGACGTTCGAGATCGTCTTGCCGACAAAGTCGTTGCCGATGTGAGCGACGCCGCCGGCTGTCTGAATGCCTGCGGCATCGAGGTGCTGCTTCATCGCATACGACCACTCGTTGTAGCTGATGGCGCCCTCGGTGTTCTTGACGGCCTCCGCCGTGCCCTCGTTGCCTTTGGCAGCGGTCCCCGCGCCGCCGTTGAAGACTTTGCCCGCACCCTTGGTCCAAGCGCCGCCGGCGGCGCCTTGCAGGTATTGCTGGAAGTTGTCGGTGGTTCCGGACGCATCGCTGCGGTACACGACGTGAATGTCCTCGGCGGGCATGTTCCCGTTCTGCGCGGTGATGGCGGGGTCGTCCCAGCGCGTGACCGCACCGCTGAAAATCCTTGCCAGGGTGGGTGCGTCCAAGTTGAGGACGTCGGTCGTTTCGACGTTGAAGGTGACCGCTATGGGACCGAATACGACCGGCAGGTCCCACGCGTCCGCACCGCCGCAACGCTGCTTGGCCGCCGTATGCTCGTCGCCACTCAGCGGTGAGTCCGAACCGCCGAAGTCGGTCTTGGCGGCGAGGAAGTCCGCAATGCCGGCGCCGGAGCCGCTGCCCGTGTAGGTGAGCTGCTTGCCCGAGCAGGATTCTTCGTAGCTCGTGATGAAGTGGCTCATCGCATTGGCTTGCGCTGTCGAACCGCTGCCCGTGAGGTCCTGCTTGCCGCCGCAGTCGATGTGGACACCCTTGGCGTATGTCGGGGGCGTGTCGAGGTGCGAACAACCCGAGACGACGAGCACGCCCGCGGCGAGAAAGCTGACGGCAGACCGGGATCTGTTGCGCTGCTTCATGTTTGCCTCCTGGATAACAACCGGTTAGCCGCACATCGGCACGCCTCAGCGCCGCGCGTCGGGTCGAGCACGTCAGCGAACATTAAAAGTCACCAATATCGAAATCGAATCAATGCTGGAGCGAACAACAGATGAAGCAATCGTCTGGGGGTCAGCCGGTTCGCCATCGGCATCGGCATCGATTTCCCCTGGGAAGTCTCAAAGACGCTGAAACGCCTGCGATTTGCGCGAACCCGTGTCGGGTCGCCGCGGGTCATGCCCGGCCCCGCGCGAAACCACCACGGTCGCGAATTCATCCGGCCGTTATCGCACGTTCAGTTCCCTCACTTAGCGTCTGCGAGGTTGACGCTGGTCAGCGGTTTGTGCTTACCAGCGAAGCCGCGCTGTATTGCCGCACCGGAGAGGTCACATGACTGACACGCTCGACAAACCGCAGGACAAGCCGCAGATCAACGGCAAGACGGTGCAGGAATACATTGACGAGCGGCCCACCTGGCCCGACGGCACGATGTTGCCGACGACGCCGATGACCGCCATGCAGTTCCGCATTTGGGCACTCGCCTGTGCGGGCAAGTTCTTCGAGGGCATGGTCGTGTTCATGACCGGAGTGGCCCTGCCCCTGATCGCGATCCAATTCCACCTGACCGCAGCCGACAAGGGCTTCGTTACCGCAGCCTCGCTGGCGGGCATCCTGGTCGGTGCCACGGTCCTCGGCGGGTTGGCGGACACATATGGGCGCAAGCGGATGTTCATCGTCGAGATGATCATCTTCGCGGTGTTCCTGGTAGCGCTGACCTTCGCCCCTAATTTCATCACGCTGGTCATCTGCCTGTTCGGGGCCGGAATCGCGCTGGGCTGTGACTACCCGACCGCGCACATGGTGATCTCGGAGAGCATCGCCACGTCAATGCGCGGCCGGCTCGTGCTGAGCGCCTTCGCGTTCCAGGCCGTCGGGGCATTCTTCGGAACCGCGTTGGGCTTCGGCATTCTGTATGCGAACCCGGATGTGGGCGCATGGCGGATGATGTACGCGGCGGCGATCGTGCCGGCGATTCTTGTCGTCTTCGGGCGTTTGTACGTCACGGAGAGCCCGCACTGGCTGATTGCGAAGGGCCGGACCGCAGAAGGCGAGAAGGCCACCACCCAACTGCTCAAGCGCACCCCGCAGTATCCCAAGAGTGTGTCGCTGGGACATTTGGCCGATCAGGCCAAGGCCAAGGCGGCCGAAGGTCACGGGTCCTACCTGTCCCTGTTCAAGAAGCGAAATCGTCGCGCGACGATCCTCGCCTCGGTGCCGTGGTTCCTGCAGGACCTGGGCGTCTACGGCATCGGCATCTTCACACCGACGATTCTGGGCGCCGTCATCGGCAAGGAGTCGAAGTCGCACGCGCTGTCGGACACCATCCACAACGACATCCTGGGCGCCAAGGGCTCCGCGATGATGGACGTACTGTTCGTCTTGGGTGTGATCGTCGCCATCTTCCTGGTGGACAGGGTGGGGCGTATCAAGTTGCAGATCTGGGGCTTCATCGGCTGCGCGGTAGGCCTGCTGTTAGCCGGGCTGTCCGTCCACCCCGACGGCACCAACACCATGTGGTTGCTCTTCCTCGGCTTCACACTGTTCTACTTCATGGTCAACTTCGGGCCCAACGCCATGACCTACCTGCTGGCCGGCGAGGTCTTCCCCACCGAAGTACGGGGCAAGGGCGCTGGCTTCGCCGCGTCTTTCGCCAAGGTCGGCGCGGTGTTGACGGCATTCCTCTTTCCCATCCTGCTGAAGAGCATCGGCACATCCGCGCTGCTGTGGGGCTTGGTCGTGTGCTTCGTGGCGGGGGCCGCCGTGACCTACTTGTTCCGCATCGAGACCGCGGGCGTGAACCTCGAAGACGTTGGCAAGATCACGGCCGACTGACTCTTGTGCTCAGTTGGTCTTCCAACGCACGGACGCGCTGCTCGGAGCCGGTGAACAGCTCACGCGGGAAGCGGCGGTATGTGAGCATCTGCGCATAGATTGAGCCAGGATCGTCGAAATTCAGGCCCATGCCGGCCAGATATTGCAGTCGCATGCTGATGTCGTCGTTGATGTCGGCGCCGGCGAGCCAGGGTTTCAAGTCCGATGCGCGACCGGCGTAGGTGGCAAGAACGTCGGTCAGGTCGTGAAAGTTCACGGCACCCATGGATTGCATGACGCGCGCGTGATCCGGGCGATTCCAGCGGTCTTGCAACGCGTCGACGTCAAGCTTCAACGGGTCGACCTGTCCCAGCAAAACAAGGTCGTTACCCCGACCGTTGAGGGTGTTGCCCCACACGGTGCCATTGGGGAAAACATCGAAAAACGTTGCGAGCTCGCTCTTTACGGTAGCGAGGTCACTCTCGTACAGCGGAACCCATTGGGTGACGATGCCGCCGGGCCTCAGGTGCTGCTTGACCAGCTCGAAATATTGCTTTGAGTACAACGAGGACGTGCCTTTGACCCACGGATGGATCGGGTCGGACGTGACGATGTCGAATTTTTCCTTCGACGTGAGGATGAAGTGCCGAGCGTCGTCGTAGTGGATCGTCGTACGGGGGTCGTCCTTGACGCTGTAATTTTCTTTTCCAAAGTATCTGGCCGCGGCAGGAGGAACCAACGGCTCAAGCTCGCAGATCGCGAGTTTCTCAACTGTTGGTTGGAGCACAAAGGTGCCGGCCGTGACGCCCGCGCCGAAGCCGACGACCAAGACGGTCTTCGGGTCCTGATGAATCAACGCTGGAATGTCGCCGAGCATGCGCTGCAGGCGCATATCGGCGATCGCGGTGGAAGCTTCCACCTTCCCCGCGACGTGAAAGTAACGGTCGCCGTCGGGAGGTTCGGAAATCGCCACCGAGTAGTCGCGGCCTTCGCCGACATACAGCGCGCGTCCGGGGTCGGTTTGCAGAATCATGCGCCGGCCGTACGCGACGGCCAGCCATGGGACGGGTGCGATGTTGGCGATCATCCAGACGACCGCGACCATCGATGCGACTGTCGCTGCGGCCCCGCGTTTTCCCAGCGATCGCCGACTGGACGCGAAGACAATGAGAGCTGAGATAGCGGCGAGCGCGACCAGCAGGCGCTGACAATCCTGGGTGCCCATCCAGGGAATCAGAACGATGCTGAAGGCGAGTGCTCCCACGATTCCACCGACGGTGTTAGCGGCGTACACCCTGCCGACCAGGGTTCCGGAGTCGTCGCTGTGTTCTGCCGCGGTGACGAGCGCGAACGGAAAGCTAGCACCCCAAAGGCAGGCGGCCGGAAACACTGCCCACACGCAGCGCATGATGTCGACCTGAAAATTGAAAACGGCACTCCTCGCGAGCAGCGGATCGATCGGCCAGTTGGGCAGCGCATCGGCCAGCGTGTACGCGGTCCATGCGATCGCCGCGGCCAGCAGAAGCTGACAGACGCCAAGCGCAGCGCGCGGGTTTTTCATCTGCCGGGTGACCTGAGACCCGACGCCGCTACCTATGCCCAACCCTCCCAAGAACACGGCGAGGATGATCGAGAAGGTGTAGACGGTCGCGCCGAGCATGACTGAAAGAAGGCGCGTCCACACGACTTCCGCGCCGAGTGCGGTCAAACCGGAAAGGCCGATGGCCAAGTAAACGGAGCCTTGCGCCGCCGACATCGGTGACGATTTAGGGATCGGCAACGCGGCGGGGGGAGTCGGCTCGTAGCGGGTCCGCGTCGAAAGGCGATAGCAGAGCCATGCCACGGTGGTGTTGATCGCGGCGGCGACGTAGGTGGCTGTCGCCATGTCATAGAAGCGCAACAGATAAAAACCCGCCAACAGGCATCCACACACCGCGCCGGCGATGTTGCCGCCATAGAAAAATCCAAGCCAGGAAACTCCCTGCGATGACGATTCGACGTAGCGGGCGATGGCAGGGAGCGACGCGCCCATCAACAGAGTCGGTGGGAGCAGGCAGATAGCAGCGATCACGGCGCGCATGAGAATTCCGAACAGGCCGCTGCCGCCGACCGTGGCATAGAGGTGATCGAGCAGCGGCAGCATCAAGAGCACGAAAAGGCCGCAGACGCCGATGCCTGCTTCGATGATCGCGTAAACGCGCAAAGGATGCCTGCGCGCCGAAACATAGCGGGGGAGCAGCAGACTGCCGAGGCACATGCCGCCCATATAGGTGCCGAGAAGGACGCCGAGCGACACTGCCGATGATCCGACAACCAGTTGCAGCAGCTGAAACCAGACGATCTCGTAGATCAACGCAGCGCACCCGCTGCTGATGAACAGAACAAGTAGCAGCGGGATATGAGCCCGGTCGGAAGGCGTGGAAGCCGGCGCCACGGGTTCGGTCACGCAGCTAGCCGACGGTTCCGGCTTTTCTTTCGACATGAAGACCAGTGTTGCAAAGCAGCCGAGTTCAGACGGTGAACGCACAACGGGCTGGTCGGAGAAGTCACGCCGATGACCGCGGCGGCGATCGGGGTGCACGTGACGTCTGCGACTTTCTCCTCGAGACCCTACGATTCGGCTAGCGCAACCAGCGGCGGCGGAGTGCCGTGGTCTTCAGAGAAAAGGAATCCCAGCATGAAGACGAGAATATTGAGGGCCACCGTCGGTGGCGCAGCGGCAGCCTTGGCCGCTGGTGTCATGTGGACGGCGCCATCGGCCTCGGCCGGCAGCGACTTCTGCAATTCGCTTCCCCCTTCGCAAGTTCACGATTGCAGCTGCGGCGCTGACAACGTCCCAGGTACCGACGAATATCAGCAGTGCCTGCACCCAAATGCGGCTGCGCCCAAACCGGCGGACTCGCCGCCCCCTGCGCCACCCGCGCCGCCCGGCTAATCCCTACCTGTTCGGGATAAGCGGCATTTGCGAGTCGGGAGTCGTGCCTGGTGGGCATTGAAACCACTGGAACTGGGGCAGCGGACAACCGATCCCTTCTGCGACCTGGTTATCTCTCATCGTGTAGTTGTGGCAGACGTTTGGTATCCCAAGCTGGGTTGACGGGACCCGGTGCCCAGCCGCCGCCGGGGGTGGGCAGCAGTGCCTTCGGCGGCGGATCGCCGGGACACCAGCGAAGGGGGCTGGCCTGGGCGGTGCCCGCGCTCAGGCCCAATCCAGCTACTGCCAGACCGCCCGATAGCAGCGCCACGCGTGATCTTCTTCAGCGTTGGGGTGATGTCCATGGCGGGTACCTTTCGTCGTCGATGTGAGGCAGAAATTAACGCCGACCGCTTAATAGATTTTTAACGCTGGAAGCCGCCGCACCGTCCCGACGATCCGAGGCAAATCATGTCGGACGGCTACGCCATAATCGAATATATGTTCGAACAGACGTCCACTGCCCTGGAGAGGGTCTGCGCGGCGGCACGCGCGGAGAACCGGGCGGCCGGGCAACGACTGGCCGCCATCGGCGAAGTCGACGTGCTTTGGCTGCGGCGATTCGGCGAGCGCGAGACATGGTGTACCGACACCCAAGAAGCGATCACCGCGGAAGTTGCTGCGGCACTACGTATCACCCAAGGGCTGGCAGCGAGCTATCTGGAGTACTCCCGGGCGATGAGATTGAGGCTGCCGCGCGTGGGCGGTTTATTGTTGGCCGGCGATATCGACTACCGGACGTTCCAGACGATCGTCTACCGCACCGACCTGATCACTGCGGCCGATGTCTTGGCTGCCGTCGACGCCGAGTTGGCCGTCAAGGTGGCCCGGTTGCCGGGCATGACGCAGGGCCGGTTGGGTGGGTATGTGGACCGCGTAGTGGCCCGCGCCGATCGTGACGCGGTACGGCGTCGTCGCGAGCGCAGAGGCGACCGCGAATTCTCGATCTGGGGTGACGCGGATGGCCTCACCGAGGTATTCGGACGGCTGATCACGACCGACGCGCACGCGGTAGATGCCCGGCTGGGTGCTCTCGCTGCCACGGTGTGCGCCGACGACCCACGCACCCGCAACCAACGCCGCGCCGACGCCATGGGCGCGTTGGCCGTCGGAGCCGACCGGCTGAGTTGTCGCTGCAGTCAGCCGAATTGCCCGGCTGCGGCAGCACCGGCGCCGGGAGCGGTCGTCATCCATGTCGTCGCCGATGAGGGGGTGCTTGACGGCACGTCATCAGAGCCGGGCTCGATGATCGGTAGCGACGCACTCATCCCCGCGGAGCTGATCGCCGACCTTGCGAAGTCGGCCAAGCTCCGGCCGCTGATCCATCCCACCGACGCGCCGCGGGAGGGCCGCTACACGCCCTCGCAACAGCTGGCCGACTTGGTGCGTTGCCGGGACCTGACGTGCCGCTTCCCCGGCTGTGATCGACCCGCCGTAGGCTGCGACCTCGACCACACGATCGCCTACAACGACGGCGGACCAACGCATGCATCGAACCTGAAAAGCCTTTGCCGCCTGCATCATTTGATCAAAACGTTCTGGGGTTGGCAGGACCAACAATTGCCCGACGCCACAGTCATCTGGAAGTCACCGTCGGGACAGACCTACGTCACCACTCCCGGCAGCGCACTGCTGTTTCCATCGCTGTGCGCACCGACTGCGACGCTGGACCCGGGCCCGCACCGGACGCGATGCGCCGACCAGCAGGCGAAGATGCCCAAACGCCGACGCACCCGCGCGCAGAATCGGGCGCACTATGTCGACAGCCAGCGTCGACAGAATCGGAATTCGCGCCGCAAACCGCGGGACGCCCCCGCCGTCGGGTGCGCTCCGATTGCTCGCGACAGCGATCCGCCGCCGTTCTAGGAGGTAGAACTACTTCTTAGACGGGATCACAGCAACCACGATCAGCGTGAAGATGCTGAAGAAGAGTCCGAGAATGCCCCAACCAAATGGGTTGCGGCCCTTCGTCGCAGCGATGACTGCGCAGATGATGGCCGCGATGACACTGCCAATCGCGACGAATATCCCTTTGATCCCGCGCAGGATGAAACCTGCGGCTTCCGGCTGGCTGTACGCGGCCAGTATCAGTTGATGAATCATGACGACCTCCTCTGCGCCGGACTTGGACGTCCTGTTGCGCTCGGCTCCCGAATATCCGGGTGAGCCGGACTCAAACTACTGCGCCGGCCACGTCAGGATCGGGCAGCCGCCGAAAAAAGCGCGGTAACCTCATTCTCACTGCTTGATCAGCGTGCGACCGAGGAGGCGGCATGGCCCAGGGTGACGAAGCCGAACCGACGGCCCGCGACGCCCGCTTCATCAAGACCGCGGTCGAGATCTTGGGCGAAACCGGACGCACCGACTTCACCGTGCAAGAAGTCGTCGCCCGATCCAAGACATCACTGCGTGCCTTCTATCAACACTTCAGCAGCAAGGACGAACTCCTCATCGCGCTGCTCGAGCGGACGATGGCGCAATCGGCGGGCGCGTGGCGCGCCGAGACCGGCGACATGGACAGCACGTCCGCGATCAAGCTGATCATCGACCGGATCAGCGCGGAACCCGAGTCGAGCACGCAAGACAGCCTGAACCGGGCGATGAACCTCTACAACCAGCACCTGGCCGAAAGCCGCCCGCGCGACTACGCCCGGGTGCTCGCGCCGCTGCACGACCTGATTCGCGACGTCATACAGCGCGGCATCACCGAAGGAATCTTCCGGCCGAACCTCGACGTCGGGCCCGTCGCGGCGATCGTCACGCAGACCATCCTCGGTGCACTCCGATTGCACTGGCTCGGAGCCGAATTGACCGGTGCGCCAATCGATGGGGCGCACCTGTACGACTTCTGCATCCGCGCGCTGGGTGCGGACGACGACGTCCAGCCGGAATCGCCGACACTCGGCGAACTGTTCAACCACATCGGTATGCGCGCGGGTACCCGGCACGGCGATTTCGCGATGACGATCCCGGTGAGCCCTCGAGTGGTCAACACGTCCGGCGCCCTGCAGGGCGGCCTGGTCGCCACGCTGATCGACGTGGCGGGCGGACAGTTCGGCCTGGACTTTCTGCAAGACGGCACCACCATGACAACCGCCGACCTGTTCGTCCGCTATCTGCGACCGATCCGGCAGGGCACGGCGTACGCGGTGCCGCGGATGCTGCGCAACGGCCGCCGTGCCATGGTCATGCAGGTCGACGTCCTCAGCGATGGTGACGGCGACGACGCACTGCTCGCGACGGCGACGGTGAACTTCGCCGTCATCAACGGCGCGACGCCGAAGCTGCCACCCGACTGGCCGCCGGCCTGATACAGCTGATTACGGAGTTTAGGCGAAAGTGGTAACGTCGTTACCGCCTTATGAGAATCCAGACTTCAAGGAGATCGCCATGCCGTCCCGCGAGCTTTCCTTTCCGGTGTTCGACGCCGACAACCACATGTACGAGCCGCAGGAAGCGCTGACCAAGTACCTCCCGGACAACCGCAAGAGGGCCATCGACTACGTGGAGGTTCGCGGCCGCACCAAAATCGTGGTGCGCGGCCACATCAGCGAGTACATCCCGAACCCGACCTTCTCGGTCGTCGCCAAGCCGGGTGCCCAAGAGGATTACTTCCGCAACGGCGCGCAGGGCAAGACCTACCGCGAGATTCTCGGCGAGCCGATGAAGTCGATCCCGGCTTTCCGTGAGCCGGCCGCGCGGCTTGAGATGATGGATGAACTCGGCATCGATTACGCGCTGATGTTCCCCACCCTGGCCAGCCTCGTCGAAGAGCGCATGAAGGACGACCCGGAGATGACCCACGACGTCATCCACGCGCTCAACGAGTGGATGCATGAGCAGTGGACCTTCAACCACAAGGACCGCATCTTCGCCACTCCGGTGATCACCCTGCCGATCGTCGACCGCGCGCTCGAAGAGCTCGAATGGTGTCTGGAGCGCGGCGCCCGCACCGTGCTGGTCCGCCCGGCGCCGGTGCCCGGTTTCAAGGGCAGCCGCTCGTTCGGCCTCGAGGAGTTCGACCCGTTCTGGCAGGCCTGCGTCAAGGCCGGTATTCCAGTGTCGATGCACGCCTCGGACAGTGGCTACTCCGAGTTCGCGAACGTCTGGGAACCGGGCGACGAGTTTCTGCCGTTCAAGCCGACCGCTTTCCGTAGTTTCGCGATGGGCCACCGCCCGATCCTCGACGCCATGGGTGCGCTCGTGTGCCACGGGGCGCTGTCGCGCAACCCGGAGCTGCGGATCCTGTCGATCGAGAACGGCGCCGACTGGGTGCCCGATCTGTTCAAAGGCCTCAAGGGCGTCTACAAGAAGATGCCGCAGGCCTTCCTCGAGGACCCGGTGGAGGCGTTCAAGCGCTGCGTCTACATCACCCCGTTCTGGGAGGACCGGTTCACCGAGATCGTCAACATGGTCGGCACCGACCGGGTGCTGTTCGGATCCGACTGGCCCCACCCTGAAGGCCTCAAGGACCCGATCAGCTTCGTCGACGAACTCAAAGACTTCGGCGAAGAAGACGTCGCCAAGATCATGGGCGGCAACCTGATGGAACTGATGAAGGTCGCTAAGCCGGTAAACGCCTGATCCGCCGGCTCACCGTAATAGGGTCGCCGACATGGAGCAGCGGACCCTCGAAGCCGTGATCTACGAGCGCGACCCACCGATCGCGCGGATCATCCTCAATCGCGCCGACAAGGCGAATACCAAGGATGCGACGCTCGTTCAGGAAGTCGACGCCTGCCTGCACGAGGCCGACCGCGACCGGGAGATCAAGGTCGTGATCATCAAGGCCAACGGCAAGGGCTTCTGCGGTGGACATGTGGCCCGGTGGGGTCCCGACGAAAACCCCTATCCCGATTTCGGCGAGACGTTCGAGGATCTCTACAAAGGCACCGCCGATCTCTTCTTGTGGCCGACGCTGTATCTGTGGGAGTTCCCGAAGCCGACGATCTCGCAGATCCACGGCTACTGCATGGGCGGCGGCATCTATCTGGGTCTGCTGACCGATTTCTGTGTGGCATCTGATGACGCCTATTTCCAGATGCCACTTGCCCACAGCCTCGGAGAACCCGGCGGGCACACCATGATCGAGCCGTGGCTGCTGATGAACTGGCATCGCACCATGGACTGGCTGCTGCTGGCGCCGACGCTGTCCGCGCAGGAGGCGCTCGACTGGGGGCTGCTCAACAAGGTGGTGCCCCGAGATGATCTCGAGGATACCGTCGAGGAGATGGCCCGCAAGATCGCTCAGGTCCCGCTGACCACGTCGATGGCGGTCAAGAACAGCGTGAAGCGTGCTTACGAGTTGATGGGCATGCGGGTGCACCTGCAGGTCAGCCACATCCTGACCAATATGGTCGGCGCTGCGTCCGACGTCCAGGAGCGCCGCGCTCAGCTCATGCAATCCGGCCTGAAGCCAAGGGATTTCGTCGACCGCGACGAGACCGCCGGCGAGGGCCAGTCATCCGCACCGCCAGTGTGAAGCTGGCCGCAGACTCGATCCCGAACGTGAATCTGGCCGCACACTCGGCGCGGTGACACAACCGGTCAGCGACTCATTTCGCCGGCCAGCCTGCGACCGGCGGCGTGGCGCGCGGCCACATAACCGAACACCATCGTGCTCGCTATGCTGGCGCCTGCACCCGGATAGGTCCGGCCCATCACCGTCGCCGTGATGTTGCCCGTCGCGTAGAGACCCTCGATCACCCGATCGTGCTCGTCGAGCACTTGCGCGTGCTCGTTGGTGATCACGCCACCGCAGGTGCCGACGTCGGCCGGCAGAACCCTCGTCGCGTAATACGGCGCGTGATCGAGTGGGCCGATCGCTGCGTTGGGCCGGTAGCCGGGATCACCGAGGCAATCGTTGTACGCCGACTGGCCTCGTCCGAAGTCGGGGTCGAGACCCTTGCTGGCGAATTGGTTGAACCGCGCGATGGTATCCGCCAGTTTGTCTGCGGGAAGGTCGATCTGACCGGCAAGGTCAGCAATCGTCTGGCCGCGTTTGACCGCGCCGCTGTTGATCAGCGCGGGCGGCAGGTTCTGCTTCCGTTTGAGCGGGTTGGTTCCGGTCACATACCTGTGCACGTACCCGTCGTCGAAGATCATCCAGCACGGGACGGCCTTGTTCGCGTACATCGCCTTGCCGACCTCGACGTAAGAGTTGGACTCGTTGCAGAATCTGCGGCCTGTCGAGTCGACGTAAATGGCGCCGGGCCGCTGTCGCCCGGAACCCAACGACGCAGCGACCGCACCACCATCAGCGATGAAAACTGAAGGCAGCCACCAGGCTTCGTCGAGCAGATCGGTCTTCGCGCCCAGTCGCATTGCGCTTTGAAGCACCTCGCCGGTATCGCCGGCGTTGGCGATCGACCACTGGGCTTCGTTGGGCTGGTCACCGCTGTAGCGGCGACGCATGTCGGCGTTGTGCCCGAAGCCGCCCGCGGCCAACAGAACTCCCCTGCGCGCTTCGACGTTCATCGTCGTCCCGTCGCGCACGATGCGCGCTCCGACGACACGACCGTCTTCGACGATGAGGTCTTCCATCGCAGCGTTGGTCCAAACCGGTGGCTCGCCGCCGCCGAGACTGATCAACGCCTTGAGCATCTGACCAATCAGCGAAGCGCCGTTGGTGAGGATCTGGCGCTGGCGGACGCGTGCCGCGGCACTGCGGGCAAACACCTTTGACGCGACCGCGAATGCGCGTGGAGCGCGGTTGTAGTACTGCACCGATCGGAGTTCGTTGGTCAAGACCACGTATCCGTAGTTCTTAGCCAGGGACGGCTGGACCTTGTCATGCCAGCTGCCCAATTCGGCCGCGTCGAAGGGAATTCCCTCGACGGCCCGGCCGGAGGCGTTGCCGCCCTTGTGATTCGGGTAGTAGTCGCTCCAGCCGTCACACCGGATGAGCTGAACCCCTTTGCGGACCAGGAAGTTGATCATCTCGTAGCCCGCGGTCAGGAACATCTCGCGACGTTCGGGGGACGACGGTGCGCCGATGTCTCCGACGACGTCGGCAAGATAGGCGAGGCCGTCCTCGTGCGAGTCGGCAATGCCGTCGGCCCGCATCAGCGGATTGTTCGGCATCCACACGATCCCGCCGGACAGCCCTGTCGAACCTCCAACTAGAGCCTGCTTTTCGACGACCAGCGGCTCCAGCCCGCAGTCGAGTGCGGCCAGACCCGCCACCATGCCGCCGCCCCCACTGCCGGCGATCACCAGGTCGACCGATCGGTCCCATTGCGTGGTCATCGCGCCTCCGAGTTGAAACCGAGATCGGCGATCGGCACGTCGATTGTGGTGTTGGTCTTCTGGATCGCGGGCACCAGCGTCTCGTACGGCAACCCGGCGAGAAAGCCATCGACGACGCGCTCGAAGTTCGAGATCAACCCTTCGATCTGGTCGGACAGCCGCATGTATTCGAAGCCCTTGGAGTGCAAGCCCTTCTGCTGCCTCGGCAGATTGGAGAAGTCCTGCGCCGGGATCGGCGGCCAGCTCGGATCATCGGGCGCCAGGGGCTGCGGCGGTGTGGGTTTTCCCGCGGAGCGGTCGGCGGGCGTGCGGGTGAGCGACCAGATCTCGAACAACGTTTCCTCGGGTCCGAGCGGACGGATCCGATACGACGACGCGCTGCTGTAGGTCGGCAGGATGAAGTGGTGCGGGAAGGCGAAGCCGATGGCATCGGTGATCCCGCGGCGAATCAGGTCGTTGAGATCGGGCATGTCACTGCCCCGGGCCCGGTGCCACGCCACCACGGCATCGTTGAGGGCACTGCGCCAACCGGCCAGTGCCGCAGCGGGATCCGACGGCAGTGCCATGGTCTGCAGACCTTCGGCGATGCGGATGTCGTTTTCGTGTGTCATGCCGCCCATGCCGTCACCCAGCGTGCGCATGAAATACAGGCTGCTCGCGACGACGGGGTGCACCGCTTCCGACGAGCTACCGTTCTTCGCGGACGGCAGCAGCTGGGGATGCGTCTGCGGCACGTGGTAGCCCTCCATGAAGGCCGCCGTCGCCAACTTCCAGTTCACCGGCAGCCGACATGAATGCCACCACTCCACGCGCAGTGATTCGACCTTCCACGCGTCGTAGATCGATGCGAACGGCTCCATCCAGTCGCGCAGCGGCGGCGCGTTGTCGTCGAGATTGATCCACGCGCAGCCACCCCACAGTTCGCACTTCACCGAGACGAGCTGCAGTTCGTCGGGCGACATGTTCTGCTCGTCGAACGCCTCGGGCCGCAGCACAAAGGTGTTGCGGCCGTCGATGCCCCAGCACCAGCCGTGGAAGGGGCAGACAAAGGTACGCCGGTTCCCGTTGCCTTCGATCAGCTTGACGCCGCGATGGCGGCAAGCGTTGTGATACGCCCGCACGGTGTCGCCGTCGACCCGGACGACGATGATCGACTGATCGAGGATCTCGTACTCCACGAAGTCGCCGGGCTTGGGAATCTCCTCGAGCCGACAGGCCATCTGCCACACCCGCGGCCAGAACAGCTCGGCTTCTTTTCGGTAGAAGTCGGCGTCGTAGTACCGCTGCTTGGGTATCCGGTCCGGGGCGTCAACCGCCCACGGCACCGGGAGCGGTGTCCAATTCGCTTCGGTCCGTGAATCGGTTGTCTGGTTGGCCATGTCGCTGTCCTGTCGCCTCATACGATCCGGGAGGCCCGCCCTTGCCAATAGCGTTCGCGGATGCGCCTCTTGTACAGCTTTCCGTTCGGGTCACGCGGCAATTCCGCGTCGAATTCGATTGTGCGCGGGCATTTGTAGCCCGCGAGGTGTGTTCGGCAATATTCGATGAGCTCGTCTTCGAGGTCGGGCCCGGGTGCGACGCCGTCGACCGGCTGGACGACGGCCTTCACCTCTTCGCCGAACTCGTCGTTGGGAATTCCGAAGACCGCCGCGTCGACGAGTTTAGGGTGCATCACCAGCAGGTTCTCCGCCTCCTGCGGGTAGATGTTCACCCCGCCGGAGACGATCATGAACGTCGACCGGTCGGTGAGGTACAGATAGCCGTCCTCGTCGACGTAGCCCATGTCCCCCAGCGACCGCCATCCACGGTCGTTGTACACCGAGGCGGTCTTGGCGGGATCTTTGAAGTATTCGAACGCCGGCCCGCCCTCGAAGTAGAGCTCACCGGTCTGCCCGGTCGACAGCTCTGCCCCGTCATCGCCGACGACGTGCACCGGCGCCATCGGTACACCCACCGAGCCCGGGTGCGCCAACCACTCCTCAGGCCCGATCGTGGTACCGGCGAATCCCTCTGTGCCGCCGTAATACTCATGGATGATCGGCCCGAACCACTGCATCATCTGCTGCTTGACGTCCACCGGGCACGGGGCGGCCGCGTGCATCACGCACTGCAGGCTCGACACGTCGTATCGCCGACGAACCGACTCGGGCAACTTCAGCATCCGGACGAACATCGTCGGCACGAACTGGGCGTGCGTGACTCGATGGGTCTCGATCAGGCGCAACACGTCCTCGGCATCGAACTTGCGCATGATGATCGCCGCGGCACCCACTCGATTGACTGCCATCGTGTAGTTCACCCCGGCCGCGTGATACATCGGCGCCGGCGACAGGTACACGCTGCCCGGGTCCATGCCGTACTTGTGAATCAGCGCCAATTCCAGCACCGACTGCGCCCACGACCCGTTGCCGTCGGCCGGAAGCGCGCGGCGAACCGCCTTGGGCCGTCCGGTGGTTCCCGACGAATACAGCATCTCCGAGCCGTCCGACACCGCCGGCGCTTCACCCGCCGTCAGCGCGACGTCGGCGTAGGAGTGCCAGCCCGGCAGGTGGCCACCGACCGCGATGTGCACGTCGACACCGGCGTTGGCGACGCGCAGGTACGACGCGAGGTCGGCCATCGATGTATCCACAAACACTGCCTTGGCGTCCGAGTCGTCGATGACGTAGGCGACCTCCTCGGGCGTGAAGTGGGTGTTGACCGCGGTGTAGTACAGGCCGGAAAGCTGACAGCCCCAAGTGATTTCGAAGAACTCCGGCCGATTCGGTAAGACCAGCGCCACCCCGTCACCACGGCGCAACTCGGCATCGTGCAGCGCCGCGGCGACCCGTTGGCTTCTCCGGTAAAGCTCGCCGAACGAGATCGCGTCGCCGCCGGACATGATCAACGCCGCCGACTGGCCGGCGGTGATCGCATGATCGGCGATGTTCACGAACGGACTAGCCGAAGCTAGGAGGTTCCAGCGCCGTCGGTCGATGCGGCGGCAGCGGCCTGGCGCCGGGCGTGCTCGGACGGCAGCACCTTGTCCTTGAAGACGGTCTGAATCAGCTGCTGCACATCTTTGCTGATCGAGGCGAGCGCGACGAGGTCGTTGGAGCTCTGCCAGTGCACCCGCATTCCCATCAGCTCCCACGCCCGCTTCAGGTTGGCCTTGGTGAGCATCAGTGTCGTCAACGGTGCCTGGGCGATGTGGCGGGCGATCGCGTCCACCCGAGCGTCCAGATCCTCCCGCTTGACCACCTCGTTCACGAGGCCGACCTCCAGCGCCTTCTTGGCGTCGATCACCTCGGCGGTGAACAGGTAGTAGGCGGCGCGGCGCCAGTTCATGAATACCCAGGGCTCGATTGAACATTCACCGGACGGCATACCGAACCCCTGCAGGGGCGGGTACGAGAAGTAGGCGTCCTCAGAGGCGATGACGATGTCGGTGATCAGGCCCATGTGCGTACCGCCGCCCACGCAGTAGCCGTGCACCTGCGCAATGGTGGGCTTGGAGAACTCCCACAGATTCAGGGTGGGCTTGACGAACAGATCCGACTGCGCCTTCCACGGGTTGCCCGTCACCATGGCGTTCTCCACGAACGCCGGATAGTCGGTGGCGTTGTCGCCGATGGCGTGCCCGGAACAGAAGCCCTTGCCGTTGGCCCTGAGCACCAAAACCTTGATGTCGTAGTCGCGGTCGGCATCCAGCAGTGCGGCGTCGACTTCTTCGGCCAGCTTCTGGTCCTGGGCGTTCGCCTTCTCGGGCCAGTTCAGCGTGATCTTCGCGATCGGTCCCTCTTTTTGATAGATGATCCGCTCGCGAGTCTCGTTGAAATCCATCTGTTCGTACCTCTCTCGATAAAGTGATGCCCTATGAAGTGATGACGCCGATTTGGGCGCCGATGTCGTAGGTGGTGCCCACCTGGCCGGTCCATTGCACGGTGCCCGAGGCCCCGGCTTCGATTTCCTGCTCCACCTTTTCGGTGGCGATCACAAAGATCGGTGTGCCCTCGTCGACGCGCTCCCCTGCGTCGACGAGCAAGTCGGTGAGTTCGGCTTCCGCGACGGCGACCGATACCCGTGGGATGCGAATGACGAAGTCAGCCACGCGCTCCCGCCTTCGCCAATGTGCGCTGAGCGGCGGCAACCACGCGTGCCGGCGACGGGTAGACCTGCGCTTCCAGTGCGGCCGCGGCGGGGTTGGGCACGAATCTGGCGCCAACCCGCTCGACGGGCGCAATTAGCTCACCGAACAGCTCGGCCTGCAGGATCGCCGCGACCTCAGCCCCCGGCCCCGCGAATTGCACTGCGTCGTGGACGATTACGGCGCGACGGGTTCGGCGAACCGACTCGACGACCGTCTCGACGTCGAGCGGGACCAGCGTTCGCAGATCGACGACTTCCGCGCTGACATCTTGCTCGGCCAGCATTTCCGCGGCCGCCAGCGCATCGTGCACGGCGCGGCCGTAGCTGATCAGGCTCACGTCGGTGCCCGGCCGCTTGATGTCGGCCTGGCCGAGCGGGATCGCGAAGGCCGGGTCGACGGGAACCGGCCCCTTCTTGCTTTGCAGCCGAACCGTTTCCACGAAGAGGCACGGATCCGGGTCGAAGATCGCCGAAGTCAGCAGGCCTTTGCCGTCCCGCGGGGTGGAGGGCACGATCACCTTCATGCCCGGGATGTGCATGAACCACGCCTCCAGGCTCTGCGAATGCGTTGCGCCGGTGGCCAATCCCGCGTAAACCTGGGTGCGGATGGTGATCGGCGCGGTGGTACGCCCGGCAGTCATGAATCGCAATTTGGCGGCATTGTTGATCAACTGGTCGGCGGCGATGCCGATGAAGTCCATGATCATGATCTCGGCCACCGGCAGCATCCCGTCGATGGCGGCGCCGATGGCCGCACCGACGATGGCAGTTTCCGAGATCGGCGTGTCCAGGACGCGATCATGGCCGTACTTCGTCGACAACCCTGCGGTGGGCCCCGAAGCCCCGGGATCGGCGATGTCCTCGCCGAGCAGGAACACCCTGTCATCGGTCTGGAGTGCGTGATCCAACGCGAGGTTCAGCGCCTCGCGCATCGTCATCTCTTTGTCTGCCATGGCTTACACCGGAAACCTGATCGGGGTGGCGTACACATCGCGGTCGAGTTCGTCGATGGACGCGGAATCGGCGGCTATCACGGTCTGCAGAGCAGCCTCCACCGTCGCCAGCGCCTTATTGTCGATGCCATCCAGTTCGGGCTCGTCGCACAGGCCCGCCTCAACCAGGTGGGCGCGGAATTTCGGCACCGGATCGGCCGCCATCGCCGCGGCCAGTTGTTCCTTGGGGATATACGGCATCCGGTCGCCAAAGTAGTGGCCGCGGAATCGGAAGGTCACGCACTCGATGAAGGTGGGTCCGCCGGCGCTGCGCGCCCGTCGCAACGCCTCGTCGAGCACCTCTTTCACCGCCAGCGGATCGTTGCCGTCGACGCGAACACCCGGCATGCCGTAGCCGGCCGCCCGGTCGGCGACATGCTCGATCTTCATGGTGTCGCTGGTAGGCGTCATCTCGGCGTAGAGGTTGTTCTGACAGAGGAACACCACCGGCAAGTCCCACAACGCGGCCATGTTGGCGGCTTCATGGAACGACCCGGTGTTGGTGGCGCCGTCACCGAAGCTGACCACCGTGACACGGTCTGAGCCTTTGCGTTTGGCCGACATCGCCAGGCCCACCGCCACCGGCGGGCCCGCGCCGACGATGCCGGTCGACAGCATCACCCCGTTGTCGGGTTTGGCGATATGCATGGTGCCGCCCTTGCCGCGGCTGGCGCCCACGGTGCGGCCCATCATCTCGCCGTAGATCTCCTCGAGCGGCACACCTTTGCCGATCAGATCGTGCAGGCCGCGGTAGGTGGTGACGAGTTGGTCGTCGGCGCGCAGTGCGACGCCCATCGCGGCGGCGATCGCCTCCTGGCCGCGGGACGGCCAATACACGCACATGAACTCCCCGGTGCCGATCCCCTTGGACAACCGGTCGTCTGCCGCCTTCATCAGCACCATCAACGCGTAAAGACGCTTCTGGACGTCCGGGGACACCTCTACCGCCTGAGTCACTTTGTGCAGGACCCAATCTCCCGGTACACCTTGGGAATTGGCGGCGTGTCCATGTTGAGTAGCTTCAGCGACGACATTCTGCCGCTGGCGCCGAGCTCGCCCAGCTTCTGCACCACCCCGTCGAGGTCGTCGCAGTCAAGCTCGTAGATGGCGATGAACGGGCCGGTACCGTCCGTCGGCGCGAACCGGCGCGCCGAGACGATGCCGTCCACCGAGCAGATCTCCGCCAGATGCGTGTCGTTGTACCACTTGTGGTAATCCTCTTCAAGATCCGGCGACACCGGCATGGTCTCCAGGTAGATGATCCCTTTGGCCATCATGCCTACCTCTCGATTTCGGTCGGAGTGCAGTCCAATTGATTGAGCTTCACGAGCCCGACCACGGCTTCACCTTCAGGAAACCTCCACCGTCGACGCGCAGCTGCTGACCGGTGATGTAGCGCGCCGCATCGGAAGCCAGAAACAGCACCGCCTCACTGATGTCCTCCGGCTCCACGTAGGGAATGGGCATGGCCTGGACGAACGGGAACACCGGCTCGGCGTCTTCGCGGGTCGGGTTCGGCAGATCCGGCCGAAACGCCCGGTACATCGGTGCGCTGTGCAACATGTCGGTGTTGACGTTCGTCGGATGTATGGCGTTCATCCGGATGGAGAACGGTGCCAGCGCCCGGGCGAAGTCGTTGACATAGTGCGCAGCAGCGATTTTCGCGAACGCATAGCCCGCTCCCCCGGGCCCGCCGTCGATGCCGGTGGTGTTCATCGTCGACATGAATGCGGCGTTGGAGCCGATTACGATGATCGACGCGCCGGACTCCAGATGCTTGAGGCTGCCGTGCACCAGGTTGAGGACGCCACCCAGGTCGACGTCCACGGCATCGGCGAACGCCTGGGCCGGCAGGCCCGCCGTCAACGGACAGATGCCGGCGTTGGCGACCACCACGTCGAGATGACCGAGTTCGGCGACGCCCCGGTCGATCGCCTCGGACAGTGCCGCGCGATCCCGGACGTCGGCGATTGCAGTGACGACACGCTGACCCTCCTTCTCGACCAGGCGAGCGGTTTCGTCGAGGTCCTCCGGCCGGGCAAGTGGATATTCGTTGGTTTCGATGTCTTCGCACAAGTCGATCGCGATAATATCGGCGCCCTCAGCGGCCAGCATCCGAGCGTGTGAGCGTCCCTGACCGCGGGCGGCTCCACTGATCACCGCCACCTTGCCTGCCACTCTGCCCATAGTTATCCCTTCTCATGCACTCAACAATGCGAATTTCGTTGGGAGTAAAGCGATTCGGTGTATGCACCGAGGAATGCCGTCGTCGTCGTGGTTTCCGCAGGGGCGCTGACCCGGCCTCCGAGTGGGACCGGATGAGCGTTCGACTCCATCGCTTCTCTTCCACGACGCTGCATCAATGCAGGACAGGGCTGACTGATCTCTATAGTATCTATACTAGATAAAATAGAAAAGACACCAAAAACGGCAGAGGCCGCACGACCAGGCATCTCAACACCGGCGATGGGCGTCCCGGTAGATTCACCAGCTATGTCGTGGAGCAGAGTGTCATGAGTACCGACGTCGAGCAGTTGGAGTTCCAGGCCGAGGCGCGCCAGCTACTGGACCTGATGGTCCACTCGGTCTACTCGGACAAGGATTCATTCCTGCGGGAGCTGATCTCGAACGCCTCCGACGCGCTGGACAAGCTGCGGATCGAGGCGTTCCAAAACAAAGACCTGGACGTCGACACGTCCGATCTGCACATCGAGCTCGTGGCGGACCACGACGCCCGCACCCTCACCGTTCGCGACAACGGCATCGGCATGACCCGCGCCGAGGTCATCGACCTGATCGGCACCCTGGCCAAGTCTGGCACCGCCGAATTGCGTCAGCAACTCCGCGACGCCAGGAGCACAGGCGTCTCCGAGGAATTGATCGGCCAATTCGGTATCGGCTTCTACTCCACCTTCATGGTGGCCGACAAGGTTGAACTACTCACCCACAAAGCCGGCGAGAGCGACGCCACCAAGTGGGAATCGAGCGGCGACGGCACCTACACCGTTGCCGCGGTTCAAGATGCGCCACAGGGAACGTCGGTCACCCTGCACCTCAAGGCCGTCGATGCCGAGGACGCGCTGCACGACTACACGTCGGAGTGGAAGCTGCGGACGCTGGTCAAGAAGTACTCGGACTTCATCGCCTGGCCGATCCGGATGGAGGTCGAGAAGACCACACCTGCTGAAAACGGCGGCGACGACACCGTCACCAGGGAAGTCGAGACGCTCAACTCCGGCAAGGCGCTGTGGGCCAGGCCCAAAGACGAGGTGTCGGACGAAGAGTACAAGGAGTTCTACAAGCACATCGCGCACGCCTGGGACGACCCGCTCGAGGTCATCTCGATGAAGGCCGAGGGCACCTTCGAATATCAAGCCCTGCTGTTCATTCCGACCCGCGCACCGTTCGACTTGTACGAGCCCGATGCGTCCATCGGTGTGCAGCTGTACGTCAAACGCGTCTTCATCATGGGTGATTGCGACGAGCTCATGCCCCGGTATCTGCGGTTCGTCAAGGGCGTCGTCGACGCGCAGGATCTCTCGCTGAACGTGTCCCGCGAGATCCTGCAACAGGATCGGCAGATCAACGCGATCCGGCGCCGGTTGACCAAGAAGGTCCTCTCGACGATCAAGGATCTGCAGTCCGGTCGGCCGGACGACTACCGCACCTTCTGGGGTGAATTCGGCAAGGTCCTCAAAGAGGGCCTGATGCGCGACTTCGACAACCAGGAGACGCTGCTGGAGATCTCGTCGTTCGCTTCGACGCACAGCGAGGACGAACTGACCACCCTCGCGGGTTATGTCGAGCGGATGAAAGAAGACCAGCGGCAGATCTTCTACGCGACCGGCGAATCGCCGCAGCAGATCCTGAGCACGCCGCACCTCGAAGCGTTCAAGGCCAAAGGCTATGAGGTGCTGCTGCTTTCCGACACGGTTGACGAGATCTGGTTGGGATCGGTAACCGAGTTCGACGGCAAACCGCTGCAGTCGGTAGCCATGGGTGACGTCGATCTCGACACCGAGGAAGAGAAGTCGGCGCACGAGGCGGAGCGCAAAGAGCAGGAACAGGATTTCGCCGATCTGTTGACCTGGCTGACCGAGACGCTCGGCGAGCACGTCAAGGAAGTGCGGTTGTCCACCCGCCTGACCGAGTCGCCGGCCTGCCTGATCACCGACGCGTTCGGCGTGACCCCGACACTGGCCCGCATCTACCGGGCCACCGGGCAGGACGTCCCGGTCGGCAAGCGGACGCTGGAACTCAACCCGAGCCACCCGCTGATCACCGGGCTGCAGCAGGCGCACAAAGACCGGCCTGACGATCCCGACGTCACCGAGACAGCTGAATTGCTCTACGGCACAGCGCTTCTCGCGGAAGGTAATGCGCCCGAGGATCCGGCTCGGTTCGCCGAGTTACTCGCGCGGCGGCTGGCTCGCACGGTATAGGCGTGCCGGGCGGCTAGTTGTACCGGGCTAGGACGTTGGTAGCAGTGCGTGTCGGCTTGATGTGAAGAGAACCTCCGATTGAGGTGTGGCTTGTCTAAGGCCCATACCTGACCGGAGGTTCTCATGTCTCACCGTAATGCCCGGA
>Ga0302326_10007093_pt1 | contig 25051 bp, 18 predicted proteins | sample Palsa_T0_3_FD_202264 | JGI IMG/M metagenome (GOLD analysis project Ga0302326, IMG submission 202264) | Peat permafrost microbial communities from Stordalen Mire near Abisko, Sweden - Palsa_T0_3 | ecosystem: Environmental > Terrestrial > Soil > Palsa > Peat permafrost | place: Sweden: Abisko... | reverse complement strand
AGCACGCTGCTCTTCCAGGCGGGCGACACGATTGATCTTTGGTTTCAAAGCAAAAGCCAGAGCCGCCGTACCGTGATATCCAAAATGATTGCGTACTGCATTTCCAATGGCGTTAAAGTCGTTCTGATAATTCTCAAGGCGCCAGTGATTGCGTTTGCGCTGGTGCTGATGTTCGATGCCCTGACCGCTGCCATCGCACTCGTAGTCGCCTACCGCGCCTTCCCGACTGCGCGACCCTGGCGCTATTCGCGCCCGCGGATGTGGCAACTGTTGCGGGACTGCCGCCCATTCATCGTTGGTGGTTTTCTGATGGTGTTGTACCTGCGACTTGATCAGATCATGGTCAAACAGACGCTGGGAGAGCACAGCCTGGGCATCTATGCCGCAGCCATCTGGCTATTGCAGTTATGGTTGGTAGTGCCCACGACATTGTCGACCAGTCTCGGTCCCTACGTGGCACGCCGCAAAGCCGCGGGCGAAACTCCCTACCGTCAGATGCTGGTGGTCGTTTTCCGGGCGTACTTTCTGATGGGGGTGGCGAGTACGCTGTTGACGTATATTCTCGCGCCCCTGATTGTTCAGTTTATATATGGGAATGCATACGAAACTGCAGTTCCGGTGATGCGCGTTTATGCGTTGACGCTGCCCTTTGCGTTCCTCGGACTGGCGCACAATCTATGGCTCTTCAACGAGGGCAAGTATCTGGTGAGGGTATACGGTGCGGTGGTCGCCGGCCTGTGCACGGTCGCGATCATTTCGCTCCTCGCTCCCAAAATCGGACTCATTTCCGCCAGCATTGCGGCTATCGTTTCCCAAGCGGTCGTGTCGCTGCTGATAAACGCCCCGTTCGACAATCAGGCATTCAGAATGCAGCTTAAGGCAATCACGTTTCAATAGGGTGGCTCGCAACGTGTGGCTCTCCGTAGTCGCGATTCTCCTGCTGCTTCAGAGCTGCTTCGGCGGTCCGACTCGCGTGCCGTTGCGCGTCTTCGCCCTGTCGTGGCTCATAAGCATTGCGCCGCTCGTTACGGGGATCCTGGTCTACCCATATCTTCCTTATGACACGGCGTCATTCGCATTGACTCTGGCGGCGTACCTGGGCTGCTTTACGGTTGGTGCGCTCCTGTGCGACCTGAACGCGAGACGCATTGTCCGACCGCCGGAAAGCGTGGTCGCCGCGCTGGTGGCCCGCGAATTTTCTGAAAGCCTGCCGGTAGCTCGTTTGTGTTGGTGGATTGCCATCGCGGGTACCGTGCTTCTGTGTGTCGACTTCATTGCATTACAGGGCGCGGGACTCGAGGACATCGCGGCACTGCGTGATCTATACATCGGCAAATCGGCGGCTAGCATTTACGCGAGACTCTCATCGGTTATGACGTGGGGATGCCTGTACTGCTTCGGTTTCGCTTTGACCTATCGCACGCAGCTTAAGCTGGCAGGAGTTCTCAGGTTCTTGGTGCCAATCCTGGGTTTTTTCCTGATATCGCTGTTCTCTGCCGGGCGGCAGGCGGCGTTTCAGATAATGCTCTTCACGCTGCTGCTGCTGTGGTTGAAGGGAATCCGAACGCCGGCCTCGAGAAAGGTACGCGCCAGGGGTGTCTGGTTTGCGCTGCTTATCTCCGCGCTGATGATTGCGTATATGGGCTACATAGCGGTCGTGCGCAATGACGCGCAAATTTCCGCGGACATGGTGGAGGTCCTGGAACGCATATTCGACTTTAATATCAATCCACAGTTCGATGCCGTGGTGAGTGCATTTGGGGTCGGAATCAGAACCACCATCATCGAGGGGCTCCTCTATTTTTCCAGCTCCATCGGTTTGTTCGCCAAGTTTCTCCAGTTGTCGTTTCCGCAGCATTTTTTTGGCGTGATGAGCTTTCCGATAATTTTCCGGCAAATCGAGCCGATCACCGGCCTGAGCGTGATCGGTTCTTATTTCCTGAAGGTCGACACGTTGATCTCCGCCGGCGTAATCGGCTTCGGCTGGACGACGGGAATATCGAGCTACATATTAGATTTTGGCACTATCGGAGCAGGTGTTTTGTTGTTGTTGCAGGGCTATTACTCGGCGCATACCTGGCGCCGCGCCATAAGCAGCTTTGGGTTCAACGACGGCATGATCGCCGTGGTCATGGCGGTGGCCGCCTTATACATGCCCTTGTTCCCGGCGACGTCCGACACGAATCTGCTTTTTCTATGGGTGTTTTGCGTACTCGCGCGGCAGCGCACGCTCTACCTGGCGCGCTGGCGACGCAAGGCAGATAAGGCGGTGGCAGGCGGCGCGCCGGCGCATGGATCCGCTGCGTGATCAGGCATCTGATCAATCTCTTGCTATGGGCCTTGCCCCCGTCGCGCTGCTTTGCCTTGCGTCGATTGTGCCTGCGGCTGGCGGGGGTTTCGATCGCCCCGGGAGCGGCATTTTGTGGCCGCGGCTGGATCTACGGTCGCGGCCGGCTCGCGATCGGAGATGACAGCTGGTTGAGTCCGGGCGTCATCGTCTATACCCATCTGGACGTGTCGATCGTCATTGGCGAGCGATGTGATATCGGACCGGGAGTGGAGTTTATCGTGGGTAGCCATGTTATCGGAGATTCCACGCGGCGCGCTGGGCGCGGGACAGCCCGTGCGATCAACGTGGGCAACGGGTGCTGGATCGGTGCTGGCTCGAAAATTATGGGTGGAGTTACGATTGGGAGCGGTTCGGTGGTTGCGGCAGGCGCGGTGGTGCTGCGGGACGTTCCGCCCAACACCTTGTACGCCGGTGTCCCCGCGGTCCTGAAGAGGACGCTGGGCTGAGCAATGCCCCGCCGGTTGGTAATCGTTTGCAACGCACTGGACGATGAAACCAGGACCGAGCGTGGCATCAATACGGATAGTCCGGCCGCTTCGCGTAAAGTGTTCATGATGGCGATGGCGGTGCGTCGCGCTGGGGCCCGAGTGCACGTCGTGAGTTTTGCGCGCGGACGGCAAGACGGCTCAGGGCGCCTGTATCGGCTTACAACCGGACGGCGTCGAGGCGTTTCGGTCGTTTATCTGCCGTTCTGGAATCTGCCGGTACTTTCGGAGCTACTCTCGCTGCTTGCGCCGATCCCAGTGCTGTGTCGACTGCGCCGTTTCCAGGGAGAAACGACGGTCGTGTTCTACAACAGCATGGCGCTGCACGTTGCTGCCCTGCTGAGCTCGGCGATCCTGGGATTGCGTACCGTGCTTGATCTGGAGGATGGCGAGCCGCAGCGTTCTTCGCTTTCAGCAGGGGGTGTTGCGCGCCGCGTTGTGAAATTGCTGTTTGAGGCGCTGTGTTCCGGCGGAGCCATGCTTGCTAACACGGCCTTGGCCCATCAGACCCGGTTACGGCCGAATCTCTGCTATTACGGCACGGTGCAACCAGTCAGACGGCGTGCGGACTGGCGCGAACCGAGGCTGCGAGTGCTGCTGGGTGGCACGGTGTCGCGCGACACGGGGGCGATGCAGCTGATCGAAGCCGTCCGATTGATGCGCGAGGATAAATCGGGGTGGTGCGCGCAGCTGCAGTTTGAAATCACGGGCAACGGTGATTGCGTGCCGGCGTTCCTGGCGCTGGCAAGCGATTCGCAGATTCCCGCCGTGGCGGTGCATGGACGACTCACCGATGTCGAATATGACGATCTGGTGGGAAGATCACACGTCGGACTGGCGCTGAAGCCATGTCTGGGCAAGCTGGCTGACACGACGTTCCCCTCCAAGGTCATCGAGTTGGCCAATGCGGGGCTCATCATCGTCACCACGGATATCAGTGACGTGCGCAAGATCCTCGGGGTCAACGCTCTTTATCTCAAGAGCGCGAGCCCCTTGGAGCTCATTGAGCGACTGCAATGGATCGCGAACAACACGCTGAGCGCGCAGGCCATCTCCCAGGCCGGTGCCAGCGCGGTCCGCGCAGTGTGTGCCCCAGAATTTGCGGGCCGGGAACTTTCCAGCTTTCTGTTCGATGCCGCGAATGACCCAACCTCGTGACATTGTGTGTTGGCAGCCGCTGCTCACGAGCCATCAGGCCTACACGTTTCAGGCACTCGGGCGCGCGGCTGGCTCGAGCGTGACCGCATTTGTAGCCCAAGCGCAAGACGACATCCGAGCCGCGCAAGGCTGGACACCGTTGAGCGACGCATCTCTGAGCATCGACATTCGGCTGCTGCCGCAGTCTAAATGGCTCGCCTACGCGCGCCAGCAGTTGTCGATCCACCGGCAAGCCATTCATATCTTCGGTAGTCCCTTTGATCGGCTCAAAATGATGGCAGTACTCGGGCTCGCCATTCTGTACGGCCTGGAGATTTATCTGATCTCCGAGCCCTACTCACCGATTTCGGCTGGATATCTCCGCGATGGCGCCAAGCTGCCGAATCTCATCAAGGCGAAGCTGCGTCCGGCGGCATATCGTGCCTATGGGTTGCTACTGGGGCGGCGGATCGACGGCGTGTTTGCGATCTCACCATTGGCAGTAACGCAGTATCGAAGCATCGGCATACCATCCAAGCGAGTCTTTCCCTTCGGATATTTCGTGCCGCTGCAGAATGCTGGCCGCGCTGTTACACCGGACGAGAATAAATCCGCGACTGGTGAATTGCGGTTGATATGCGTGGCGACTCTGATCGCGCGCAAAGGAATCCCGGAGCTGATCGCGGCAGTGCATGCGCTGCGTGGCCATGGGGTCGCGAGCTGCCTGGAAGTCTACGGATCGGGCAACCCGGAAGAATTCCAATTTGATGGGGCGGCCGTCAAATACGGTGGAGTCATCCCCTTCGGATTCGCGCAGGCATTTATTGCCAAGTACGACTTGTTGGTGCTGCCTAGTTTTTATGACGGCTGGGGCGTGGTGGTCAACGAGGCGCTGATGGCCGGAGTGCCCGTGGTCTGCAGCAATCGCGTCGGGGCCGGAGCGGTAGTAAAAAAATGGGGCTGCGGGCTAGTGTACGATTTGGCCGAACACGGTGCCCTGGAGCAAGCGTTGTTGCAGGTGGCTCGATCGCCATCCGAGCTGCAGCAGATGCGCCAGGCCGCGAGGCAAGCCGGCGCGGCGCTGGACCCGGAAGTTGCCGGGCAATATATGATGCAGGTTTTGCGCAGCGTGAGGCTTGACCAGAGCGCGCCTGCTTGCCCTTGGTACGACTGAATGGAAGGTTGATATTGCATGTCCGCCACGCAGGAGACCCCGCGCGCCGTTCGCATACACCTGACTAATATAACGGGCGCTGGCACGGGTGCCGCGCAACTGGCGCAATCGCTGTTGCCTGCGATAGAAGCATGTCCGGGTTACCGAATCGAGGAGATTTATTTACCCGGCCAGGGAGAGTTGGCCAATTATCGCCGGCGCACCGACGGTGTAGAGCCCATTCGCTATCGTCGTTTTCTGCCCAATTCACTCTCCAGATTGTTGGAGTGCACGCTCTTGGGCCACAGATTCGACGGCGCGGTGCCCATGCTCGTACTGGGGGACTTGCCGATACGGTGCAGCGCCAGGCAGGTCGTTTTTGTGCAAACGCCTTTACTTGCCGTGACAGGTGGCGTCAAGCAGCGCGCCGGCGCGCTCAAGTACGCGATTGCGCGGCTACTGTTTCGCTTCAATTGCGGCTTTGCTGCCAGCTTCATAGTCCAGACAAACACGATGCAGCATGCGCTCGAGCGAACCTACCCCAGAACTCGCGGCAGCGTTCATGTCATCCCCCAGCCCGCACCCCAATGGTTGCTGAGGGCCATGCTCAAACGACGCGGCAGGGCGGCCGCGCATGGTGGGAAGCTCAAACTCTTTTATCCAGCGACCTTCTATCCACACAAGAACCACAAGATTCTAAGCTCGATTCAACAGGCGGGTGACTGGCCGGTCGACATCCTGGTATTGACGATTGCCTGCACCCAGAATCCGAATCCACAGTTACCTTGGTTGCAGTGCGTGGGCGCCTTAACTCCGGCACAGGTACTGCAGCACTATGAGAGCGCAGATGCCCTGCTGTTTCTCTCCCAGTCCGAGAGCTACGGGTTTCCGCTGGTCGAGGCGATGTGGATCGGTCTGCCAATCGTATGCGCCGATTTACCCTACGCAAGAACCCTCTGCGGTGCCGAGGCCATCTATTTTCAATCTAACAGTGCGACTTCTCTGCGCAGCGCGATCGATGAGCTCCATGACCGGCTCAGCTCGGGTTGGTGGCCGGATTGGACTACCAGACTCAAATGCATTCCAAAGAATTGGAACGACGTGGCCAGCGCCATGCTCCGGCTCACGGCAGTAACGGCGGCAGGATGAGGTGGGAATTGATGGATCTGCTAAAGCAGGCGCTGAAGCGCTTTGACATCGGTATTCTTAAGCAGAGCCATCTGCAGCAATTGATCGAGCTGAGCCGAGGCGCCTCTGACCTCGAACTCATAGCAACTATGCCTGACGACAGTGCAATGCGTGCGTTGCGATTGCTGCCCAGATCGAAGTCGCAGTTGCGGCAGGATCTGTTCGTTCTTTGGCAGTCCGGGTTCAAAACCAATGGTTTCTTTGTGGAATTTGGAGCGACCAATGGCGTTGACCTGAGCAACACCTACCTGCTGGAAAGGGAATTTGGCTGGCAGGGCATACTCGCGGAGCCGGCGACGTGCTGGCACCAGAAGTTACGTCTCAGCCGAACGAGCAAGATCGATACGCGCTGCGTGTGGACTCAGTCCGATGCCATCCTGACTTTCAATGAGGTTGATGCAGCAGAGCTATCGACGATAGCACTGCGCGGCCCGGGTGATCTGCATCAGCAGACGCGCAAAAGGCGAGGCAGACGTTATGATGTCACCACCGTGTCGCTGCGGGATCTGCTTCGAGAGCACGATGCGCCGCGAGATATCGACTACCTGTCAATCGACACCGAGGGCAGCGAGTACGAGATTCTGAATGGTTTCGACTTCGGTGAGTACCGCTTTCGAGTCATCACCTGCGAGCATAACTTCACGGCAGCGCGCGGCAAAATATTCGATCTGTTGAGCTCACGAGGATACGTACGTAAGTTCGAGCAGTTGTCACAATTTGATGATTGGTATGTGCTGCCGTGATGGCGTCACGTCTTGGTGATAACGATCATCGGGTAGCATCCGATTGAAGAAAAAAAGCGCGGATATTTATCTTCCAGGGCGAACAGCAGTGAGAGCATGCGTGTGCCGAGGCGATTATCCGGGAACAACGCCTTCTGCTCGCGCGTACTGAAGGTGCGCCACGGATAGATTTCGAGCGCGCCACTGTCGCGGAAGCGGTTCCACCACCTCAGTGGATAGCGATGGAAGTAGATCGTGTCGGGCGTGGTGCCGCTGTCGGCGCTGCGAAAAATCGCTCGAGCCAATCTGCGCAGCGGCGAGAACAGAGCCGACACGAAGTAAGCGGGGTTGCTGTAAACCACTACAATGGTGCCGCCGGGCTTCGTCGTGGCTATGAGTTTTCGTACGGCTGCTTCCTGGCGATCCTTATGGATGTGGTAGATCGTATGCAGGCTGACTGCCGCATCGACTGGGTCGATGGCGAGATCAAGGAAGTCCCCGGCGTGATATTCGCCCCGCGCTCCAAGTCTGGCCTGCGCCATATCGAGCGCACGCTGGGACAGGTCCACGCAGACGCGCGTCGCGAACGCGTCGGAAAAAGTCATGTACTCGGGGTACTGAATAGGTCCGGAAGCCATATCCAGCAGCCTTTGGCCTTGCTTGGGCAGATGCCGCAGTACCCGCAGGCGGCAGGCCGACACGTACTCTCGCGAGGCGGCCCGCAAGTCCTCGGAGGTCACGGCGTCAAATGTTGAATCTCCCAACATCGTCCAACCGGAGGTCTCGTACAGGGCCTTGACCTGGTCGCTGACTTTCTGCGATGCATCCATGGTTCCTTCTCCCGACCTGCTGATAAAATCTACCTGATGACTGCTAATGCGTTTTATTCGCGAGTGCTGACTGAACTGCTGCGTGACGGCAGCATTTCCTCGAGCGACAGTATTCTCGTGGTGTGCGGGAGTGTGCCGGACCGGGATGTGTTGCTGGAGCACGAATTCAAGAACGTCACAATCTCGAATCTAGACGACCGGGTGGCGGAAAAGGCCCTGGCACCATTCGCTTGGAGCCACCAAGATGCCGAAAACTTGACGTATGCGGACGGATCCTTCGACTTTGTGCTGGTCCACGCGGGACTGCATCACTGTTACTCCCCTCACCGGGCACTTTTGGAGATGTATCGGGTCGCAAGGAAGGGGGTCGTCGTCTACGAGGCCCGCGACAGCGCAACGATGCGGCTCGCGAAGCGGCTCGGGTTTGCGACCGATTACGAAATCGAGGCAGTCAGCTCCTGGGAAGTCGCTGGCGGTGGGGTCGCCAATGGAGCCATTCCCAATTTTGTCTACCGTTGGACCGAGAACGAGGTCATGAAGACGATTAAAAGCTGCGAGCCTCGATATGTTCCTGGCGTTAGGTTCTTCTACGGGCTGCTGCTGCCTCACTATCGCTTTGATCGCACATCTCGCCCGGTTCATAAAATAATTCTGCGTACGCTTGCCTTGGGTGCCAAGCTCTATGCCCGGGTATTTCCCAAGCAAGGCAACGAATTCGCGTTCGTCATCAAAAAGGGCGGCAAATTGCAGCCTTGGTTGTGCGAAGACGGTGGGGTCATTGCGGTCTCAGTCGCCGCGGTGACGGCAATGGGACGATCAAACAAAGCTCAACCGTAATTTATGCCGTTCGATCCGGAGCATCACGCAGCCAGTTCGCGCGTGCGAACACCGCCAGCAGGGAGGCAAAAATACCCCCAAAAAATCCGCCGATCACCCACAGGGGTCGCTTCGGAAATGACACCTCTTCAGGCGCTTGCGCCGGATCGATAACCTTCAGTGCGTAGGCGTCACTGCCTCTGGCCATCATTTCTCGGTTGATTTCTGATTGCATAAGCGAATAGATGGCCTGTTTGGCCCCAAAAACATCAGTCTTTGCGGCTTGCTCGTTCAGATAGGCAATATTTCTCTGCGACTCAGCGATAGCCTGTTCCTTCAGATAATCGTTAGTCATGTTGACGAGGTCATTGGCCCATTGGGCGGCAAGCTGCGGATCCTTCCAGGTGATCGTCAGGGTGACGAGGCCGGTTTTGGCGTCGGTTGTGACGCTGCGAATGCGCTTCTTGAAGTAGTCGCTGGCCTTCCACAGAGTCGGCAGCTTTTTCGGATCCGTGACCGTCCAGGAGCCCGTTCGTGGATCCCAGATCTTTCGATAGAGGATCGGCAACAGATTGTGCGATTTGACGTAGTCCTGCGTCAGCGCATCGGACTGCAGGTATGCCAGCGACTCGGATTTCTTCGCATCATTTGACAGCGAGATTCCGGCAAGGGAGGCGAGGCCGCCTAATTGCGAGCCAATTGAGGACAGTCCACCCAGTTGGCTCGAGTTACCGTTGCTGGTTACGGGGGACATGACTACCGCTGCACTGTAGCGTGGAGCAATCATCCAAGCCAAGCCGCCGATCGCAACCGTGAATACGGCTGTTATCGTGATGATCAGCCATTTTGAATCCCAAGCCAGGGTGACGATCTCCCTGAGGTTGAGTTCGCTGCGCTCGACGCGCGAGTTGTCCATTGCGTCCACTGCGTGCACCACCGTGCGCGGGCTTCGCCTTCGCCCGGTACGACTATACCTGACGACGTGTCTGCTGTGCGCTCACAGTTCCCCGGCCATCGGCCGACGGGTTAGACTGAAAGCGGCACGCTCCGTTACGAATCCATTATTTCAATGAAGATCTCGATCATTACTGCCGTCTACAACGGCGCTCGCTCGATAGCAGCAACTCTGAAGTCGGTAGCGCAACAAGACCATGAGGCCATCGAGCACATCCTGGTAGACGGCGCATCGAGCGATGATACGGTCGCGACGATACTTGCGAATGGCGCACGGCTGGCGCGTCTGATCTCGGAACCCGACCGGGGAGTCTATGACGCGTTCAATAAAGGGCTCAGAGCCGCGTCCGGTGATGTGGTGGCGTTTCTTAATTGCGGCGATACCTACGTTTCGCCATCGGTTGTGTCCAGGATGGCAGCCGAACTATCGGACCAGAGCGTGCAGGCCGCATTTGGGGATGTACTGATCGTTGCTGCCGATAATGCCAGCCGTGTCATTCGGCGCTACAGCTCGAGGCCTTTTACGCCCAGAAGAATGGCACTGGGCCTGATGCCGGCGCACCCTACGCTCTTCCTGCGCCGCGAAATCTATCAAAGCGTCGGCGAATACGACACCAACTACCGTATTGCGGGCGACTTTGAGCTGTGCCTGCGGGTTTTTGCCAAGCGCAAGACGCGCTATCGCTATGTTCCCGAGGCACTGGTGCGCATGCCAAGTGGTGGCGTGAGCAACAGGGGTTGGCGCAGCAAATGGCAGATCACCAGAGAGATGCAGCGGGCCTGCGCACGAGATGGCGTGCGCACCAATTTCGCGAAACTGTGTCTGCGCTTTCCGCTGAAAATGCTGGAAATGTACTAGGGCCTGCGCATGAACCGAGTACTGGTCACCGGAGCCACCGGCTTCATCGGGCGCTTTATGTGCGAGGCTCTGGCTCGGCAGGGCCACACGGTGCGCGCCGCTATGCGCGCCCTCGGTCCGTTGCCGGCACATGCGACTGAGTGCGCCGCAATGGGCGCGATAGACGAGTCGACCGACTGGAATCGCGCGCTGGATGGTATCGACGCCGTAGTGCATCTGGCCGCCAAGGCCCATGCCATGCGGCCCTCGGAGGCCTCATCGCAAGAGTTCCACGCGACCAACGCGCTCGGTACGCAGCGGCTGATGCAGTTCGCGGTCAAGGCCGGCGTGCGCCGATTCGTCTATCTGAGCAGCGTCAAAGTCAATGGCGAGGGGCGCGCCGATAGCCCCTACACGCCGCGCGATACGCCCGATCCGCAGGATGCCTATGCCAGGTCGAAGTGGTTGGGGGAGCAAGCCGTGTCGGGAATTGAACCGGGCTTGCCCCCGGAGCGCGTCATAGTGCGCGCACCCCTGGTCTATGGGCCGGGCGTGCGCGCAAACTTCCTGCGCCTGATGCGCTGGGTTGAAGGGGGTTGGCCGCTGCCACTCGGGGCGGTACACAACGCGCGCAGCCTCATAGGCGTCTGCAACCTCGTGCACTTATTGGCGCATGTATTGTCTCATCCAACAGCGGCGGGCAATACGTGGATGGCCTCGGACGGACAGGATCTGTCTACGCCCGCGCTGCTAAGACAGATTGGTGTCGCGATGGAGCGCCGGGTTCGACTGCTGGCGGTTCCGCTACCGCTGCTGCGTCTGGCGGGCGGCCTGATCGGCCGTGCCGGGGAGATCACGCGCCTCTGCAATTCTTCGACGGTCGATATTTCGGCAACCCGTCGACAGCTGGATTGGTCAGCGCCCGTCTCGGTCACGGCGGGCATCGAGCGCACGGTTCAGTGGTATCGCGACGAGGGCCGCCTGCTTGTGGTTTGATGGCGCCGCCGCCGCGACCATGGCGTTCATCATGGCCTGGGCGGGCACGGCCCTGATGCGCAGGATTGCGATCGCGCGCCGCCTGCTCGATGTGCCCAATGCGCGCAGCTCGCATTCCGTGCCCACGCCGCGGGGCGCGGGCGTCGCGATTGTCGTGGCTGCGACCTGCGCACTGCTGCTGCTCGCCCTGCGACATCGCGTCGATCTGCGGCTGCTCGTGGCGCTACTGGGCGGCGGATCGGCGATCGCGCTGGTCGGGTTTGCCGACGATCGGCGGCCGGTATCCCCGCTGATCAGGCTGCTGGTGCATGTCGCCGCTGCCGTCTGGACCGTGGTCTGGCTCGGCGGAATGCCGCCGCTGGCTGTCAGCGGCTCTATCGTGATCGGGCATTTCACGGCCAGCGCTTTCGGTGTGATCGCGATCGTCTGGGCACTGAATCTGTTCAATTTCATGGACGGTATCGACGGCATTGCCGCCTCCGAGGCGCTCTTCATCACCTGGGCTGCGGCCTTCCTGGGCTTCGCCGGCGGCGGCGGCAATGGCGCGTTGCTGTTTGCGCTCGCAGTCGGCGCCTCCTGCCTTGGGTTCCTGTGCTGGAACTGGCCGCCGGCGAGAGTTTTTATGGGTGATGTCGGCAGCGCATACCTCGGCTATGTGTTGGCGACGCTCGCGATCGCCTGCGCACGCGAGCGCCCGCTGGCCTTAGCGGTATGGACCATCTTGGGCGCCGTGTTCCTGCTCGATGCGACTTTGACGCTGCTGCGGCGGCTGGGTAGAGGAGAAAAAATTTATGAAGCCCATCGCAGTCATGCCTATCAATGGCTGGCGCGCCGCTACCGCAGCCATGCTCGAGTCACGGCAATGGTCTTGGGGGTGAATCTGTGCTGGCTGCTACCGTGTGCGTGGTTTTTGTCGCAGTTCGGCGACAACGCTCACTGGATTTTGATTGGCGCCCTGCTGCCCGTAGCGCTGCTGTGCTGGGCAGCTGGATCGGGAAGAGCGGAGGTGTGCTAGCGCACGGAGCGTATATAACAATTCGTGATAGAAGTCACCCTGTAGGAACAGTTACGTGTGACGACGCGCATTATGTATCTATCGATATTACAATAACTTCTGTACGTTGAATGTCGACTTGCGCCGTTATGTGCAACGACGGCCCGGCCAAGGTGGCGCTCCACGTGAGTTTACAGAAGCGAAACATGTCAAAGACCGAGTTCAGCAGTCTCTCTTTTCTCGCCAGATCGCTCATCTCCCTTCCTCGTCCAGCCAAGCAGCTGGTCATGATCGCCGCCGACTCGATCATGCTGCCCTTGGCCCTTTGGGCTGCACTGGCGCTCAAGCAAGACCGTTTCGACATCGATATCGCGGCGCACAGCGGCACTTTTATAGTGGCGCTGCTGGCCGCGGTGGCGACTTTTTGGTTACTGGGTATCTATCGCTCCGTGATCCGCTTCATGGGCGCCCAGACCATGATCGCAGTGACGGCAGGCGTCACCATTTCGGCGGTCGCCGCCGCGTTGTATGGCGATGCGCGCTCTCTTCAGGGCATCAGCGCCTCGACGCTCGCAATCTATTGGACCCTGGCGCTGCTGTGCGTGGCCGGCAGCCGCTTGCTCGTACGATCGGCGTTTAATCACAGCTTCAACGGCAACACAGCGCGGCGCGTCGTGATCTACGGCGCAGGTGAGGCGGGCGGCAAATTGTGCGCGGTATTGCTCGGCGGTCCGGATTTCGTGCCGGTGGCTTTCGTCGACGATAATCGCTCGTTGCGCGGCACCTGCCTCAATGGCATCCGCGTCTACGGCGCCGGCGAGCTGCCGGGGTTGATCGCGCGCCACGGCGTCGAGCGTGTGCTGCTGGCGATGCCATCCATTCAAAAATGGCGACGACGCGAAATCCTGGACAATCTGGCCCCGCTGGGCGTGCATGTTCAGTCCCTGCCTGACCTGTCCGACATCATCTCGGGCCGCGCTCGCATCGATGAAGTCAGGGAAGTGGAGGTCGCGGATCTGCTGGGCCGCAATCCGGTACCGCCCCGCACCTCACTATTTGGCGCCTGCATTCGTGGCAAATCGGTCATGGTCACCGGCGCTGGCGGCTCGATCGGCTCCGAGCTGTGCCGGCAGATACTGCCGCTCAAGCCCCGGCGGCTGGTGCTGCTCGAGATGTCCGAGTTCGCGCTGTACAACATTGATCGTGAGCTGCGCGAAACGGCGAAGAAGTATGGGCTGGCCGTGGAGATCGTGCCGCTGCTGGGCAATGCGCACCATCTGCACCGGGTGCGGGAGGTTTTACAGGTCTTCGAGGTAAAGACCGTCTATCACGCCGCAGGCTATAAGCACGTGCCGATCGTCGAGCACAACATCATCGAAGGCATACACAACAATGTCATCGGTACCTGGTACACGGCGGAGGCGGCCCTGGATGCCGGGGTCGAGACGTTCGTGCTGATTTCCACCGACAAGGCCGTGAACCCAACCAATGTCATGGGTGCCACCAAGCGCATGGCCGAACTGGTGCTGCAGGCGCTGCAGCATCGAACCAGGGCCACGCGCTTCTGCATGGTGCGATTCGGCAACGTGCTGGCCTCATCCGGCTCGGTCGTGCCCCTGTTTCAGGAGCAGATCAAGCAGGGCGGGCCCGTCACGGTCACGCATCCGGACGTGATCCGCTATTTCATGACGATCCCGGAGGCAGCGCAGCTCGTGATCCAAGCCGGTTCGATGGCCGGTGGCGGCGACGTATTCGTACTGGACATGGGCCAGCCGGTACGCATCGATGATCTGGCGCGCCGTTTGATCGGCCTCATGGGCATGAGCGTGCGCGATGCCAGCAATCCGCGCGGCGACATCGAAATCAAATACACCGGGCTGCGCGCCGCCGAGAAGCTCTATGAGGAGCTCTTGATCGGCACCAACGTCGCCGGTACTGATCATCCGATGATCATGCGTGCCATGGAACATTCGAGTTCCTGGGCGCGCATGCAGCAGTTATTGAACGAATTGCTGCTGGCGCTGGACGCATTCGACTGCGATGCCGCCTTGGAGCTGCTGGCCGATGCCGTAGTGGAATATCACCGCGTGCCGGAAATCCGTGATCACGTCTGGAGCCATAAGGTGGTACCGCCGAAACTGGAAGATCGCAAGGTCTCCGATCTGGCTGCGAAACGCCGACAGTCAGAGGCCGGGTCGCGCTGATCGGTTCGAGGCCTGGACGTGTGAGATTGGCGTGACGACTCGGCACTATCGCTTGCTGAACGTATTTACTCAGGGGGGCCGAGCCCTCAGTGGCAACGCGTTGTGCGTGTTCGAGGACGGCCTGGGCCTGGACGATGCCACGATGCAGGCGTTAGCGCGGCAGTTCAATCTGTCCGAGACGACCTTCCTGCTGCCATCGAGCGTGGCCAATGCGCGGGTGCGCATATTTACACCGAGTTATGAGTTGCCCTTCGCGGGCCACCCGACTCTGGGCACGGCGGCGGTCTGCCGTGCGCTTGGACTTGCCCAGGATACGTTGAGTCTGGAGATGAACGTCGGGGTCGTGCCAGTCTGCGCGCAAGGCGAGCGCTGGACCCTGTCTGCCCCGGCGCCCAGCTGGCGCGAGCCAGAGCTGACGCGGGCGCAGTTGGCGCGACTGCTTGGCCTGAGCGAGGCCGACGTGCTCGAGCGTCCGTTGTGGGTGCGCACCGGTAGCGAGCAGCTGATCGTGCCGCTCGCCAGCGAGAGCGCGGTGCGCCGTACCGTGGTGCAACCCGGCGCGTTCAATGAGCTGCGCAGCGCCGATGGAGCGGCCATGGCCTATGTGTTCGCGCTGCCAGCGGCGCAACGCGCCGTCGCGCGTTTTTTCTTTCCTCAGGGCACCAGCGTGCTCGAGGATCCTGCGACGGGCTCGGCCTGTGCAAATCTGGGCGGCTGGTGGCTGGCGATGGGTCGCGCATTGCCCTGTGATCTCGTGATTTCACAAGGCGAGCAGATCGGCCGAGCCTCCAGTCTGTATCTGAACATTGACCTCGATCGCCAGATTCGTGTCAGCGGCGAGGTCATCGAGCTCGGGCGCGGCAGTCTCGTTCAGTTCTGAACCAGGAAGTCGATCGAGCCGTCCAGGGCTCGGGTGCCGAAGCGCATAATATCGATCTTGGTCGGGGACACGACGTAGAGCACCGCAGGGGTGCTGCCGATCCCAGTCTCCGTGATCGAACCCAGCCCACGGCCCAGGGTCGGATCAATCGCAAAGCTTCCATTGGTCTCGCTGCTGCTGAGCGCGCCGTAGTTCAACTCCAGCGCGGGCTCGAGGCTGATAGGACCGTGGGATTGCGGAAATGCGGTGTAGCCGACGAAGTTATTGGACAACGTATCGGGGAAGATTCCCTGTGCCGGCGGAATGGGATACGGTCCCTGGAACTGCGCCTCGAGAAAGCCGGCACTACCGGCGACGCCGGTCTGTTCCACGATGTAGCCGTTGGCTATGCCATCGAGATAAAACGTAAACGACAGCGTATTCGTCGAATTGACCAGGCTCAGCAGGCCGCGTCCGCTCGCGGGATCGACGCTATAGCTTTGCGCACTGTACGCCAGCCCCGCGTCGTCTATGTCCTGATAGGAGATATCGAGCGTTGCATCGATGGTGCCGGCCGCGGCAGTGGCGTTCGTGAGCACACCCATGCCCATTACGGTCATTGGTTCGACGGCCCCCGAGGAGCCGAACAGACTCATGACCGCCGGGGAACTCAGCGCATTGTTGCTGAAGACCCCAGGGCTCACATCACCGACCTGGGCGGTCATCTGGCCGCTCGCGATCGGCGTGCTGGCCGCCGAGTCGATATCCATGAGGAGCATCTTGTTGGCGTTGACGAGGTAGTAGACCAGCGTTGAGGTCTGCGAGCCGGTCGTGAGGGTCGCAGTACCGCGGCCATTGACATCAGGGGCCGACAATGTGCCCGTGAGCGTCGCATCATTGAGCGGGCTGCCGACATCGTTGGAATCGATCAAACCCGCGCTCATGTTGCCCGAGCCGTTGAGCGTGAAGCGACCGGCAGTGCCGAAATGCAGGCTGCTGCTATCGACGCCGATCAGTCCAAAAGCGAAATTGCCGCTCGGCGGGCTCGCGGTAATTGCGGTCTGCAGCTGCAGCGTCATTTCCCCCGAGCCGCCGTCGCTGCCGGAACTGATCAGCTGCATCGGCGCTGAATGAATCACGCCATTGCTGTCCGGCGGTGTGGCGGCAAAGTTATAGACCAACGTACCGCTGGGCCCAATGAGTTTGATACTGCCGGCGTTGACCTCGCGATTGGTGCAATAGCCCGCAGTCAGGACCTCGCTGGTCGTCGTGCGATGCGAATCCTTGTAATCCTGAATACCCGTGATGTTGCCGCTGACGGCATCGATCGCGATCGCGCCGGAATGCGTGTAGGGGGCACCGCCCCGATAACCGCTGGCCGTAAAGGTGTAGTTTCCACTCAGCAGGCAGGCCGCCGGTGGATTGACCGTCAGCGTCACTGGTACGAATGCGGTGCGCGCCAGAGCGTCACTGGCCTCGACCACGAAAGAGTACGTGCCTGCCGTGGTCGGGGTGCCTGCATACGTGTCCAGGTTCGTGCTGCTGCCATTCAAGCCCATTCCGGGCGGCAGCGTGCCTGAGGTCAGCGTCCAGGTGATCGGGGCCTCACCGCCCGCAATCGAGACCACGCCGACATAGCCAATGTCCACATTGGCCGGAAAGGGGGTCGCGGTATTGTTGACGGGTGAGCCTTGCGTGACGATTGTCACCGAGGCGGTCTCCGTTGGGTTCGCGATCGAGGTGGCAGTGATGAGCACATCGGTGGCGCCGGCGACCGAGGTCGGGGCCACGTAGGTTGCCGATGAGTTGGTCACGGCGGTCAATGAGCCGGCCCCTGTCATCGTCCAGGAGACACCCGCATCGTTGCTCGGATTCACCACGGTGGCAGCCAGCGCCAGCGTGGAGCCTTCATACAGGGCCGTGAGATCGCCGGCGGTCTGCAGGGCAACGCCGCTGTCCACACCCACTGTCGGGATGACGGCGCGATTGGTGTTGGTGTTGCAGGCCGTGAGGATCACAGCGCCAGTCAGGCTCAACAGGACTCGGATCAAAGTGGCATTGCGCCGCGCTACCCCGGATCGATTGACAGTCAACGGTCTCTCCTCATCGGACTACAAGAGCGCATCGAGCGCGGCGCCGCTCGAGCTGTGTTCTCGTGCCCCCCGCCTGCTGCTATAGCATATGCGACAGACGCGGCGCGGATCAGTTCAAAACGCTCCCCGCCGTGGCCGTGGCGCGCCGTCGACGCCGCAGGGCGGCACCGGTCAGTGCGGCAAGCGCGAGCAGCTCGGGACCGAATGATCCTGCGCCGCTCGCAGCGCCGAAGGCCGACTCAATCGTGGCCGTGCCCGAGGCCACGTTACCGCCGCTGTCGGTGATGGTCAGCTCGACCTGGATTGAGCGAAATGAGGGTACCACCAGCGTGGCCGTGGCCTGGTTGGCATTGATGAGCTGATTACTCGTGGCTGGTATCGTCGTCCACTGATAGGACACGATCGTGTTGCCCGTGGCCGGCGTACTGCCGCTGCCGTTGAGCGTGATGTGCTGACCCGGCGAGCCCGAGGTGCTCGAGAGCGTGATCTGCACGAATAAGCCACTGGCGGCCGTTACCGCGGCCGCGGCATTGAGCATCCCGGCCCCGCAGGTCGCCGTGGTGCACACACATTCGATGGCCTGGCTGGTATCCGTGTAGTTGCCGCTGCTGTCCGTAGCCGTGGATGCGAGCGCGCAGGTCGTCGATGTGGTTGTAGAGGAGCTCGGAAAGCCCAGCGCGCTCGACTGCAGGCGAGCGATGAGCTCGGATGGCGTGAGCGTCGGGCTCGTCGCGAGCATCAGTGCAGCCACGCCAGAGGCCATCGGGGCGGCGAAACTGGTGCCGACGTTGGCCTGATTATCGGCATTGCCGCCGCCGTTCAGGTAGCTGGCATCGAGCAGCGCATAGGTATAAAAGCCCGGCGTGCTTGCGGGCGTGGTCGCGCCCGCATCGCTCGTGGTCTCGATGGAGTAGATGCAGGGGACGTCCGTGCCGACGTTGACGCAATTGCCTGCGGGCGCCGCGATGCTGACGGCCGCGGCACTGCTGCTCAGACTGCTGTATCCCACCTTGGTGCCCGTGTGACGCAGTCCGGCGACCGAAAGCACGCCGGTGCAGCTGGCTGGCGCGTCAACCGGGCCGCCTTCATTGCCGGCCGCTGCCACGACGAGCACGCCCGCCCCGATTGCCGCCGAGACCGCATCCTGCTCGGTCGCCGAACAGGCAGTCGGGGCCCCGAGGCTCAGATTGATGATGTTGGCCTGATCGATACCGGCCACCGAGCTCAACGACGGCACGCCCGTGACTGCGAGGCCTGCGGCCCAGGTGATCGCCGCGGCAATATCGGAGATGCGGCCCGTGCACACGCCGATCGCACGCACCGGCAGGATCAGCGTATCGGGCGCGATGCCGGCGATGCCGATGCCGTTATTCGTGATCGCACCAATGACGCCTGCGACCTTGGTGCCGTGCCAAGAGCTCGGCGCGACGCTCGTGCAGCCGTCGTCCTGAAACAGCGTCATGGCGATATCCGCGCTGGATATCCAGTCGCCGGGATCCGAGGCGTCTTGGTTCCAGCCCAAGCCGTTGTCGTTGGCGATGTAATAGGTGGCCGCCGAGCCCGAGGCCATGCATTCACTGGGCGCGCTCGTGCTGTTGCCCTGATCGCAGCTGACGAAATCGTAGCCCGGCAGGAGCTTGCCGCCACTGGAAGTCGGCAGCAGATCCGGATGATCGATGATCACGCCCGTATCGATGACGGCCACGACAATGCTGGATGAGCCCGTCGTTTTCAGCCACGCGCTCGTGGCCGAGATGGCCGCCGGGGTGGTTGAGGAGCTCGGCTGCAAATACCACTGACCATCCCAGCTGCCATAACCGTCGGAGCCGGCCACGAAGTGCGGATCATTCGGGGCGGCGCTCGGAAATTGCTGCGCGATGAAGCGCTGCGCATCCGGTTCGGCGTAGGCCACCCCTGGATCGATGCGCAGTCGCGCCAGCACCCCGAGCATCGCGGCGTGGCCAAGCGCGTGATCCAGCCGCATGACGTCGACCTGGCCGTAGAGATTGCGCACGGCCGTCACGGCAACGCCGGTGTTATTGCTCAGCCGCGTCGCACGATCCACCGCGGATGGGATCTGCACGGCCGCCACGCCGCTGTCACGCCATTTGACGATGACGCGGTCAGTGGCAGAAGGATCGATCGTCGGTCGGTGAAACAGCACGCTGTCAGCGGCCAGCGACCAGGCAGGGATCAGCCCGCCCAATGCGCATGCCACGACCGCCAGCACGGCGGCTGCCAAACCTTGTCTGCTCATCGACCCAAAAGCTCCGGCAGCGCGCGCCATAGCGCGGTGTTATTAAGGCCTTACATTAGACCATAGGGCGTGCCGGAGTTCGCTTGAGCTGCCCCTTTGCGCTTACTTTGCCCGTGTCTGGTGCACCGCCCTGCGCTGCCGTACGCTAAAGAGCCGTTTTGCTGCATGGATCAGCCCGCCAGAGGCGCTTGGCCCTGCACGAATCTTGCAGCGCCATCGCGTGCAGGGAGGCGGGTTTTATAGGGGACGGGATAATAAGATGAACACAGCAGTGTCGATCATGCCGGCGCCCGAGGATGATCGGACGGCGATGACGAAAGACGCGCTCAAGCACGCGTTTGTGGACAACCTCTTCTATATTCAAGGGAAATTCCCGGCGCTGGCGACCGGAAACGATTACTACATGGCGCTCGCCTACGCGGTGCGTGATCGGCTGCTGCAGCGCTGGATCAGCACGGCCTGTACCTATACATCGCAGGGCTCGCGCACCGTAGCCTACATGTCGGCCGAGTTTCTGATGGGCCCGCATCTGGGCAATAACCTCATTAACCTCGGCATTTACGAGACTGCGCGCCAGGCTATGGCTGAGCTGGGCCTGGATCTTGATGTGCTGCTCAGTCAGGAGCTCGAGCCCGGGCTGGGCAATGGCGGTCTGGGTCGGCTGGCCGCCTGCTTCATCGACTCGCTTGCGAGCCTGCAGATCCCCTGCGTGGGTTACGGCATTCGCTACGAGTACGGCATTTTCCAGCAGGAGATCAGCGACGGCTGGCAGGTCGAGAAGACCGACAAGTGGCTGCGTTTTGGCAATCCCTGGGAAATCGTGCGCCCGGAATGGGCCGTGGAGGTCAAGCTCGGCGGGCATACCGAGCCCTACACCGATGAGCAGGGCCGGCACCGCGTGCGCTGGGTGCCGGCGCGGGTCGTCGTGGGCGTGCCCTACGACACGCCGATCCTGGGCTATCACGTCAATACGGCCAATACCTTGCGGCTATGGCGCGCCGAGGCGGCCGAGTCCTTCGATTTCTCGACCTTCAACCGCGGCGACTACTGGGGCGCGGTCAATCAGAAGGTCACTTCCGAAAACATCACCAAGGTCCTGTACCCGAACGATGATCAGCTTCGCGGCAAGGAACTGCGGCTCGAGCAACAGTACTTCTTCGTCTGCGCCTCGTTGCAGGACATGCTGCGCATCATCCGCGTGCAGAAGATTGCACCCGAGCGCTTCCATGAAAAGTTCGCTATTCAGCTCAACGACACGCATCCCTCGATCGCGGTCGCCGAGCTCATGCGCCTGCTGATCGATGAGCTCGCGCTCGACTGGGAGAGCGCCTGGGTCATCACGCGGCGCACCTTTGCCTATACCAATCACACGCTATTGCCCGAGGCGCTCGAGCGCTGGCCGCTCGGCCTGTTCGGCCGTCTGTTGCCGCGTCATCTGGAGATCATCTACGAGATCAACGCGCGCTTTCTGGATGAAGTGCGCATCGCCTTCTTTGGCGATGAGGCGCGCCTGGAGCGCATGTCGCTGATCGATGAGAGCGGCGAGCGCTACGTGCGCATGGCGCACCTGGCCACGGTCGGCAGCCATGCGGTCAATGGCGTGGCCGGACTGCACAGCGAATTGCTCAAGCGCGACGTGCTGCGGGATTTCTACGAGCTGTGGCCGGAGAAATTCAGCAATAAGACCAACGGCGTGACGCCGCGACGCTGGATCGTGCTCGCCAATGCGCGGCTCGCGGACTTCATCACCGAGGCGATCGGTGACGTCTGGGTGCGCAATCTCCATGAGCTGCGCCGCCTCGAGCCGCTGCTAGAGGATGGCGATTTTCGCGCCCAATGGCGCGCTATCAAGCGATCGAACAAGGCCGCGCTGGCCACGATCATCCGGGACAGCACCGGCGTGCAGGTCAATCCGGATGCCATGTTCGACGTGCAGGTCAAACGCATTCACGAGTACAAGCGCCAGCATCTGAATATTCTGCACGTCGTGGCTCTGTATCACCGGCTCAAGACCGAACCGAATCTGGAGATCCAGCCGCGCGTATTCATCTTCGGCGGCAAGGCCGCGCCGGGCTATCATTTGGCCAAGTTGATGGTCCGGCTCATCACCGCCGTGGGCGACATCATCAATCGCGATCCGGGCGTGCGCGATCTGATCAAAGTCGTGTTCCTGCCGAATTTCAACGTCACCAACGGCCAGCGTATCTACCCGGCCGCGGATCTGTCCGAGCAGATCTCGATGGCGGGCAAAGAGGCCTCCGGCACCGGTAATATGAAGTTTCAGATGAACGGCGCCCTGACCATCGGCACCATGGATGGGGCCAATATCGAGATTCGCGAGGAGGTCGGAGCCGACAATTTCTTCCTCTTCGGCATGAGCGCCGAGCAGGTGCAGGCGCGCCGCGCCGCCGGCTATCGCCCGTTGGAGCTCTATCAGAGCGAGCCCGAGCTGCGCGAAGTCATTGACCTGATCAGGGATGGGTTCTTTTCACGCGGCAGCAGCGCCATGTTTCGCGACCTGATCGAAAACCTGCTCTTTCACGATCCGTACATGGTTCTGGCCGACTACCATTCCTACGCAGCCTGCCAGCAGCGCGTGGATGAGGCCTATCGGGATCCCGAGGGCTGGACGCGCATGTCGATACTCAATACCGCGCGCTCGGGCAAGTTCTCCTCCGATCGCACGATTCGCGAATACTGCACGGACATCTGGCAGGCGCGCGCGGTGCCCGTGGAGCTCGACGTGGAGGAGGCGTTCCATATCGGGGTGCCGATTTGAGCACGCATCATCACGGAATGTAGTACAGATAGAAGGATTGCCCAACGCGCTGGACCGGCGCATAGCGCATCAGCCAGCCGTAGCCCGCCTGATTCTCCTGCAGCGTCAGCATCGTGATGGCGACCCAGCCGTGCACGGGCTGATCGGGTTTCAGCAGCGTGTAGGGCGGCAATGCCTCGAGCGACAGATCCGCCGTACCCTTGTAACCCAGTGCTAGCTGCGATACATGACGCGCGGCGAGCACGCGCTCGAGCCGCCGCAGGTCCTGCCCGCCCCAGTCCAGGTCCGAATCAACGAGGATGCGCTCAGGATGCGAGCCGGCCAGAACATTGAAGTAGGCCAGATAATCCGGATAGGCGTAGGCCAGCGTGGCGACTTGCCATAACAGCAGCGCCAACACGAGCGCGCGCGCCGCGCGCGCGGGCCAACGCTGCCAGATCGCCACCGTGGCACAGGCCGCGCCCATCGCCAGCAGCGGATAGGCGATCAACACGTGGCGTACGCCGATGTTGATGTGACTGTAGATGCAGCAGAAAGCGAGGATTGAGACAAAGCAGGCGCTCGGGGCCAGTACGAACAGATTGCCTGCGCGCCAGCCGCGCGCCGCGAGCAATCCCAGGCCGATGAGTCCCAGCGTCAGCATGGGCAGTGTGGTCTTGAAGGTCAGCGCGACCGGATAGAAATACCACCAGCCTTCCTGGGCAGTCTGGCCGAGCAGGAAGGAAGGATGGCCGTACTCGTTGTGCCATTCGACGCCGCGGAAATTCAACGGCAGAATCTCTACGCCCAGCGGCACCCGAACGTGGGCGGCGATGCGATAGGCCAGATCGTGGAGCGCACCGGCGCTGCCGACCACCTCGTCCAGCGACAGGCTTGGCGCTAAATCCGGCGTAGTCAGGTAGACGAGTTTGGGTCCGTAGACGCCAATCGGGATCAGCAGCGCCAAGGCCAGGCTGATCGCGGCGCTCGCGAGGCCGCGAGCCCAGCGCGCTGGCAAAGGCTGGCGAGGCACGAGCATCAATCGCAGCACGATCAGCGTTATGGCGGCGACGCCGATGAAGGGCAGGGCTGACAATTTGGTCGCGATCGCAAGCCCGGCGCTCAGGCCGAGCCACAAGGCGCGCGCCGCGCTCGGACGCTCGAGCCAGCGCAGCAGCAGCCACAGGCTCGCCATGGTCAGCGCCATGACGGGTACGTCGAGCGCGACGACACCCGCGTCGCCGAGGATGACCGGCGTGCTCGCCACAAACAGCACCGCCAATACTGCGGCCGCATCCCCATACCACTGTCGGGTCCATGCCCAGGTCGCTGCCAGCAGCACGAGCAGGAATGGCAGCATGCCGAGCCGTGCGAGCGTCAATACGCGCTCATAGCTGATGTTCGAGTGATACAGCAGGTCGCGTCCCTCGGCCTCGCCGATCGGATCGGGTGTGCCGTGGATGCGCACGCCGGCAAGATGGGGTCCGAGCGCCGCCGCGAGCCGCGCCAACGGCGGATGCTGGTTGTCGTAGAGATACTGTTGCCGATCGATCAGCACCATTCCGGCCGCGAGGTGCTCGGGTTCGTCCCAGAAGTTACCGAATACCCGGTAGGTCGAAACGCATAGCGTGCAGCTCAGCAGCGCCAGCAGCACCAGCGCCGATACCGACCCCCCTGTCGTCCAGCGTATCTGCAAAGCTGCCTCAGCAAAGCGAGCGTGAGCTGCCGGTTCTGTCGACCGATACAGCACGCAGTGGTGACCCGAGTGCATTCTAGCGAATCGCTGCGTGCATCGCTCGCGCCGTGCCCGGGCGCGTCGCTTGCGAGAAGCGGAAGCGCTGAAGTAGAGTGCAAAGGTTTTTTTCCCTTCAAGAGCCGCATAGCGCGCGTGAGCGCGCCAATCATCATGAATGCGAACGAGCGCAAGACTGACCGCGGGTCGGATACCGCGGCCTGGGTAGTTCACAAGTTTGGCGGCTCGAGCATGGCCGATGCGAGCTGCTTCGAGCGCGTGGCCGCGATCGTGGAGTCACCCTCACTGGCGGCTAGCGCGCAGCTCGGGCGCGCGCGCGCGGCGATCGTGCTTTCGGCCTGCAGGGGCGTCACCGATGAATTGCTGGCGCTCGTGGGGCTGGCAGAGCGACAGGACGCGGGCTGGCGCGCGCGCCTGGACCTGCTGCGCGAGCGGCACATGGAGATTGCCACGGCTTTGCTCGATGCGCGCTCGAGCGCCGGATATCTGGCCGATTTTGACCGCGACGGTGCGGACCTCAGCGGCGTGCTGCAGACCACAAGCGTGATGCGTTCGGCGGCGCAGAGCGTGCTCGATCTGGCGGCCGGCTACGGCGAGATCTGGTCGAGTCGACTGTTTTACCGCTACCTGCAGCAGCGCGGCGTACGCAGCGGCCCGCATTGGC
>Ga0302326_10007091_pt1 | contig 25052 bp, 18 predicted proteins | sample Palsa_T0_3_FD_202264 | JGI IMG/M metagenome (GOLD analysis project Ga0302326, IMG submission 202264) | Peat permafrost microbial communities from Stordalen Mire near Abisko, Sweden - Palsa_T0_3 | ecosystem: Environmental > Terrestrial > Soil > Palsa > Peat permafrost | place: Sweden: Abisko... | reverse complement strand
CCAGGACCAGCCTGACGTCGATGTCTTCCTGCAGGCTGCCGACCCACAATTGCTCGCGGTTGGTGCTGATCAACGCGCCGACCGGAGGCAGCGGACCTCCTGGTGCGTCCGGGTCGACGGCCGGGTCATGGATCCGGAACATCCTCCGTTCCGGAGTTACCGGGATGACCAGCTGTAGCAGCCTGCGGCTCATGATTCCCCCCCTCGGCACGTTGACACCTCTGACACCAGCCCGCTTCCCTAGCAAATCTAGACCGCAAACGCACATCATGCAGGCAAAATCGTTGCGGAAATGCTGAACGTGACCACTTGACTACTACGCGTTCCGGAGTAGCGTTATATCTGTTATGAGCATTGTGTCCGACCCTGACCCGCCGGCCCCCGATTACGCGGCGCCGGGCTGCACGGCCGATGGCTATCATCAGCAACTGGCCGAGACCCGTCAGCCGGGCTCCCGAAGGTGAATCTGAACCACGGTCCAGCGCCGGACGTATAACTAGTAGCTGGTACTCGTCCGCGGCGAGTACGACCCGAGGGGTTTGCGCGATGCAGGCACAGGTACGAGACGCCCAAGGGAGGTCACTCAGCGTACCTGGACCGATACCAGAACGAACATCCGTGCCCGTCCTCGGCCAAGCGCGTGCTTCCGGAACCGAGGCAAGCGCCGGTCTGAGCGCCGACGCAGGCACCGCGACACGCGGGCGCCGCACGCTCATGCTGGCCGTCTGCTGTATGAGCCTGTTCATGGTCGGGCTGGACAACACGATCGTGAACGTCGGGCTGCCCGCCATCGGCCGCGACCTGCACGCCGGCGTTTCCGGCCTGCAGTGGACGGTCGCCGCCTACACGATCACGCTGGCGGCCCTGCTGATGTTCTCCGGCGCGATCGCCGACCGGATCGGCCGCCGCACCATCTTCCAGGTCGGCCTGTCGTTGTTCACCCTCGGCTCCTGGATGTGCAGCCTGGCGCCCAGCCTCGACTGGCTGATCGCCTTTCGCGTCCTGCAGGGAGTCGGCGGCTCGATGCTCAACCCGGCCGCGCTGGGGATCATCACGAACACCTTCACCGGCCGGGCCGAGCGTGCCCGCGCGATCGGTGTCTGGGACGGCGTCTTCGGACTTTCCATGGCGCTCGGCCCGGTACTCGGCGGCGTCCTGGTCGGAACCGTGGGCTGGCGCGGGATCTTCTGGGCGAACATCCCGGTGGGCCTGGCCGCCATCTCACTGACCGCGCTGTTCGTGCCTGACTCCAAGGCGCCGAAGTCGCGCCGCGCCGACCCGGTCGGCCAGATCCTTCTCATCGTGATGCTCGGCTCGCTCGCCTACGCGATCATCGAGGGCCCTAGCCACGGCTGGTACTCGCCGGAGATATTCGGCTTCTTCGCGCTCTCGGTGGCCGCGCTCGCGGTGCTGCTGGCGTACGAGCCGCGCCGGGCCGAGCCCATAATCGACTTGCGGTTCTTCCGCAGCGTGCCGTTCGCGGGCGCCAACCTCAGCGCCGTCTGCGCCATCGCCGCGATGGCCGGGTTCCTGTTCCTGTCCACCTTGTACCTGCAGGACGTACGCGGCCTGTCCGCGCTTCAGGCCGGCCTGACGATCCTGCCCATGCCCGTGGTGATGGCCTTGTGCGCGCCGCTGGCCGGCCGGATGGTCGCCACACGCGGCCCGCGCGTTCCCCTGGTCATCGCGGGCGCGGCGCTCACCCTCAGCAGCGCCGCGCTGTCGCGGCTGACGGGATCCACCGATCACCTCTACCTGATCGTGACCTACGGCCTGTTCGGGGTCGGGGCCGGCATGGTCAGCTCGCCGATCACCAACGGGGTCATGTCCGGGGTCCCGAAGACCCAGGCGGGCATGGCCTCGGGCATGAACTCCTCCAGCCGTCAGCTCGGCCAGTCGCTCGGCGTCGCGATCGTCGGTTCGGTCCTGGCGGCCAGCATGCGCGGGTCCCTGCAGGCGGGCTTCGTGCAGGCCAGCCACGCGGGCTGGTGGATCCTCGCCGGGTGCGGCTACGGGGTGCTCCTGCTCGGCCTGGTCTGCACCACGGCGTGGGCGAAAGCGACCGCGGCCAGGCTGGGCCCGGGCTAGATGCGGTCACCCGCGATCTGCCGCAAGGCTCTCAGGTCCACGATCGTGATACGCCGCTGGCCGGTACGGATAATTCCGCGTTGCCGCCAGTTGCCCAGAGCCCGGGTAACGGTCGCACGTGACGTGCCGGCCAGGCTGGCCAGTTCCTCCTGCGACAACGGCATCGCGACGTAGATCCCGCCGGCCGTCCCGCCCCCGTGCTGTCCCGCCAGGTCGAGCAGCAGGAAGGCGAGGCGTTGCGCGCCGCTGGTGACCGAACGCCTGCGCAGCGTCGTAGCCGTCTCGCTCCAGCGCTGCGTCACGACGCGCCGGTAGGCGCGCGAGGCGCCCGGGTAGGAGTCGAGGAACGAGCTGAACTTGTCGTGTCCCAGGATGAGCGTACGCACCGTGCCTGTGGCCTGCACCGTGGCGGTGCGATAGCCGGTGGCCTCGCCCGCCACCTCCCCGACGATGTCACCCTGCCCCCGCAGCCCGAGCACCATCTCATGACCCTCACTGGTCACCGAGAGGACCTTCACCCAGCCCGCCAGGAGGATGAACACGTGCGTGGCCGGGTCGCCTTCGACGCACAGCGTCCCGCCGGGCGGGAACACGCTCATCCGGCCCAGATCCGACAGGACCGACTGCTCCGTATCGGCCAGAAGATCCCAGAAGCGCTGGGGTGGTCCCATCCCGTGCAGGTTCATATCACCGAGGAATGCCTCACGTGTCGGCGAGCCGGCTATGGCCGACCTTGCTCCTACGATGAGGCATCCCGGGCTAGTTCACAACCACCCAGGTAGGGTACGTGTCACGCGCCGAGCAGGACGGTCACCGTCCAGGCCAGGAAGCAGGCCGCGGTGATGAACGTCCAGGTGTCGACCAGGTGGATCCGCTCCCGCCGGATCCGGGCCGCTCCGAGCAGGAGGTTCACCCGGGCCCACGCGCCCACGTTTTCCTCAGACGGCGCCATCGTCAGCCACCGTGCCCGGCGCGGATCGAGCGGGGCGCCGGCCCGCCAGCGCTGGTCGTTGAGCTGGTCGAGCACCGGCCGCCCGGCCAGGAGCAGCAGCACCCCGGCTCGCAGCCAGCACATGACCAAGCCGGCCAGCAGCGCCGCGCAGGCCAGGCCGGCCGCGGTGAGGCGCAGCACGGAAGGCGAGAAGGCGGCCTCTACGGCGATGCCGATCGTGATCGCGCTCAGAACGCTGCCGTCCAGGAGCATGCTGCCGCGCGTGTCGCGCAGCAGCCAGGCCATCTCCGCGATGGCCTCCTGGGCGGGCCCCCGATCTAGCTGGTCACCATCGGCACCAGGGTGATCCGCACCGAAGCTGCGTCGCCCTCTCATTGCTTCCGCCGGTACTGCGGCTTCCACCGGTACAGCTAGGGTTGCGGCCATCCTGCTCGCCTCCGTACATGCGCTCAACCTTCGGGTCAAGCCAATCAGGTGAGACGGCGCCGGGCTGAGCCACGTGCAGCAGCGTCACTGCGTCAAATGACGCACGGTCAGCCGGGAGGGGGAAACAGGGTGGCGGGCGGCTAGCCGCAGCCGCAAGCACCGCCGCAGCAGCCCCCTGAAGCTCCAGAACCGGGGGAACGATCGCGGCCGGAAGCGAGGCCTGACACCGAGACCGCGGACAGGAGCTTGACCGTGTCGTCATGGCCCTGCGGACAGGTACCCGGAGCCGATGACTCGGTCATCGGGCGGGTCAGCTCGAACGTGTCGCCGCAGGCGCGGCAGCGGTACTCGTATCTGGGCACGGATGACAGTCTACCCGCCGCCGCCTGCGCGACCAGAGGCGTTATCCCGCCCGGAGACCGCGCGGGACTCGTCCGCCCCGGCGGGGGAGTCGCTGTGGGAAGAGGTGCGGCCGTGTCCGTTCTGAGTAATGCTCTTCTTCACGGTCACGGGCTCCAGGCTGACCGCGGGAACTGCGGGTGCTACGGCGACCGTGTCGTCGTAGTAGAACTGCTTGCCGCGCAGCAGTGACACCAGCGCCCCGGTAACCGCCATGAGCGCGGCAGCGGTGAAGACGATCACCAGGCCGTGATGGAACGCCGCCGAGATCAGCTCCGGGAAGAACTGCTTGCCGGTGAGGACGGCGACGTTGTGCGCCGGGAGCTTGGACAGCACGCCGTAGGGCGCCAGCAGGTTCTGCACCGGGTTGTAGCCGAGCAGCGCGGCGAACATCGTGCTGACCGGCGGCAGGTGGCTGACATGCGTGGCCACCGAGGCCGGGACGCCCTGGGCGGTCAGCCCGCTGTAGAGCGCGCGGGGCAGGCTCGAGGCCAGCCCGGCGACCATCAGCGAGAAGAAGATGCCGATGGACAGGGCCATGCCGGAGTTCTGGAACGTAGCCCGCATGCCGGAGGCCGAGCCGCGGTGCCTGGCGGGCACCGCGCTCATGATCGCGGAGGTGTTGGGGGAGGCGAACAGCCCGGATCCCACGCCGTTGCCGAAGATCAGCAGCGCGAACAGCGGATAGGGGAAGTCCACCGGGAGCAGCATCAGGCCGACGAAACAGAGCGCGGCCAGCAGCAGGCCGGAGGTGGCGAACAGCCGCGGACCGTACCGGTCGGACAAGGTGCCCGAGATCGGCCCGGCGATCAAGAAGCCCGCGGTGAGCGGCAGCATGTAGATCCCGGCCCACAGCGGCGTCACCGTGAAGTCATAGCCATGCAGTGGCAGCCAGATGCCGGCCAGCCAAATGACCAGCATGAACTGCAGGCCGCCGCGGGCGATGGAGCCGAGCAGGCTGGCGGCGTTGCCCGCCGCGAACGCCCTGATCTTGAACAGGCTCATCTGGAACATCGGCTCGGCGATCTTCGTCTCGAAGACGCAGAACGCGGCTAGCATCACCGCGCCGCCGACGATGCCGGCGATGATCAGGGGATTGGTCCACCCGGTCGGGTGCCCGCCGTAGGGCCGGATCCCGTAGGTGATGGCGATCAGCACCGAGCTCAGGCCCAGCGCGAACATGATGTTCCCGACCCAGTCGATCTTCGCGCGCCTGGTGGTCGCGACCTCGCGCAGGCTCTTATACGCCCAGATCGTGCCGAACAGCCCGATAGGCACGTTCACCCAGAACACCAGGCGCCAGTTCACCGCGGCCAGCAGGCCACCGAGCAGCAGCCCGACGAACTGCCCGGAGATGCCGGCGATCTGGTTGATGCCCAGCGCCATGCCGCGCTTGTTCGCCGGGAACGCGTCGGTCAAGATCGCGGCCGCGTTCGCCATCAGCATCGCGCCGCCGAAGGCCTGCACGAACCGGAAGCCGATCAGCCACATCGCCCCGTGGGCGCCGGTGAGCGGGTCCAGGGACAGCGCGATCGAGGCCAGCGTGAAGACCACGAAGCCCAGGTTGTAGATTTTCACCCGGCCGAACATGTCGCCGAGCCGCCCCAGCGTCACCACCAGCACCGACTGGACGAGCAGGTAGCCGAGGATCATCCAGAGCAAGTAGGTGATGTTGCCCGGAGTGAGCGGGTTCAGGCCAATGCCGCGGAAGATGGCCGGCATCGCGACGATCACGATCGACGCGTCGATCGTGGCCATCGTCATGCTCAGCGTCGTGTTGGACAGGGCGATCCACCGGTACCTGTCCGGGCGCTCCCCCCGGGTCACGTTCACCTGGCCTGAATCAACACTTTGCCGCACGTTAAACGATTCTACAGCGAATCACTTGCTTGATGGCAACTATTAGCCTGCTGAACTTGTCTGGCTGATTCAGAAGCCGTCTGAGGGCCCGGTGTCAGCTCTGGAGTCCTCCTGCAGTAATGCAGTAACCGCGTCCCGAGGAGCGCGTTCAGCGTGTCGTCCAGCCCAGCGGCGAGGCGCGTGAGCAGGCGCTCGCCCTCGGCGGCGCAGGCCCCGGCCGGGTCGCCGAGCACGCCGTTGGCGCTCACCGCCCGGACGCCCTGCTCGCGCAGCATCGGCATGATCTCAGGCAGCGGCCGGACGTCGCCTCGTCCGGCCTCGGCCAGGCGTACGGCGTCCGGGTCCAGCGCGAGCATGACCGAGGTCTCGGACCGGCCGGCGTGCGCGTCACCGCCAGGCAGCCCGGCGTGCCAGCTCGCGCAGGCGCGTCCCTCGTAGCGAAGCCGGCCGATGGCCGCCTCCACCGCAGGAACGTTCCCGCCGTGCCCGTTGACCAGGAGCAGAGCAGGCCAGTGCAGGCTGGCGTGCCGGCCCAGTTCGATCAGGCACGCGGTCAGCGCCTCGGCGCCGATGGACAGCGTGCCGGGGAAGGCCGCGTGCTCACCGCTGGCGCCGATGGCGAAGGCCGGGGCGAGCGCCACGCCGGGACGGCCCGCGCAAGCCCGCTGGGCCACCGCCACCGCGATTCTGGTGTCGGTGTCCAGCGGCAGGTGCGGGCCGTGCTGCTCCAGGGAGCCGACCGGTACCACGAGCAGCCGTCGCGGGCCCTGCTCAATTTCGGGCCATCGCATCCGGGCCAGCTCCCAAGCAGGCAGCGACGCGGGCATGCCGCCATGCTATGTTCCTCTCTCGTTGTTCCTGCGGACGATCCACAAGATCATCATCGAGTGCTCGCACGATGACACGATGGCACGATGAGCGTTGATGACCGGCTCCCCGCGAGGGCCGCTGACCGTTCCGATCCGCCGGGCCCGGTCTGCACCCTGGGTCTCGACCTCGGGACCAGTTCGGCCAAGGCGGTCGTGCTCGATACCGGCGGCAAGGTTCTGTCTCAGGCTTCAGCCGGTTACGCCGTTACCTCGACGATGGCCGGCTATGCCGAGAGCGAGCCGGCCCACTGGTGGAGCGCGGTGACCGCGTGTGCCCGCGAGGCTGTCCACGCGGCGGGCGCGCAGCCGTCGGCGATCGGGCTGTCGGGACAGATGCACGGTCTGGTGATGACGTCCGGGGATGGCGGAGCTCTCCGTCCGGCCTTGCTCTGGGCCGACAGCCGCGCTACCGGGTCCCTGAGCGCCTACCGGCGCCTGGGCTCCCGGGCGCTGGCCAGGCTCGCCAACCCGCTGGCCCCGGGCATGGCCGGGCCGATGCTCAAGTGGATCGCCGAGAACGAACCGCGCACGTACACCGAAGCTCGCTGGGCGCTGCAACCTAAAGACTGGATACGGGCCCGTCTCACTGGCGAGGTCCATGCCGAGCCCAGCGATGCTTCGGCCACTTTGCTCTACGACCTGCCGGGCGACCGCTGGGACCTTGAGGTCGTCAGCGCCCTAGGCCTCGAGGCCGGCTTGCTGGCGCCCTTGCTGCCCTCATCCGCAGCGCCGGCCGGCCAGCTCACCGCGCAGGCCGGAACCGAGCTGGGCCTGCCCGCGGGCCTCCCGGTCGCGGCCGGGGCCGGGGACACGGCGGCCGCAGCCGTGGGCGGCGGGATCGTGGACAGCGACGACATCCAGCTGATCGTCGGCACCGGCGCGCAGGTCATCCGGCCTGTGGCGGCACCCGTCAGCCGCGCAGACGCCGGGATCAACCTCTACCGGTCAGCGACCCCGGATGGCTGGTACCACATGGGCGCCGCCATCAGCGCCGGGCTCAGTCTCAACTGGGTGCGCCAGATCATGAACGCCAGCTGGGAGGAGCTGTACGCGAGTGCCGATCATCCGGGCCAGGCTCACGACCCGATCTTCGCCCCGCACCTGTCGGGGGAACGGACACCGTATTCCGATCCGGCGCTCCGTGGCTCCTGGACCGCGTTGTCGCTCGCCGACGACCGGACGTCGTTGTTGCGCAGCGCGCTCGAAGGAGTGGCATTTTCGATCCGTGACATCCTGGATGCACTGCTCGGACAGGACCGGCCGCCGCGCCTTCGGCTGGCCGGAGGAGGCACGCTGGCCGCGAGCTGGCGACAGTTGCTCGCGGACGTGCTTGGGCTGCCGCTGTACGCCGCGGACGTGCCCGCGGCATCAGCCCGGGGCGCCGCCCTGTTGGGAGCCCACGTCGCCGGCCTGCTGAGTTTCGACGATATGCGGGGACCGCTGGCGCCGCGAGCCCGGCTGGTGGCTGAGCCGGACCCGGTGATGGCCGCCTTCCACGCGGAACGCCACGCCAGGTTCCGGCGGATTGTCGCCGCCCTGGCCGCGACGCAGGTAACCGCCGCCGAAGCCGAACACTGACTACTACAGCTAATAGTCTTGGCTCGTGCCGAAGGGAACCACGCAACGGAAGCCGGCTGGAGCGCTAGCCTCCGCTGGACCGGGACCAGTCGATGACCTGGTCCCCGCCGGATTCCGGCTGCGCGCCGACCCACGGTCGCGGATGCTGGCGGACGGGACGGTGCTCACCGGCGGTTATCCCACCCGGGTGCTGCGGCTGACCCGGCCCGGTGCCCGGCATGTCGAGGAATGGTGGTCAGGCACGCCGGTCCAGGACAACCCCAAGGCCCGGGCACTGGCCCGGCGTCTGCTCGACACCGGGATCGCCCATCCCGCCGTAGACGAAACGCCGGCCGGCCGCGACTACGGCGCGGACGAGGTGACCGTCGTGGTCCCGGTGCGCGACCGGCACGCCGAGCTTGCCCGCTGCCTGGCCGGACTCGCTAAGGCGCCGCGCTTGATCGTGGTCGACGACGGCTCGCGGGACCCGGAGGCCGTCGCGAGCATCGCGGCCGGGGCGGGCGCCCGCGTGCTGCGGCGGCCGGTGAACGGCGGACCGGCGGCGGCCAGGAACACGGGCCTGGCCGCCGCCGATACCCCGCTGGTCGCTTTCCTCGACTCCGACTGCGTGCCCAGCCCGGGCTGGCTGGATCTGCTGTTGCCGCACTTCGCGGACCCGGCGGTGGGTGCGGTCGCGCCGCGCATCGTCCCGCACGAGATCGGGCGAAGCTGGCTGGCCCGGTACGAGGGGGCGAGTTCCACGCTCGACATGGGAGAGCGGCCCAGCATCGTCCGGCCGGGATCGCGCGTTCCCTATGTCCCCGGGGCCGCCCTGGTCGTGCGCAAAGCTGCCGCCGGAGCGGGTTTTGCCGAAGAAATGCAGGTAGGGGAGGACGTCGACTTCATCTGGCGGATGGCCACGGCGGGCTGGCGGACCCGCTATGAGCCAGCGGCCACGATGGGACACCAGCACCGGGTGCGGCTGCGCGAGTGGCTGGCCAGGCGCAAGGACTACGGGACCTCGGCGGCCGCACTCGAGCTGCGCCATCCCGGTGCGGTGCGCCCGCTGTACTGCTCACCGTGGACCGCGGTGGCCTGGCTGGCGGCGGCCGCGGGCCGCCCCGACGCGGGCGCCGTGGTCACCGGCACCGCCACCGCGCTGCTCGCCCGGCGGCTGGCTCAGGTCACCGGCGAGGGATGGCCGCGGCCGGCCAGTTCGGCCGCATGGCGGCTGGCAGCGCAGCAGGCCGGCGGCGGTACTCTCGCGGCCTTCAGACCGCTGGGCAGCGCGATTTCCCGCACCTGGTGGCCGTTGGCGCTGCCCGCGGCGGCGGCGGTGCGGCGGCTCCGGCTTCCGCTGGCCGCGCTGGTGCTCGCGCCCCCGCTGCTGGACTGGCTAGACCGCCGCCCGCCGCTCGACCCGGCACGGTACGTGGCCGCGCGGCTCCTCGACGACCTCGGGTACAGCCTCGGGGTCTGGCAGGGATGCACCGAACGCCGGACCGTTCGTCCGCTGCTCCCCGTGCTGCGCGGGCGTCACCTGACGCAGGCCGTCACTTATCCAGGCCGTCACTTATCCAGGCCGTCACTTATCCAGGCCGTCACTTATCCAGGCCGCGGCTGAATTCGGCCGGCACGATCAGGTCGTCGGGGGACAAGTCGTGGATGGAGGACCGGCCGAGCGCGAGCAGCGTGGAGTCGATCCCGCCGCGGAGCACGTCGAAGACATTCTTCACGCCAGCGGATCCGTTGGCCGCCAGCCCCCACAGGTAGGCCCGGCCGATCATGACCGTCCGGGCGCCCAGCGCCAGCGCCTTGACCACGTCGCTGCCGCGGCGGATCCCGCCGTCCAGCAGCACCTCGATCTGGCCGCCCACGGCGTGACTGATCCCGGGCAGCGCCCGGATGGAGGCAGGCGTGCCGTCTAGGTTGTTCCCGCCGTGATTGGACACCGAGATGGCGGTAGCACCGATGTCGACCGCCCGGCGCGCGTCGTCCGCGTGCATCACGCCCTTGACCATGAAGGGTCCGCCCCACTGCTCCCGCAGCCAGGCCAGATCGTCCCAGGTGGGCGGCGGGGTCTGCATCCACTCACCGTAGACACCGAAGAACGTCGGAGCAGGCTCGCCGGGTGCGGCCATGTTAGGCACGGTGAGGTCGGGCAGCCCTCCGTGCCTGAGCCACTCAAGCACGTAGCCAGGCCGGATGATGCCCTCGGGCGCCAGGCGCAGAAGGGTCCGCAGGTCTATCTTCTCGGGTATAGCCGGACTGCCCCAGTCCCGGCCGTTGGAAAACGACCAGTCCAACGTGACGATCAGGCCCTTAGCGCCAGCCCGCCGGGCCCGCTCGGACCGCTCCAGGATCTTGTCCCGGCCGCCTGACCAGTAGCTCTGGAAGAACAGCTTCGGGTTGACCTCCGCGACGGCCTCGACCGGCGTGCTGCCGAACGAGCTGAGGCCCATGGCCGTGCCCGCCTCGGCCGTTCCGCGCGCCACCCCCACCTCGCCGTCCGGGTGCACGGCCTGCACGCCGGTCGGAGACGCGATCACCGGCATGGAGATCTCCTGGCCGAGCACGGACGTGGCCATCTCCCTGGCGGCGGGCAGGTCCGCGATACGCGGCGGCGCGAACTTCAGCTCGCTGAAAGCCGCCGTGTTGTCCCGCAGCGTGACGCCCTTTTCGGTTCCGGCGACCAGCGCCATATAGACCGATCTCGGCAGGCGCCGCCTGGCTCTCCGGCGTGCCTCCTCGACCGTCTCGAACCATTCACGTGTGCTTGCCATCGGTCTCCCTCGCACGCCGGCTGAATGCTGATACTCATTTTGGCACTCAGTGCCGTAAATATCTAGTGAGGACCATCCGCTCCTCGAAGAGCGTCAGCCCGGAGCCGGGCAGCGCCCCGGCCGGCCGCCTGCCCTTCTCAGCCTACGAGCCGTAGTATCCACAGTCATGTCATCAGAGCCCGCTGGAGCTGGGTCGGGGCCGGGCGACGACGCGGACCGGCTCAGGTGGAACGCCAGGTATGCCGCTGGTTTCGTGCCATCCTTCGTCCCTCATCCGCTGGCGATACGGATCTTCGGGTCCGCCGGATCCCTGTCGATGGACCTGCCCGACGGGCCCCTGGCCGAACTGGCCTGCGGACCTTCTGGTGCCGCGCTGCTGGCCGCGGCGAACGGGCGCCGGGTCACCGCGGTAGACGTGTCCGAGATAGCGCTCGGGATGCTCGGCGACGAGGCCCGGCGCCGTGGGCAGGATCACCTGATCACCCTGGTGCATGCGGACCTGTCCGCCTGGCGGCCGCAGCCCCAGTCCTATGCCGTCGTCCTGTGTACGGGTTTCTGGGCGTCGGCCGTATTCACCGCGGCCGCCGAAGCGGTGGCGGCCGGTGGCCTGCTGGGCTGGGAGGCCTTCACCGCGCAGGCCCGGCGTTCGCGGCCCAGCCTGCCGGCGAACTGGTGCCTGGGGCCCGGCGAGCCCGCGTCGCTTCTCCCGCCGTATTTCACCCTGCTAGACCAGCACGACCGAGGCCCGAAACGCCAGCTGCTGGCCGGTCGCGCCCCCGCCACCCGTTGAATTGCATGGCTGTGACAGCCTGCACACAAGAGCGGTCTTTACTAAATCCCACAACAGTCTGGCCAGCTCAGCCCGCCGTCCGGTGATCGAGGCCACCTTCCCGCTCTGACGGTGAGCAGGCGGTGGGAGATATCCCCACCAGGGCGGGCGGCCGGGCACCTGGTTTACGGGATGATGCTGTGCGAGCCGCCGAATTTGGCCGAGAGGTGATAGGTGGCGAACGCCAGCCCCAGGCCGGCGGCCAGGGAACCACACAGCAGGAGCCAGCGCGTGGCCCGGGCCGCGAGCAGGTGGCGAGCGTTATCCGCCCGGCCCGACAGCTTCCTGGGCAGCTTCGGAAGGTACGAGGCCAGGTGGATGACGATAAAGAACGCCCAGAGAAAGAACGACAGGTGGTGCAGCCGGCTCCAGGACCCGTTGCCCGGACCCTCGACGCCCAGCATGATCCCGGTGCCCAGGACGGCCACGGTGGTCAAGATGACGAACGGCCCCGTCACCCGCTGCAGCGGAGCCGGCGGACCCCTCCGCACGTAAGCCGCCGAGCCGGTGTAGTACCTGGTGAAACGCCAGAGCGTGGACCCGATCTTCAGGCCGACCGGGCCCAGCAGCAGCATCCCGAGGAAGACGTGCAGCGTGAGCAGGTTGCCGATGTTCAGCAGGGTCAGGCACTCGGCGACGAACAGCACGAGCAGCACAGCTCCGGTCATCGCCGTCAGGCGCTCGTTGCCTCCCGGGTCGGCGCGACGAGTCGGCTCCTCACGGATTTGCGTTTCCCGCGTGGTCACCGCCTCATGCTAGGCACCGTCCGCCCGCCGCCGACATGGGGATAACAGGTGTCTTCAGGGTAGAGCTAGGTACACCTCGACCGCCGCCGGCCCGTACCCACCTCGATGGCCCGCTTCGAGGTCTGCGGATCGGTCGCGGGAACCCGCTGACACGCCCGCCGTGGCCGCGCTACCGGTCCCGGCCCGGCCGACTCCTAGGCCGGGACCCGGCAGGCGGTCAGCACCAGCGCGGATGCCAAGGGACATGGCAACGTGTTGAAAAGAGGGGTCTTTGATAAATCCCCCAACCATCAGGCCTGGTCAGCGCGCCGTCTGGTGATCGAGGCCACGTTCACGGCGTGACTCCTGGCTGCGGGCGGGTCCGGGAGGCGTGGCCGCCCGGCCTTGCCGCACAGGCCCGGTAGAGGGGAGCGTGCTGACTATGCAACGGTCCGGCCTTGCCCGCCGGCTGGCCATCGCGGTCATGGTGAGCGCGTGATCGCCCCGCCCCCGCCGGTGGACGTCGCGGCCGCCGCAGGGCAGCGCTCCCGCCACGCCAGGCGGCGGGGTTCTCCGCTTAAGTGGTGGATCCGGTGTGCGGGGGAGGCCCGGAACCCCTGCTCCGGCACGTAAAAATATGGCCAGGTCCCAAGATGTCCCAGGCCCGTCTTCCTGATGGTTCGCGGCATCCCCGACCGCGAGCTGAGGGGTCCGAAGGGGCCGTCGCGGCCCGTGCGGCCAGTGTGATCCGCAGCACCCAACCCTATGGAACATTGGGCCGGTTATAACCGGCCCAATGTTCCATAGGTACGATTTTTTTCGAGTAAGTGCCTGCCGGATCCGGGCGTGCCCGGTGCTGACCGGTCTGCTGGCGGGTCTGCTGACGGACGCGGCCGGCCCCGGCGCTCGCCGTGCTGACCTGGCCAGTGCCGTGCAGCAGGTCCTGGGACCCGCCCGCGTGTGGCTGCGGATCAGCCAGTGCGACCGGGACGGGCTGAACCGGGACCGCCGCTGGCGCAAGCGATCACAGGCTGACCGTGGCTTCGATCGTCAGCGGGCGCAAGGGCCGGATGTTTTCGCAGTTGCCCTGGGGCACGGGGGACCGCCACATCCGCGCAGTGCCCCCGGTCGGGCGATGCGCGGGCAGGATGGCGAGGTTCCCGATGTCTCACCCGTACCTGCATGCACACGAATTCCAAATACCGGCTCCCAGCGGGGATTTCGAGTCGGCACAATGGACGGTTGTGTCGGCTCCTGCCGGCACGATGTGCCGTCATGGCGGCAGAATCGGGGAGCGACGGCTCCCGGACCCGCCCTTTTTGTGGATATTAGGTACTGTTTGACGGCTTCCGGAACGTGTCCGGCCCAGACCGGCGAGGGCGGTGACCGAACCCTCAGAGCCTGGCGGTCGCCTCGATCGTGAGCCGCCGCGTCGGCCGGTGTCCGGACTTGGCATGCGGCTCTGGGATACCCGGGGTCAACCATGAAGCCCGGGCATCTCGGCGCTGCACACCCGCGCCCCAGGCAGGACGAGCGATCCCACGGGAAATGGCAGCTCACCCGGAAGATTGGGCAGGCTGTCACGGTCATGCAGTCCACGATACGGTCAAAGCGGATAAATCAGGCGGATGAGGGGATGGGCGGGTGGCGGTGGGCCCACTCGGCGATGTCGCGGCGTTCGATGGCGGCGGCCATCAGGTCGGGGAACGAGTCAGGCGTGCACGCGAACGCCGGGACGCCCAGTCCGGCGAGGGCGGCGGCGTTGTCATGGTCGTAACTGGGTGCGCCGTCGTCGGACAGCGCGAGCAGGGCGATGACCTGCGTCCCCGCCGCGGTCATATCCCCGATCCGGTGCAGCATCTCGTCCCGGTCGCCGCCCTCGTACAGGTCGCTGACCAGGACGAAAATCGTGCTTGCGGGACGCGTGATCAGCTGCTGGCAGTAGGCGACGGCCCGGTTGATGTCGGTGCCGCCGCCGATCTGGGTGCCGAACAGCACGTCGACCGGGTCGCTGAGCTGGTCGGTGAGGTCCACCACCGAGGTATCGAAGGCGACCACTGAGGTGCGCAGCGACCGGATGGAGGCGAGCACGGCCCCGAATACCCCGGCGTAGACCACCGAGGAGGCCATCGAGCCGCTCTGGTCGAGGCAGATGATGACATCGCGCGCCACGGCCTGCTGCTTCCTGGCGTAGCCGATCAGCCGTTCCGGCACGATCGTCCGCTGTCGCGGCAGGTAGTTCCGCAGGTTCGCGCGGATCGTCCGGTCCCAGTCGATGTCGGCGTGACGCCTGGGCCTGCTCGTCCGGCTCGCCCGGTTCAGCGCCCCGGCCACCGCCGAACGGGTCCGCTGGGCCAGCCGGCGCTCCAGGTCCGTGGCCACGGTGCGCACGACCGCTCGCGCCGATTCCCGCGCCTGCTCAGGTATGACCCGGCTCAGCGAGAGCAACGTGGCCACCAGGTGCACGTCAGGCTCGACCGCGTCGAGCATCTCGGGCTCGAGCAGCAGCCGGGTCAGGCCGAGTCGCTCGATCGCGTCCTTCTGCATCACCTGGACCACACTGACCGGGAAAAACGTCCGGATATCGCCGAGCCAGCGGGCCACCCGCGGAGCCGATGCCGCTAGCCCGGAACCGCGCTGCCGGCCGGTCTGAGAACTACTGCTCTGGTCAGCATCGGAGTCGTACAGGGCGCCGAGCGCCGCGTCGATGTGCGCGTCGTCGCCGCCCAGCGAGGTGCCGGTCCCATCGTCGGCACCTCCGAGGATCAGCCGCCAGCGGCGCATCCGCTCCTCGGGACCGGTGATCATGACGCCGCCGCCCGGTCGGAGGCGGCGGGAAGCCCGGGGATGGCGGCGGGAAGCCCGAGGATGGCCGCGACCGCCCGCACCGCGACGGCGGCCCGGTCCTCGTCCAGCTCGTCGGTCGCGGTGGCGGTGGCTACCGGTGTCCGGCCGGTGCCGTCGAGCCGGCCCGCCTTCTCCCCGATCGCCCGCCGCTCGGGCGGCGCGAACCCGCCGAAGGTCCGCCGCAGCGCGGGCAGGACGGCGGCGAAGGCGTCCTCGCTCAACCCGGCCAGCCACCCGTCGGCCAGGGCGAGCAGCTTGTCGTCGTACACGAGCAGCAGACCGCTCCCGGCCAGGAACCCCTCGGCCCAGCCCGCGGCCGCCGCGGCCGGGGCGCCGGCGGATAGCTCGCGGGACATCCGCGATGACGCCTCGTCCGCAGCCAGACGCCCCGCGTCGAGCAGCAACCTGGTCAGGCGGCCGGAGATCAGGGGCGGGCAGCGGGGGAGCAGCCGCGCCAGCGTATCCAGCCAGCGCTCGCGGCTCGCACCGTCGGCGAGCAGACCGGTGGCCGAATGGACTGCGCCTACCCGGTCCAGCATGGCACGTTCGGCCGCCTCGTCCAGGGACGCCATGGCGGCCGGGAGACCGGCGCAGATCCGGGTCATCATCTCGATGGCGACCTCGCCGAGCCGGGCCGGGTCGGTGCCGCGCACGTCACCGTACCTGGCGGCCCGGACGAGGGCCGGCAGCGCCGCCATCAGGTGAGTCACGTCGGTATCAAGCGCGGCACGGTCCCTGACCGCCGCGAGCACCGCCGGCAGGGCGTCGCCGAGGTCGGCCAGCAGGCACCGCTCGACCAGCTCCGTCAGCTCCTCAAGCGCCGAGGCCCGCCAGCCCCCGAAGGACTCAGAGACCCCAGCGAACTCGGAGGCTCCGGAGGACTCGGAGGCTCCGGGAGCTCCCGCCGCTCCGGAGGCCATCGACCGGGCCCGCTGTGTGGCCGCGGCCGCCACCGTGCTGCCCCACATGCTCGCCTCGATCAAGGCCAGGTCAAGCTCGGGCCGCCAGGTCAGCTCCCACGTCTCACGGAACGTCCCGATGTTCCGCGTCCGGCCTTGCCGCGGAGTTCCCCAACGGATGCCGAGCAGGGAGAGCCGGTGCAGCAGGTGGCTGCGGGCTAGGTCGTTGGGCTTGCGCAGGTCCAGGTCATAGTCATGGGGCGATGCCGCGGGCCGCAGCCGGAGGCGGCGCTGCTGGTTCTGCAGGTCTCGCTGCAGCGGCACCATAGGGGTCGCGGCCGGAACCGCGCCGAGCCGCTCGCTGACCACGAGCCGGCGCTGGATCAGCGCGGTCCGCAGGTCGCTGCCTTCACACAGCACGGCGCGCGCCGACTCGGTGACCTCCTCCAGGCCCGCGAGCGGTCGTCCGCGCAGCGCGGCGAGCGCGTCGGCCAGCCGGACCGCCTCGATCACGTGCGCCGCCGACACTCCGATGCCCTCGTCGCGCAGCACCGCGGCGGCCTTGGCCAGCCACCGTTCGATGGGCTGCCCGGCGGAGGAGAACAGGTGGTCATACCAGCCGGGGGAGCGGATCCCCGCGCCGTAGCCCGAGGCGTAGGACAGCCGGCCGTAGGTCCAGGGCACCCAGGTGAGGGTGGCCTTCACCTTCGGCAGGCCGCGCAGCAGCCGGGCGTCCGCGGCGGCGGCCGGTAGGCTTTGCAGGGCCGGGACATGCCAGGCGCCGCAGACCACGGCGATCCGCTGGTAGCCGTCCTTGATCGTCTTGCGCAGCACCTTGCGCATGTGCGCCTCGCGGACCGCGTCGCAGGAGTCGGGTTCCTCGGTCTGCTCGCGAAGGACCCCGATGGCCTCGGCCAGGGCAGCAAAGACCGCTGGCCCAGGGACGTGCTCGACCGTGTCCTCCCACCAGCGCTCAGGGTCGTCGTACCCAGCCGCCGAGGCCAGCTCCCCGACGGGATCGACACGCGACCGAGGACCCGCCCACCTGCTCTCCCCCCTTCCTTCGGCCATCGCGAGCTGATGGGCGGCCGGCAGGTCGCAGAACCGGACCGGAACCCCCGCGCCAAGGGCGTACCGCATCGCCTGCCACTCCGGCGAGAACACCGCGAACGGCCAGAACGCCGCCTTGCTCGACGCCCCGGCTACATATCCCAGCAGCGCCACGGGCGGGCGCATCTCCGGATCCGCGGCCAGCTGCACCAGTCCGTCCGCCTCCGGCGGCCCCTCGATCAGCACCACGTCCGGCTGCTGCTCCACAAGCGCTGCCCGCACCGACCGTGCCGACCCCGGCCCGTGATGCCGCACCCCGTACAGCTCAATCACGGTCGTTACCCGGCGACTTCGCGGCAGGCCCGGTAGAAATCGCTCCAATCATCACGCTCCCGGACGACGGTCTCCAGGTATTCCTGCCACACCGCCCGGTCCGACACGGGATCTTGCACCACGGCGCCGGTGATGCCGCCGGCGATGTCGGCGGCGCGCAGCACGCCATCACCGAAATGCGCGGCGAGGGCGAGGCCGCTAGTGATCACGGAGATCGCCTCGGCGGTGGACAGGGTCGCGCTCGGCGACTTGACCTTGGCCCGGCCGTCTTCGGTGACGCCCTGGCGCAGCTCGCGGAAGACGGTGACCACGCGCTTGATCTCCTCGGCTCCGTGCGGGGCGTCGGGCAGGCCGATCGAGCGGCCGAGCTGGGCGACCCGGCGGGTGACGATGTCCACCTCCTGCTCGGCGGAGGCGGGGACCGGCAGCACGACGGTGTTGAACCGCCTGCGCAGCGCGCTGGACAGCTCGTTGACGCCGCGGTCCCGGTCGTTGGCGGTGGCGATGACGTTGAAGCCCCTGATCGCCTGCAGCTCACCTTCCAGCTCCGGGATGGGCAGCGTCTTCTCGGACAAGATGGTGATCAGCGCGTCCTGGACGTCCGAGGGCATCCGGGTTAGCTCCTCGACCCGCGCGATCTGGCCGCCTGCCATCGCGCGCATCACCGGGCTGGGCACCATCGCGGCCTGCGACGGTCCCTCGGCGATCAGCCGGGCGTAGTTCCAGCCGTACCTGACCGCTTCCTCCGCGGTTCCCGCGGTGCCCTGCACCATCAGGGTCGAGTCGCCCGAGACAGCGGCGGCCAGGTGCTCGGACAGCCAGGTCTTCGCCGTGCCCGGCACGCCGAGGAGCAGCAGGGCCCGGTCGGTGGCCAGGGTGGCCACGGCGACCTCGATGAGGCGGCGTGAGCCTACGTACTTCGGCGTGATCTCGGTGCCGTCGGCGGCGCTGCCGCCCAGCAGGTAGGTGGTCACCGCCCAGGGCGACAGCCGCCAGCCCGGCGGCCGTGGCCGGTCGTCGGCGGCGGCCAGCACGGACAACTCCGCTTCGTACTCCTGCTCCGCATGCGGACGCAGGACCGCTTCGGTTCCACGGTCCCCGGGGTTCTCAGCCACGGCTGTAGTCACCGTCCAGCTCCTTCAGCATCTCGTAGCGAAACCGCAGCACCCTGATCGCGGCCCGGACGGCCGGGGGCACGCCGGGCTCCGGCCCGGCCAGGGCGTCCGGGGCACCGAGAGCCGGGTCGGCCTGCCGGGCCAGCTGACGCAGAGCGCTGTTCTCGGCGGGCATGGCCGGGGGCCGCCCGGTGAGGGCCGCGTTGATCAGCGCGGCCACCCAGTCCTGGTTCCGCTGTGCGATCGCCGCGCGTGACCAGCCGACGAACAGGACGGGGGCCCAATCACCTGACGGTACGGCGAGGATGGCGGCCGGCCCCAGCGCAAATGCGTCCGTCCAGGCGCGCAGCGGGGTCCGGGCGACGACCTCGAGCATGAGACGAGTCCGGTCGGCGAGTTGCGAGCGTCCCGCGCCTGGCCCGGGGGCGATTCCGTCCCGCCGCATCGAGGCGTCGCACTCGGCCGGAGGGCTGGCGATCAGACGGGGGCCGCGGGGGCCTGCTTCGAGGCGCAGGCCGCTCAGGGCACGTCCGGCCATCCGCCGCCCGAGGGCCGATCCGGGCAGGCTGGCCAGCAGGTACGCGGCCCAGCTCCGCACCTCGTCGGCGCGGTCGCCGAGCGCGGCTTCGAGCAGCGGTTCGTCCTCAGGGCGCAGAGCCGGACCGGCGGCCAGGACCGACAGGAACATGGCCCGCTCCGCTGCGCCTGCCGCCTCCCAGCTGGCGGTGATCAGGTCCCGGGCGACGTCCGGATCGGCCGCGCGGAGCGCGGTCAGATAGGCACGCCGCTGGCCGGCGTCACCGAGCCGCCAGGCTTCCTCGCCGACCGCGATGTCCGCCGCCGCAAACGTCCACTCCGCATTGAGCCCGGCCAGCCACCGGGCCCGCGGGCCGCCGGCCGCGGCCACCAGACGCCGCAACTCGGGATCCGCCGGAGAGACCCGCCGGGCCCGGTCAAGCAACCCGGGCAGCAGCTGGGCCGGGACCCGCAAGCCGCGTTCCACGGCCGCCGTGAGCCATTCGGTCAGCAGCTCAGGATGCTCTCCGCGGAGCATCCAGGCCAGGCGGTCGCCCGCGGCCGTGCTCACGAGGGGCCTGGGATCCGGCCCGGCCGTCGGCAGCGGCTCCGCGTGTCCGGCCGGCCGGCCGGCCCGCCGGGCAGCCGTCAGCAGCGCGGCCTGATCGAGCAGCGTCTCGGCCGGATCGAGCGGCGTCTCGGCCGGATCGAGCGGCGTCTCGGCCGGATCAAACAGCACGGCCCTCTGGTCGACAGCCCCGCCCTGGGTGAACTTGGCCGCGCTGTGGTCATCGGCTGCAGGGTTGTCCGTGGCGGGCCAGCCAGGGATCCGGACCGGGGGAACCGGGGCCCGTTCGGTGCCGATAAGACTCGCGGTGACCAGGTCCTGCCAAGTGCTCACAGCGGTACCGCCATCCCGCCCTCGTCCCAGGCGGTCAGCGGCCACAGGCCGCGCGGTGTCCACTCGCCCGCCACCGTCAGCGGGCTGCCGCCGGAGAGCGCGAACAGGGTCCAGCAGTCGCCCGCGCCCGGGTGCAGCGGCAGGGCGTCGCCGCTCGCATCGAACAGGCAGGGCGCTGGCGACCGGGCGGGGGTTGCGGTCAGGACGGCGGGCCAGCTGTCCAGCCAGGGATCCTCGCCGAGCGCCTTGGCCCACGAGGCCAGCAGCTCGGCTACATCCTCGCCGGGCGGCGGCCCCGGCCGGATCTCATCGCGGGAGGTCGCGACCAGCGCGCGCAGCGGGATGGCGGCCGGATAGAAGACCAGGTCCGCGTCGGCCGCGGTGCCGACGGTGAGCGAGTCGTCCAGGGACTGCCCGGCGGCGGCGAAGCTGAGCACGAGCGCGTACCGGCCGCTGGTACGCCCGCGCAGCCACACTCGGCGGGTCCGCAGCCGGTCGGCGTCGAGATCCCGGCGGCCCAGCACCTGCCAGTGGTCCCTGACCGGCTTGCCGCTGGCCAGCACGTCGGCCCGGCGAACGGTGAACCCGATCCGCGACCGGACGGTGTCGCGGAGCGGCGGCGGCAGCGCGGCCCGCTCACGGTAGGCGACGGCGAGCAGGCGGAGCAGCGCGTACTCCTCCAGTAGCCTGCCCTCCCAGCCGGGTCCCGAATGCGGCACCGCGGCGAGCGCGCGCAGGCGTTCGGCCAGGCCAGGTGCCTGCGCGTCGACCATCCGAGCGGCGATGTCGTCCCAGTGCCTGTAGCCGGCCTGCTGGCTGGCGGCGAGACCCTGGCGGACCTGATCGCACAGCCACCGGTCGAGTTCGGCCAGGCCGCTCGCGACCCGCGCCTCGCGTTGCTCCCAGCGTTCGGCCACTATCGAACACTAGCGCGGCGGCAGGTCATTTACTGGCGCGTGCTCAAGGCGTGGGTGCGCGACAGATTTGTAGGTGACCAAGATCATCTTCGAGAAAAAGCTGATCGGGAGGGGTCTGTCTGGTTGTGTACCGGCCCGCCCCTGGGAGAGGGGCGGGCCGTTTCGGTGCGTTCCGGAGATTATGCTGCGGCGGTAGCCGGGATGAGCACCGGCTCGCTGGGCTGCTCCCACTCGGCGTCAGTCGTAGTGCGGATGGCCCAGCCGATGCGGCCGAATGCCAGTCCGAGAAGCAGCCAGGTGATTATCAGGCCGAGGGGATCTGGTATCGGGGCGAAGTCGGCGATGACGGCGACGACGGCAGCAGCGACAACCCAGCTAGGTGCGCGGCGGGCCCGGCGCATGGCGATGGCGAGGAGGATGAGCCCTATCTCTCCTAGCAGGGCCAGCAGCATGAAGGCTACCAGCGGCGAGTGATGCATGGTGTTGACGGCCTGCGCGTACAGCGCGCGGTGGCCGGAATCGCGCGCCAGCACGGCGGTTGCCTGCGCGACGGCGCTTTCGGCGACGAAGCTGATCATCCCCAGGATCGCCAGGATGCCGCCAACGTGCCCGAGAACAACACCACGCTGGCGCAGCAGGTGGACGATGCCAAGCACGCCGGGGATGAACACGATCCATGCCGCGGCTTCCAGCACAGCCTCAGCGAGGAACGCGCTGTGATGCGCGGAGATGAGCGCCAGATCGGCGGCCGTGTTGCTGCTGGATGGCGGTGCGACCACGGCCGCGGCCAGGCCGAGAAGGGGGGCGAGCAGCAGCGAGGCGCTGCTGAGCCCGCGTCGGAAGCGGGTGGCGTCGGAAAGTGTGAGCATCGGTGGCTCCTTCGGGTTCGCGGTTCAGCCGGTTACGGTTCCCGACGCTAGGAGCCGGCGCGCCGGGCGTCATCGTGACCCGGGCCGATCCCGCTCATGCCAGGGGGGTGCGGCGCATGCGCCGGCGTGGTACTCCGGTAGGAACAGCGTCGTGCCCGGGGAGGATGCGCGGCAGATGTCAGGGTTACTAATGTCTGGAAGCGTGAGCACGCAACGTTTCGTGCGGGGGCTGCTGCGGGGCACGCACCCTATCGATGTCCTGGTGACGCTGCCATTCGTCGTGATCGGGCAGCTTGACGTCTGGCGCCCCTTCGGCGACAGCGGCCCCACGCCCGAGCTGGCTGGCCCGCGGCCGGTCGAGGCGGTAATAATGCTGATCACCACCGGTGCGCTGCTGTGGCGCCGCCGGTATCCGCTGGCGGTCATCGCGGTGATGTTCGGCGTCACCCTTATCCAGATCCTGGCGCTGTCACCCACCGCGGAGGAGTACGCGGGGCTGCTGCCGGCCCTGGTCGTGGTCTACTCCGCCGGCGCGCACGATAGCCGCCTGCAGCGCGAAGGCGGCTTGCTGGCGAGCATCATCATGTTCACCGTCATCGTGACGCTGGTACCCGGCTTGCATAACATCGGCGGACCTTTGACCGACGTCGCCGCCGTCGGCGTGGCCTGGACGGTCGGACGACTCGTCGGCGAGCGGGGACGGCGGGCCGCCCGGCTGTCCGTACTGGCCCGTCGGCTGCACGACGAGCAGGCCGACGAGGCCCGGCGGGCCACCGCCACCGAGCGCGCGCGCATCGCGCGTGAGCTCCACGACGTGATCGCGCACAACGTCAGCGTCATCGTGGTGCAGGCGGTCGCTGCGCTCGGTGCCGCCGAGGACACACGCGGCGCGGCGCGAGAAGCGGAGGGTGACGTGGTCCGCTCACTTAACTCAATCGAGCGCAGCGCGCGGGAGGCGCTGGCCGAGATGCGCCGGCTGGTGGGCATCCTGCACCACGACGAGGACCTGGCGCTGGCCCCGCCGCCGGGCCTTTCGAGCCTGGGCACTCTGATAGAGAATCTGCACGCGGCCGGGCTGCCGGTAGAGTTCGCCACCGAGGGTACGCCGCGGGAGCTGACCGCGGGCGTCGACCTGTCGGCGTACCGCATCGTCCAGGAAGCGTTGACCAATGTGGTCAAGCACGCCGGGCCGGCCACTGTCTCGGTGCGGGTCAGGTACCAAGCGCAGGAGCTTGAGCTGCTGATCGAAGACGACGGCGGCAAGCCGGCAGCCGAGCCCGCGCCAGGAGGGCACGGGCTGATCGGCATGCGCGAGCGGGCGGCGCTCTACGGTGGCACACTGAAGGCCGGCGCCAGGCCAGGCAGCGGCTTCACGGTGCGCGCCCGGTTTCCCCTCGAGCCGGCGCCTTCATGATCCGGGTAGTCATAGCCGACGATCAAGAACTCGTCCGGGAAGGCTTCCGGATGATCATCGAACGCGAGGAAGACCTTGAAGTCGTCGGCCAGGCCGGCGACGGTCAGGCAGCCATCGAACTCGCCCGCTCAGCCAGCCCCGACGTGCTGCTCATGGACCTGCGGATGCCGAAGATGGACGGACTGGAAGCTACTCGCCGCATCCTCGCCGCCCCCGGACCGCCGCGCATCCTCGTGCTGACCACCTTCGACCGCAACGACTACGTGTACGCGGCAATGAAGGCCGGCGCCAGCGGCTTCCTGCTCAAAGATGTCCGGCGCGGGCAGCTCACCGAAGCCATCCGCACGGTGGCCACAGGCGAGGCCCTGCTGGCACCCGCGATCACCCGCCGGCTCATTGAGGATTTCGTCCGGCTGCCGCCGCCAGGTGGCCGCGTGCCCGACCGCCTCAAAGGCCTCACCGAGCGCGAGGCCGACGTCCTGCGCCTCGTCGCTCACGGCTTGTCCAACACCGAGATCGCCGCCGAGCTCTTCGTAGCCGAGACGACCGTCAAAACCCACGTCGGACGCATCCTCACGAAACTATCCCTGCGCGACCGGGTCCAGGCCGTCGTCATCGCCTACGAAACCGGCCTCATCCGGCCCGGCGACCCGCTGCGGCCCTAGAATCCCAGCAGCCCGCGGTGCGCACCCTCAAGGCGTCAGATGGGTGGGGCCGGGAGAAGTCAAGACGGCAAATGATTAACGGGCTGGCGGGCATACCGGGCGGCTGCCCGCGGTTGACTGCTGGTTGGAGAACGGAGGCGCTCATGAAGGCAGTACGGTTCGACGAGTACGGCGGAGTTGACGTCCTGAAGGTGGTGGACGTGCCCAAGCCGGAGCCAGGGCCGGGCCAGGTGCTGGTCCAGGTCAGGGCGGCGGGAATCAACCCGGGCGAAGACAAGATCCGCAGCGGCCTGCTGCACGCCAGGTGGCCGGCCACCTTCCCCTCGGGAGAGGGCAGTGACCTCGCGGGCATCGTGGCCGAGACTGGTCCTGGCGTGACCAGATGGTCGGCTGGTGACGAAGTGATCGGCTACACCGATAACCGGGCCAGTCAGGCCGAGTACGTCGTGGTCGAGGAGCGGAACCTGACCGCCAAGCCGGCGGGCCTGCCCTGGGAGGTTGCCGGAGCGCTGTTCGTGGCCGGGGCCACGGCCTACGCCGCCGTGCGGGCCGTCACGCTGACCGAGGGCGACACGGTGGTTGTCACGGGCGCCGCCGGCGGGGTCGGCTCGATCGCCGTCCAGCTGGCCAGGCTGGCCGGCGCGACCGTAATCGGGCTGGCCAGCGAGGTGCAGCACGAATGGCTGACCGGTCACGGGGTGATTCCCTTGGCCTATGGCGACGGGGTGGCCGACCGGATCCGGCAGGTGACGTCCAAGGTGGACGCGTTCATCGACACCGTCGGCGGGGACTACATCGAGCTCGCGCTGTCCCTTGGCGTGGAGCCGTCGCGGATCGACACGATCGCCAGGTTCGACGCGGTGGCAAAATACGGGGTCAAGGCCGAGGGTAACGCGGCGGGGGCCAGCGCGAGCGTGCTGGCCGAGCTCGCCGGGCTGATCGTGGACGGCAAACTGGAAGTTCCGATCGCCGGGACGTTCCCGCTGAGCCAGGTCCAGGATGCCTATCGCCTGCTCGAGAAGGGCCACATCCGCGGCA
>Ga0302326_10007090_pt1 | contig 25054 bp, 20 predicted proteins | sample Palsa_T0_3_FD_202264 | JGI IMG/M metagenome (GOLD analysis project Ga0302326, IMG submission 202264) | Peat permafrost microbial communities from Stordalen Mire near Abisko, Sweden - Palsa_T0_3 | ecosystem: Environmental > Terrestrial > Soil > Palsa > Peat permafrost | place: Sweden: Abisko... | reverse complement strand
TGATGGTGTCGGCGGTGTTGTTATTTCCGACGTTGGCGGTGCCGGTCCAGGAGAGCGTCGCGCCTGAGTCGATGGTCGTCGGCGAGTTGTAAGCGCTGGCGTCAGAGAGGATCAACTGGCCGCTGCTGACGGTGGTGGCGCCCCCATACAGGATATTCGCGCCGCTGAGGGTCATCACGCCGGTGCCGCTGTGCGTGAGGGCGAGCGGGCCGCTTCCCGTATTGGTGTTGCGGAGGTGGCCGTTGAACGTCGATGCGGCGCTGCCGGCGATGGTAAGCGTGGAGGTGGCGCTGGTGCTTTCTGACTCGGTGTTTTCAATCACGCCGGCGCCAGCGGTGTCGGAGATGCCGGCAATGGTCTCATTGAAACCCATCATCTTGAAATAGGGATGGTTGGCCCCGGCTCCGGCAAAGGTGATGCTGGAGCTGTCGGCGATCTGATCCGAAGCCCCCAGCTCCAGGGTCGCGAACCCCGTTCCGTTGTTGCCGATCTGGATGTCGCCGCCGATGGCGTTGACCCCCGCGGTCTTGCTTAGGACCAGCGGGGCGAAAGTACTGCTGCCGCAGTTGGCAATCGTTGTCATGCCGCTGAAAGTGTTGGCGGAAGTGCCTGAAAGCGTCTGCGCTGCGGTGCCGACCTTGGTGAGCGCGACGGCGCTGGCGCCGTCGGTGATGACGCCGGCGAAGTTGCCGCCGCCGTTGCCGTTGCCGATGGTGAAAACGGCGTCTGCGCCAGTGGCGTTGTTGGTGATGGTCCCGCCGGCGCCGTTGAAGCTCCCGACTCCGATGGAGTTGCCGTTGAGATCGAGCGTCCCGCCGTTGACCGTAAGCGGGGCACTGGCCGCTCCGAACGCCGCGGCGCTGCCGGCTTGAAGCGTCCCGGCGCTGAGCGTGGTACCACCCGAATATGATGACGAGCCTACCAATGTCTGGGTACCGGTGCCGACCTTAACGAGGTTCAGCGTATCACCGGCGCCGTTGGCGATAATGCCTGAGAAAGAGCCGCTGTTGTTGGTATTGCCCAGGGTGAGCGTGGTTGTCCCCGTGGTGCTGCTGTAGTTGGCCACGACGACGCCGGAGCCGGACAGCGCGCCCATCTTGAAGGCGCCGGAGGTGCTGTTTGCCCAGCCGATGCCCCGGTTGAGCAGTTCCATGGTGCCGTTGAGGGTAATGTCGGCGTTCTGCAGGCCGGTGGTGGCTCCGCCCACGCCGATGCCGCTGCCAGCAAAGGCGGTGGTGCTGGCGATGCCGTTCACGATCATCGAGCCGGCAAACGTGCTGTTGTTGTTGCGGAAGTTGACGCCGCTTCCGGCGTTGGCGGCGTTGATCGTCACCGTCCCGGTGCCGGTCAGTCCGCCGTCGAGGAAGAACCCTTCGGTGCCGCTGCTGGTCGCATTGCTGGTCTGGTTGATCGTGACGTTCCCGGAAACGTTGATCGCCCCGCTGATGCGGGTGTAATTGGCGGGATTGATGTTTTCCAGCGTTCCGCCGCTGTTGATGGTGATGGTGTCGGCGGTGTTGTTATTTCCGACGTTGGCGGTGCCGGTCCAGGAGAGCGTCGCGCCTGAGTCGATGGTCGTCGGCGAGTTGTAAGCGCTGGCGTCAGAGAGGATCAACTGGCCGCTGCCGACGGTGGTGGCGCCGGTATAATTCACCGAAGCGCCCTTGAGGGAGATGACTCCCGAGCCGGCCTTGGTCAGCGCGCCGGTGCCCCCGACACCCCCGGCCTCCACCAGGGTGGTGACGCCGGTATTGTCGTCCGCATTCCAGGTTTGAGCCGCTGAGAGGCTGATCTTTGGACTGATCGTGCTGGTGTTGGCCGTTGTGCTCGTCGGCGACGAAATGCTAATGCCCCCGCTGCCGATCGTCAGAGTCTGCGCCCCGGTTTGGGTGATGTTATAGTCCGCGCCAGAATTATCGATGACGATCCCTCCGACGCTGGTGGCGGAAGAGACGATCGGAGCGACGACGGTGCTCGAGCTGGGGAAGACGGCGGTATCGCCGGCGCCGGGCGCGACGCCGCCAATCCAGTTTGCGCCGGTGTTCCACGCGGAGCCGTTGTTGGCCCAGACGACAGTTGAGCCGGACAAGAGCTGGCGTTGCTCGAGTGCTTCGACCACCGGCCGGACAGCCGGGGGCAGCGCGGCGCTGTGACGATTGCGCTTGCCGGTCGACTTTGAAGCTGCGTGAGCACGATAATTCCGCCGTGTGTTTGTCAGCATGAAATGAGCCCTTTTGGGGACGACGTTTTCGTCGTCCGCCCCCCAGTATTGGGAAACGGTTGATCCAGACCAGGGCACCGAAATAGCGCCCATCTATTCCGATTAACACGGCAGGCCCGATTCGCTGTACGCAGAATTCCAGAAAAAATATCTGAACGACTATTAAGATCGTGTTGAGCTTGAAACTGGCCCTTTACCCGCCACGGCCTGATTCGACTCCCGGCGAAGTGGGAACATGGGCCTTGCCCTATCTTCTCTGCGGCTCTGGCGCATTTGCGCGAGTCGATCGGCGATTCTGAACGTCACGGCCAAACTTAATATCGCACAAGCTATTTTTCTGGCATTTTCCGTACAGTGGGGGCGTGCTCCCGTGCTAATCCATATAGATGCCCAGTCCGAAGAGTTGAGACAGTTTCAAGAGGAGCCAAAGTGAATTGGCGAATGATGCTCATTGTTTTTTTCGCTGCCGCACCCCCCTTGGGCCTCGCGGCGTCTCCGCCACAGCCGGCGCCGGGAGGAGATACAACTCAGCCCGCGGCGGCGCAGGGCATTACCGATGCCGCCGATTTCGGTTTCTCTCCCGCGCAGACGGGCACGGAAAACACAAAGTCCCTCCAGCGGGCGGTGGATCAGGCTGGAACCGTGGTGGTGACCCGCCCGGGCACGTACAGCATTTCAGGGACAGTTTACGTCGGAAGCAACACGTCCCTGACTTTCGGCAAAGACGTGTTCCTGAAGAAAGTTGCCGAGCAGGGGCCATTTTCTCATGTGCTGCTCAACAAGGGAGCAATCACCAAGAGCTACGATACGCACATCACGATCGATGGACTGCAAATCATCGTCAACGGCGTGGACGCACGCATGTTCAAGGAGGCCTACGGGCTGCATGGCCAGCTCGCCTTCTTTTACGCCAAGGATATACGCATCCTCCATTTTCGCTGCCTGGACCTGGGCCGGCTCCAGTATGGGATCCAGGTTTGCACATTTGAGGACTTGCTCGTCGACGATGTCATTATCAAAGGCCTCAAGGACGGTGTTCATCTGGGTCGCGGCAAGCGATTTGCGATCCGCAACGGCGTGTTTGAAACGTTCGATGATGCCATCGCACTCAACGGGCACGACTACGCGGTGGGAAATCCGGAATTGGGCTGGATCGAGGACGGCGTGGTGGAGCACTGTCAGGACCTGGCGGCCGCAAAAACCACCGGCTATTTCTGCCGCATCCTCGCCGGCGCGTGGATCGACTGGCATCCCGGCATGGAAGTCCAGCAATCGGATACGGTGGTTTCGCAGGGCCGCCTATACCGCGTCCAGGCCAAGCCCGACGGCAAGGTTTACAAATCCATCACCCGTCCCACCCACGCGAGCGGCGCGATGGTCCTTGATGGCATTCATTGGGGAGTCGTCCAAAGCGACGTGACTTACACAGCCGGCGTGCGCAACGTGGTCTTCCACGACATCTCTCTGCAAAAAGCGCGCACGAGTTTTTCCATTCACTTCGACAACGATCAATACAGCCGCTCCTACTATCCCGGCGCACAGATCCCGGTTCAGCAAGGGATCACCTTTGACAATGTGCGCGTGTTAAATGAGCACGCGAGCGTGTTCCTCTCCATCGCGACGCCGGTCGACGCAGTGACATTTCGCAATTGCATCCTGCGGGACAACCGCATCCAGTTCATTGGCAACAACGCAATGCACGACTACGGCCCGACGCTGATTGAGATGGTCGACTGTACGTTCGAGCACCCGGGCAAGATGGAATTGGTCGCCAACGGCGTTCGCGGGAAGCAGATCGTGCTGAAAACCACCGGCAGCATCGAGCTTTCGGACAAGTTCCTGGCGGCAGTGGATGCCGGCGGCGGCGCGATCGCCGTGGATTCGGACCTGCGGGGGCTCGGGAAATGATTTGGTCCGCTTGAATGCCGCCCCGAATCGCGAGTTGGACAGTTTGGCCATGCGCACCAGTTCCGCGGCGGATAATTGCGAGGCCGACTTGGCGATCCTGCACTGTCCCGAGGGGAGAATCGTCCATATTTCTGGAGAATTCGTCCATTCGCTCATGAATCAATCCCGTAACCTCAACAAGCTATAGACCGGTCTTCCCGCTGGATCGTCATGGGAAGTAGTCGGAATCAAGATCCACGTGGCTCGCAAAGCGTCCGCCAGGCGTGACTATTAACCCCAAATATTGAGGTTTCGTGAAAGCACCCGCCAGACACACCCAGCTCATTGCGATCATTTGTGCGTGGATCGTGACGATATCCGCGATCGAATCAGTCACGCGCGGCTCCGACACCAGCTTGTCCGATCTCGATCTTTCCGGCGTCACTGAGGGATGGGGACAGCCGCAGGCGGATGCCGCCGTTGTCAGGCCATACGGATCATCGCTGCGGCGCGCGATGAGAGCGGCCAGCGCCGCCCAGTTTGGGGGCGCCCGATGACACCGCGTCGGGCGTGGTGATCACGGCCAGATCAAGCTGGCTTTTGTAACCCGGGTAGTGAAGATTCTCCCGCCACGCCGGCACGATATCCATTCCCACATGCTGCTTCAGCCGGGGATGCGGGCCGTTGGGGTTCGTCACCGGCCAGGACACCAGCGAGTGCATGACCATGAAACAGCAACAACGGTTTTCAGCGCCGGTGCATCAGGTCTTCGATTTCCTCGGCCTCGATCGGAATATCCGCCATCAAATCAAGCTGGCCGTTTGCCGTGACAACGACGGTATTTTCGAGCCGCACTCCGAATCCCTCCTTCCTGATATAGATCGCCGGTTCCACGGTCACCACCCAACCGGGCGCGATCGGCATGTGAACGTAAGCTGCGTCATGCACGTCAAGTCCGATGGGGTGCGTTACACCATGCATCATGTAAGGCTGCACCGCAGGTTTTTCCGGTGTCTGTTTCCTTACCTCTGAAATTCTCAACAGACCCAGATCAACACACTCCTTCGTCACACGCTCTTCGCATTCAGCCCGCAAATCTTTCTGAGTTTTGCCCGGCACAAGCGCGGCGACCTGGGCACGGAAGACGCGCAGCACGGCATTGTAAACCTGCTTCTGCCGACGCGCGAAACGGCCGCTGACGGGAATCGTGCGCGTCATGTCGCTCATGTAGTTGCCCAGGCCGGCGGCAACATCCAACAGAAGCAGATCGCCTTTTCTGCAAGGCTGGTCGTTCTGGATGTAGTGAAGAACGCAGTTATTTGCGCCGCTGGCGATGATCGGCGCGTAAGCAAATGCGCCTTTATGCCGAATAAATTCATGCGCGAACTCGGCCTCGACTTCGGCCTCATTCACGCCGGGTTTCACGAATTTGCAGACACGGATAAAGCCCATTGCGGTCAGATCGCCGGCGGCCTTGATGGCGTCGATTTCGTGTTGCGACTTCACCGCGCGCAGCTCGTGCATTTGCCTCGCAAGGCGGTGATAGCGATGCAAGGGAAACGCCTTCTGGCAGTCGCGTATAAAGCGAGCATCCCTGGTCTCGACAGTCACAATTGCCCGAGGGTGTTCGTTGGAGTTGAGATAGACATTTTCCATCTCGCACATCAACGATCGGAACAGGGCCGGGAAGTCCGAGAGCCACTTCACGTTCTTGATGCCGGAAATGGCCGTGGCTTGTTCCTTTGTAAGCTTATGGCCTTCCCAAATGGCGAGGAGTTCGTTTGGTTCCCGCAGGAAGAGGATTTCGCGATGGTTCAAATCAAACGCGTCGGGCGCGAGCAGCAGGATCGTCTCCTCTTGATGGATTCCTGTGAGATAGAAAAGGTCAGCGTTTTGAAGATGCCCCATGGAACCATCAGCGTTCGTGGGCATGATGTCGTTGGCATTCAGCACCGCGAGCGAGCGGGGAACAAGATTCTGCACCAGACGCTGGCGATTCGACGTGAATAATTCGCAGGGCATGCAAATGTGCTTCATGGAGAAGTTGCAGACAACAGGGAACCATCATAATATGGTCCACGATAAAAAGCGATCGGCGAGCGTGGAGGCGAAGCCGTCGGGTATGCGGTGCCGCTTCCGATTCCGAGTTCTCCCCCGTTAAAAAACGATGTCGAACAGAACATTCATTCGTCGCCGGGACATCGGCTTCCGCTTGGTTCGCGCGTTTGCGCTTGTTTCGGTCGTCGCCGATGCGCAGTCGACGCAATTGCCGACGGATGTCGCATTCCTCATGCCCACGGCCAGTGCGCCGGTGGAGATTCCGGCAGATGACAAGACGTCCCAGGAACGCTGGCACAAGCAAATCGAAGAGTACATGAAGCTGCCGGCCGACCAGGTTACCGCGCATCCGGCGGCGACGGACTTCCCAGGCGCGGTACCCGCGGACGCCCAAGCCGTCTCCCAGGAGGTGACGGTCGCACTCAACTTGCCACGTTGGCATAGCACCGGACTCTACGCAGCGCCAGGTGCCCACATCACGGTTCGTGTATCGCCGGCCGATGCTGCGCGGGGATTCAGCGTCCAAATCGGATCGCACACGGATAACCTGGCGGCCCTAAGCAAGTGGGTGCGGTTTCCTCGCATCACTCGGTCGTTCCCGATCACGCAGACCGTGACGACCATTGCCAATGCATTCGGAGGTCTGATTTACGTCGACGTGCCGCGCAATGAATCGCTCGGCGGATGGAATGTTCCAACATTCGGCGGCTACGGCTGGCTCGGCGAAAATCCGTCGGCCGTGCCGGGAACGGCCAAACTGCGAATCGAAGGAGCCGTGGCGGCGCCGTTATTCATCGCGGGCAAGACGACGCCTGAGCAATGGAAGTCGCAGCTTCAGCGATGCCGGGCGCCATGGGGCGAGCTGCAGTCGGAGAGGGTCATTCTCACGGTGGAGTCCAAACACCTGGACGCAGTCTCGGACCCGAATGCGCTTCTTGAGTTTTGGGGGAAGGTGATCGATGCGGAGGCCCAGCTCGCCGGCTGGCCCCGGCAACCGGCGCCCCCGGAGCGCATCGTCGTCGATCGCGAGATTTCCGCCGGCTGGATGCACTCGGGCTATCCGATCATGGCCCATTTGCCATCCGAGCATGATCTGCTGAAGCTGCCGGCGCTGCAGACCAAAGGCGACTGGGGCTTCTTTCACGAACTGGGACACAATCACGAGGCGGAAGCGTACACGTTTGGAGGCGATTACGTTGAAGTAAACGTCAACTTGTTCAGCATGTACGTGATGCAAAAAGTTGTCGGCAGAGAAATGACCGCACACCCGAATCTCGCTCATTTGGATCGTCTGCTGGAAGCTCGCCTTGGCCCCCAAAAGAAGAACGATCCCTGGGGGAACCTCGCCATGTACATCAAGACGATTCAAGCGTTTGGCTGGGATCCGTTGCAGAAAACGATGGCCAGCTACTCGACGCCTGACGGCAGCGCCGGCATCAAGACCCGTGAACAGAAGATGGACCAGTGGGTGCTGCGTTACTCGCTGGCGACCGGCAAAAATCTTGTCGCCTACTATGACCTCTTCGACGTGACCTGCAGCCAGAACACGAAAGTGGCACTCAAAGACCTGCCGATCTGGATGCCGCCGGATTTGGTCAAATACGGCAAGCGCTCTTGACGGTCCACTACTCTACGCCGAGGGATTTGCGCCATCCCTGCTCCAACTGGTCGAACGTTAAACCGTAGTTGTCCATCAATGCTTTGGCGCCGGGCGCTCCGGCCTTCAACTCATCGAACATCGACAGGAATTTCTTCCGGTCGGTTGAGATCAGCAGCGCGGTAACCGTGCGCATCACAGGATACATTGCGGCCGATTGCATTCCGGCTCTGTCGTTGAACAGCGGCGCCAGGGATTGGTGCGATCGCGCCACGGCAACCGCCGCGTACCGCACGTCACGGGGAAACTGGCTGGAAGCAATCACCTCCGCGATTCCCTCGTTGATCCAGGTTGGAAGCCGCCGAGTCGACCGGTAGCGGGCGACAAACGCATGCGTGAATTCGTGCGTCAGCACATAGGCCCACTCGATTTCTTTCTCATGGCCTGCGCCAAATCCGGGCTTGGACATCGCCATGTGTGCCATCTCACCCCCGCCTGATGCGTAATAGCCCTGGATCTCGTTGTTGGGCGGCAAGTGATCGTGCGTTACTGCAAATCTGAGGAATTCCTCATGTGTGTTGAACATGTAGACGCCGAGTTTTCCGATGAAGATATTTTCGGAAGGGGAAATCTCGAACTGTTTGGAGACGCAGGTGTTGGCCGCCTCGAGGTTTTGTTTGATGAAAACATAAGAGGACGGGTCCCAGTCGGTGAAGACCAGGAAGTGATCCGACTCCACTTCCTTGAGATGCAGGTTCATCTCCGCGTTCACTTTGCTCGCCGCGGCACGGGTCAAAGCCAAAGCGGCCTTGGCATCGGCGGGAGTGGTCTTGCGGTATTTGGGGGCGTGCGGATCGTCATTCTGCGCCCTCGCAGCGGCTTCGGCCGGACTTTCGTCGTGCATGAGTTCCGGGCCCGCCGGTTCCAGCAAGACCCCTGCGCCGCTGGCCTCAACCGCCTCGACGTCCCCTTTCACTGACGGATCCAGTTTCTCCGCCGCTGCCAGCGCGGTTTTGGCATCCCGCGTGTCATTCAGCCCCCACGCCAGAGCCCCCAACTTCAGCCACGCCTGCGCATCTTTCCTGTCGATGACCCTTGAAAGCAATGCATAGGCGCTGACTCCCGTCAATTCATCCCATTGCACCGTCCGATCGGCGTCGCCTGCATGCAAGGTGGCCGAAGTGTCGTCCCATTTGACCAACGTCCCGGAAATGAACTCCGAACGCTTGCCGGGATGGCGAACTTCCACGCGAGCCTGGATCGGTTTCGCCGGCGCTGGCGGATCCGCCAGTGCCAAGGCCGGCAGCAATACGATCAAGCAAGCGACATTTTTCGCATTACGCACGATCGCCCCCAAATGCAGAACGTGTGGAGAGGCATGAGACCGACGTCTGTTGCGAGCCAGGGAGCATATGACGTTCACCATATACGATTGGAAATCCACTATCCATTGTCCACTATTCTCTATCCACTTATGATTCGGCGATGGGGAATTGTCCTGACGCGGTCAAACGGCTCACCGAACGCTTCGACCAGCAATCCGATCAAGTTCGCTCGCCGGATTACAATGAAACGCAGCTCCGGATCGACTTCGTCAATCCACTCTTCGCCGTCCTCGGATGGGACATCGACAACCGGCAGGGGTTCGCCGAGCAGTACCGCGAGGTGGTCCACGAAGACCGGGTGAAAGTTGCCGGCCAGACCAAGGCGCCGGACTATTCGTTTCGCGTCGGCGGAGCCCGCAAGTTCTTCCTCGAAGCCAAGAAGCCGTTCGTCAATCTCAAGGTGGCGTGGGAGCCGGCATACCAGCTTCGCCGTTACGGTTGGAGCGCCAAGCTCGCCATCTCGCTGCTGACCGACTTCGAGGAACTGGCGATTTACGATTGCCGGATCACGCCCAAGCAATTCGACAAGCCCGCCACCGCCCGGCGGGAATACATCAACTATCGCGAGTATCCGGAGCGATGGGATTTCATCGTCAAGAACACCGTCGGCAAACTGCTAGAAGGAAAGACGCCCAAGGACGCAGCCAAGCTCAAAGTGCTCGACCCCGCCTGCGGCTCCGGCTCGTTCCTGATCGGCGCGTACCAGTTCCTGCTCGACTGGCATCTCGCCCAGTACACGGCCGCCGATCCGCAGAAGCTCGCCACCGGCAAGTCCGCCGTCCTCCGCCCCGGCCTCTCCGGCGACTGGCGTCTCACCATCGCCGAGCGCAAACGCATCCGCCTCGACAACATCCACGGCGTAGACCTCGACGCCTCCGCCGTCGAAGTCACCAAGCTCAATCTCCTGCTCAAGTGCCTCGAAGGCGAAACCAGCCAGACCCTCGGATTCCAGCAACGGATGTGGCACGAACGCGCCCTGCCAGATCTCGGCCACAACATTCTCTGCGGCAACAGCCTGATCGGCACCGACATCATGGCGACGGACGGGTGGAAGGAGATGAGCGATGAGGAGAAGAGGCGAATCAATCCGTTCGACTACAAACTGGCGTTTCCGAAGGCGTTCAAGCAAGGAGGGTTTGATGCTGTAATCGGGAATCCACCATACTTGAACATCGATGATACCTGGGGAAAGGGCGATTACAGGCTGCAAGCCATCAAGGCCGCGTTTCCAGAGGTGCACACGGACAAAACAGATCTCTTGTTCTATTTCCTTGCCGCCGCGACTCAATGGTCCAGGGGACAAATTGGATTCATTGTCTCGCGCGCGTTTCTCGAAGCATACAAGGCCGAGAAGCTGCGGGTTTTCCTTTCTAGCCGCCTTCAGATTGACAAACTGATCGATTTCCGCAATTTCCAGGTTTTTCCCGGCGTCGGAATCACGACCGCGATTCTGCTCGCGCACGGGCCCGCTACCACGGCCCCTACGGAGGGATACGCGCTACTGAATGAAGCAGCGACTGTGAACCCGCTGCTTCAACTCGAGGATCCGAGCGCATTCTTGCACGCGCAGCTGCGAATTCTGCCCGGCTCGCCAGCAATTTGGAGCATCGTTGACAAGCGACGTTCGGAACTAAACGCGAAAATCGATGCCACTGGTGTACCAGTCGGCCAATTGCTTCTGATAGGGCAGGGAATGCAAACCGGGCGAAACGACGTTTTCGGCGAACGCACCCTTGCAGAGATCAAAAAGTGGGGCTTGCCTGCCGGGACGTTCTTTCGCCGCGCGGTGAACTCAGACATCCAGCGATATCGCGTCACGGGCAGTGAAGAATACGTGATCTATACCGAAGCTTTTCCGTCACTGAACGACATGCCGCCGGGGTTGCGTTCACACTTGACGGTAAACGCGCAAGCTTTGAAAGGGCGCGCAGCATACCAGCGAGGCAACTGCGAGTGGTGGCGGTTCACGTGGCCGCTCCACAAGGAGCACTACAATAGACCACGGCTTCTATGCCCTTACCTGGCCCGCAGCAATCGGTTTGCGATCGACGAACGCAACGAGTACCTCGGCCTGACTGACACGATAGCTCTCTTTGATAATGGGCAATCGGAATCGCTCCGGTATTTTCTTGGTCTGCTTAACTCGCGTTTACTGACGTTCCGATTCCTCACGATCGGGAAGCTCAAGAGCGGCGGAATTATCGAATATTTCTGGAACTCGGTGTCAAAGCTTCCGATCCCTCGAATCGACTGGTCGAATCCAAAGCAGAAGCAGGTACACGATCGCTTTGTCGAACTCGTCGACGCGATGCTATCGCTGCACGCTCGATTACCTGACGAGCTGCTACCCCAACACCGCGACCAAATTCAGCGCGAAATCGAGGCGACCGACCGGCAGATCGACCAGCTTGTCTATGAGCTCTACGGCCTGACCGACGATGAAATCCGGATTGTGGAAGAGGCGACAGTGTGTTGGTTCAGCCTGAATTGGAGACCGAGCGCGCGTGCCGAACGCACTCTGGGATCGGATGATTGCGTTTTAGGAAGGCATAGGGGAATGCTCAAAATGATCGGGGGAGTGTGAGGGCGGAAGTACTCTTCCGCCCCCGCGATCATTCGTCGCACACCCGGCCGGTTATCCCTGGCGAGTTGGACGCCTCCAGAGCTCGCGTCTGTTTCACCGGTTGACTGGATTATGCACGTGAGCACGTTGGCTGGCAAAGATTGATTCATGATCCGACAGGGGTGAGCGTCGGCCCGGTACCGGCTCGCCGCTGGCGGCGTTTCTCCCGCGCCTCGTCGAGTTTGCGATCGCGTTGTTCGAAGATCTCCTTCTCCCGTCCGGCCAGCTTGTCGGCGGGGGTGACGTAGCCGATGGCGCTGTGCAGGCGGACGGTGTTGTAGTGCCGCACGTACTGGTCCACCACGCGTCGGGCATCGTCGAGGCTCAGGGGCGTCTGCGGGCGGATGCACTCGCTCTTGAGGGTCTTGTGGAAGCGTTCGAGCTTGCCGTTGCTCTGCGGGTAGTAAGGGGAGGTCTTCACGTGGGTCATGCCGCAGATGCGGATGAACTGCTTGAAGTCTTTGGCGATGAACTGCGGTCCGTTGTCGGAGATGATGCGGGGCCTGGCATCGGGGAACTTCTCGCGTGCCCGCTGGATGAGCAGTTCGATCTGGGCCTCGGTCATCGACTCGTGGATCTCGAAGTGAACGATGGAGCGGCTGTAGCCGTCGAGGAGGCTGGCCAGATAGTAGAACGTGCCGTGGATGTTGAGGTAGGAAGCTGTCAGGGTGACATCCACCGTTGTCCGACAGCCGTGTCTTTCATTAGGGTAGGGCGCGTGAAATCCGGCTCGTGGAAGAAGCCACGGTATGAAGCGCGGGGAGACTCCACGAGGAAATGACGCATGAAACTTCCCAACGGAGAGAGGGCGTCGCTGAGCGACGAGGAGCTTTTGCGCTACGTGCTGAATCCTCAGCACCCGGTGGGTGGCCCGCACACCGAGCTTTTCGATCGGTTGTTGGGGATCAATCGCACCTGCGCAGATGTTCTGCGCCAGGCACTGCTGCGTGCGACCCGGGATGAGGAGGCGACGCTCGGAAAGCCGTCGGCGTACGGCCGGAAATTTGAGATTCGATTTCCCCTCACCGGTCCCCGAGGGAGTTATAATGTATTGAGCGTTTGGATGATCAGGAGCGGCACAGATGTACCGCAATTGGTTACCGCGTATGTGACGAAGTGAGCAGCCATGACCGACGAAATTAAGGAACTCGACTGCGTTGCGCTCATCCGTGATTTGCCGGACGCGGGCCTCACCAAAGGCCAGACCGGGGCGGTCGTGATGGTCCACAGTCGCGGCGAGGCGTTCGAGGTTGAGTTTCCGATGAACCATCGCGAGTCGATTGTCGCAACCGTCACGCGCCCGGACGTGTTGAAGCTCAAGGGCTTGGACTATTCCGCCGCCGCGGGGTAGCAGTTCGGCGGCCTTCAACTTCTTCATAATCATGGACTTTAGTTCCGAACTCAGAGAGGCGGCGGTTGCGCTCGGCATCGAGTTGCAGACTCTCCCAGCAGCCTTTAGCATTGGGATCGGCGAAGAAAAAGGCCGTCCAATCTTTCTCATGTACACCAGCCGAAGATTAAGCCGCTCAGAGTCAAGTTCCGTTCCTCCGGAATGGCGAAAAATCCCCGTTCATATGCAGGTTCTAGGTAAACTCAAGCCAGCGGTGGAGAAGCGTTAACGGAATCGGTTGCCCCGTCCCATTTGGGGTTGATCGTGCTGATGAGCGTGGAAAATGACAATGACGGATGAACAAATTCGCCTGCGTGGCCTGGCCGCTCTGCGCCGCGAACTCGGCCGGGCTGGCCTCGTGCGTTTCCTGCAGCACTTTGAGCCAGGCAAAGGTGACTACGCCCGCCGTCGGCCCGAACTGCTGGCCGATCTGACAATGGCCGAATTGCGGCAACGCGCCGCGAAAAACGGAAAGAAGGCCCGCCGGCGCGGATGAGCGGTGTCCGGCGAAGCGACTGTATTCCACAAACTGCGGAGATAATACCTGGCAACCGGTGATTGATGGCCCGCTGGGGTATTTGTCGTTGTCGAACCGCGCCGAAGCAGATTTGTGTGTTCTATAGATGCAGGTCACCAACAACCACGTCCGTGCCGGCCGCAAACATCATGAACAACTGCGGATCGGCCGGCTTGAAAAGATTGCCGGGATTGCGCAGCTCCAAGCTCGCCTGAACCTGCAACCCGATTGCGTCCGAGAGTCGCGCAAGAGCGTCGCGCTTGGTTTCTCCGTCGCCCACAAGATCGAACTCCAGGCAATGAGCAACCCACCTTTGCCCATCCTTGTAAAAGACTACCCGAAGTGGCACCCGGAGATTTTTCATCGTGAGGCTTGTGATGGTGTTGATTGTACGCCGGAAATCCCGGAACGCCGGTTGAGTAGGATATGCCAGCGGCTATTGCGGGGGAAGTTCCGCGGTTCCGGCGCGACCGCTGGTCGCGGCTTTACAGGGGAAATGATGGGGAACACGATTGGATATCACTTCGTTAAATCGGCATACGGCCTGTGGCTGCCGGGGGATGAACGCGGACGTTGTCATTTGCCAGCATAACATTTGTCGCGGCACGCCGGCCGATCCATACTGTAAAGCCGCGACCAGTGGTCGCGCCGGGAACGCTGAAACACAATAAATGCAGATTTGAAACAGCGGCAGCCGATCGCTGGTCACCCAACGCACGGAACTCGTCGACACGGTCAGGGCGGCGTGACGGCTCCGGCGCGACCAGTGGTCGCGGCTTTACAGGGGGGCTGCTCGTTTTTCCCTGGCTTTGGCCTCGCGGCCTTGCGCTGAAACGCGACCCAAATGGCGCGCTCGCGCGCATTGAGCGGACGGGATTTGGCCAATCGCTCTTCCGGCGTCTCGGCTTCGATTTCCTCGACGATCCGCTCCTTTTCGGAATCAGGCAGCGCAATGAATTCGTCGATGGGAGATTTTTTCTTCATGACGGTTTGTTTCATCCGCGTCTGCGGCGTGTCGTTAGCGGCATCGCGTGGATGACAAACGCCGTGCCGTCGTCATCCAGTAGCTAAACAACCTCAATCATCCTTCCGCCAGTCCCGCGTCCGACCACGAGCCATTTTCTCCGGTCTCTTTTCCTCGGAAACCGGTGCCCGGCATTTCGCACAACTGACTCAATTTCCGCAATGGTACATCCGTGCCACAATCCGTCCATTTCTCCTCTGCCTGAGAAGAATTTACCTACCGTCGTGCTTGGTCGTCACCGCGACAAAAGACAACGACAGAGAGGAGGGAGGCCACAGAGCCCACAGAGAAACACTCCAATGCGGCCCATTCCGATACGGGTTTTGCTTCTGTCTCTGTGGGCTCCGTGCTCTCTCCCTCCTCTCTGTGGTTGTTTTTTGACCATCACTGATCAGGTCGGCGGCGAACCGCTTGTGTCATTTTTGGTTGTCAGCCGAGCGCAGTGAGGCAGCGCTGGGACTAGCCGCATGCTCCACATCTCGCTCGATCCAGCGGAATGCCTGTGGAAGCATCGATTGATGCAATCAGGCACAATCGTCGTTACAGTCGGCTCACTGGACCGCAAAGTCGAAAGCAACGGGGAGTCGGTCCAGATTGGAGGCGGACAATGGACGAGCGCGATCGGCTTATGAGTCCGTTTCTTTTCCCTCTGATCATCGTTCTCCTCGCGTGCGCGCCATGCTGCCGGGAACGCACTGACGACCCCGATCTGCGGGATAGGCGTGACGTTCAGGATGCCTTGCACTCTGTGCTTGTCGAATTCAACAATTCTGGCAGTGCCGCAACCGTCCACGGCGCTATAGCCGCCAGTCGACTGCACCATGGGGACAACATCTTCCTGTGCGCGAGCAGCAACAATCCAATCTACGTGAGCACTGACCGGTCATTATGGACAAACGGACGGTCAAATCCGCAAGCCATCTGGGGATTTGTGCTTGACGGTCAGCCCGATGGGAAAACGCGGGCGGTGTGCAAGCGCGCCGATGGAAGTTTTGCCGTGTTGTCAGGAAGTGAACTGGAGCAAATCGATCGGACGCGATTCTGGCATCTGCCCGACCGGTAACGCAGGGCAGAATCATTTGACCGACTTCGGGTGCGGAAAGGGTTCAGGGTATCAGGGTTCAGGGTTCAGGAAGGGAAAAAACCACCGTTCTATTGCATTTTCTGAACCCTGACACCCTGAACCCTCCCTCGCGTAAATTGCCAAATGATTCTGCGCTGACCGGTAACGCCGGTGCGACGCAATTTCCTTCGCTTCCCGTCCTTCATGCGGTAACATGTCGCGCCAACGATTGGATGCGAGGCCCATGCTGCTTCATCGAACTAAAGCGCCGCGCAACAGCGGTTTTACTCTGATCGAGCTTCTCGTGGTGATCGGGATCATCGCGTTGCTGGTAGCGATCCTGTTGCCGGTCTTAAGCAAAGCTCGGGAGAGCGCGCGCCGGACAAATTGTGCCAGCAATTTGAGGCAATGCGGAATCGCGCTGCAGATGTACGCCGGTGATAACAAATACTTTCTGCCGTACCGGCCCAAGCCGATTTACTATGCATCGACGCTGGTCTTTACTTATAATGCATCGTTGGGCGGCCCGACAGATCCATCACTGCCGGCCGTCAGCCGGGGATGGGGCATCGGCCTTCCGACGGGCGTGTCGGCCTTTCATTTTCTGGGGGATGTAGGTCCTTACCTGGTCAGTTTCAAAGTGTGGAGCTGTCCGACCGTCGGAGCGCCGACCCTCGACGATCTTGTGTCCAATGTGTATGGCTACTACAGCACGTTGAACAGCAATTACCAGATGTTCTGGTGGATGAATGATGTCGATTGGGCCAAACGCGGCGGAATTCCCAGCCTCATGGCACCGTCACCATCCATCGGACTGACGGCCTCGACATATCCAGGCAAGCTCACCGACGTTACGTCCCCCCCGGACTTTCCTTTGATGCAGGATGTCACCACCTGGAACAGCAACTCCGGATTTAATCTTGGGCTGACAAACCATCCGAAGTCCGGCGGTGGCCCGGTGAGTACGAGCTGCACAAGCAGTCCCCTCGCCGTGCCCTCAAGCAACCAATCCGATCAGACGTTCACCGTGAGCGGGTCATCCCTCGCTTCGGTCTGTCTGGGGGCTAATATTATGTTTTACGATTTCCACGTCGAATGGAAGCCTGCTTCAGAGTTGGTCAGTATCGGCCCCGATGAAGATTCCGACTACCCGCCCAATGGCAGTAACGACTACTCATACAAAATAATAAACTGATCCGCTCACGCCCAATACAATCCTTGGCGGAAATGCTACCGTCAGAAGATGGCCAACGAACCCCATATCGTGACGATGAATGTATCTTTGCCGCACCACTCAAGCAGTATGTGGACCGCAGGGTCTCGTCGGGCATCTACGGTTCGGCCAGCGAGTTCGTACGCGAGGCGATCCGCGAGAAGCTCGACCGCGACCGTGAACGTCATGATGTCAGGGACGCGCTGACGACCAAGCTGCTGAAAGGCCTCGTTAGAATTGTAGACGGCCACATGCCCGTGCCTGCCGGCTCTCCGCCGGATGATGACATATCGCAAGTCGGGGCGTGTACTGACTGTCTTGCCCCTGGCATAACTGCTGGCCAGACCGGCGATGCACTCTTTGAGGTAATGCAGGTACGCATCCGCGTGGATACTCCGTAGCGTTCGGCATTCCATCGCCAAACACCGTCCAGTTCATCAATCGCCATCGGGGAGCGAATGATCGTCAGCGGGGATTTTGTCGAAGCCATTCCGCCCTGCGTTTCGCGAGTTCCTCGTCTGCTCGCTCGGACGTGTAGAAGCTGCCCGCCTTGATCTGGGCTTCTGCTCTATCGATGTGGGCAAGCCGTTCGGGGGTGAAAAGGTGGTCGAGGTTTTCGGTGTCATCGTAAATATCGTGGCTCAACACTTCAGCAATGTATTCATCAACTGTCGAAAAACCGGCGTCCGTCGCACGGCGCTGGATCTGTTCGTAGAGCTGTACGTCGTCGTCTGGTTGGTGTTCGCTCGTCGGCGCGGTGCTCTGGCCTTTCTCGCAAAAACTTTTTATTTTGCGATATAATTATTGACGCATTGGATTCATCTCCGTATGATCGGCGTCGTCGCCTGAGCAACAGTGCCAGGAAAACCGATGCCATCGGTATCAGCCTGGATTGAACGGGAACCGGTTTTTTGCGGCATGCCCACGGCATTGGCAACGCCGAACCGAGCGACGGAGCGGCGCGTGTCAACAGGCGCGGAACGAGGACTTGGGCCCGCAATAGTTCTGGCGGAGATAAAAAGCTGAGAGGGTAGAAGGACAAACAACAATGAGGCACTGGCTTCTTGTTCGGATCGATCAGGTTCTCTTTGTCGTCGCAACATTCGTGTGCGGGCTGATTGTTCACTTCAGTCCGAGCCGCCCTTGCCTGCTCGGTTTGCTTGCCTTGCCGATCGTGCTCACCGCCGCCTTCAGCGGAGTGCGTGAGAAATTCTTCCCGAGCGTTGGTGACGAGTCCTCCATGCGCTCGTGCGCGGCTGCCGATGGAGCGGCGCGGGGGGCCCCGTAGGACGCGATTCAGCCCGCGGCGTTTTGCAGCAACTCAATTTTTCCCAACTACTCACGGCGAATCATGATCGCTATCTACGCCATGGAAAACGAAGCCCCGTCCTTCCCGAAGAGTGGCCATGGCCTGGCTTACATGTCCTTGCTGCACCCATGGGAGACTTGCGGATCGGGCGAGTCACCGCCGTCGCCCGACCGCCAGCGTTGCGCAGCCGATTCATTTCTGCTTGCGTATTGGGCGAGATTGTGGGACCTGCCGGCAGCAGATGAATCCACGCGGCCGTTTGAGCAAGATGCACAAACAGACGGCTAGATAAACTCGCCTATCTCGACGACCCGGTGTTCGCGGCGCGCTGTCTCGGCCGCGAAGACGATGATGTGGGTTCTCAAGGATTCGGTGGTGTTGGTGAGAATCGCAGTCGAGTCTTCCTCGCGGATGGCGCGAATAAGACTGCTGATCACGTTGTCATCGCCCCCGCCGTGCCCCCCCTGCTCCTCGGGCACCTCGATGCTGCGGCTTCCGGCGTCGGGACCCCAGAAACGGTGAAGCTCGATCTTCCGCTGGTCGATGTGGGCGCTGATGTATCCGTGCGTCCCGTGAATCCGGAGCTGGCGGCCGGCCGGAGCGAACGCGGTCATGGTAAATGTGCCTGTCGCGCCGCCGTCGAATTCGAAATTCACCACCTGATGATCGACAACGTCGTTGTCGGTGTCGTACACGCAACGGCCGTACGGGCTGGTGCGGACAAACTCGTCACGCTCCGCCTGCGTCAAGCGGTCCAGCCCGATGTATCGGCCCCATCCCTCCCCCTTCGCATAGCTCTTCAACGATGAATACGGACAGTCGGGTTCATGAGGACATCCATCGCTGCAACGCGACGGCGCTCCGGCGGGCTTGGCGGCGCGAGTGAAGTGCGTCAGTCCGCCGAACGAGCTGACGCGCAGACAGTCGCGGCCAACCAGGTACAGTAAAACATCGATATCGTGACAGCTCTTGGCCATCAGCATGAAGGTCGCCCGGCTCTCTTTGGCCCAGTTGCCGCGCACGAAGCTGTGCGACTGATGGACCGGATCGACGCCCTCGAGCTGATCGATCGAAACAACGGTTCCAATTTCGCCGGCATCCAGCAGCCGTTTCACTTCGCGGTAGGTCGCCTGATAGCGCAGTGAGTGACAGACGGAAACCGTCCGATCATTGGCGCGCCGAGCCCGATCGATGGCGATGCAGTCTTCGAGCGTCACCGCCATCGGCTTCTCAAGGAGCATGTGATAGCCCAGATCCAGCGCCGCAACCGCGGAGGAGGCGTGAAGCTGGTCCATCAGCGTGTTGACAACCACGTCCGCCATGCGCGGCTGGGCGAGCAGTTCCTTCCAGCAGGGAAACCGCTTGCTGATGGGCACCTGGCAGAGGTCGCCGATCAATGTCTGACGATCCTCCAATGGCTCGGCGATCGCGACGACTTGTCCCTGCGCGGGATGCTCGGCAATCCAGCGCGCAAAGGTTTGACCGCGGGCGCCGCAACCGAGAATTGCAAATGTCAGCGCGCGCTCGCGTTGTTGACTTCGCTTGGCTTCAGTGAGAGTTTGCAACATCAGCTCTTCCGCCGTTTCCTGTCATCCCGTCCGGGTGCACATCAATTTGGCCGACCACATTTGTACAGCAGATCGGACTTTTTATCCACCGCCCTATTTTCGTTGCAATCTTGAAGCGACTCGGTAGTCTGATGCGCTGATTCACTGACCCGGCGTTGTTCCATGACTTTCCCCGTTAAGGGTGCCTGTCCTGCGGTTCGCCGTCGAGCTCGTTCCATCCTGCTCGGCGCGGCAGCAATCGTCGTAGCGATTCCCGGTGTCGCCAGGCCCGCCGACCCATCCCCGCAGCATCCGAACATCCTGTTCATCTTCTGCGATGACCAGGCGTACCAGGCCATCGGCGCTTATGGAGCCACGGTATCCAGGACGCCCAACATCGATCGCGTCGCGGCAGAGGGCATGCGATTTGACCGGTGCCTGACAACGTACTCCCTCTGCGGCCCCGCTCGGGCGTGCGTTCTGACTGGGAAATACTCGCATCTCAACGGTTTCTACAACAACTACAACAGCCGGTTTGATGGCTCGCAGGTCACCTTCCCCAAGCTGCTGCAGCATGCGGACTACCAAACCGCAATCGTGGGTAAATGGCACCTCGTGAGCGACCCGACCGGATTTGATTACTGGGAGATTCTTCCCGGCCAGGGACGCTACTACAACCCGCCCATGATCCTTCAAGGGAAAAAGATTCAAAAGCAGGGGTACGTGACGGATATCATCACCGATGACGCCCTCGACTGGCTGAAGAATCGGCGCGACCCGGCCAAGCCGTTTCTGCTGATGGTCGACCACAAGGCGCCGCATCGCAACTGGCAGCCGGCGCTGGAGAATCTGTCGCGGTACGACGGGGAAGTCTTTCCAGAGCCACCGACCTTGTTCGACGACTATTCCGGCCGCGGGAAGGCTGAACACGAGCAGCAGATGACCATCGCGTCGACTCTGACCGACGCAGATCTCAAGCTCACTGCGCCTCCCGACCTGACCCCGGACCAACGCAAGGTCTGGGACGCCTACTATGAGCCGAGAAACAAGACTTTCCACAATCTCCATCTGCAGGGGGCCAATCTGGTTCGATGGAAATATCAGCGGTTCATTCATGACTATCTGGCCACCGTCGTGTCGGTCGATCAGAGCGTGGGCCGGCTGCTGACGTATCTGTCACAGGCTGGTCTGGATCGAACCACGATGGTCGTCTTCTCCTCGGATCAGGGGCTGTTCCTCGGCGAGCACGGCTGGATGGACAAGCGCTGGATCTTCGAGCAATCGCTTCGCACGCCGCTGTTGATCCGCTGGCCCGGGATTGTCGCGCCGGGAAGCGTCAGCAAGGACATGGTGGCGAATCTCGATTTCGCCGAGACGTTCCTCGATGCAGCCGGGATGCCAGCGCCGCCGGAAATGCAGGGGCGCAGCATGCTGCCGATTCTCAAAGGGCAACCGCCGGCTGACTGGCGCACCGACTTCTACTACCACTATTACGAGCACCCTGCCGAGCACAACGTCGCCCGGCAGTACGGTATCGTTACCGAGCAATACAAGCTGGTCTATTTCTACGAACCGCAGATGAATTATTGGGAGCTGTTCGATCTGAATAACGATCCGCTTGAATTGACCAGCGTGTACAACAATCCCGCGTACACCGCGATTCAGACCGATCTCCATCATCGACTCGATCGCCTCCGCGCCGATCTGAAAGTGCCGGCCAAAGATCCCCCCGAGAGCGAGTTGGGTCATCGGAAACAGTAATCCGTTCCCAACACTCCTCGGCGATGCATTTGAGCACGAGCGTCTGAGCCCAGCGGTCGGAAAGCTCAGTGAGCTGACCTTCATCAGAGACATATGTGATTACTTCCTGAAGAATTGGGCCTCCTGTCAGCGTGCCTCGGTCAGCAGCAACCAGCCCTTTCCCGGTTCCACGAGGATCGAAGCGCCGGGATTGAACTCGGCGGCGGCCTGAAAGTTTGCAACTGCAGGAGCCGCGAGAATGGTCTGGTTCGGATCCAGGCCCAAAGCCTTCCAGTCGGTCGTCAGTGTCACGTTCATAGGCGTTTTCGCCCAACTGGCGAGTGCGATCAGGGATTTGCCGTTTTTCTTATACACGGTCGCAAGCATGTCATCGCGGCCGGTCTTCACCGGGCAGTCTTTGTCCCACCATCCGATCAGCTCCGAATCGGTGATGCCAAACTCGTCCTCGAGTTTCCAGATCGGCCGGGGGTCACCGCTCCAGGGCCAGCGGGTACGCATACCAAAGACCATCCCATGCCAGGGATTGGGTCGATCGAGCATCTCACTCATCAGGCCAAACGGGATGCCCGACATTTCCACCAGCATGTAGTCCGGCGCCGCATTGGCATTGAATCCTTCACCGTGCCAGAGGCCGTTGTAGTAGGGATACAGTTCCATGAACGCGATGGAGCTGTTGGCCCAATTTGCCAGAGGGTTGAAATGATTCCAGGAATGCATGTTGACGCGTCGGCCGCTGTTTCCATCGGCGTCGAGAATGCGCCGGGCGCGCTGCATCGATTTGCGGTCAAGCGCGGTGTCGTCGATATAGAGTCCGTCAATCCCGACTTTCCGGACGAGATAGTTCAATCCTTCCAGGTAGAAATTATTCCACCGCGAATCGGGCGTGGTAATCACGGCCAGATCGAGCTTGCTTTTGTACGTGGGGTAATGCAGGTTCTCGCGCCATGCGGGCACGATGTCCATGCCGACGTGTTCCCTGAGCCACGGGTGAGGTCCGTTGGGATTTGTGACCGGCCAGGCAACTCCCTCCATGCGATGCAGGATGACTTCGCCATCGAGGCTATCGAGCGCGAAAAACTCCGGGAGATTCTGCGTGAGCTCGCGGGTGGTGTAGTAGACATCCACCCGCGTGTCATTGGCATGAGCCTGTTGCACGAAGCTCTTGAGATTCCCGACCGAATCGTCGTTAAACGGATAATTGATATACGGATTGCGCAGACGATTGTGGTGTACTTCGATGATGTTCACGCCTTGCTTGTGCAGGGACGCGACGTCCTCGGTGCTCGATCCCTGGCTGGCGTGGTAATACCGGTCGCCAAAGTGCTGCTCGATATCGACCGGCTTGAAGGGAGTGAAATACCAGTCGATGTCGAAGGCCAATCCGCGGGAGTCGCCGGAGCCAGCGGAAGGAATCCTTCTCGGGCCGGAAGATGCGACCATGCGAACCGAGTCGTCCTGCTTCTCAAGCTCGACCCCCCCGCCGCCCCACGAATCGGGGAGCAGCAGAGGCTGAAAATTGTAATATGCGTTGATGAGCGGCCGACGGTAGTTGTCGCCTTTGAAACGCAGCATCGCTCCGATATTCACGTCGCCGAGCCACAGCGCATCCTGGTTTTTTGTGACATCCCATTTCCAGCGATGTTCGTCCGGGCATTTGCCTCCCTTCAGTCCCAAGCCCATCGCATACTTCACAATCCCTTTCGCCCACGGCACGACGAAGCGCACGTCGTCCAGTTGAATGTCATGCGATGTGCGCGCCAGAAGCATCTTGAGTTGCAGATTGCCGTCGTATTCGAGCCGGCCGGCAACCGTCAGCTGCAGCCCATCAGCCGTGCTGGAAGTCATCCATCCGACGCCCACCGGCGTCCGGGCCGTAAATCTGAGTCCAGCGCTCGTCCATGCCAGAGGTTTGCCGTCCACGACGCATTCCAACGCGGGCGGCGCGGCAAACGCGTCGCGACCTGTTTGCAGGATCCTGGTATTGCTGCCGGAGAAATAGCTGGTGAACTGCGAGGGAATTCCGTTCTCCGCGAGTGTGATGCGCCGGCCGAGGATGTCCAGCGTTCGCGCCGTGGCATCAAGGCGAATCGGCGTAAACGGGCGCGTGACGATTGCCTCGCTCTGCCCAATTTGCGAATCGAGCCACTTCAGACGCGCCAGCCGCCACGCATCGCCGGTGCCCGAATCGGCGATGGCGTCCCCCTCCACGTTGAGCAGCACTTCCAGGTTTGTGCTCTCGACTTTTACGGTGCCACGATATTCGCCCGGCTTCGCGTCAACGGGAACGTGTACGCCGATCCACGCGGGCTTGACTTGCCCCGGCTGCACCGCCACCGGATGGCCCAATGGATGAACAGGGGCAGCGGCCAATCCGGGCATGAGAAGCTCGGGGTCGAAGTTCTCCAGCGGCTTGTCACCCGCGATCGCGCACACTTGAAACACGTAGAACTCGCCCGGCCGCGCCACGCCTGAGAACCTGCCGAATTGCCCGGCGCCATTCCCAAACCAGTGCGCGGGAATGATGTTGTTTCGCACCGCAAGCCGGCGATCTTCACCAAAGAGCCAGAACGGCGCGGGGTGGGCATTCTTGAACCCGTCCAGCACCGCCGGGCTCACGGCCGTCTCCATTTTCTTCATCGCCGCATCGGCACCCACGTCAGCCGTCACCGCCGCGGGTGTGTTGTAGGTTGAGTCCCGAATTACGTCCGCAGCCCGCGCTCGCCCAGACACTCCCCAGAGCCCGAGCAGAGCGGCCGCAAGGGCTCCAAGCCACAATGCAGCAGAACGAGTCGAGGGCATTGTTGCATCCATCACAATTTCAACTCCGCTTCTTCTCATGACCATCGGCTAACAGACCCTGACCCATTCGAGGCGGCAGGGGCTCACCCGCCTGCCGTGCCTCCGCGCCTTCGTGCCTGCCCCGCCCTTTCCAAAACCTTCCAAAATTTGACATCACCGCGGAGCGCTGACGCGAGAAAGGAGAGGAGTAGAAAGTTGAGAGGAGAACGAGCAGTTTGACTTCTGGCTCCTGATTTCTTCGCGTTTTGTCTACTGTCTACTGTCACCTGCTCTCCTATCTCGCGCAGCGCGGCTCCTGCATTTTCGCGCTTGGTCTCCTGACCTCTGGCTTCTGGCTCCTGACTTCCGGCTCCTGGCTTCTGACTTCTGGCTTCTGACTTCTGGCTTCTTGCTCCTGACTTCTGACTTCTGACTTCTTCCGCTTGGTCTCCTGTCTCCTGCTCTACTTTCTACTGTCTCGCGCAGCGCGCTCTTCACCCTTCACTCTTTCTTCCAACCTGGCCAGCACCGCCTTACGCCTTTCGACGAACGAGCCCTTCATACAAAAAAACGTAAGCCGCGCCCCCCGCGCCAGACCCTGAAAACCGCGATCCACCTTACGTTTTCTTACGTTTTCTTACGTTTTTGAACTGTTCAATCAATGTTGACAGACCGCCGTGC
>Ga0302326_10007088_pt1 | contig 25055 bp, 18 predicted proteins | sample Palsa_T0_3_FD_202264 | JGI IMG/M metagenome (GOLD analysis project Ga0302326, IMG submission 202264) | Peat permafrost microbial communities from Stordalen Mire near Abisko, Sweden - Palsa_T0_3 | ecosystem: Environmental > Terrestrial > Soil > Palsa > Peat permafrost | place: Sweden: Abisko... | reverse complement strand
AGCGCGGCCTTCAGGGTTTTACGCTGCGCGAATGTGCCCGGCGCGCCAGGGTTTCGCACGCGGCGCCGGCACATCACTTTGGTTCCGTTGACGATTTGCTGGCCGAAATCGCCGCCCAGGGCTTCGATGAACTGGCCGCGGCAATGGATGCATCGGCCGCCGGCAACGACGACCCCGCGAAGCGGCTGATCGCACTCGGTCGCGGCTATGTCGGCTTTGCGATTGAAAATAAGGCAGTCTTCCACCTGATGTTTAACCGCAAGACCCCCGGCGAGGCGAATGAACGGCTCGCCCGCGCGGGCAAGGCCGCGTATGCACGACTGGCGGATGGAATCGACAGCGTCGTCCCGGACGGCTCACACGCTGCGAAGCAAGCCATGGCAGACCTTGCCTGGGCTGGCGTCCATGGCTTTGCAATGCTTGCTCAGGGAGGCCAATTGGACCGCGACGGGCCGGCCGATCCGACGTTCAAGCGCCGACTGGACCTGCTACTGGAATCGATTGTCGCCGCGATTGGTCTCGCACGGGGGGAGATTGGCTCGGGCCGTCATACGAGCGGCAATTCGAGGCGGTGACCAAGGCGCTGGTCGAATGGGTGCAGGCGTGGCCATCGGCCTTTGGCATTTTCCGGCAGGGACCATCGCGCGTCTGGACTATGCGCGCGATCGCGGGCAAAATTCCGCAGGCTGAAGGAGACGGTTTCATGAAATTTCCCGTAGTCGCGTTTGGTGTCTTCGTTGCCGGGCTGCTTGCCACTGCACGCCCGCTTTCTCTGGGGCTATCGATCTTTCAACCTGGACCTGCGAGAAATTCCAGGGCGCCGACAAGGACGATATCGGCGTGATCCTGGCCTGGCTCGACGGCTATTATCGCGACGAGAACGATCCGCCGGTCATCGACACCGAAAAGTTCGTCGCCAATGCCAAGAAGCTCGGTCAGTATTGCGCGAAGCACCCCGAGATCGGTATTATCACGGCGGCCGACGAGCTGTTTTCGAAGTAAAACTTGCTCCCGCTGCGTGGCGGGCGCGGACGACGGACCAGCTCAAACGTCGAGCAATTCCTCGGCGGCGAACTCGGCGCGTTCCTGGATGAAGGCAAAGCGCGACTCGGGTTTCGTACCCATCAATCGCTCGACGGATTTCTCCGTATCCTTCTGATCGTCCGCGACCAGCACGACCCGAAGCAGCGTGCGCTTCTTCGGGTCCATGGTGGTTTCCTTAAGCTGTGCGGCCATCATCTCGCCAAGACCCTTGAAGCGGCTGATCTCGACTTTGGCGTTGGCGTGGAATTCCTTTTTCAGAATCTCGTCCCGGTGCTTGTCGTCGCGGGCGTAGAAATTCTTGCCGCCGTGTGACAGGCGGTAGAGCGGGGGCACCGCGAGATAAAGATGGCCGTTGTCGATCAGGCCGCGCATTTCCCGATAAAAGAACGTAATCAGGAGGGAGGCGATGTGAGCGCCGTCGACGTCGGCGTCGGTCATGACAATGACGCGCCCGTAGCGTAAATCCTCGTCGCGATAATGCGCGCCGGTGCCGCAGCCGAGCGCTTGCGCAAGATCGGCGAGCTGCTGGTTCTGCGCGAGCTTGTCCTTGCCGGCGGACGCGACGTTGAGGATTTTTCCGCGCAGCGGCAGGATCGCCTGGCTGGCGCGATCGCGCGCCTGCTTGGCGGAGCCGCCGGCGGAATCGCCCTCGACGACAAAAAGCTCCGAGCCTTCGGCTGCGCTGTTGGTGCAGTCGGCGAGCTTGCCGGGCAAGCGCAGCTTGCGGACGGCGCTCTTGCGCGCAATGTCCTTTTCCTGGCGGCGGCGGATGCGTTCCTCGGCGCGCTCCATCACAAAATCGAAGAGCTTATTCGCCTGCGCCGGATTGCCGGCGAGCCAGTGGTCGAACGGGTCCTTGATCGCCTGCTCGACGATTTTCTGCGCCTCGGCGGTGGCGAGCCGATCCTTGGTCTGGCCCTGGAATTCCGGCTCGCGGATGAAGACAGAGAGCATGGCGCCTGCGCCGGTCATGACGTCGTCGCTGGTGATGGAGGCGGCACGCTTGCCCTGGCCGACGCGCTCGGCGTGGTCCTTGAGCCCACGCGTCAGCGCTGTGCGCAGGCCGGATTCGTGGGTGCCGCCATCGGGCGTCGGAATGGTGTTGCAATAGGAGTTGAGGAAGCCGTCGGCGTCCGCGGTCCAGGCCACCGCCCATTGCGCCGCGCCGTGCGCGCCGATCTTGCCGGCGCTGCCGGTGAAAACGTCGGGATGTACCAGCGTCATGCCGGCGAGCGTTTCCGACAGATAGTCCTTCAGGCCGTCGGCGAAATGGAACGTCGCCTTCTCCGGCACGTCATCGACACCGCGCAGAAGCTCCTTCGCGCACGACCAGCGCAGTTCAACGCCGCCGAACAGGTAAGCCTTCGAGCGCGTCATCTTGAACACGCGCTCGGGCTTGAAATGAGCCTTGGCGCCGAAAATGTCCGGGTCGGGCCGGAAGCGAACTTTGGTGCCGCGGCGGTTCGGCGCCTTGCCGGCATCCTGCAATTTGCCCTTCGGCTTGCCGCGTTCGAACGCCATGCGGTAGAGCCGCTGGCCGCGGGCGACCTCGACCTCCATGCGTTCGGATAGCGCATTCGCCACCGAAACGCCGACGCCGTGCAAGCCGCCCGAGGTCTCGTAAACTTCGGAGTCGAATTTGCCGCCGGCGTGCAGCGTGCACATGATCACTTCGAGCGCCGATTTGTTCTTGAATTTCGGATGCGGGTCGACCGGAATGCCACGGCCGTTGTCGGTGACGGTGACGAAGCCGTCCGCCTCCATCTCGACCTCGATCCAGTCGGCGTGGCCGGCAAGCGCTTCGTCCATGGAATTGTCGATCACCTCGGCGAACAGGTGATGCAGCGCCTTCTCGTCGGTGCCGCCGATATACATGCCGGGGCGGCGACGCACCGGCTCGAGCCCCTCCAGCACCTCGATGTGCTTGGCGGTGTAGCCCGCTTCGCCGGCGGTGCCGCGCGCTGGAGAAGCTCCGGTCCGAGCGGCACGGCGCGCCGCCCCCCGCGATTCGCCGAGATTGGCGAACAGGTCGGGTGCTTTCGACGTTTGGCGCGGTTTCGCTGCTTTACCCATGCTGAGCTTTCGACCTTAACGACGATGCTGGCGGATGTGGCCCGCCGCGCGAGGCAGGGGCGAATCGACCTCTAAATATGCCACGCGAACGGCAAAAGAATGAGGCCGTGCCGAAGACGGCGATGCACGGGCGCATTGACGCTTGCGGGCACGGCATCTATATGCCCGCTCATGAGCCGATCGTCCAAGATCATCCGGTCAAAGACCAACGCCGTCACGCGCCGCCGCCGTAGCGGCACGGCACGGGCACGCGTTCGCGCGTAAACGCCTGTGCCGCCGGCTCCGCGGCACGCTTTTCCAGAAATTTTCCCGCGGACGGTGGCTTTGTGTTTAGAGCCAAAGGGTTGAATCATGCCTGCGAAAGCGAAGATCGGCGTCATCGGCGCCTCCGGTTATACCGGTGCGGAACTGGTACGGCTTTTGATCCCCCATCCGCGCGTCGACATTGCGCTGCTCACCGCGGATCGGCGTGCCGGCAAGCCGATGGCCGAAGTGTTTCCGCAATTCTCGCCTTACGCGCTGCCGACACTCGCGGCGCTCGATGATGTCGACTGGCCGGGCCTCGCACTCGACCTCGTCTTCTGCGCTCTCCCCCATGGCACCACGCAAAAGGTGATCCAGGAATTGTTCGGGCGGATGCCAGCCATCAAGGTGGTCGATCTCTCGGCCGATTTCCGCCTTGCCGATCCGGCATCGTATGCGCGCTGGTACGGTCATCCGCATGCCGCACTCGAGTTGCAGAAGAAGGCGGTCTACGGCCTGACCGAAATCTACCGGTCGCAGATCAAGGCGGCGCAGTTGGTTGCCAATCCGGGCTGCTACACGAGTTGCGCGGAGCTTCCGCTCATCCCGCTCTTGCAAGCCGGGGCGATCGATCCCGACGAGATCGTCATCGACGCCAAATCGGGCGTTACCGGAGCGGGCAGGGGCGCCCGCGAGGACATGCTGTTTGCGGAGGTGTCCGAAGGTTTTCATGCCTACGGCGTTGGGCACCATCGCCACATTGCCGAACTCGATCAGGAGTTTTCCAAAGCCGCCGGCCGCGACGTGATCGCCAGCTTCACGCCGCACCTCGTGCCGATGAATCGCGGCATCCTTTCAACGATTTACGTGCGTGGTTTGAAGGCTTCGCCGCAAGATATTCATGTGCTGCTTTCAAAGGCTTATGCGAGCGAGCCGTTCGTGCACGTGCTGCCGTTCGGCGCTCTTCCGCAGACCCGGCACGTGCGCGGCTCCAACATGACATTCATTGGCGCTGCCGCCGACCGCGTCGCCGGCCGCGCCATCATCGGCTCGGCGCTCGACAATCTGACGAAAGGCGCATCCGGCCAGGCGGTGCAGAATATGAACCTTATGCTCGGCTTTCCCGAGACAATAGGGCTCGAGCAGGTGGCGTTGTTTCCGTAAGGCGCGGCCCTTAAGCCTGCACTTTCACGTAGCTCCCCGGCGCGTCCTCGATCGGCTTGAGCTTGCCGTCGCCGGGGACGCGTGCGGGGACTTGGGTCGGGTCCTGGGCTGTCAGCCAGGCCAGCCAGTCCGGCCACCACGATCCCGGATGTTCGGTTGCCTTCGCCAGCCATCCTTCGAGGTTGGCGCTGCGCGGCCGCGCTCCGGTCCAATATTGATATTTGTGCTTGTCCGGCGGATTCACGACGCCGGCGATATGGCCCGAGCCGGACAGCACGTATCTCACCGGGCCGCCGAAAAATTTGCTGCCGAGCAACACCGACTTCGCCGGCGCGATGTGATCTTCGCGGGTGGCGAGATTGTAGATCGGCACCTTGATCGCCCTCAGGTCGATCGGCGTATCGCCGATCTTCATGTTGCCCTTGGTGAGATTGTTGTCGAGATAGCAATTACGCAAATAAAACGAGTGGTTCGCGGCCGGAAGCCGCGTGGCGTCGGAATTCCAGTACAGCAGGTCGAAGGGGAAGGGTGCCTTGCCCCTAAGATAATTGTTGATGATGTAGGGCCAAACGAGCTCGTTCGAGCGCAGCAGATTGAAAACCGTTACCATCGACTTGCCTTCGAGGTAACCGCGTTCGGCCATCCGCTGTTCGACAAGTTCAACCTGCTCTTCGTCGACGAAGACTTTCAGGTCGCCGGCATAAGTAAAGTCGACCTGGGCGGCGAACAGCGTTGCCGATACGATGCGCTCGTCGCCCCGCGCCGCCATCGCCGCCAGTGCGACCGCGAGCATCGTGCCGCCCACGCAATAGCCGATGGTGTGGACTTTTTCCTCGCCGGTGGCCTGTTTGATCGCTTCGAGCGCGGCGAGGGGACCTTCACGAATGTATTCTTCCCAGCTCTTTTGCGCGAGATGCGCGTCCGGATTGACCCAGGAGACGCAAAACACGGTAATGCCTTGATCGACGCACCATTTGATGAAGGATTTTTCCGGGGTCAGATCGAGCACGTAGTATTTGTTGATCCACGGCGGAACGATCAGCAACGGCTCCTTGAGCACCTTCTCGGTCGACGGTGCATATTGAATGAGCTGCATGATGTCGTTCTGGAAGATCACCTTGCCGGGTGTGATCGCGAGATTGCGCCCGACCTCGAACATCGAGGAATCGGACTGGCGAATCCTCAAATCGCCGCCGCCGGCTGCGATGTCGTCGCCCAGCATGTGCATGCCGCGCACGAGGTTTTCGGCGTTGCTCGTCAGGGTTTCGCGCAATAGCTCGGGATTGGTCAAAACGAAATTCGACGGCGACAGCGCGTTGGCAATCTGCCGCATATAGAACTCGGCCTTCTGCTTGGTATGTGGGTCAAGATCGGCCGCGTCGCTGACCAACTGGGCGGCCCAGCGGCTGGTGAGGAGATACGACTGCTTGAGGAAATCGAAAAACTGATTCGAGCTCCACTCAGGATCGGCGAACCTTTTGTCGTTGGCGGCGGGCGTGATCACCGGCGGCGTCTGTTCGCCGGCGAGCCGCTTGACCGCCGACGCCCATAGATCGAGGTAGGCTTTGCCCAGCCTTGCCTGGAGTTCGATGGTGCGCTGGGGATCCGACAGCCAGTATTGCGCGACGTGTCCGAGCGTCTTGACGACCTCGTTCATCTCGTCGGCCAAGTCGTGGTTGTCCGGGTGGTCCTCGCGGGGCTTGAGGTAGGCGGCGAGCGCGCGGCCGCCCTCCTCGACGAGCCGCGCCAGATTGCGCGAAAACTCCTCGACGTCGACGGCCCCGATCTTCATCGGTGGTTGCGATGGAGCCCGCACCGGCGTTCCTCGATTTCCCCAAGGCCGGCAAAAGCCGGTCTTGCAGCAGAAATGGCCTGCTCACATCGCGCGCGCAAGACAGGTCTGCGCCTATCCCAGCAGAAAGCATGCCACGAAGCTTGCCGCCGACCGCGTCATCGGCCCCGTTCCCAAGGGACCTTGTTTCAACCATATTACGCAGTTACCCCGGTGGCTTGCGCCACCTTTCAGTTGGTTTTTGTAAACCATTGAGGCAGTAAGCTATTTCCAGCCAAGGAATGGCTGGCTTGCCGGCCGGGCTGAGATGAAATGCGGGCCGGACCAGATGGGGGCTTTGTGAGGGGACATTGGTGAACGGCTACGGACGCATCGCGAGGCTTGCGCTCGGAACCTTGGCCATGGCCGCCGCGGCAGGTTTTCTCGTGTCGGGCTGCTCCGAGGTCACTTTTCCGGCGATTCATGACATGCCGGCGCCGCGCGCCGACACGCCGCTGAGCCCCGATCAGGTCAAGCAGGCAACGGACACTCTGATATCCGAGCGCGATCACCTGAGCACCGAAGCGCAAGCAAATGGGCAGCCGAACCCCGCAAGCAATACCGCTGACAATGGAACGACCGGGTCGGTGAAAAAAAAGCGCCGCGCATTGCCCGCTTCCGCAAAGGCCGCAGCTCCCGCAGCCACGCAGACCGCTGGTGTCGACACCAAGCCGTGATAAGAGTGGAGGGAAGCGTCAGGCCGACGCACCGGCACACCCATGGAAGAATTTTATCGCATCCGGCGGCTACCGCCTTACGTGTTCGAAGAGGTCAACCGCGCCAAGGCGACGGCGCGCAATAGCGGTGCCGATATCGTTGACCTTGGCATGGGCAATCCCGATTTGCCGGCGCCCGCGCACGTTGTCGAAAAGATCAAGGAGACCATCGGCCGGACGCGCACCGACCGCTATTCGGCGTCCAAGGGGATCGTAGGTCTTCGCCGCGCTCAAGCCGCCTATTACGCCCGCCGCTTCGGCGTGAAGCTCAATCCCGACACACAGATCGTTGCGACGCTGGGCTCCAAGGAAGGCTTCGCCAACGTCGCACAAGCGATCACCGCGCCGGGCGACGTCATCATTGTTCCCAATCCGACCTATCCCATTCATGTCTTCGGTTTCCTGATGGCCGGAGGTGCGATCCGTTCAGTGCCGGTCGAGGCCAACTCCGCGTTTTTCGGCGCGCTGGAACGCGCGGTGCTGCATTCCATCCCGAAGCCGATCGCGATCGTCACCTGTTATCCGTCGAACCCGACGGCCTGCGTCGCCGACCTCGATTTCTACCGGGAGCTGGTCGCATTTGCGAAGAAGCATTCGCTGCTGGTGTTGTCCGATCTTGCCTATGCTGAAGTCTATTTTGACGACAATCCGCCGCCCTCGGTTCTCCAGATTCCCGGCGCCATCGACGTCGCGATCGAATTCACCTCGATGTCGAAGACCTATTCGATGCCCGGCTGGCGGATCGGGTTCGCGGTCGGCAATGAGCGCATCATCGCAGCGCTGGCGCGGGTGAAATCCTATCTCGATTATGGCGCGTTCACGCCGATACAGGTGGCCGCGACAGCGGCGCTCAACGGTCCCGACGATTGCATCCACGAAATGCGCGCCATCTACCGGCGCCGGCGCGATGCGCTGGTCGAATCGTTCGGGCGCGCCGGCTGGCAGGTACCGCCGCCACGGGCATCGATGTTCGCCTGGGCGCCGATCCCCGAGCCGTTCCAGCCGCTCGGCAGCGTCGAGTTCGCAACGCTCCTGGTCGAGAAGGCAAGCGTAGCGGTGTCGCCCGGCGCCGGTTTCGGCGAACACGGCGAAGGCCATGTGCGCATCGCGCTTGTGGAGAACGAGCAGCGCATTCGACAGGCGGCCCGCAACATCCGGCGCTTTCTTGAAACCGGGCCGGAAATGCTGCACAACGTCGTACCCCTCGCGACGCGGCGTTAGTCGCGCTTTGCTTCATCCCAGGTTAGCGACGTTTTATGGCCGAGCCGCTGAAAGTCGGTCTTGCGGGACTAGGAACTGTCGGCACGGCCGTGGTCCACCTCCTGGAACACGGGCGCGACAAGCTCACGGCGCGCTGCGGCCGGCCGATCGAGGTCGTTGCGCTGAGCGCGCGTTCCCGTGGCAAGAAGCGCGATATCGATCTCAAGAAGTTCCACTGGGTTGCCGATCCGGTGGAACTCGCGGCCGATCCCGCGATCGATGTCCTGGTCGAAGTCATCGGCGGTGCTGGCGATCCGGCCAAGCGCGCAGTGGAGACCGCTCTTGCCGCCGGCAAGCCGGTCGTGACCGCCAACAAGGCGCTGCTCGCGAGCTACGGCCACAAGCTTGCGCTGTTGGCTGAGCGCCATCGCGTGGCGCTCAATTTCGAGGCCTCGGTTGCGGGCGGTATTCCGATCGTGAAGACGCTGCGCGAGGGACTCAACGGCAATTCATTCACGCGCATCTACGGCATCCTCAACGGCACCTGCAATTACATCCTCTCGCGCATGGAGGAGGATCGGCTCTCGTTCGATGAGTGCCTGCGCGAGGCGCAGCGCCTGGGCTATGCGGAGGCCGATCCTTCTTTCGACGTCGAGGGCCACGACAGCGCGCAAAAGCTTTCCATCCTGGCGAGTCTCGGATTCGGAACGAGGCTCGATCCCAAAGCGATCTACGTCGAGGGCATCTCCTCGATCACGCTCGCCGATCTCGATGCCGCCGCCCAGCTCGGCTATCGCGTCAAGCTCCTCGGCGTGGCGGTCCGAACCGACGCCGGCATCGAGCAGCGCGTGCACCCGACCATGGTGCCCAGGGAGTCCGCCATCGCGCAGGTGATGGGCGTGACCAACGCGGTGACGGTCGACGCCGAGGGACTTTCGCCAATCACGCTCGTCGGACCGGGCGCTGGCGGCATGGCGACAGCCTCGGCGGTGGTTTCCGATCTCGCCGATATCGCGCGCGGCGTCCGCACCCCGCCGTTCGGACGCCCGGCCGCGCGGATGACTGCAATCCGCAAAGCGCCGATGCAGCGCCACGAGGGCGGCTACTACATTCGTCTCCTGGCGCGCGATCGTCCGGGCAGCGCCGCCACCATCGCGCGGCGTTTGGCGCAGCAGCACATCTCGCTCGAGTCGATCGTGCAGCGTCACGAAATCCGGGCGCAAGGCGCCGGCCAGCCCGGCCGTTCGGGTGAGCCGGTGCCCGTCATCCTCATTACGTACGCGACCACCGAAGACGCCGTGCGCAAGGCGCTCGCTGCGGTGCGCCGCGACCGGGTAATCTCGGGACGGCCACAGGTGATCCGGATCGAGAAGAACTAGAGCATGATCCCGAAAAATGGGTCCGGTGTTCGGACAGGATCATGCTCAACTTGAACTAGCTCCAGCGCGACCATGGAATTGCAAGGAAAACAATGATGGCCTCGATCACCGTTCCGCACAGCATGATGCTGGAGCGCATTCTCGCCATGGAGATCGTGCGGGTCACCGAGCGCGCCGCCGTCAACGCGGCGAGGCTGCGCGGGCGCGGCGAGGAAAAGGCCGCCGACCAAGCTGCCGTCGACGCCATGCGGCGCGAGCTCAACAAATTGCCGATCGACGGCACGGTCGTGATCGGCGAGGGCGAGCTCGACGAAGCGCCGATGCTGTTCATCGGCGAGAAGGTCGGCGCCGCGGGCGGATTCAAAGTCGACATTGCCGTCGATCCGCTCGAAGGTACGACGCTATGCGCCAAGAATATGCCCGGCGCGATCGCGACGCTGGCAATGGCCGAGGGCGGCACGCTCCTGCATGCGCCCGATATCTACATGGAAAAGATTGCGATCGGTCCCGGTTATCCCAAAGACCTCGTCGATCTTGACGCGCCGGCCGATGAAAACATCCGCAATCTGGCCAAAGCCAAGGGCGTAAAGCCCGCGGCCATTACCGCCATGATCCTCGACCGCCCGCGCCACGCCAATATGATCGCGGCGGTGCGAAAGACGGGCGCTGCGGTGAGCTTGATTACCGACGGCGATGTGGCTGCGGTGATCCACACCGCCGAACCGGACAAGACCGGCATCGACATTTTTCTCGGCGTCGGCGGCGCCCCCGAGGGGGTGCTCGCCGCGGCGGCTTTGCGCTGCATCGGCGGCCAGATGCAATGCCGGCTGGTGGTCGATACCGAAGAAAGGCGCGTGCGCGTCGCCAAAATGGGCATCAAGGACCCGCGCAAGAAATACCAGATCGAGGACATGGTGCGCGGCGACTGCCTGTTCGCGGCGACCGGCATCACCGACGGCCGCATGCTGGAAGGCGTCAAGTTTCGTGGCGCCATTATCGAGACCGAGACGGTCGTCATGCGTTCGGTCACCGGCACGGTGCGCTGGATCAAGGCCGAACACCGGCAGCTGGAGAAATTCTAGGCGGTTGGGGATTGCCCCGGTTTGACATTTTGCGGACTTGACCCTGGCACTCTGCGCATATCCTTGGGGTATGGATTCACTTACTCTTTTTGGCCTGTTTGCCGTCACGGCTATGCTTGTCTTCTATGCGTTGGAAGACCGCAGCAATTGGTTCATTCTGGCGTTTGCGGCAGCATGCGTACTCGGCTCGATCTACTGCTTTTTGCAGGGTGCGTGGCCCTTCGGCCTCGTCGAGGCAATCTGGGCCGCCGTAGCGGCACACCGATGGTTCAGGAAATCGGACTGAGGCACCATCCGCGGTTGGGCCAATCCTGCGTGAATCGGCTGGGCCGATTCGATGGGGTCCGAATCACGCGAGTTCGCCGTGAGTGACGGCCTCTTTCTCGGCGTCGAAAACTCGGCCACCGGGCGTGCGTGGCGCGACCGGCTCGACGTGCGCGGGTCTGCGCGCGCGCTCGCGATCGCGCAACGCCACGATCTTCCTGAATTGCTCGCCCGCATTCTCGCCGGGCGTAATATCGGTGTCGACGCGGTCGAGGCATTCCTCGACCCGACGATCAAGCGAACGATGCCTGATCCGAACCTGCTGACCGCGATGCCCGAGGCCGCGGCGCGCATCGCCGACGCCATCGAACGCGGCGAAATGATCGCCATTTTCGGTGACTACGACGTCGACGGCGCGACCTCCGCCGCCGTGCTGGCGCGCTTTCTGCGCGGTGCCGGCATCGAACCGCTGATCCACATTCCGGATCGCCTGTTCGAGGGCTATGGCCCGAATGTCGAGGCCGTGCGTGCGCTTGCCGCGCGCGGCGTGACGCTGCTGGTGGCGGTCGATTGCGGCACGACCAGCGTCGAGCCGCTGACGCAAGCGCGCGCGCTCGGCGTCGATGTCGTCGTGATCGATCACCACCAGGCCGACGAGGTGCTCCCGCCCGCCGTCGCTATTGTCAATCCGAACCGGCGCGACGATCTATCCGGCCTCGGTCATCTTGCTGCGGTCGGGCTCGTCTTCATGACCGTCGTGGCTGTGAACCGCGTCCTGCGCTCGCGCGGCTTTTGGACCACGGAACGGCCCGAGCCCGATCTGCTGTTGTTTTTGGACGACGTTGCGCTCGGCACCGTCGCCGATGTGGTGCCGCTCATCGGGCTCAACCGCGCCTTTGTCGCCAAGGGCCTCATCGCGCTGCGCCGGCGCGAGCGTGTCGGGCATGTGAGTTTGATGGATGTGGCGCGGCTTTCCGGCCCGCCGGAAGCCTGGCATCTCGGATTTCTGTTGGGCCCGCGTATCAATGCCGGCGGACGCATCGGCCGCGCCGACCTCGGCGTGCGGCTGCTGATCGAGGACGACCCGATCGAGGCGGCGCGCATCGCCGCGGAACTCGACCGCCTTAACCGCGAGCGGCAGACGATCGAAGTGGAAACCGTGGCGCAGGCCGAGGCCGAAGCCATGGCCGCGCTCGGCCTTGAGGAGAAGGGCGCGGTGGTCGTCACTGCCGCTGAAGGCTGGCACCCCGGGGTCGTCGGGCTCGTGGCGGCGCGGCTGAAGGAAAAATTTGGCCGCCCGGCTTTTGCAATTGCGCTCGAACCCGGCGGCATCGGCACCGGCTCCGGCCGTTCCATTCCGGGCGTCGATATTGGCCGTGCCGTGCGGCGCGCTGTGGCGGAAGGCCTTATCGAAAAGGGCGGCGGCCACGCCTTGGCGGCGGGTGTGACGCTCCGCAAGGCGGCGCTGTCGCCGCTGCGGGCATTCCTCGAAGCGACGCTCGGGTCCGACGTGGAGGCCGCGCGACGCGCGAATGGTCTCTGGATCGATGGCGCTGTAAGTGCCGCGGCGGCCAACGCCGATCTCGTCGCGATGATCGAACGCGCCGGGCCGTTCGGCTCAGGCAATCCTGAGCCCGTGATCGCGCTGCCGGCGCATACGATCGCCTACGCCGAAGAAGTGGGCCAAGCCCACATGCGCGTGCGTCTCAAATCTGCCGATGGCGCCGGCGTCAATGCCATCGCCTTCCGCGCCGCCGGACAAAAACTCGGCGCTGCGCTCCTGCAAAGCCGCGGCCAACAGGTTCACGCTGCCGGCTCGTTCGCGCTCGATCGGTGGCAGGGCGAGGAGCGCGTGCAGTTCCGCATCACCGACATCGCGTCGGCGGAGCCGTTTGCCGGGCGGTGAACAGCGCGGGCAATGTCTGCAATCGCGCAGATGCGCAAAAAGGCCGCCCGCGGTTGTTCTCGCAGGCGGCCGTATTTTCGATCCAGACTTGCGCTCTCGATCGTTTTCGAGCGGCAAGCCTAGTTCTGCGTGGTCGGCGCTTGCGACGCATCGGCGGCTTTGCCGTCGACCGGCGCACTGGCCGATTCCTTAGTGCAGATGTCCGCGAACACCACGAGACCTTCCTTCGTGTAGTTTTTGGTCAGGCAGGTGCACGGACCGGGTGCGGTCGCCTCGGCTGGCGCGACGGCTGCAGTTTCATCATACCCTCCGTCGACCCACACGCCGTCACGGAAGAACCAGCGATGGCGCCAGTTGTGGGCCCAACGATGCTCGTGGCCGTAACCATGATAGCCGCGGCCGTTGCGGTGGGCAGTCCGGCTACGGTGGTTGCCGCGCCCGCCGAAATGACCGCCACCGTGGCCGCCGCGTGCGAAGTGGGCACCGCCTCCACCATGGCCGCCACCACCGTGGCCGCCTCCGCCGCCCCTGGCATCGGCCGCAGTCGAGGCCAGGCCGGCGGCGACAATCGTAACAGCAGTTGCGAGACTAAGGATAACTTTGCGTGACATGGTCGTTCTCCGAGGTTTGAGTTTCCAATGTCGATTGGTCGCCCCTGTCGGAGAAAGGTTCACGGGGATGTTAGAGACGGCGGTCGGGCTTCCCTCCATTACGGTGAACAAAAACTCATAAAATGTCGTCGGCAGGAGCGCGCATCGAAATCTGACCTTCGAGACACACGACCACTGCCCGCTTCCTGCACAAAGCGGTCATGTCGCGTTCAAAGTATGCAATGGCGCGTCTTAGGGTTTTTTTGGATCTCGCGCGCGCTTGGGCGCGTGCGTGTATTTGTGTGCAGGTTTGATCGAATGATGCCGCGGTCCAGCATCGCCGCCGGTCGCCGAGGCTCCGTAATCGGCCCCCGTCCAGCAGCCGCAACCGCCACAGCCGCCGCCGCAGCCACCGCCGCAGGCTCCCATGGCTAGTCGGCCGCGGCCCTGAAATGTTCGCGCCGCTTCCCTGTCAAAAATATGGAACGTCGCCAGGCTGACATCGGAGATTTCCTCCTCGGCGAGAGTGATTCCGTGAGTCACGCCGGAACTCCGCGTCAGCACATCCGTGGCCGGTCCTCCGGTTGCGGCGGGTGCTCCGCTCACGAGTGACAAGGACAACCCGGCGGCCCCCAACAAAGGTGCAGTTCTGCCCCTGCGCTTTCGTTTCGAAGCTTGCTTCGCGTCCGACATGGTCGTCTTTCCTTTGGGAAATGATGGGCCGATCAATTGTCTGAGTGATGACGTACGCGCGGCATAGGCGTGAGGCAAATCTCAAAAAAGTGAGAGGGCCCGGCTTCGGGTCAGGACCCCTGCCGGCGCGCCGGATGCAGGAGGCAAGTACGCCATCCGCTTTCGAGAATGCGCCAATTTATATCGAAACGTGGCCTTGGAGATAAACGACGGCATGTCCGCCGATACTCACCCGATCGCCGTTGAGCGCGCAGCGCAGTGCGCCGCCGCGCCGCGAGAGCTGGCGGGCTTCGAGGTCCGTCTTGCCGAGGCGCTTCGCCCAATACGGCACCAATGTGCAATGCGCCGAGCCGGTCACGGGATCTTCCGGAACGCCCTGCGCCGGCGCGAAAAAACGTGAGACGAAATCGATTCCGTCCTCGCCCGGCGCGGTCACGATGGCAGCAAAGCAGTCCACTTTCGCCAGCGCGGCCAGATCGGGATCAAGCGCCGCGATCTCCGCCGCGCGGTCGTAGACGATGAGATAGTCGCGGGCGCGGAGCACCTCGCGCGAAGCGCCGCCCAATGCCAAGAGGAGACCGGGCGGCGCCGGTGCGGGGCCGGCGTGCCGCGACGGAAAATCCATCACCAGTATGTCCGCGCGCCTGGTGACAACCAGTGTACCGGCTTTCAGGGTGTGAAAACGCACACTTTCGCGCTGCGGTTCAAGAAAATGGAAAATGACATGGCCGGCGGCGAGCGTCGCGTGGCCGCACAGGTCGACCTCAACCGTCGGCGTGAACCAGCGCACCGCATAGTCGGCGCCGTCGCGGACGAAAAACGCCGTCTCGGAAAGGTTGTTCTCGGCCGCGATCGCCTGCATGGCTGCATCCGGCAGCCAGGCCTCCAGCGGGCAGATTGCGGCGGGATTGCCGCTGAACAGGCGGTCGGTGAACGCATCGACTTGATAAATCGGCAGGCGCATCGCTTCCTCGGCGGCTGGCAAATGAACCGCCGCGTGTACTGGCACAACCCGGCGCGGACGGCTATGTGGGTGCGCCACCAAGCAGTAAGAGGGAGTGAATGTCCAAGCTGGATCTTTCGGTCGCCATCGGCGACTACGACCGTACCCGCCCGCTGATCGACGGCAACGTCACCATCGACGGCGTCGATCCGGTCTTCATGAACCTCGTTCCGGAAGAGATTTTCTTTCGCGCCTTTCGCGCCGCCGAGTTCGATATCTGCGAACTCTCGCTGTCGAGCTACGCGGTGAAGACCGCGAACAACGATTGTCCGTATATCGCCGTACCGGCCTTCGTCTCCCGCGCGTTCCGTCACACCGCGGTCTATGTACGCACCGACCGGGTCAAAAAGCCGGCCGACCTCAAGGGTCGCAAGGTCGGCGTGCCGGAATATCAGCTCACGGCCAATGTATGGGCGCGCGCTTTGCTCGACGACGACTACGGCGTCAAGCCGGCCGACATCCACTGGATCCGCGGCGGCATCGAAGACGCCGGACGGCCGGAGAAGCTCACGATCAAACTTCCCGTCGGGGTACGGCTCGACAACGCGCCGGAGGGTGCGACGATTTCTGCGCTGCTCGAGGCCGGCGAGATCGACGGCTTTATCGCACCGCGCCCGCCGGCTTTGGTCGAGCGCGGCCATCCCAACATCGGCTGGCTGTTTCCCGATCCGGTTGCCGTGGCCAAGGATTATTTCAAACGCACGGGATTTTTCCCGATCATGCACGTCGTCGGCATCCGCCGTGCGCTCGCCGAGCGGCACCCGTGGCTTCCCGGCGCGGTGCTCAAGGCCTTCGAACAGTCGAAACAGGTTAGTCTCGCGAAGCTGTCAGACACGTCAGCGACCAAGGTGACGCTGCCGTTTGTCGAAGAGGCGCTTACCAACGCACGCACGCTGATGGGGGAGGATTTCTGGTCGTACGGCGTGCCACAAAACCGCAAGGTGCTCGACTATTTCCTCGGTCAGCATCACGCGCAGGGCCTTTCCTCCCGGCGCGTATCGGTCGACGAGCTGTTTCACCCGGCGACCTACGAGACCTTCAAGGTGTAGTGTTCCGTCACCCTGAGGTGCGAGCGCCTCTGCGCTTCGGCCTTACATCCTTCGAGGGCCGCTTCGCGGCCACCTCAGGATGACGGTGAAAGCGCTACGCTTTCGCCGGCCGCAGCTTTACGTGGATGTTCTTTTCCTGCGTGTAGGCGAACATTTCTTCGATGCATTCCTCGCGACCGATGCCGGACTGCTTGAAGCCGCCGAACGGAGCGCCGAGGAAATGCTTGGAGACCTCGTTGATCCAAACAAAGCCCGATTGCACGATGCCGGCGGTGCGGTGCGCGATCGATAGATCGTTGGTCCAGATCGAGGCGGTGAGGCCGTATTCGACGGCGTTCACCTCCTGGAGCATGGCGGCTTCATCGCTCCATTTGAAGATCGACAGCACCGGGCCGAAAATTTCTTCGCGTGCGATGCGCATAGAGGGCTGCACGTCGGCGAACACCGTCGGCTCGATAAACAGGCCCTTGGCCAGCGCCGGGTCCGACGGACGTCCGCCGCCGCAGAGCAGACGGGCGCCTTCTTTTTTGGCCGAGTCGATAAAGCCGAGGACGCGCTCGTACTGCGTCCTGGAGATGATCGCGCCCATGGTCGTCGAAGGATCGGTCGCGACGCCGGGGCGGAAATGGGCGATCTTGGCTTTCACCTTGGCGAGAACGGCCTCGTACATCGTCTCGTGGATGAAGGCGCGGCTGGTCGATCCGCACGATTGGCCGCACCAGGTAAAATTCATGCCGCCGACCACGGCGGCCGCCACCTCGTCGGGATCGGCATCCGGATAGGCAATCAGCGCGTTCTTGCCGCCGAGCTCGAGCATCACCGGCTTGAGCGTGTCGGCGGCGGCCTTCATCACCGCGCGGCCGGTCGGTACCGAGCCGATGAGCGCGATCATGGCGACGTCGCGATGCGTGGTCAGCGATGAGCCCGCCTCGCGCCCGCCCGGCACGACGTTGAAGACGCCGGGCGGCAGGATGCCGCCGATAAGTTCGGCCAGCCGCAAGGAAGACAGCGGCGCCTGTTCCGGCGGCTTCATCACCACGGTGTTGCCGGTCGCAACGGGGGCGCCGATTTTACCGGCGCAGAACATGAAGGGATGGTTGAACGGAATGATGCGGCCGACGACGCCGCGCGGCTCGCGCACGGAGAAATTGACAACGCCCGGGCCCATCGGGATCGACGCGCCTTTTATCTCGGTGACGAGGCCGGCATAGAAGTCGATTTGTGCCGCGGCCACCGTCGCGTCCATCACCATCTCGTGGACGGGATTGCCGCAATCGGCGGCGTCGATCATCGCCAGTTCTTCGGCGTGTTCGCGCAGCACGTTGGCGACGCGCTTGAGCAGGCGTGCGCGTTCGAATGGCGGCGTATTGCGCCAGCCGTCGAAGGCTTTCTTGGCCGCACCGACGGCGGCATCGACATCGGCGGCGTCGCAATCGGCGCAGGGACCAAGAGATTCAGCCGTACCGGGATTGATCGAGTCGACGTAGCGGCCGGATTTTGGCTTGTGCCATTCGCCGCCGTAAAAAGCGTCGCGGTGTCCGGGCAGGTTCAGCGGCACTGCCTTGAGGGCTTTTGGCGGCACTGCGGTATTCATGGTCGTCTCCTTACTCAGTTTTGGTCCGCGTCATCGACGCGGTCATGTTCGCGGTATAACCGGGCTCGACCCGCACATCGACGACGGCCACGCCGCCGGCATCGACGGCGGCGATCGCCTGTTGCAGCGCGGGTGCGAGATCGGCCTGTTTGGTGATTGGACCGAAGCCGGTGGCGCCCTGGGCACGGCCCATGGCGGCGAGGTCGATCTCGGGATCGGCCATGCGCTGGCCTATCCATTTGTTCTCGACCGGGCGGTGGCGCATGCGTGCCATTCGTTCCTGGTGCAGTTCGTCGTTGTAGAACGAGCGATTGTTGGCGATCACGAACAGGAGCGGAATCTTGTAGTGGACCGCGGTCCACAATGCAGTCACGCCCATAAGGTAATCGCCGTCGCCGCAGATGGCGACTGCCAGCCGTCCCGAATTTTTCAGGGCCAGCGCCGCGCCCACGGAAATACCAGGGCCGCCGCCGATGCCGCCGCCGCCGTCAGAGCCGAGGAAGTCGAGCGGGTGGCGGAACGTCCACCAGCTGTCCTCCCAGGACAGTGGCAGATGCGTCAGCGTCGTCGGCCGCTCGCCGAGAACCTTTCGCAACGTGCGCGCGATGTTTTCGTTGGTGAAACCGGCAAGCTCACGATCGGCGGCCGGCGCGCGTGGCGGTGGCGCGACGCGCGGCTTGCCGCCGGCGCCGATGGCCTTGACCAGCTCCGGCACCACGAGATCGGGATCGGCGGACAGAAAAAGATCGACCGGTGGCAAACCCTGGTGATCCATGTTCCAGCCGTTGTGGATTCGGAAATCGAGCGACACCTGAATGATCTTGGTAATTGACGAGACGCTCGCGATCTTGAGGGCGCCGGCGAGATCGACCCAGTCCAGGCTCACGATCACGTCGGCGCTGTTTACGGCTTCGACGCCGTCGGGCGTCAATCCATGCGAGGCGCCGACATAGAGCGGATGGTCGGTCGGGAAGCTGGCGCCGATCTTGAGATCGGTGACGACGCGGGCGTTGAGCGCTTCGGCGAGCGCGACGCGGGCGTTCCAGGCTTCCTCGCTGCGCGAGGCGCGGCCTGCCAGGATTACGACTTGCTTGGCCGATTTCAGCATCGCGGCCGCGTGCTGGACGAGATCGGCCGGCGCCGCTGTCGCGATCGCCGGCATGTAACGGCAAGCGTCGATCGACGGCAGTTGCTCGGTGAGCTTGGCCTCCTGCATCTCGGCGTCGAGATTAATGTAGACCGGGCCTTGCGGCGCGGTGTTGGCGATCCACGTGCCGCGAATGATCGCTTCGCGCGCGGCGCCCGGCGAGGCCGGCTGATCGTCCCACTTGGTATAGTCGCGCACCAGCGCGCCCTGGTCGCGCGAGGTATGGATCCAGTCGATCCACGGCCGCCGCTTCATCGCATCGACCGGGCCGGTGGCGCCTAAAATCACGACCGGCATCCGGTCGCACCAGGCGTTGAACATCGCCATGGTGGCATGCTGGAGCCCGACATTCGAGTGAACGGCCGCAACGAGGGCGTTGCCGGTGACTTTTGCATATCCGTGCGCGATCGCGACGGCGGATTCCTCGTGCACGCAAAGCAGCATCTGCGGGGTCGTGTTGCCGAGGTAATTGACGATGCTGTCGTGCAGCCCGCGATAGCTCGCCCCCGGTGTCAGCGCGATGAAGGGAAAGTCGAGCGCGCGAAGCGTTTCAGCCACAACATCGCTGCCGAAACCGGGCGCATTGGCGCCGGCGGGCGTCGGCCGTTCGAGCGCGGTGGTCGATGTATCGGTAGCGGCGGGCTTGCCGGTTTGACCCGCGGTCGCGGGGCGGGACGAAGTCATCGGGAGCGTTCCTCGGATTCTGCTTTTCGGGGCCGGATCGAAGCGGATCACGAGCCTTGGCGCAAGCGGGCTAAGAGCTTAATGCCCGCATAGCCGTCGGCCGGTTCCAGGCCGGCCTTGCGCTGAAAGTCGCGCACCGCGAGCATGGTATCGTTGCCGATCCGGCCGTCGGCGCCGCCGGTATCGAAGCCGAGCGCGGTGAGCCGGCGTTGAATTTCCTGCACCTCGGCGAGCGTCGGGGCGCGCTCGCTGCCGGGAAACGTCTGCACGAACGGCTCGCCGCCGACGCACCTGTCGCCGAGATGCAAGAGCGCGAGCGTGTAATGCATCGAGGGGTTGTAGCTGCGCACGGCAAAAAAATTCGGGCCAAGCAGAAAAGCCGGTCCGCCCGGCACCGGCACCCAGGCTTTGGCGGTGGCGTTCGGTTGCGGAAAGGGCTCGCCGTCGGCGCGGACGATGCCGAGCCTTTGCCAGTTCGCATAACTCCGCGAGCCATGGCCGCCCGTCGCCGCGGGCAGCCGGACTTCGTGGCCCCATTGTTCGCCGCGCCGGTATTTGCCGCGCTCGACGAAGTAGCCCGCGGTCGAACCGAGCGCGTCGTCCGGCGGGCCGAACGGCGAAATCTTGCCGTCGTGGTCGTAGTCGATGCCGGTGTGCAGCCAGACTTCCGGCATCCATTGGGTGTGCCCCATGGCGCCGGCCCAGGAGCCGATCATTTCCTCAGGCGTGCTCCAGCCGCGCTGAACGATGGTCAGTGCGTTGATAAGCTCCGCTTCCCAATAGCCGCGCCGGAGCGGTTCGCCCCAGGCAAGGGCCGCGAGCGAAGGGATGACCGGCCGCATGTGGTGCTGCTGCACGAGCGGGTCGCCGAAGGTCGACTCGACGCCCCACACGCCCAGCATCACCGAGCGCTCGACGCCGTAATCCTTTTCAATGCGGGAGAACAACGCCGCATATTCCTTGGCCTTTGCTTTGCCGGTGCTAATGCGCCAATCGGAAACGCGGCGGTTGAGATATTGCCAAAGCTGTTCGTTGAATTCGGGCTGATTGTGGATTGCTTCAAGCCCGGCCGTGTCGGGCTTTGCCGCGTTCATGACGCGCGCGTAGGTCTCCGGCGTGATGCCATGCGCGAGCGCCTTGTCGCGAAACGCGGCGATCCACTGCTCGAACGGCATGCGCGTGTTTTCCGCGCTTGCGATTCTCGGCAGCATCAGTCCAGCAAACGCGCCGGCGATGGCCTTTAACGAAGCGCGTCTGGCAATGTTCGGCGACGATCTGACGCTCAATGCCGGTCTCGCTCTTGCTCTCTGTTTTTGGCGCTGTCGCGGCCATCGCCGCGTTCTCGGCGGAGGCTTCCGCCGGCGGTGCGGGCTCTCCCACCGTATCCGGCGTAAGCTCGGACATGGTGGCCGGTTTTGGCGCGGGCGTCACCAAGGAACTGGCTTCCGGTGTGGTGTCGCTTTCTCCCCATGGCACCGGCGCGCGGCTTGGGTTCGATGCCGTGCGCGCAGTTTCCACCTCGCCCGCAAGCCTGTCGACCAGGCGTTGCAGGCTGTCGGCAAAGCTTGCGGCATCGAAATTCAAGGGATCGTCGTGGCCGTTCGGGATCTGCGCATCGAGCGACGCGTGGAAGGCAGGAATAAGCCAGCGCCCGGATCGCACGCTCGCAATCACGTAGACGAGCGCCAGCCGGTCATATTGTGCCGCGGTGAAGCCGGGATTTGGACTCTGCGCATCGTTGTGCGCGCCCCGCCGCGGCTGGATCAGTTCGACGTGAAGAAAGAGTCCCTTGAGCGCGCCGGCGAAATTCGCCGCCTGCTCGAACTTCGTCTCGCGCCACGGAATAGCGAGCTCGTGGCTGAGCAACATGCCGCCGGAGCGATTGATAACGACATGCGCCTTGCCCCATCCGTCCAGGCAGCGGAAGCTATTGAGGCTGTTGATCTTCGGGCTGACATTGATGTCGTCGGGAAAGGACCGGCGTCCGTAGTATGGCCCGCTCGTGTCGTGGATGACGAAATAGCGCGCCATCGGCGCATTCGGATCGTTGTCTTTCGCGCGCGATACGGGTTGCCAAAGATAGGCGGCGAAATCCCATTCCAGGTTCTCTGTTGAAAGGAGTGTGTCGAGCGCGTCGCGGCCTGGCAGTCCGGTTTCGCCGCCGACGCGTTCCGTGAGCGGGGCGGGCAGGGTGTCCATTGGCGGTGCGAGGTTTCGCGAACGGTCCATGCCGCGCATGAGGCATCTGGCTTGTTCCGCGGGCGCGCCGGCAAAGCTGAGCGTCACGGGATCGAACACGCAAGGTCCCATCGTTTTGATAAAATAGGCGGGCCGGAAGTGGTTGGGTTTGCACGCGGCGCTCAAAGCGCTGTGCGTGGAGGCGCCGAGCATCGCGCAAACCAGTCCGGTCGCGATCAGGCGGCCGCGTCTCTGCCGTTTGATGCAAGCGCGGCTCACGGTTTCCGTCCAGACAGACGTGCGCGGACGATCATCAAATTTTTTTGCCGCAACGCTCACACTCACAATCCCGAAACGCGAAGCATCGTACTATCGTTACCAACGCCCACCCTGCCAAGCGGTGCCATCGCTCCGTGGTGGGAAAAATGCGCAAAATTTTCTCCTTTGGCGCTTTTTGACGGAACGCACCTTCTGACGATGAATGGACGTTCAGATGTGAGCCTCGTGATGAACCGCCAGATGCGCATAACGGGGTTGAAGACGAAGTCGATCGGCGGCTCTTACTCGCGTCCGGTCCGTGGCCTATCTTACACGCAGCCGTTATCCGCACGGCTTGAACGAAGGAGTTGACAATGGATCAGGTCCTCGAACGGCGGTCGGCGCCGGAGACAGTCTCGGAAGTCGAGGCGACGCTCAATTATCTCGTCGACGACGGCGTGAAGATCTTCACCGAAGCCGGCGGAGCGGGAGCGCTCGACGTGCGCGGCGGCACGATCGATCCCCGCCAGGTCCTCATCCACAACGGGCGGCCGCGCGTGAAAGACTTCGTTTTCGAGCGTGAGGGTTTCCGTTTTGTCGACCATGACACCGGAGTCGCGGACTTCTTTGATCAAGACGAAGTGCGGCGCATCTACTATCCGGAGATGGAATCGCTGGTGAAGGCCGAGAGCGGTGCGTCGCGCGTTGTCGTTTTCGATCATACATTGCGCACCGCGGACGAAGCGAAGCGGGAGCAACTCAAGATTCGCGAAGTCGTGCCGCGTGTGCACAACGACTATACGGAATGGTCCGGTCCGCAGCGCGTTCGCGATCTTCTGCCGGACGAAGCGGACGATCTTCTCAAGCGGCGTTTCGCTATCGTGCAGGTGTGGCGGCCGATCCATCGCCCGGTCGAGAGCTTTCCGCTCGCGATCTGCGACGCGCGCACCGTCTCGGCCGACGATCTGGTGATTTCGGAGCGGCGCTATCCGAACCGTGTCGGTCAGACCTATGCCATCACCTACAATCCGAACCACAAATGGTTCTGGTTTCCGCGCATGCGGCGCGAAGAGGCAATCGTGTTCAAGGTGTTCGATTCACTGAAGGACGGCCGCGCGCGTTGGGGCGCGCATACGGCGTTCAACGATCCGACCTCTCCGCCCAATGCGCGCCCGCGCGAAAGCATCGAAATCCGCACGCTGGCGTTTTTCTGATGGCGTCATTCCGGGGCGCGGGCCGCTGCCCGCGAGCCCGCAATCCATAGTCACAGGGCTTGCGGCAAATTTTCAGCTCAGCCGCTGGAGTTATGGATTCCGGACAGCCGCTTCGCGGCCGCCGGAATGAGGGCCTACTCCTTCGCCCGCTCGACGTAGCTGCCGTCGGCGGTCATCACCACGATCCTGGTCCCGGTGGTGACGAAGGGCGGCACCATCGTGCGCACGCCGTTCGAGAGCACCGCGGGCTTGTAGGAAGAGGCCGCCGTCTGGCTCTTGATGGACGGTTCGGTTTCGACCACTTCCAGCACCGTTTTGGCCGGCAGGTCGATCGAGACCGGTACGCCTTCGTGCATGCTGATGGTCACTTCCATTTCCGGCGCCAGATATGCGGCCTGGTCGCCGATGATGTCGGACGGCAGCGCGACCTGGTCGTAGCTCTCCATGTTCATGAAATGGAAGCCGTCGCTGTCCTGGTACATGTATTGATGCTTGCGGTCCTCGACGAAGGCGCGCTCGACCTGGTCGGTGGTCTTGAACCGCAATGCGACCTTCACGCCGTCGCTAATCCGGCGTACGTCCATCTGGGTTACCGGCGTGCCCTTGCCGGGGTGAATGTTCTCGACCGAGACGATGGCGGCAAGCTTGCCGTCGATCTCGACGATATTGCCTTTTCGCAGTGAGCTGGCGATGACTTTCACGGCTTCCTCAACGCTGGTGCCTCTGAGTTGGGCCGCAACATAGCGATCCTGACACCGTTCGCCAGACATTTCCTTGGTTGTCCTTCTCTTGGCCCGGATATGCCGGAAACCCCACCTCCTTCCTCGCCCTTCTGGGCTCCCCACATTCACGCCGGCCGCCGGCCGGCGCTCTTGGCGCGCAACCGGATCGCGGCGGCGCTCCGTGCGTGGTTTGCCGCGCGCGACTTCGTCGAGGTCGAGACCGGGGCCTTGCAAGTTTCCCCCGGAAACGAGACCCATTTGCATGCTTTTGCCACGACGCTCGTGGCGCCGGACGGCGCATCGTCGCCGCTTTACCTGCGCACCTCGCCGGAATTTGCCTGCAAGAAGCTTCTTGCGGCGGGCGAGCGCCGCATCGTCGAATTCGCCAAGGTGTTTCGCAACCGCGAGCGCGGCGCGCTGCACCACCCGGAATTCACGCTGATCGAATGGTATCGCGCCGGCGAGCCCTATGAGACCCTGATGGCCGACTGCGCGGCGATCCTCGCGCAAGGCGCGGAAACCGCCGGGACGAAGACTTTTACGTTCCGCGGCCGTTCGGCGGATGCGTTCGCCGAGCCGGAACGGCTTACCGTCGCGGACGCCTTTGCCCGCTTCGCCGGTGTCGATCTGCTGGCGACGCTGCCTGGCGGCGAGCCGGATGGTGAAGGCTTCGCCCGCGCCGCCCGCGCCGCCGGCATCCGCGTCGCCGATGACGACCGCTGGGGCGATATTTTTAGTCGCGTCCTGGTGGAAAAGATCGAAGGCAATCTTGGCGTCGGCCGCGCCACTATTCTCGATCAATATCCGGCGGTGCAGGCAGCGCTGGCGCGGCCGGCGCGTGATCGGCGTGTCGCCGAGCGTTTCGAGCTTTATGTCTGTGGGGTGGAACTTGGCAACGGCTTTGGCGAACTCACCGACGCGGTCGAACAGCGCTGGCGGCTCGAACGGGAAATGTCGGAGAAAGAACGAATTTATGGCGAACGCTACCCGATCGACGAGGATTTCCTTGCCGCATTGGCGA
>Ga0302326_10007086_pt1 | contig 25056 bp, 29 predicted proteins | sample Palsa_T0_3_FD_202264 | JGI IMG/M metagenome (GOLD analysis project Ga0302326, IMG submission 202264) | Peat permafrost microbial communities from Stordalen Mire near Abisko, Sweden - Palsa_T0_3 | ecosystem: Environmental > Terrestrial > Soil > Palsa > Peat permafrost | place: Sweden: Abisko... | reverse complement strand
CTAGATCTTGGGCTACCTGCCGGTGACGGCTTCGTCGTTCTCGAGAGGTTACGAGCCAACACGCAATTGGCGATGATCCCGGTCATCGTGGTGTCCGGCCGCCATCGTTCCGGAAACAAGGAACGCGCTTTAGGGATTGGGGCGAAGGCCTTTTTGCAGAAGCCATGGGATGACGAGGAATTGCTAAGACTCATCGCGCAACTGGCTGGGCGGACACCTTCTCTAATTGCCTCTCCATGAAGGTTCTTGTGCCGATCCGATCCAGTTCTTGGCAAAGCGTATCGTGATTTCCGAGCGCTCATACAATCCACGGGTGTCATCGCCGGCCGCGTCCTTAGACATCCGAGACATAAGCTCGTCACCCTGAGTAGAGCTGGGACTTCGCGAACGGAGTTCCCTGCGGAGTCGAAACAACTACGCGATCGGAGGTGCGCGATTCGGGAAGCCTAAGGCTGCGAAGCCTCCAGCAACTCCTTCAGATGCTGCTGCCACAAAGCCGCCCAGGTATGAGTACCGTGGCCACGGGTTTGATCGGAGATCGGAATCAGCGCAAACCTCCCCTTCTTCACGCGCTTGATTTCCCGCTCGGCAATTCCGAGCTCCGGAGGATTGATGAAGTCGTCGGCGGAATTCACGAACATCACCGGCACGACGATTTTCTCAAGCCGGGGCGAAGGATCATAGTTCCGCGAGGCATTGACCGCGTAAAGCAGGTCGTTCGCATCGTGCTCGGCAATGAACCGTTTCACGTGGTCCTCGGCAGCCGTGTCGGATGCATCGTGGGTGGGAAAGTTCTTTTGCATCTGCAAAGCTGCGCCGGTGGCGACAAAGAACATCTCTGCCGCAGTCACCAGTCCCGCGCGAGGCTCGGCGGCGTAATCACCGTTGTTCCAATCGGGATCGTTACGAATGCCATCGATCACCAGCTTGCGCCAGACTCGATTTCGTCCGGCGATCTGCACCGGTAGGCAAGCCAAGGGCATGAGCGCGTCCATGAAATTGGGATAGGTTTCACCCCAAACCCAGGAATGCATGCATCCCATCGACGTCCCCAGGATCAGGCGCAGATGGTTCACGCCCAGCCCTTTTTCGAGCATCTCGTGCTGCGCCCGAACCATGTCATCGTAGTCATACTGCGGAAAACGAGCGCGCATGCGGTCGCTAGGCTTGCTCGACTTCCCCTGACCGATGTTATCCGGCAGAATGACGTAGTAGCGAGTGACATCCAGGAGTTGACCGGGGCCAAATAGCACCCCCGCAAATTGCGGAACGAGAAACTGTCTGCCGGTCCCGCTCGTGCTATGTAAAAGCAGCACGGCGTTTGTAACCCTGCCGGTCGCGTCGCGCGCTGGAGTCCCGAACGTCGCGTAGTGGATTCGCAACTCCGGCAGCGTTTCGCCCGATTCGAAATGGAAATCGTGGGAAACGTAGTCATCTTCCTTTGGCGTGGGCCACTGGCCTGCCTGCTGCGACCGCATGCTTGCGGTGCATAAAAGCGCGAGGGCGAAAAACGTGAACCTGGACGATTGAATAGAAGCGCGCATGGTCGCACCTGGATTCAGGGCAGGGTATCACGGGCGATCATCGACAGAGTTTCGGATTGCCCTCGCTAGGCGTAGAGGAACGGCCGTTCTTCGCTGCTTGTCCAGAAATAGGCGAGGATGATCACACTGGCGACCGCCGCATAAGCGCACCAGAGAGAAGTGAATGCGTAACGCTTGAACGCCATGACGATCAGCAGTATCGCCAGGTTTGCCGCGCCGAAGACCACCATCATCTTGATCTTCGAAAAAAACAGCGAGCCACAAGTTGCAATCACATACAGCACCGCAACCGTGGTATTGTTCGTCGCCTGGTTGATGTATACGATGCTGTTTCCCCTAACGTACAGCTGCAACGGGTACGCCGTGAGCGCCCACAAAATGTAGAGCGTAGTGGCTCCCCCGCCCACGAGGAATGGCAGCATGCGCCTGCGGCTCTTCCCGTTGGGCTCGAACAGCAGCACACCGAGGGGCAGCAGAAAAGGCAGAAGCCCCTGTGCATAAAGCATGAACGCGGCACCCATGTTGTGCGCTACGGTCGACGAGAGAACGTCATCCAATCCCAGCCAGACAAATCCCTCGATGAATTGGTGAATGGCGAATAGTACGGGCAGGGCCGCGAACAGCAGTTCGCGCCTGTGCTTTACTTTCGCCAACGTGACTACGCCCAGTGCCCCCAGAACTCCACTGCCAACGAAGTTCGCTTCGGCTGAAAAACACATGGTTTCGTTTTTCTCCCTTGCGAGGATTACACCTGCCGTCGCGGAATGTAAAGTATTTCTCACGAGGAGCCACGAGCAGCACGAGGACCGGGTAGAAGCCGCTCCTGCCTCCGACCGTTAGAGGCGTGCTCTCGGATGGTATCGCCGAGAGGGCGAGGGCAAAACCTGGAATTCAACACCGCCGGTGGCGGATCGAGCGGGATGAGTTCGAAGATCGCGTCGGCCTTACGACGAGAACATCTTGGTCAGATGAGTAATGCGCAGCAGTTCCAAAATGCGCGGCGTCATGTTGGAGAATTCAAGGATGCATAGGCCCTGCTTGATTGCGGAGGCCTTGAGGCCAACCAGCGCTCCGAGGCCGGCGCTATCCAGGTGTTTAACATCACCAAGGTCGATCACGATGCGACCGCCAAGAGGAATGAGGGGCCTGACCAGTTCTTTTATGGTACTCACCGTGTCGCTGACCAGTTCGCCATGACACTTGATGGTCGTCACCTGATTCCCGCTTTCATCTTTATCTTTCGATTTCTCAAGTTCACATCGAAACGAACCATCTCGCGCCATATTAAACCCCCTTCAGAACTGGAAACCTTTCAAAACTCGCCCGGCTCGCCCGGGAGGCGAGGTCTCGGGCGGAGCCCAATCGACTCACTGTGCCGCAAATGAGAACAACACAAGTATGTAAATCCACAGGGCGGTCATGCAATGCCAGTACCAGGAAGTAACGTCGACGACGATGCGCCGGGTCTCAACCGGACGATGCAACACAGAGGCTAGGTTGGCGAAAATAAGAGCCAGTACGCCGCCAGCCAGATGAAGGCCGTGCATCGCGGTAAGAATGTAAACGAACGAACTGCTGGTGCCGCCGGCGAGGTGAAAACCTCGCGCGGAAAGCTTGCTCCAAACAAAAAGCTGCCCGGCAAGAAACACCACGCCGAGAACGGTGGTCACGCCAAGCCAGGGAAAACGTCGCTCGTCGCCCAACGATATGCCGGGCATCGATTGCAGCGGGGCGAGCGCGGCTTCCCGTGTAATTTCGCGCCGCGCCAAGTCGATCGTGACGCTGCTGGCGATGAGGACAGCGGTGTTGGCCCACAACAACGTCCACGGCAGTCGAACCGGGAGCCAGGTTCGGATGTAGCCTGCGCCGCTCAGATCGAAACTTACGAATCCGCGCCGGATGAGGTAAACCGCCGTGAATGAAACAAAGAGCATGACGATGGGTGTCATGGCGACGGCCAAACCCATCCGGGCCCGACGCAAGCGTTCGCCGTAGTTCGGAATAAAGTCAGGGATAGAGTCGGGCAGGCCATCACCGCCCCCGCGGCCGTCGTCCCCTCCGCCGCTGCGGGGCGGAACGGAAGCGCCGTGGTGGCCGGAGGGGCGCGTCGAGAATGGCGTCATTCGGGCCATGATCTTCGCTCGCGGAGCCAACTAAGATTAAAATCACAGCGCATGTCGTTTTTGATTTCGGACGACGAACGCGAGCGCTGGAACCGGAAATATCGGGAAGCCCCTAGCGCGTGGCTCGGTGTCGACCCTTTTTTGCCGCTGGCGTTTTCCGAATATATTCGGCCACGATTCCCGCGCGGAGGATGCGCGCTCGACCTCGCCGGTGGTGCGGGACGCCATGCGATCTGGCTCGCAAAACAGGGCTGGGAAGTCACGCTCATCGATATTTGCGAAACCGGAGTCGAACAGACGCAGCAAAACGCCGGGCCGCTCGCGTCCCGCATCCACCTTGTAGTAGATGATCTCACTCACTTCAAGTCTTCGCAAACCGAGTTCAAATCAGAGTTCGACGTGGTTATGGGGTTTTTCTTTTTGAAGCGAGAGATTTTCTCCGAACTGGTCACGGCAGTGCGGCCGGGTGGCGTGCTTGTGTACAAGACATATACGCGGGCGCAGGCGGAACTGGCCAGCGGCCCGAGGGGCCCCGCGCATTTGCTCGAACCGGGCGAACTCTTGAGGCTGGCAAGCGGCCTGAAGGTGCTGCACTACCGCGAGCATGTGGACGAACGAGCTACGGCGGAGTTGGTGGCATGGAATGAAGTCTGAACTGAGGGATCTGAACCGACGGGTCTGAACCGAGGAAAGACGATAGCTTTCATCTCATCCTGAATTCGACAGGTGCCGAACTGCAATGCCGAACCCGAGGAAGTCTCGCGATATGTTGGACGGCGAGGTTCAACTAGTTCTCGTCGAAAAGAATCGCATCAACCGCAGCAATGATAAGACCGCATCTCCTGTTAGGCGCCCGTGTTCTTTGTTCGTTCGTGGATGGATTTGAAATGGTCAATACCGATTCGCAAGAGCGAGAGTAATGTCTTGAATCACCACTGCCACCTCACCAACCCTTGATCGATCGCTAGTACCAATCCACGCCGATGCAAAACCAGAGTTAGCGGGACGGCATTTGGGGCTCGAAACTCCCCGACCCTGGTGCCGCCAGTTAGTCCGTCCGCGCGGGCCTTGCAGGGAAAGCGGAATCACTTGGTGCTGGACGGTGTTGTTTGGCTGGCGTTCTCACGGTTGCACTTGTGCTCAGCAAATTCGCTCTTGAGCATCGGTTGTGCGCCTGACACGGTTTTCAGAAAAGACGAAGGCAGCTTGGACTCACGATTGAAAAAGGTGCAGACCAAGATGACGGGTACTGGTTTCGGATCCACTTGACCACTCGCAGACTTCTTTTCAGCATGAACCGGGCGCTCGGCCAAAGGATACCGCACTGAGCAACGTTCCATCATCCCTATTTCGATCTAACGTACAGCGTTCACCCGATAGTGTTATCCGTGAGACCGACTACTCTGAGATTGCGAGAGAAATAGATCGGATTCGGTGCGGTGCTAGCTCGCGAGATTGTCCTTCGAGTAATTCCTTGTGCGGCTCATTTCGTCGCATGTTGTCCCAATCGCATTCTGACAGGTACCTGTCGCGGTACCACGGAGAGGCGTCATGAATAAAACAAAAATCGCTGGAAAGATTGATCAGGCTGTTGGCAAGGTTGAGCAAAGTGTGGGCGAAACGATCGGCAACCAGAAATTGGCCAATAAGGGCGTCTTCGAACAGGCCAAGGGTGCAGCGAAGGAAACCTTGGGGAACGCAAAAGATGCTGCCGAGCAGCTTCAGCAGTCGCACAAGAACGAGGCAGCGGAGAAGGCAGATGAGACACGCGACAAGATCAGTCGGTCTGTGCAAAGCGCCAAAGAGACCGTCAACAAGAAGATCGATAAATTCAAAGACCGTCATTCAGCATAATGCGAGTCGGCATCGATCATCGATTCCAGCAGTTATGAAGGAGTAAATATGCAACCGTCGCCCGTCGCCCTACCCTCAGTGATCGAACGCTCGGCTACCCTGGCCCAGATTCCCGGCAAAAACGAAGCTTACTCGGCGGGAGTCTCCTGGGCTGCCGTGATTGGGGGGGCGTTTGTGTCCGCGTCGCTCGCCCTTATTCTGCTTTCGTTGGGTACAGGCCTCGGATTTTCTTCAATTTCTCCGTGGTCGAATATGGAGGCGACGGCCGCGACCATCGGCAAGGCTGCCATCGCTTGGCTGATCGTTACGCAGATCCTCGCGTCCGCGATGGGAGGATATCTGGCGGGGCGACTGCGGACCAAGTGGGTGAATGTTCACACCGACGAGGTCTATTTCCGCGATACGGCTCACGGACTTCTGGTGTGGGCGTTGGGACTTGCGGTCACGGCGGCGTTCTTGGCGTCGGCAGCCGCTTCGATCGCGGGTGGAGAGACGCAGCACGGCGCGAACACAACAGCCGCGGTTGACGCGGACGCAACAATCCTGAGCCCCAACGCTTATATCGTTGATACTTTATTCCGCTCGAACGGCTCGGTTTCGGATCGGAACGATGCTTCCGGGCGCGCTGAGGCAGAACGTATTCTTGCTCACGCCATGCGGCAGGGGTCGATTCCTGCTGAGGACAAGACCTATCTTGCCCAAATGGTGTCGGCGAGAACGAGCCTCAGCCAACCCGTTGCCGAGAACCGTGTCTCCGATGCGTTTGCGCAGGCTCAGCTTGCCGTTGAGAACGCCCGGAAAGCGCTGGCGCATCTGGCATTGTGGATCTTCGTGGCATTGCTGAGCGGAGCGTTTTGCGCGAGCTACGCAGGAACCATTGGCGGCAGGCAACGCGATCGCGTTGCAGTTTAACCGTACCGGAGTTTCAACTCGAAAGGAGACACGCTATGCGCTCGATCATACTTTTGCTGCTCGGAGTACCGATCCCAATTGTCATCCTAATCGCACTGTTTAGCCACTGAGCGAAGCGGTCCAATCCGGATTTAGAGCGGCCGACCTAGGTTCTGCGATCTTACAGGAGCTTCGAATATGAAGAGCGTTGGCTTCATCGGTGTCTTGTTGCTGGTACTCGGATTGCTGACTTTTGTCGTGCCCGTACCACACAGTGAGAACCATGGTGTGAAGATTGGAGATACCAAGATCGGAGTCCAGACTGAGAGCAGCCAGAAACTGCCCCCGGCTGTCGGTATCATTCTGCTGGTCGGAGGCGTCGTCGCCTTGGGCCTCGGAGCACGCAAGACTTAATTCCGGCGGCGAACTGAAGGGATTCTCGATGAGGACACTCAAAATACTTCGCAATGTTCTAGGGACCGCGAGCCTAATGTTCGCGGGGTACGTGTTGATTAGCTCACTCAAGGATGCTCGACGATACGTCAAAATCAGTTCCATGTGATTCCTACGGGCAGGAACTCTCCGTTCAATCTTTCTCACTCACCTGCGCTGAACAGATCTTCGGCGATCAAACCAGCCAAATCATCCAGCACCCCGGCGACTTCTTCCGTTGTTCGGTTCCACCAACCGGCCTGCCTTCGAACTGACACACCGTGGCGGGTATTTTCCCTTTTGAGCCAAACAGTGGAATGCCGTAATCGCACGGAACACTTTTCTGTTTGGGAGATCGACCGCAGTGCGCTCATCCAGCGAGGCTTCCTCCGCGCTGAGGTTGGCTGATCGGAGCACTTGCCGATGCTCTGATTCTTCTTGCCGGTCGAACAGATGTTGCGAAGTCACAGATTTTGGCGCGGCGGGAGCTGATGCGTTTACAATACAAGCGTTCGCTGGACATTTATCGGTGACAACATCTGGGCACTTCACCCGGGTTCAGAAACCATGTTTCGAGCGGTGGAGAAGCTGGGATGCCTTCAGCGAGCAGATCTTGCGCAAGAAATAATGAAGCCGCTTAGTTTCGCTACATCGGGTCCAGGGGCAGCAGCGGAATCTATTAACTGATTGATTCACAAAGTGCGAAAGTGGCGGAATTGGCAGACGCACCAGACTTAGGATCTGGCGGGGCAACCCGTGGGGGTTCGAGTCCCCCCTTTCGCACCAATAAGTTGAGGGCTTGAATTGGGCCCCTTCGACTCAAGGAACAGGGTTGCCGTGGTGTCACTCGCTAGGCAAGTCCCGCTCGGCACATGAGATTCATGCCCAACACTAAAAGAGACGAGCCTGAGCCTCGGCGAGCTCCACACATGCGGAACATTCCTCGTCGTCGTTGGCTACGTGATTGATCCGGGTACTTACGCGATAGCAGCGCATCCGCCGCGCATCGTAGGGTTTCAACAACTCCGAAGCAGCGCCCGCATTCTTCATTCCAGGATCAAGCCACAAGTCGTAGCGATCCGGATCAAGGATGACCGGCATGCGATCGTGGATGGCTGCGGTCACCTCGTTCGGAGTCGTGGTCAGAATCGAGCACGTCTCCACCGCGTTGCCGCTTGGGTCGCTCCATCTCTCCCATAATCCTGCGAACGCAAACAACTCGCCTTGGTTAACTTCGAAACAGTACGGATGCTTGGCTCTCCCCGTGAGCTGCCACTCGTAGAATCCGTCTGCGGGAATGATGCATCGGCGAAATCGCAACGCATCGCGGAAGGCGGGCTTGGTGGCCGCCGTTTCCGATCTCGCATTCACCATCCTGGCCACGCCGGACGGGTCTTTCGCCCACGGCGGAACGAGGCCCCAACGGACCAGCGACAATTCCCGACGGGGTTCGGTCGGATTCTGGCGGATGACCGGGACCGTCTGAGTAGGGGCGATGTTGTAGCGCGGTGTCCACTGTTGTTCGCCTGGAACAGTGTCGAAGTACTCCTCGATTAGCTGCTTTCTTCGCGATAGTCGATAGCGCCCGCACATGGGGAGATTATGGCAGAACGGACGCGGGCGCGCGCCTCATTCGGGTCTGGCCCGGGTGTAATGCAGTCGGCACGTAGGGCTGATCTCGCTGATCCCATGTTCCAGGGGGCTTGTTTCGGCGAGCGCGGGGAATCCTGTCGTGCACTTCCTTTTGCAGCTCCTTGCTCCGATGATCGGAACAGCACAATCGGCGAAGACCTCCAACCTAGCGGATGGCCCGCGCGCATTGTTGCTTTGGAGCTGATGATGTTGTGCGCCGATGGGACGAGAGAAAACTGCTGGGTGGGGGCTCGAAGATGATTACAGAAAGACGTAGCTGCCTGCGGCATAAGGTGCACGGGCCCATCTTTGCCAGTTTCGACGGGGTTACCGGTGGCATGATCCTCGATCTCAGCGAGCAGGGCCTGTCAATGCAAACGGTCCTCCCCCTAGAAGCAGACCGCATGGTTAAATTCCGCCTCGATCTGAAGGATGCAGGCACGGACCTGGAGACGACGGGATATATTGCTTGGGCAGATGCTCTCGGTCGCGCCGGTGTGCGATTCTCCGAGCTTCCCGTGGCGGCGCGCCAGCGCTTGAATGAGTGGCTGACGCTCAATGACACAGCGCCCAGTCGCAAGGCACCGAAGCTCACCCTCGACAGAGCCTCTGGGCCGGGCTGGGGCGGCGCGCCTACAGGCAATGGAGCCTCCGGGCCGCGATCGATTAGTTTGGAAGCCGAAGCTTGCACCGCCGGGATCCACGGTCGACCGCCGGTTTCAACGTCAATTCAGTACGAGTTCAACTCGCTGGGGTCGGATCTGAATACTGCGCTCCGGGTGATCAGCGAACGGGCGCGGGCGCTCTTGCGCGGCACTGGTGCGGCCATCGCGATCGCCGACAGAGGTCCGATGATGTGCCGGGCCAGTGTCGGAACCGGCGGACCTCCGCTCGGAACTCGTGTAGATTTCAACTCGGGTTTTTCTGGGGAGTGCATACGCACAGGAAAAACCCTGCGTTGCGATGACACCGAGACCGATGCCCGCATCGAAGCCGTGCTTTGTCGACGGCTCGGTATTCGCTCGATTGTGGCCGCACCCATCCGATACGAGCGCGAGGTCGTGGGAGTGATGGAGGTTTTTTCTGCACAGTCTTTTGCTTTTGACGAGGGCGATCTCGCGGTTCTGGAGCGTCTGGCACAGACCGTACTGCTCATGTTGAGCGACACGCAACCCTTCAAGCACACGTGGTAGTATTCGCTCGTAAGTTGTTGACTTGAGTGCGGGCGAACTTAGGATCTGGCAGGCGACACCGTGGGGATTCGAGTCCCCTCTTTCGCACAATAATTTGCGTGGCCCCGTTTTCTCGGCTTCGGCCCCAAGTCACTGCGATCTCCCAATGCTTCGATCTGGTTTTGTTCTCGTCGTTCAACTGATGCCAGCGATTCTGCTGGTCATGGTGGGGTGGGGTTTTGACAACCTGCCGGCGCTTGTTCTGAATCCAGCACGCGGCGGATTGGCAGCCGTGGCGTTGGCCGGGGTGGCCGCAGTTCTGCTTCTCGATTTAGATCTTCGCCCGCTCCGAACAGGTTCACCACCCGTCGGAAAACAGAGTCTGCAACTCGGAGTTCTTTTATTTCTGTCCTTGTCGCTGCTGTGGTTCCTGCCTTTTGCCGATCGCAGAGGCATCTTGATTCTCAAAGGGAGCTACTGGCGGTACCTGGGTCTTCTGTTCTGTTGCATCGGAGTCACGGTGCGCGTACTGGCGCTCAAGGTGCTGGGCGAGTATTTCAGCGCATACGTGACTTTGCAGCCGAACCACCGACTCGTGCGTCACGGCATCTACCGCCGCATCCGCCATCCGCTTTATTTGAGCCTGCTGTTGGTGCCAACCGGGATTGCCCTGGTATTTGCGAGTTGTCTTGCCTTACCGGTCATGCTGCTCGCAATCATGTTTGTCTTCGACCGAATCCGAAGGGAAGAATGCCTGCTCGCAGATCACTTCGGCTCGGAGTTCGAGGACTACCGGCGTTGCGCCGGGAAACTGCTTCCGCATGTCTTATAGGCTAGCTGAGGCTAGCCGAGCACTCCGCCATATAATGCCGGGTAAATACAAGTCAATAATGCTGTTTAGCTGCAATTAGTTGATGCGTATCTTGAATCGAATCATTAAATTACAATGGTTTATCAATAACTCCTCCCACGCCATTGAGGCCCGTCCACCTTCCGAGGCGGTTGCGAAGTGCAGCCCCGCACACCCGCGCAGTGGCCGGCTTGACTACCGAAGTTCGTCACGAAACGGTCGTGAAACCGCCTAAGTCTTTCAAAATCATTCAGGCTATCGCGGAAGTCTGCACTACATTTTGAAAGTGATTTAAGCCGTTCCGGCAGGGTGAGGCCGAGCTGGTGCAGTAGGGATTTCTGTTCGGTCGTTGGTATTTCGGACTGCGTCGATTAGAGGAAGTAGAGGAAGTATTCGATGCATGACTGTAATCGCCTGTACGTCAACAACGCGCCGGTGCCTTGAATATGGTTGGTTCTATGAACCGACCTGCGCGACAATCGGTGATGCTGTCACGGGTTGCGCTTCAACATCGTCATCTGTGTGTGAAACAGTTGGTGCTTGGAAGGTCTGGAACTGGACGAGATCTTTAGTAAACAGCAAGTCCAGAGTCCAATCCAGCGCCACACGAAGTTTCTTCTCGAACCTGGGCAGTTTACTCAGATAAATGGTCCGCCACAACCACCACGCCATAAACCCAGAGAAATTGATTCCGCAGATGTTGGCTACACCAGTGCGCCTGCCGATCGATGCCAATTGGCCAATGGTCGCAAAGGAGAACGGTCTCATGACACCGCCACGTACGGACGCAATCAGGTTCTTCGCGAGCACTTTGCCTTGGCGCAGCGCGTGCTGGGCTGTTGGAGGATAATACTGACCCGTTTTTCCATTCGGAACGAGCGCGCAGTCACCCAACGCCCAAACTCCGGGCTGATCCGGTACTTGCAGCATCTCGTCCACCTTCAATCGGCCGCGTTCTTTAGCACACGGAAAGCGATCGAGCACGGGGTTGGGAGACGTACCGGCAGTCCAGATCAGGGCATGGCTTTGGATCATCTCGCCCGTGCTCAGTCGGATACAGTGATCGGAAACACTGGAAACCTTGGTGTTTACTCGGATCTCCACGCCTCGTTCGGCGAGTTTCTTCTGTGTGTACAGTCCCAGTTTCTCGCCTAATTCAGGCAAGATAACGTCGCCGGGGTGAACCAGCACGACCCGCAGCATGTCTTCGCGCAGATTGGAATAGAAGGGGACGGCCTCGCGCACGAAGTCGTTGACCAGGAGACAGACGGGAAACTCCTTCTTCGCCTGACCAACTTCAAGACGTCCAACGGTCCGGACGTGCACGTGATTCTGATCGCGGCAAAAGACGCGGATGACAACGCCAATTTTCTCAACAGCAATACCGAGCGAGTTGAGTTGGGAAGTCTGAAAGGGAATGAGGGAGACCAGAACTACGAAATACCCAGCAACACGGACCTGAGCAAATTCCAGACCGTTTCCATCTATTGCGAGCGGTTCAACGCCAACCTCGGCGCAGCACCTCTCGAGAAGTTCTAGCAGACTCACATCGTCACCGCAATCGAATCGGGCAGGTTCACCTGCCCGATTCCTATACTCAAAGGAGAAAAGTATGAAGTCGAACGTAGGTTCTTTGGTGTCCGGTAGAAAGTGGATCTTGGTCGCGGCCGGTCTCCCGATTCTCGTCGCGGCTTGGTGGGCCTTCCGGCCCGAGAAACTCTGGATTAATCAGAAGGTCAGCGAGCCGCACCGTTCGCTTCGAGCACCGACCCGCAGCCGCTTTATACCGGGCGGCTGGAAGGTAGGGCGCACCAAACGATCGGGCGAGCAACAATTTATAAAACGCCCGACGGCAAGCAATCTCTTCGACTGACAGATTTCTCGACCTCGAATGGACCGGATGTTCACGTTGTCCTGGCGCGGAATGACGACCCGAATCTCACACAAGAGATTGTGAAAGGCCAGTTTGATAGCCTTGAACTCGGGTCCTTAAAAGGGAACCAGGGAGATCAGAATTACGACCTTCCTGCATCCGTCGATTTGCAGAAATATAACGCTGCCGTTATCTACTGCGAGCGATTCCATGCGGTATTCGGTGTGGCGCGGCTCGAACAGTTCTGACAAGTCGAACGGCCCGTCAATCTAGCAGCCGAATCGCCGGAGATCTGACGGAGCGCAGTGACAGCAGTCACATCGTTCGATTCAGGAAACTGTTACGAGTTGAAATCTTAGGAGCAAGGTCCGGGGCCATTTGCGGTCCAGCGAAGGCAAGGGATTCCGGGAGCGTCCGGATCAAACAACTCGAAGAAGGAGTAAAAATCAATGAAATCAGCCCTGAGATGCATTTTCGGAATGGGAGTGCTTGGGATCACTGCTCTGACTGCTTCAGCTTTTGCCAGCGAAACCAACAATGACACGACCCGAGTTCGCTATAAGACTGTACGGGTTGACGCCCTCAACATCTTTTACCGGGAAGCGGGATCGGCATCGCGGCCGACCATCGTTCTTTTGCACGGCTTTCCCTCCTCTTCTCATATGTATCGCGACCTCATTCCCAAACTTGCCGTGAACTACCACGTGATCGCGGCCGACATGCCGGGCTTTGGTTATAGCGATCAGCCCACCGTCGAGGAGTTCGATTACACCTTTGACCACCTGGCCAACGTGATGGATCACTTCTTGGATTCCATTGGCCTAACCCGATACAGCATCTACATTCAGGACTACGGATCGCCAGTGGGCTTTCGGCTTTTTCTAAAGCATCCGGAGCGGATTCAGGCCATCATCAGCCAAAACGGCAACGCCTACGAAGAGGGCTTGAGCCCGTTCTGGGCCGAATCGATCGCGCCCTATTGGAAGGAGAAGAACCCGGAGACGGAAAAGAAGATCCGTGGTTTGCTCACTCTCGAGACCACGAAGTTCCAGTACACTCAGGGGTTCCGCAATCCCGAGGACGTCAGTCCCGACAGCTACACTTTTGATCAGATGACACTGGACCGGCCGGGGAATGCTCAGATCCAACTTGCGCTTTTCTACGATTACCAAAACAACGTGAAGCAGTACCCCCAGTGGCACGAGATGCTGCGGAGGGTGCATCCCCCAGTTCTCGCGGTCTGGGGGAAGAATGACCCTATTTTCCTGCCGGCGGGCGCCGACGCATTCAAGAAGGACGTGCCCGATGCAGAGATTCACTTCGTCGACGGCGGTCACTTTTCCTTGGAAGAGAATGTCGACCCAATTGCGAACTACATCCTCGCCTTCCTCCCAAAGCACTTCGCTGAAGGGGGCCACAGTGCGCAGGCCGAGGAGATCCTCGTGAGCGATGGAGGGGTTCGGGAGTCGGAGTGGAGGTTGGGATAATGCAGGTAGTATCGGTGAACGCTGGGTTGCCGCGAGAAGTGACGTGGAGGGGCTTGCGCGTGAACACCGCGATTTTCAAGACACCGGTCGATGGCTCGATTGCGGTCCGCAGGCTGAATCTGGACGGTGACAGGCAGGCTGACCTCACCGTCCATGGCGGGCCGGACAAGGCAGTCTATGCGTATCCGATCGAGCACTATGAGTACTGGCGAACGCGAGTTCCCGAGACTCCGGCGACGTTGGGTGCGTTTGGCGAAAATCTGACGACGCGAGACGTGGTGGAGAAGGATCTTCACATTGGCGACCAGGTGCGCGTGGGCACGGCGTTGTTGCAGGTCGCGCAGCCGCGTATGCCCTGCTACAAGCTGCAAGTGCGGTTCGACCGCGCCGATATGACCAAGCTCTTCGCGTTAAGCGGGCGTAGCGGCTTTTATTTCTCCGTGCTTGAGGAGGGGGAAGTAAAGGCGGGGGATGCGATAGAAGTGGTGAAGCGTGATCAGCACAAGGTATCGATCGCAGACGTTAATGAGCTGTACTTTGGCAGAACGATTGAACCAGAGCTGTTAAAGAGGGCATTGAAAACGCCAGCGCTCACAGAGGAGTCGCGATCCATCCTGCTCAGCCGCAGCAGCGGGCCGTGAAGTCGACGGTCGTAAGTTTCGGTTCAACAACTTGGCGAAGACTCCGACATTCGCACAGCGTCCGCCAGGAGTAGCCGAACGCAATGCACGACGGCCACGATCTTTGGCTCAAGGTCATCAAGGACCGCTCTGAAAAGCAGAACTAGCTCGATACCAATCCGACGGACGAACCGACCGGTTTGCCCGAGACTTGGCGCGAACCGTAAGTGCTTTCGGCCCACATGTTATTCCAATCGAGCACCTGCGGTCCACTTCGCCCAGTAGATCTGCACCACGCTGGTGTCGCGCATTATGGCAACGCGGCCATCGACGGTCATGCTGGGGAAACCCTCCGTCCCATCGCGGTTGACGGTTAGCCCGTCGAATTTTGCCGCCTGCTCCCACTCTCCATTCGCAATCGTCAACTGATAGATTCCCGGTTTTTCTCCAGGCTCGGGATCTCTCATGGCAAAGTAAACAGACCTGCTGTCGTTGGCCCAGACCCAGTATTGCCACGGAGCTTTAAATATTTTCAGATCCTTCCAAGTGCCGGACCCCACCGTGTACAGCACCATGCGGGACGGATTCTGGGCGATCGCAACCATATATCTTCCATCCGGCGACCAGGAGGGCACGTAAAAGGCCTCCGCGCCTGGCATAATAGAAACCTTTCGCGTTTCCAGATCGAGAACCTTTATTCCCAGAACTTGCCCGGGCAGCGGATAGTCGTTGAACGCGATCGATTTGCCGTCGGGCCACCAGACTGGAGCAAGTTCGGTCTTACCTTCTGCGGTCAGCTTTTCTGGGGTGCCCCCATCGATTGAAACCCGATAGATCTCCTTAAAATCAGAAAACGCGATCCACTTACTATCTGGCGACCATTTAGGCATCCAGGCGAACGAATCCGTCAGCTGCAACTTCTCACTTCCATCCAACCTGCTGCGCCAAAGACGACGCTGGGGATAGTCCTTATAAGCCATCCATTTCTTGTCCGGAGAGATGACGAAGTCTGCCGCCGCCAGACCATCCAGAAACGGGACGAACCGTTTCAGTTTGTCGTCGAACACTTGCATCGCGCCCTGGGCGATTTTACCGATCATAAACAGCCCGTCGTTATCTCGGCCCGGCGTCGCACCCAGGACATCCATCTGTCCGGCGGTGAGCCGGACGGCGGTCGCCTTTTTCCAGAACTCGAACCAGGGGGGCTGAATGAGTTCGTAAATGTTATTCACGCCTTCACGGTGCGACATGAAAATGAAATGTTTTCCATCCCTTGTCCACTGTCCCTGCGTTTGATCGGCATCTTCCGGCCACTCCAACGCAAGCCGATGCGGGTTGCTGCCGTCGACATTCAATTCCCACATATTTGGCGGACTGTCTTGTTTAGCACCATGCACGGTCACACGAATGCGACGGGAATCGGGTGAAAAAGACGGCGCTGCAGCGTAAGAAGGCGCATCCCATATCTTTCTGAGATTTGCGTCCTGGCTGTCACTCACGTAAATAGAGTTCAGACTGGCATAGACAATCGAACGCCCGTCGGGCGACCAGTGGGCATCCTGGACGATCTGATTGCCCAGCCTCCTGGGATATCCACCCAGAACCGGAATTGTCCAGATCGAACCTTGCGAGACTTCATTATTAAGATCCGGCTTGAGCGCCAGCATTTCCGACCCATCCGGGGAAATGTCCAGCATCTGCATTCCAGAAGCAGATGCTCGCAGCGGAGCGATGGGGCCGCCCTTAACCGACATTTCCACGGGAATGCCCTGGCTCTGGAAATAGAGCCGGGTTCCATCCGTGACCAGCGGAGGGTCTTTAAGTTCGGATGAAAAGCTGATTTGCGCCGAATTCAGCGTGCCCAAAGGGGAAGGCGTTGTTACAACGACGACTATGAGCGATGCCATCAGAAACAGAAGAAAGGCGGCGATTGCCACTGCCCAGCGCGAACTCGCGCGCAGCCAATCAGAACCGAATGGAAAAGAATGTGCCTTCTTTCCCCCTTGTTCCGCTGACGAAGATCCGATCTGCTCGCGTTTGAGCCGGCGTAGATCGACCATCAAATCAGTGGCTGTCTGGTATCGGTCGCCGGGATCTTTTTCCAGCGTCTTGCGAATGATGCGGTGTAACTCAGCCGGAAGCTCCGAATTGACGACCTGAGCTGATTTAGGCTCGCCCCGTAAAATCTCGGCAATCACACTTGCGGCGGACTCTCCTATAAATGCGCGGCGCCCGGTACCCATCTCGTACAACACTGTGCCGAACGAGAAGATGTCGCTTCGCGAATCAATGTCCTTATCTTGCGCCTGCTCCGGAGACATATAAGCAATTGTCCCGAGCAACTGGCCCCGCGCCGTAATTGAGCGTGACATCGTCGTAGCATCGCCTGCGCTTCCACCCCGCAGACGCAAACGTTTGGCCAAGCCAAAATCCAGAAGCTTGGCGTCACCGCGGCTGGTCACAAAAATATTCGAAGGCTTGAGGTCGCGATGGACAATCGCACTCTTGTGCATCGCCTCCAGCGCATCGGCAATCTGTAGAGCCAAATCGAGAAACGTCGCCAAGGGAAGCGGCTGTCCGCCAATCGCCCTTTCTAGCGTCCGGCCTTCGAGCAATTCCATTGCAATAAAACATTGCCCATCCTGCTCTCCGATGTCATAGATCGTGCAAATATTGGGATGGTTCAGCGACGAAGCGGATCGGGCCTCGCGGCGAAAACGCTCTAACGCGGCAAAATCCGCCGCCATGTGCTCAGGTAGAAATTTCAGCGCGACCAGGCGGCCAAGTCTAGTGTCCTCGGCCTTGTATACGACTCCCATGCCGCCGACGCCGATTTGTTCAAGAATGCGGTAATGTCCAACCGCAACGCCCCTCAGGTCAGGCCTCGGCGCAGCTGCCGCCGTGACATGCCGAACGCTGCTGGGGTTCACCTGGCTCGCAAACGCTGGCTTCTCGATAAAGCTGGCAGAGTCGCTGTGATGAGCTAGCAGCGATTCCACCTCGCGACGCAGCTCCGCATCGCCAGTGCACGATTCCTCAATCACGGAACTGCGCCGGCTTTCGTCCGCCTCGAGAGCCTTGTGAAAAATGCTTTCGATTTTGCTCCAGCGCTCAGGCTCCATCAGATTTCTTTTCGGCCAGTTCGCGCATGAGCCACGCCTTGGCGAGCCGCCAATCCCGCGCAACCGTCTCCGGTGAAACCTTCAATACTTCGGCTGTTTCCTCAACACTAAGGCCGCCAAAAAAGCGCATAACCACGACCTGGCTTTTGCGATGATCCACTTTCGCCAGCTCGTTGAGAGCATCATCCAACGCGACCAGATCAGCAGTGGGTTGCGGAGAGACTACCAGGGCCTCATCCAGCAAGACCGCCTGCGCGCCATGGCCGCGTTTGTGGGACTGGGGGGCGTGGGCCTGGTCAGTGAGAATGCGTCGCATTTGTCGCGCACACAGCGCGAAGAAATGCGCCCGGTTCTGCCAGTCGATCAGCTTCAGATCGGATAGACGCAGATAAAGTTCATTGATCAGAGCCGTCGTCTGCAGCGTATGGCCGTCGCGTTCCCGGCCCATGCAACGCCTGGCGAGCAGATGCAGTTCGCGATAAAGCTGAGGAGTCAGCTTGTCCAGAGCACCTTCGTCACCCCGGCGCCATGCCTGAAGCAGTTGGGTGATCTCGTGTCCGAGGGCGTCGTCCATCCAAATCCGTAGGCCGGAGGGGCGGCCAACTGCGCAAATTTTACCACACCACCCGGCAACTACCCCAAGAAGTGCCTTTCCCAGTTACAGGTTTACGCCGCGATTCTCGCTATATGGAGTGAAGGCAAACAAACAGGCGCGGTGAGAACGACAACTCGCCTCCAGATCAAAGGAGAGATGGACATGGAATCGAAATTCAAGAAGAAGTACACACGTTTTTTGGCCCTGCTCGCTGTGGGACTTATCGCCGCGGTAGGAGCCGCCCAGGCAGGTGACTGGCGGAACATCAACGATCGACTGGCGCAATGGGCTGAACTGGAAAAACTTCACGCAGCCTTTCACGCTGCAGTTAGCGTCCACGATCCAGTGAATGGCGATTCGTCTGCAGTGATAACTCAGCGAATCCGCGACGCTGTCGCGCTCTGGACTGAGGACGGCGAAATCACGATTGTCAGCACCTCTACTGCGGCAGGAAACTATATCGGCAACGGCGATCCGGATGATCCCGCAACTTGCCCCGAACCCTCGGGCGACACCTCTCCCACCGGTCAACAGGGCACGCTGTGCACCTTCTTCAAGTATGTTTCCGGCGGGTTGCAGCCAGCCAATAAGTTTGTGTCGCTGTCCCCGGCGTACAAAACGAAGTTTGCCCCTGTAAGGGATCATGATGGCAATTGGAAATCATCCGTGTATTTCGAATGCCATTACTTCGACGTGTCCTTGGATCCGACTACTGGCTTGCCGCTATGGGCAGCGAAGAGTCACGTTGACCTCGACGGGGAAGCCAGAAAGATCAATGGGCGCTGGTTGTTTACGCACGTCAGTTCATCCATCGTTTCAGTTCCGGTTCCGTGAAGCAAAAGACCCGATGCTCGCGCTCGCCAAGGGCGCAGCGAGGGCATCGGGAATCCAACCCGGCCCCGCTCAGCCCTGAAGAAATCATCCTGACTCCATCATCAGGACGTGGCGGACAAACTCCTCTCCAAGCATTGGGAGCCGAAGCGCAACGTCACGTTGATCGGCGATGCAGCGCATGTGATGCCGCCGTACGCAGGCGAGGGCGTAAACATGGCGATGCTCGACGCCCTGGTGCTGTCACGGCTCCTTCTCAGCCAAGACACATCCTCTGACGCGATCGCGGCGTACGAAGCCGAGATGTTCCCCGCATGCGGCACATGACGGAAGACACGATGGTGAATACTAGAGATGTTCTACGCACCCGATGCCTCCGATCGCGTTGTGGGTCTGTTTCGCAGCTTTGGCGCAGCCGAGGCGGTTCCGCCAGCCGCAGAAGCTTGATGCGAGCCGTTCATCTCAGAAGGCGAAGCGGCACTTCGACAAGTCCTTGAGCAAGGCCAAACGCCGATGCTCGCGTTTGCAGCGGAGCTTGACCGCCACCCTAATCGGATTGGTACCGTGAAGTCCTCTAGTGTTGTATCAGAAGCGACCGCATAAGAGATGTTAATTAATAGCCGGCTCAGGTCAGTGGCGGTCGCTTTTGATACAACGTTTGAACGGGCTTCGAGGAGATTACGAGATGATGTCCTCGAAAGCGGACTTCTGTCCAGTGGAGGGGGTCAACAGTTCAACATTCAGATGAAGATTGTCTTTCTGAAAACGGATCGCTTCCGATTTGCGCTAAGGTGATCCGGGTGCTGCAGAAGCGAGCAGTCCTTGATCTCCATTTTGCCGGCGATCTAGGTCTTCTCGAGCCTCGACGGTCCAGGGCGTGTCAGATGCCGGCGTACCAGGCGTAGCCATACTCGCAAGCCACAGCGCCACAGCCATTACCGAGCCCTTTCAGACTGTCTGTGACCGTCAGGCGAGTGATGAATTTTATGTTCTTGTAGCCGACTTGCCGAGGGAGCCGCATGCGAAGCGGCCCACCGTGGGCTACTGGAAGCTCACTGCCATTCATGCCATAACAGAGCAATGTCTGCGGATGCAGAGCATCGGCCATGTCGATGCTGTCCCATGTATCGGGTTCCATCGAGACATATACGACGTATCTGGCTTGGGGGTGGACTCCGACACGATGCAAGACGTGGGAGAGAGGCACGCCAATCCACTCGGCGATGTAGGACCAGCCCTCTTCACAGGCGAGTTCGGTGATGTGGCTGCGAGACGGGTAGCTCTTGAGGTCAGCAATCGAGAACGCCGCAGGTTGATGGACCAGGCCATCGATGTAGAGCCGCCAGTCGGCGAATCCGCCCGCCTGAAGGCGCTTAAAGTCTTCCGTGAGGGGCGCGAGTTCGTTCGGGAATGGACGCGGCGAAATTTGGTTTCGAGGGAATTCGCGCCCCAGCGAATGCCTCGTCAGCAGCCGCTGCGAGGCATACGTCAGCGTTTCGCCGAGGCCGTAGATTCCGCCATGATCGGGAGGAACCAAACCGTACTTCTGCGCGAGGCGCGCTACCACGGCCAATCCCGATGCGCCTGCGGCCGCTGCGAGTCCGGATACGATGAGTTTTCGGCGTGAAAGGTTGATCATGCGTGCTCCTTACGCGTGCCGGTGCGGCCTGTGATCATCGCTCCGGTGCGGCTCCAGAAACCGGCGACACAAACCATTGCGACGTGGACAAACAGGAACAGCACCAGAGCCAGCGAGACAAAGAAGTGAATCGTGCGAGAGGATTGACGGCCGCCCAACAGAGTGACGGACCAGGGGAAGGCGGAAGCAAAGGCGAGGGACATCGCGAGGCCGCTCCAGATGACCAGGGGGAACAGAACGAAGATCACAAACAGGTACGTGAGACGCTGGAGCCCATTGTAGGAAGAAGCCTCTGCCGCACTCGGCCGCTGAAAGCGCAAGGGTTTTACAAAGGAGGACAAGAGCGCCCGCCGTGAGAGGTCGGCCTTGCCGGGGATCAGGTCTTTTCGGAAATGCCGTGTAAGCAGACCGGAAATTACATACAGCAAGCCGGTCAACAGCACGATCCAGGCAGCTTCAAAGTGCAGGGCCCGGCTCCAGCCGTTCTGGTCGGGCAGCACGTAGCCGTAACCCGTCGGCACCAATCTTCTTGAGGAAGGAATTGGCAGTTGAAACAACGGTTTCGTCAAGACGGTGCCTGTCTCGCCCCAGTAGAAGCGCGGATGCGAGATCACAATTTCGATGCCGGAAACGAGCAGGGCGAAAAAGCAGACAGTACCTATCCAGTGCGTCACGCGGACCAGGGCAGAGTGCCTGGGCACAAGCTCCGTGACTGGGGCGGTCGAAACGCGGCTCGGGACGGAAGCCTCCGCCGGTGGCTGCGAGGATCCCAATGTCGCCATTTTGGCCTCCGTACGGCTAAGACGTGCCCCGGATCGGTATCATCCTACCACTCGATAGAGACTGAGACGGACAAACCACGGAAAGGTAATCCACTACATCTTGGGACGCAAACAAACCAGTTCGTGGGTTGTCGGCAATCCGGAAGTTGGCCAGATTACTAACGGGTCGGTTTGTAGGAAGTGATCGCGACTGCTTTGGATTCGAAATCGCTACTATTGTGGTCAGCAGCCCGGTGGATTCAGTAAAGGCTTAAAAGCTGAACTAAGAACAGAAGACATCATCGCACAATCTTCACGGTCGGATTTTTAGCCGCCGCACTTTCCGGCAACACAGCGGTGTAGGCAAAGGATCCGCTCTGCTTTACCTTCGCGATCAGCTTCGCTGCGACGTCACCGCCAACGGTGTCCGCAATTGCATCGACTAAAACGAAGTTCTCAATCGCACTATCGTCATCAATCGCCAGCACGTCAGAGACCCCGAGGGAGCGGGCGTCATCCAGCTCTTCCCCGCGAACACCTGCGCGCCTATCTTCTTCGCGGTATGCACCGCCGCGCCCAACACTGCCCAGCGTTCCCTTTATCAGAACAACCTGTCCCTTTTTCACGTTTGTCGCAAGCCGCACAAGCTGGTCTCCCGTGAGGGAAATCAACGGGATCGCGGCCGCGTTCGCAAGGTCCACGCCATTCGGCAGATAGGTCACCTCCGAATCGTCCACTGCCACCAATTCGGTATAGGTCGCGTTGGATAGATGCAAGAACGCGGTCGCCGGCCTTGAAGTGCTTCACATTTGCGCCCACCGCCCGTACGATGCCACTCACATCGCGGCCCAGAATCGCCGGGAACGACAACGGAGAATCCTTCTGGCGCATGCCTGAACGCAGTTTCCAGTCGATCGGATTAACGCTCGCAGCGGCTGCCCCGATCAGTACCGTACTTCCGCTAATCTCCGGTTCGGGAACGTTGTCTTCAAATTTCAGCTTCTCCGGACCGCCACACTCATGCAGCACCACTGCCCTCATCACGCGTCTCCCAGAGCTATAGGTATATTCTGCCTCAAAATCAGATGCACGGGATCCGACTCGCATCTCAACGGGATAACTTCCGGCTTTCTCGTCACTCGGGAACAAAATCCCCGAGATGTGCTTTCACGATTAGTCGAGTACCACCAAAGCGACTCTCGCGACCTCTTCGAGGGCACGGCGGTCCGATTTGAGTCTGGCTAGCGCCCGCATCCCCTGGATCGTGACGACGAAAAACCGCGCCAACGCTGCCGGATCTTGCTTGCAGGACAGTTCGCCGCTTGATTGGGCGTGCCGAAGCGCCTCGCGAAAAATCGATTCGACCTCGGCTTGATTGCGACGCAAAAAGTCGGTGATGACGGAATCTCCCGCGGCGCGCTCCATATTTGCGCTTAAGAGCAAGCAGCCGCGCGCGTGCTGCGCCCGTGACTCTGCACTGAGGCCAGACAGAAGTTGTGCGAAGCCGTCTTTCACGGTGGGGGCGGAACTGAATAACCTGCGCATGGAAGCATTGGTTTCATCTCGGTAGTGCGCCAGCGCTTTTAAGTATAAAGACCGTTTGTCACCAAACGTGTCGTAAAGGCTCTGTCTTGCAATCCCCATTTCAGTCATCAACACGTCCAGTGAGGTGCCCTCGTAGCCAAGCCGCCAGAACACATTCATCGCCGCGGCCAATGCCTGTTTGGGATCAAATTTCTTGGTCCGTGCCATATAGACTCTACAGTCTACCCGAAGGGATTGACCCGACACATTCCAGACTGTATAGTCCAGAATACTTTAGGAATCGACGAGGCTAATTTATGAAACGCACTCCACTGTGGCCGTGTTCGGCCTGCTCTTGCTCTGCCCTGGATTGCCAACGAAGGCCTACGCAGATGCGCAAGACGAGACCATTGTCTCGCGCACTGCGGACGTCGACGGCGCAAAGCTGCATTACATGACGGCCGGCCACGGCACCCCGCTCATACTGTTGCATGGCTATGCCGAGACCTCGCTGATGTGGAAGCCAATCATCCCTCTTCTGGCCGAGCGGTTTACCGTAATCGCAGCGGACCTGCCCGGCATAGGAGACTCGGACATCCCCGCCGACGGTCTGGACATGAAGAATGCCGCCGTCCGTATTCACGACCTTGCTAAGTCGCTCGGCGTGCAGAAGGCCGAGGTCGTGGGACATGACATCGGTCTCATGGTTGCCTACGCCTACGCTGCACAGTTTCCGACCGAGGTGACGAAGCTCGTCCTCATGGATGCTTTCCTTCCCGGCGTAGAGGGTTGGGAGGCGGTTTACAACAACCCCGCCATATGGCACTTCCGCTTCAATGGTCCGACCCCCGAAGCCCTGGTTCAAGGTCGCGAGCGTACCTACTTCGACTATTTCTGGAACGACTTCGCGGCCGACAAGATTCATTCGATTCCGGAAGCGGATCGCAAAGCCTATGCAGCGGCCTACGCACGGCCGGGACGTATGCATGCGGGCTGGGCCTATTTCGTGTCTTTCCTCCAAGCCGCCAAGGATTTCGCTCAACTCTCGCAGACCAAGTTAACCATGCCGGTGCTGACCATCGGCGGCGACAAGTCGTTGGGAGAAGCGCTAGGGCAACAAGCCAAGCTGGTGGCGACAGATGCAACCGTCGTCGTGCTGAAGAACACCGGGCACTGGGTGCTTGAAGAGCAGCCGAAAGAGACGACTGAGGCGTTGCAAAAGTTTCTCTGATATTCGCAGCGCTGTGCCTGCCTAGCCAAGCTAGAGATTTTCGTCGAAAACGAAAGGGCTGCTCCATGTTCAAACGATGTTGATCCGACCCATGGTCAAGAGATTCGTGATCGCTGCCCTGTCTCTGGTGGCAGCTTCTGTCGCCGCTCATGGTCCGAGGCGGAGGAGGAGCAAGTGTTTTCGTCTCTTCAAGAACTCGAAGGAGGCCTTCGCGCAAGTGGCTACATTGCGGATTCGGTGGCCACGACAACGGTTTACTTGGCGGCGAGACTTCTCAGGAAGCGCTATCGGAAACCACGTCGCCGGTCGGCCCGCCGCACATCTCCCTCGTCACAGAGGGGGCTTTCGATGAAAATTTGGTGGCGATCAGTTTATCCGTCGTCAGATAACCGACAGTGATCGAAACAATCAAAAGCGCCCCTACGAGTTTGGGCGGCCCCGGCAGTGGAATATCAAACCACCTGCAGGCCGAGCCGATGAGTAGACCCAAAATCAAGCCGGCGAGTATTTTGATCACTTGTCCCCTCCAAAGGTTTTGAATGTTTAGACTCCCTGGTAGACCAGCTCAAGAAACGCGCTGGACGTCATAAATGACCTGCCCCATTCGGCATCGTAGCGAGCGCCGGGTTTGGCGGCGACAACTTCCGCGAGAGTCCTACCCTGTTTTTTCAGGGCTGCAACTTTGTCTCGCAGTTCGACCAACACGTCGCGGAACAGAACCAAGTCAGCCTTGCCGCCCACAGCCCCGTGCCCTCCAATTACGATCGTCTTCTCGTTGACCTTAGCCAGGTTTGCTTCTGCTGCGCGTATCTGGCCGTCGATACTGCCTCCGGTCGAGTAGTCAATGAATGGGTAATCACGGTTCCAAAAGGTGT
>Ga0302326_10007083_pt1 | contig 25062 bp, 18 predicted proteins | sample Palsa_T0_3_FD_202264 | JGI IMG/M metagenome (GOLD analysis project Ga0302326, IMG submission 202264) | Peat permafrost microbial communities from Stordalen Mire near Abisko, Sweden - Palsa_T0_3 | ecosystem: Environmental > Terrestrial > Soil > Palsa > Peat permafrost | place: Sweden: Abisko... | reverse complement strand
GCTGGTGATGCCCGCGCACAGTACCAGCGCAGCCAAAAACTTCGGGAAAACAGTTACGCGAAGCGGCATGCGGGAGCCGGTTCCCATGGAATTGGAATTCATGTGCCGGGATCAATTGTAGAAATAATCATAATCGCGATTGCGCGGGGATATGAGGAAAAAAAAAGGCCCCAGGTTTGGGAGGAGGCAAACCTGGGGCCGGGACTGAGGACTGCTGGGCCGTGCAAACTCTTTAGCGCGGGAAAGTCAAATCCGCGTTTGGGTGTTCCCGCTCAGTAGTTCCAGCGCTTCGCGAGGAGCATGGCGCTGAACGACCAACGGTAAGCAACGGCGAAAAACATGGCGTTTGCCGCCAGTTGCAGCCGCCGCGGCATGCGGCGTCTAGCGATTGCTCGGCGGCGGTGGTTGAGTTTCTTAGTCATATTGTTCCCCAAGTGCCCCAAGACTGGAGTTACTGGACGGTCAGGACCGGAGCGTCCTGTTCGACGCCGGTAATCATCGATTTGAAAATATCCACTTCCCAGCTATCGGCGATGCGGATGCGCACCACCTCGCTGGTCTCGGCGACCAACGTACCGCGCAGCGGAACGCGCAGTGTACCGGCCGCTACTCTCAGAACGATGGGAAGCCCAACCCACATCTCGAATCCGTTCTTCATGCCGTTCCCCCTCAGTTCAGCTAAGTTTGACTTCCAGAGTGCTCTCGAACAAGTTCAGTGTGCGGGTTAGGAGCGTACTGACCAATGGTACAGAGGACCAAAACGCGTAGGAGGAAAGTACTATGGCCGGCACCACTTGCTAGACGGAGGGTCGGGATGTGCACGTCGATCCGGAGTTTGCTTGGCGCGTTGCTAACCCCTTGTTGAATATGGTGTTAGCAAAGATTGCGTTGTCGAAACGAAGCACCAAGCTGGATCGCGGGCGGCCAGTTTTTCTGTTATCGTAAATGAGAGTCGACGCTCGCCGCAGCCGCAATTCCCACAGCGCGACATGGTGACATCTCGATGATTGAGCTCTTCCGACACATTCTCCATCAACTGTACGACGTCCGCGGCTTGGTCGAGTGGGGCGGTGTGCTGGCGGTGAGCATCGTCGTCTTCGTGGAAACGGGATTGTTCATGGGATTTTTTCTGCCGGGCGATTCGCTGCTGGTAACTGCCGGCGTAATTGCGGCGATCGGTGATTTGAAACTGGCGTCGCTGCTGGCGTCGGTCACGCTGTGCGCGATCGCCGGAGATCAGTTGGGATACTGGATTGGACGCCGCGCGGGAATGAGCCTGTACGACCGCGAGGACTCGCGATTTTTCAAGAAGCAGCACCTCGAGAGAGCGCACGCTTTCTACGAAAAGTACGGCGGAAAGACGGTGATCATGGCCCGCTTCGTGCCGATCGTTCGCACCTTCTGCCCACCGGTGGCTGGCGCGGCCAAGATGAGCTATGCGCGTTATGTGGCGTACGACATTGCGGGCGGTTTTCTGTGGGTTTGGGGAATGGTGCTGCTGGGCTATTCGCTGGGCCGAAAGATTCCGCATATCGAACAGAAGATTCATTACGTGATCGCCGCGGTGATTGTGATTTCGCTGCTGCCGGTGGGGATTCAAGCGTTGCGGCTGCGCGCGAAGAAAAACGATGAGGCCGTCGCTACTGTCGAAGCGGAGTAACACGTTGGGCAGGCACCTGCGCCCGCCCCCCGAAATCACGTCATCCCATTTCTGGTAACCACCTCCGCAAAAAACTCGCGAGCCCACCCACTCGGTTAGCGCATCAGCCTCGCCTAATCAAAAGCAGTGTGCGCCGCCTCCTGCCTTTTCCACCCTAATTCATTTCCGTCGACTAGGAAAACTTGCTTCACCTTTGTTCGCGCGGGTCTTGTGGCACAGCCAACTTGGCTGTGTGCTCCACACTCGCACCTCACCTCAGGTCCAAAATGCGAACATGCCAATCGTTTCTGATATTCAGGCGAGGGTGTGAGTGGATGTATCTCGAAAAGACTACCCACAGCCAGGTTGGCTGTGCCACGAGCCCCTACGCACCATCCACCGGAGTTCGGTGGCTTCTGCGTTCCAAACTGTGGTTGGATTATTTTCAGGATCACCGGAAAACTACTGAGGAAGCGCCGAAGCATGGCCGGTATCGATCGAAGTGCAGTAACATCATAGCGGCCGGAAGATGGGGAATGGGCAAATAGGTGATCGGAAGGGATTGTGGAAATGAAACGTACGAAGTTCCTGTGGTTCGCGGTGGTGGTTTTGATTGTGGTTTTTCTGGGGGTTGTTCGTCAGCGCGTGCGCGGAGATCAGAACGCTCCGGCCATACCACCGTTCACCGACTACCGCGGCGAAGCTCCCGACAACATTCATAAAATCACGGTCGCCGATTTACCCGCGCCCTACGCGTCGCAGGCCGCTATCAATTTCCCCAGCGTGGTCGATCAGCCCAAAGGTGCGTGGCCCAAAGTTCCCGCGGGATTCAAGGTGGAACGATTTGCCGAAGACCTGGAAAATCCTCGCTTGATTCGCACCGCGCCCAATTTGGATCTCTTCCTGGCGGAGAGCGACGCCGGCCGAGTGAAAGTATTTCGCGGCATCTCTAATAACGGCCGGCCCAGCAAGGAAGAAACCTTCGCCGGCGGCTTGAATAAGCCCTTTGGCATCGCTTTCTACCCTCCCGGCACTGACCCGCAGTGGGTGTACATCGCTAACACCGATTCGGTGGTCCGCTTCGCCTACCACAAAGGAGACATGAAGGCCCGCGGCGCTCTGGAAAAAGTGGTCCCGGACCTGCCGGGCGGCGGCTTGCTCCCTGGCGGCGGACACTGGACACGGGATATCGCATTCAGCGCCGATGGCCGCAAAATGTTCGTCTCCGTCGGCTCGCACTCCAATGTGGACGACCCCGACACCCACCCTGAGGAATTTCATCGCGCCGATATTCTGGAGTTCAATCCGGACGGCTCGGACCTTCGCGTCTACGCCTACGGCATTCGCAATCCGGTGGGCATCGCGGTGAATCCCAAGACCGGCGAGCTGTGGTGCTCCACCAACGAGCGCGATAATCTCGGCGATGACCTCGTCCCCGACTACATCACTCACGTGCAGGACGGCGGTTTCTACGGCTGGCCCTGGTGGTACATGGGCGGGCACCAAGATCCCCGCCACGAAGGTAAGCATCCCGAGCTAAAGGAGAAAGTGATTATCCCCGACGTGATCCTGCAGCCGCACAACGCCTCGCTGGAGATGACTTTCTACGACGGCAAGCAATTCCCGCCGGAATATTCGGGAGACGTTTTCGCCGCCGAGCACGGCTCCTGGAACAAAGCGGTGCGCACGGGCTACGAAGTGATTCGCGTTCCGTTGCACGGGCAAGGGCACGCGACCGGCGAATATCAGGATTTCCTCACCGGTTTCGTCACCCCCGATGGCAACGTGTGGGGACGTCCGGTAGGGGTAGCGGTGGCGAGCGACGGTTCGCTCTTGGTGAGCGACGACGGCTCGAAGTCTATCTGGCGGGTTAGCTATATCGGAAAGTAGTGTCCGCGGTGGCTTACGATTCGACGGTGTTGTCCGGGCAGCTTGCGTTGGGTGGATTATCGCTGGCCCACAAAAAACAAAAGAGGCGCTCCCGTACCGCAGAGCGCCTCTTTTACTCGTGATTCCAAATTTCGCGCGCGCAGGGCGGCTAGGCCATCGCGGCGGAGAGTCCCTGAATCTGAATTAATCCAGCCAGCGGCTTGTTCTGCCGCCTCTTCAGGTTTTCTGACATCACCCCAGTCCGCACCAGCGACTTTTCGCAATCCTGGGTCGACGGCCCGCGCATGTTTCCTTCCATGTACGCGAGCCCCGGGCAACGCGTACAACTGCCCAGGTTCGAGCACTTCGAACAATTGGTCAGGTCGCCCAGGGTGATCGATCGGACTTCGTTCATCTCGGGCGAGTAGCGCCAGATATCCAGAAATTTCTTTTCCCGCACGTTTCCGGTCGGCAGCGGAAACTGCACGCACGGATAAACATCGCCGTAAGGCGAGACGTACGCCGCGGTATGGCCGGCGCTGCAGGGCAGCGAATCCAGCATGTCCGCGTCCGGCGCCGCGGGGATCGCGCAGTATACGTCTACGTCGCCCACCAGCTCCGGATTGTGGAACAATTTTTCCAACTGGGCGTGATTGACATTCAAATCCAGAACTTCGCGGTTGCCGTCCATCATCGGGGTAATGGTCGGATCGATGGTCACGAAACAGTCCAGTTCCTGCCCCAGCGCGCGCACCGCCTCCTGGTCCTGAATATTCTGGATCATCAAAACGTTGGCGATGATCACTTTCAATCCGTAGGACTTCAGGAAGCGGATGGCTTTCAGCGATCGTTCCAACGAGCCGGGTATCTTGGTGATGGCGTCGTGGATTTCCGGCCGGTGCGAATAGATGCTGATCTGGATCGATTCCACGCCCAGCGCCAGGATGCGTTTGGCTTCCTTCTCGCGGATGAGGATGGCGTTGGTTTTGAGCTTCACGGAGAACATCAGTGCGCGGGCATGCTCGAGGATCTCGAAGAAATCCTTGCGCATCAAAATTTCGCCGCCGCTGAGAGTCAGAAAGAAAACTCCCGCCTCGGCCATGTCATCGAGCAGGGATTTGATTTCCTCGGTGTTCATCTCGCCGTGGTCTTCGTGGTCGAGGTAGCAATGCACGCAGCGCTCGTTGCAGCGATAGGTGAGGTCGAGCTGCACGCTCAGAGGAATTCCGAGCTTCAGGGCTCGCTGGCCCATCTCCTCCATTATCTCGCTCATGGAGTCTCCTTGGCCGGACTGCCGCTACCGGATATCGGTTGGTCGGAAACGAGCAGCAAGCCGTGGCTGGAAAGTTCCGCCACCAGGTCTTCCGCGTCGCTCATCGCCACGCTGGGAGCCACTTCAAAGGCCGCGCACACTTTCTGATTGACGATCTGATCGAGCGGCGTGGAACCGTCGGCGGCTTCCCAGATCGCGGTGGCTACCTCGTTCAGTGTGAACAGCGTGGAATCCTTGGCCGACATAATCATCATTTCGCCGCCCACCGCACGCGCGGCGATTTGCGTGCTTCGTACCACGTAGCGTTTCTGCGATGCTGCTTCCATTGAGCCTTTTACTTCGCACTTCGATTCACATGACTTAACGCTGGGATGCACTATCTCGCAGCACCAGTTCCCACACTCGCGCATCGGGCAAGAACGTGAGCTTACGCACCGGCACCTGGCGGACGAAGTCCGCGGCAGTCTCGAACACTAGTTTAACAAGTTCGGAGTCCCGGGCGAAGAACAGAATGCTCTCCAGCAGTGCCTGGATAGCAACTGCATCGGCCACCGCCTCGACTTTGTTCTCCGTACCCTGTCTCAGTAAGTACAGTACGCCCACCGGCACCTTGAGATTCTCTCCAGGGGTATTTAACTCCCCTACAAAGGGAGTTCCGTACGCAAAGTATCCCTCCGGGAGCTTCCGGACGTAGGAAACCTCATCGGTAAGCAACGTAGCGCTCGTGGGCGCCAGCCTCGCCATGGTCGTCTTACCGGCCCCGGAAACCCCCGCAAACAGAACCGCGCGGCCGCCGGCGGCGGCGCTAGACGCGTGCAGCAAGAACCCGCTCTCCCGGGCCAGTAGCAGGGTATGCAAAATGCGCATCACCGAGTCGATGGAATAGGGGTTGGCCGTCTGGCGGATGCGCCCGCGCCCCGCTGCAGGATTCCACTCCGCGTAAAAATCGCCGCGTGCGAAGGACCATTTTCCCGCGTCATACACTACTTCCACGTCGCGGTCCTGATAATCGATGTCCGGCGGTTGAAGATCGATATCGAATTCAAATCGCGGCTCGCTGGTGGTGGTGACGAACCCGGCGTAGCGCTCCTGCAACAACGCGATAAACTCCGGATCGGAAACTCTCAGCCGTACTGGCAGCCCGCCGATTTCGATGATGACGCCAGGTACACCACTCGGTGTGCTTACGGTTGCCATACCACCCCTTCTTCCGACCATTTCTCGTTGGCCTGCCGGTACGCCCGCGCCGGAGCCGTGAGCCGCAGGAATAGCGAGGTGGCGCGATCCGAGCGCCGCAGCAACGCCAGCAAAACCCTCTCGGACCAGCTCAATCGCGGACGCGGCGCGAATCGCACCTCGCGACCTCCACTGCCGGCGCGCCGGCTCACCGATTCCACCACGGCAATCAAATTTTCGGCGGGTACCGCGCCGTCGTCTTCATCCGCGCGATCGCCTCGGGTGATCCACCGCCGTACACCCGCGTCTTTCAGCACCGCTACCACTCGATGGGTGATCAGCCGCGTTCCGGCGGAGAAAACCACCAGTTGCCCTACGGAAATTTCTTCGGGGGCGGCCCGGCGGACGCTGACGATATCGCCGGGACGAAGCGTGGGAGCCATGCTCGACCCTAAAACCCTGAGCCGCGCCGCGCCAAACTTCTGCAGCAGCTCGGCCGTCATTTCGATTTTCAGCGCATCATTCTGCCGCGCCTCGCGTGGCGGCGGCGCCGCCTCTACCGTGTTTTTCGCCGCGCTCATAGCGTACCTTGGCCACCTCTGGCCCCGCAGCGGGAATCGCCGGCGCGAAAAAGAACGCCCGAAGCGGACCGCCCGTTCCTGCTACTGCCTGCGGGCCGCTTCGAGCGTCGACTTCGATTATTCATCCAGCGTTAGTTTAGACCATTCTGCGTCGCCTTCACAGCGCAGCCCTGGTCGCCGGTGCATGCTCCGTTGGTCGTTCCCACGGTGAGCGGCGTGAAGTAGACGCTCGAGCCGGACGTGGCATTCGACGACACCACGTTATCGACCACGATTCCGCTGGTCCCGCCCGGTTCGCCCAACGACGCTGCCACCGCAGTGGGGAACACACCGTTGGTTACGTTGATCGACATCAGGCATCCGCCGGAGCTGTTCTCCTGGCCCGCGCCGGTCACACCGCAGTTTGTTCCGTTGCCGCCCGCGGTCACTCCGAAGAACATCATGTCCATCCCATTGTTGTAGACCTCGGTCATCGGCGAGCATTCCGAGTCCAGCGTCAATCCCACCGGCAGCGCATCCACCGAATCGCTGCCGATGAAGTTGCCCGAGGCGTCGAATGAGATCCGCCGAATCGTCGGCAGATCCTGAGTGATCTGCTTGCCGCAGTAGTACAGGTAGCCTTGCGCGGTGTCGCCCGAGTAGTAGGTGTTGTCAAAGTCGCCGGTGTGCATCTGCGCGCCCGCTGCACCCACGGGGAGGGTGGTCGGGTTATTGAGCGAGGTGTCGGCTTGAATGATCTCCGCCTCGGTGCCGTCGTTGCCGACGAACACCATCACCCGCTGCGCGTTGGAATCGACGATCGGCGGGTCGGGAATCGGGTTACCGCCGGTGGGGATCTTGCAGCCGTGCGCTACGGGACTGGTGCCGCCGGTGGCTACGTAGCTCACGCAACCCTTCGAGTCCGCCATAAAAACGTTTCCGGTTACGCCGTCGTACACCGGACCGGTGAGCTGCGCGCCGCTATCCACCGTGACGCTCCAGCTCTTCGCCGGCCACACGCCCAGAAACGCGCCGCTGAATTTATAGAGCACTCCGTTGTCGTCGCCGACGTAGATCGCGTCGTTGGTGTAATCCACGAAGGGCGCCGAATTGCTAGATGAGTTTTTGCCCATTGCCAGCACCACTTCGCAACTGACGCAAGTGGCCCAATTTTCGCTGCTCGACGCGGTTATCGGCGTGGCTGGCGCGGTGATGGTCCCGGATCCAGCCTTCCATTTCAGGATGTGCAGAGCCGATCCGGTGGACGTGCTCTCGACGAATGCCAGCTTGGTTCCGTCCATGGACAGCGCCACCGAGCTGGAGGTCAACCCGCCCGTCATGGTGGACGTGCCGTACGCAAAATAGGTGGAAGGCGCGGTGCCCGAGCCGCAGGAGGAATACAGATTGTTCAGCGCTACGATATTTGCAGACGCTGTGCCGCTGATGCCGCTGCCACCGCGTCCGCCGATGAAGTTGCCAAAGCCCCACGTAAATTGTTGGGGGTTACTGCAGCCCCAGAAGAAGAACGGGAAGCAATCGATCGATGGGCCCGGTCCGCCCCCCACTGTCGTGTTGTTACCTGCTACCCCCACGACGGTATCGGTAATCAGGACCCAGTTGCCGAAGAAGTTTTCTGCCGTGTAGGTGAACGATGCGTTGGCAGTGTGATAGGTGTTCACCGCAGTCATAAAGTTGTACGCCGCCTGGGAGGGATTCGAGCCCTGGCGGAAGTGCGCGCTGGTGACGGTTGCGGTGTTGGAGATGGCGGTGAACGTGACCCCAGCGATCACGAACGTGGAAGACGGATTCGAAACGGAGGGCGAAGGGCTCACGTAGGGAATGCCGTAAAAGAAGCCCCAATCGTAAGCATGGGTCTCATAGCCGGTTCCGGTGGCGCCGGTGCCAGCCGCGGTGTTGGTGTTGTAAGCCACGAAGTCGCTGGTGCAATTCGGCGTCGCATTGACGTCAAAGCTGAACTTGGCGGGGAACTGGTCGTTCCCGACGCTGGCAGTCTCGCCCAGGGCAGCGGTCCAGTCGCGGTGCAGCGGACCGTTCTCCGGTTCCGCCTGTTGATCTCCGCCGGCTGCCGGTAGCGAGGGGCGCTCAAAGCGCGGACCCGTTGATATGCCTTTGAAGGCGGCGGCGGTTGACGCACGCCGGTAGTATTGCTGCATGTACCGTGGCTCCCGCTGCAGCCGCCAAGACTGCTCGATGGTCTTCGGAGCGGAATAAATCACGGTCTTGTGGCTCCAGTCGGTAACCAGCGGCACACGGACGTGTGGCCGAGCTACGTCGGGCGTCTGGGCCATCAGAGACATCCCTAGTGTCAAAGTTGACGCGATTCCCAGGGCTGCCCTCATAAGATTTCTGTGTGTCGTATTCATGTCCCTTTGCCTCACCAAATAAAGATTTGCCACCTAGTGTTCCGGCTCGGTACGGTTATACCGTCAGTGCCCCAAGGGGGCCCAATCTAATCGGATTTGGAACATGAAGTAGGGGGACGTACAGTACTTTGGGCTTGATTCTCACGTTGAGATTTCTATATAACCAATTGAAAATAAATGCCTTACAAACTATCAGTTTCCCGCCCCCTCGTTTTCCAGATGTGGAATCTGGAATTAGCCCGATGGCTCAGGTATCAGGACCTACAGCCGCTTGGGTACCCGTTAGAATGCCCCAAGACCGGCTGGGAACGGCGCCAGGAGGCCAGAAAACCACCCTAAATGGTCACCTAGCACAGTGGCAGAGCTGCGGAGGGGCCCAGCCCGTTGTTGCGCGTTGTGGACTCGAAGCGCTTTTGCGCTTTGGAGTGTGCGTCGACACCCCCGAGGGCTCGATCGGCAGCGGCCACGGCTGCGGCGGGAGCTACTGCAACGGCCGCTCGCTCGCAGGCTGTTCTCGCGTTAAGCGGGGGTAGACGTGCTGCGGGCTTTGGGCCGCACCGCGAGGAGTCGCTGTGCCACAACTTCGGTGATTTGAGGTGCCGATAATTCAGACTGCAGACTTAGGAATGGCGCCGGCAGGCCGGCGCGAATCGGGATCGTGTGGGTTGTGTTCGCGTTTTTGATCCGAGGAATTTTGTGTCGTCGGGCGCCGCACAACTTGAGCGGTTGTGCCACAACCTGCGCAGACACACGCGTAGCGTTGGTCTGCTCATCGCTTCATCAAAATTTTGTGCTGACGTGAATGCGAGCAACGCATTCCTCGCGGAATACGCCGAGGCTTTAGGATGCCTTACGATTGAACTTGCAGGATGATTGTGTCCCACTGCGCTTGCCGCAACGCAGCGCCATGGTCTCGAAGACACGCTCATGACGTACGGTAGGTTTGTGGTATGGTTTTTTCCCTCCCGCTGCGGAGGGCTTGGCGGCGTCTGAAGAATTTGTGCTCAATTTGACCTCTTTCCAACCGTGAGATGCATTCCCCGGCCGCAGGTGGCAAAAAACCTTACGCCATCGGGCCACAGAGCCGCCCGCGGATACTTACCGTTACAGTGTAGCATTACGTCGCAGGATTTTCACCGATGTTTGTCTCATAAATGTAAATATTCCAGAACCGCACCCCCAAAATCCCCCAATTTTTCCATAACCCAAGGCCCATCTATGCTTTGTGCTGACGGCGCCGAGCGAGCCCAGCCACCAGGCAGCCCCCACATGGCCTGCGCCGCCAAGGCGCCCTGCAGCGCCTCCCAGGGGCACTCTGGAGCCCTCCAGGACAGCCCCAAATCGATGCCTGCGCCAAAAAAAAGCAGCCTGGATGAGGTGCCATCCAGGCTGCCTAGTTTTTACTTCCAGCCGCCCCTCCTGGGCGTTTGCAGCTTTCTTCTTGTACTTCCAGCCGCCCTTGCGGGCGTTTGCGTTTACTGCAGGCCGGACTGCGTTAGCTTCACGGCGCAGAATTTCCCGACGCCGCAAACCGGGTCAGAGCTGGTGCCGATCGCCTCGGTCGTGAAGTACATGCTGGAGGCCTGAGCAGCGGAACTGATGTTGTCCACCACGATGCCGCTGATGCCGTCCTGCGCGGCCGGGTAGGTATTTACGTAATGGTTGATGCCCTTGGTCATGGTGTACGAATTGGTCACCGGGTATTGCTGACCGATGGCTGCTCCGGTTGCGCCGCTCGCGCCGGAGGTGCGTCCGACGCCGAGTAGCATGATGTCGGTGCCATCCGGTCCGCCGTCCGTGCCGGGCTGGAAGATTTCCGTGATCGGCGCGCACTCCGAGTAAGTGGAGGTCGCGACGGTGGATAGGCTCAGAGCGAGCGTTGAGTCGGTGGCATTCTGCATGACGCCACTGTTGAAAGTGATGGCGTACATTTCCGGCGAAGTCGAGGACGACGGCGAGTTATTGCAGATGAACAAGTGGCCCACGCCGGTGCCGTTGTAGTAGTTGTTGTCGAACGCCGGTGCGTGCACGTTAACCTGGCTCGCGAGGAACGATGATGACGATGCCGGGTTCGTTCCGCAGCTGGCGCCGAGGCCGGTAACCAAGTTATTTACTGGGCTGCCGAACAGCGTGGTGGAATTTCCGCCGGTGAAGGCTTGGGTGACCACCGCGCGATTCGCAGAGCTGATCGACGATGCCGCGTTCTGGCTGTAAGCGTAGAGGGCGGAGATCGAACCGTCGACGATTACCGGATCGGTGAGGCCTCCGGCGCTGTAGTAAGTGGAACCGAACGCTGAACCGCAGGTTCCGGTTCCTTGTCCGACGGCCATCGATGCGGTCACGCTCGTAAGCGGCGTCGCTACGGCATACACTTTGCCGTCCGCCGCGCCCACGAACACGTTGCCGGAGCTGCCGTCCAGAACTGGGCCGGTGAGCATGGTCTGTCCCGTCGTGGTGGCCACCTGTAGGCTGGTCACGACCGGTGTAGCGGTGCCGCCTGTGGTTGCGGTTCCGACGAACACCGGCGAAACCGAGTACAGCACGCCGTTGTCGTCTCCGAAGTACAGCACGTCGTTGTCGTAATCGTAGTACGGTGAAGAGTTGGTGATTTTGTCGCCGCTGATCGGCACGTTGATCATGCACGATCCCGAACCGGTGCAGGTGTTCAATGGCGGACCGACAGTTACGGTTGGCGCCGCGGTGTAGCCGGTGCCATTGCTGGTCAGCGTGATCGAAGTCACCACGCCGCCTGCCGAGACGTTTGCTGTGGCGGTCGCGCCGGAAGCTCCGGAGCCGCCGCCGGTGATGTAGATGTTCGGGACGCTGGTGTTGGAGTATCCGCTTCCGCCGTAAACCACAGTGATACCCGAGAGCTGATCCTGCGTGGTTGCCGTGGCCGCTGCACCCGTTCCGCCGCCTCCGCTGCCGAAGGCGACCGTCGGGGTACCGGTGTAGCCGGTGCCCGCATTGGTTAAGTTAACCGCAACCACTGAGCCGTTGATGGTGCAAGTTGCTGCCGCTCCCGTTCCGCCAGTGCCGGTGTTAGCGAACGACACGGTCGGAGCGGTGGTGTAGCCCGAGCCAGCGCTGGTGATGCTCACGGAGCTGACCACGCCCGAGAGGTTCGCGATCGCTGCCGCACCGGAACCGCTGCCGCCGGAGAAGCTCACCGTCGGAGGGGTCAAGTAGTTGTTGCCCGCGTTGGTGACGTTGACTGCGGAAACGTAATCCGATCGAACCGCGGTCGCTGCCGCGGCGTTACCGCCGGTGCCGGTGTTGTTGAAGGTGATCGTTGGGGTGCTGGTATAGGTTCCAGGATTGGTAACGGTGATGCTGCCGACGACGCCGGTCAGGTTCGCGTTTGCTGCTGCGCCGCTGCCTGCACCGCCGCCGGTAAATCCGACCGTCGGAGCTGAGGTGTAGCCAGTGCCGATAGCGGTCTCGGTGAGTCCGGTAACCGATCCGGAGAACGTCACTGTAGCTGCCGCGCCGGTTCCGCTGCCGCCGGTGAAGGAAACCGTCGGAGCCGAGGTATAGGATCCGCCGTTGGTGAGGTTCACGGCCTGCACGGTTGCATTGATCTTGGCGGTGGCCGCCGCGGCGCCGCTGCTGAAGCTCACCGACGGATTGGAAGTGTAGCCGCTACCCCCACTGGTCAGGGACAGCGAACTCACCGTCTGACTGGTGGAGGTGTTCACGGTAAAGGCCGCGGCAGTGACTTTGCTGTAGTAGCCGCTGATGGTCATGGTGATGCTGCCGCCGGCGGTCAGCGTATACGAACCGGCATTCGAGATAGCCACGCTAGCGATACAGACGTCTTGGCTGTAGCCGAACGGGAAAAAGTAGACCGATCCCTGGGTCGCGGAGCAAGGCGGGTCGGTGGTGGAAGTAGTTACCGTGCCGGTTGCCTGGATGTTCTGTGTGCAGGTGGTCGCGGAGGTGCAAGAGAAGGTGACCACTGGATTGTAGTTACCGAAATCAGTGTTGTAGCTGCCGGTGTTTGTAAAGGTGACGCCGCTAACCGAGGTGATGGTGGACATGTTCGCAGTCGCCGTGGCGCCAGTCCCGCCGCCACCGGTGATGCTGACGGTCGGTGCCGAAGTGTATCCGGTCCCGCCGGTGGTCAGAGTCAACGTGCTCACTGGACCTGCGATCGTTGCCGTTGCCGCTGCGCCGCTGCCGGCGCCGGTGAAGACCACCGTCGGTGCACTCTGGTATGCACTGCCGGCGTTGGTCAGGTTTACGGACTGCACTGATCCGCTAAAGGTTGCTGTCCCGGCCGCGCCGCTGCCGCCGCCACCGGTCAAGGTGACTGTCGGAGCTGAAGTGTAGCCCGATCCGTTGCTGGTCACGGTATAGGATCCGACGCCCTGGCTCAGGTTGGCAGTAGCTGCTCCTGCGCCGGTGCTGTAAACCACGATCGGCGCGGTGTTGTAGCCGGACCCGCCGTTGGTTACGTTAATCGAAGTGACGCCCTGGGTGATGCTGGAGGTGGCCGTTGCCGGTCCCGGAGTAACGGTGACCGCAGGAGCTGAGGTGTAGCCCGATCCGCCCGCGGTTACAGTGTAAGAAGTGACGCCGTTGGTGACGTTGGCGGTGCCGGTAGCGGCAGTGCCGCCCTGGCCGACGGGATTGCTGAAGGTAACCACCGGCGCGGAAGCGTAGTTGCTGCCTTGCGCGGTGACCGCGACGGTGGCCACGCCGCCATTAATCGTCGAAGTAGCTGTGGCGCCAGTGCCGCCGCCACCGCTGACGGTAACCGTCGGCGCGGTGGTGTATCCGCTGCCGCCGTTGGTTAGGGTGATGCCCGAGACGGTGTCTGAAACCGCAGCCGTGGCGTACGCATTGCCTGAAATCGTGGACGGCACCGCGGCGTGCAGCGCATCGTTGCTGCCCGCGCCGTCACCTGCGTTCCAATTCAAAATGTGCAGGAACGATACCGCCCCGCCGCTTTCCAGGAACGCGATCTGCGTGCCATCTTCGGAGAGCGTCGGCGAAGTGGTGATCTTTCCGCCGGAGACGGTGGTGGTGTCATACGAGAACAGAACGCTGGGGCCGCTCCCGGTGCAGATGCCCGCCGGTGAGGTGCCAGTGTAGAGATTGTCCAGGCCCAGCAGGTTCGATTGCCCGTTGCTGACCCCGGCCACATCGAGACCGTAGACGACGTAATCGGGCATCCCCTGCCCGTTGTTGCCGGTGCAGTTTGACGCCGTCACCGGCGCGTTGATATCGAAGCTGAATTTCGCAGGGTACATTCCCGGGGCCACGAAGCCCACGCCCAGCGAGAACGACCAGTCAATCTTGGCCGGTTTCGCCGGCGTCTGCCCGCGATTTTGATCGAAGCGCCCTACCGCGAATCGCTCGTCCTTTCCGTCCCCCTCGAGCCGGCTGGGATCCACCGAGGCTGCCGCACGGACGTTGCTGTGCAGCTTGCGCGAGTAGATGTAGCGTTTGTCGTTGGGCTTGGCTGCCTCTTCGTCAGGCGAGCGGTCCTTCGAGTAGATGACGTGGGTATAGCTCCAGTCCACTGGCAGCGATACCCGGCTATGCTCAGTACCAGTAGTCGTCTGAGCTATAGACGCTCTAGAACCCATGAGGGCAGCGATGGTGAGAAGAAGTGCGCGATAGGAAGACTTGGCTCTCATGCGACGAAACCTCCAAATTTGTTGAAGCTTTAGGACGTTTGCCGGAAGCACCCCTTCCGACGCCCCGAATCTGAACAGGACCAGTTCGGGATCGGCACACTGTACCTGTCCCCCCTAGACACACGCAATTTTGAGACGCATAGTTCCGGTACTGCCCTCCCCGTGGGTACGCTCGGGACGGCTGTAGCTACCTGCAGGCGGAGCTAACTCCAATTTTTTCAGTGGTGGGTGGAAATGGTGGGAACTGTGGCTCTGGGTAGACGACTAACCTTGAAGAGGAGGCACACAGCCAGGTAGGCTGTGCCACAACACCCGCTGGATGATGGAAAGAGAAAACGGCCGTGCGGGTTGACCTGTCTGGTTGCCTTGAACAGGGTGGCTCGCACGGCCGTTGCTTGCGGCGGAGAGGCCCGCCGCGCGAATCGTTAGGGCTGAAGGTTAGTCCAAGCCATTCTGGGTTAGCTTCACGGCGCAGCCGATGTACGTGCACGTACCGGGAGAGCTTTCATTTCCCAGTGGCGTGAAGTAGATGCTGGAGGCTTGTGGCTCGACGGAGACGTTATCCAGTATGATCCCGCTCGTGCCCCCATCCTCCGGATAAGAAGCCGCGACGCCCGCGTGGAAGAGGAGATAAGCGCTCTCGTCGAAGTCGTATGTTACATCGAACGACATCACGCATCCGCCGGCCGGAGCGGCGGTGCTGTAGCCTCCTCCCAGATGAGCCGGAATCATGCAGGGTACACTGTTGTTCTGAACGCTGAAGAACACCAAGTCCTGTCCTAAGCCACCGTTCGCGTTGGAATTGTAGACTTCGGTCACCGGTGAGCACTGGTCGCTCGGGGTGGTGGAGACCTTCAAGTACCTAACACTATTAACCCCGTTGATGAGCCCGTTGGCGCCGATAGAAATTTGCCGGAGAGCAACATTCCCGTCACCCGCTGTCGCCGGATTCGTTCCAAGGGGATCGATGGCGCAGACGTACATGTAGCCGATGACGGAGCCCGTTCCTGTGCCGGTGTAGTAGGTGTTGTCGAAATCCCCGCTGTGCATGAGCGTGCCACCTCCGCCACCCGAGACGAGTCCGAAGTCAGCGATCGACCATCCCGCGCTGGTGGTTCCACCGCTGCCGCAAACGCATCCGGTTGTTGTGAAAGCCTGAGCCGCGTAGGCATGGCCGTTGAGAGAATCGTCGGGGATGGTGTTCCCGCCGGCGAATACCATCACGGTACCCAGCGAAGAGTCCACAACTGGGGGGTCGGGGACGCCGTTGGCTCCGGTGTTGTAGTTGCCGGCAGCCAGACACGGATAAGTATATGGAGAGGTTTGGTTGATGCACGGACCGGCGATGCCGTCAACGGTGTTGGTCTCGATGAAATCGAGGTTACCGTACTGGTCGGACACGAAAATGCGCCCCGAGGCGGCATCCTCGATCGGGCCGCTCAGACCGGGGTTGGCGGTTGTGTTCATGAATATCGGCCAGAGCCCGCCCGATTCCGACGGACCTGTAGGCGCCACAGCATTCAGGCCGTCGAACACGTTAGCGAACTGGTGGATATTCGCTTTGTCCGTCCCTACGTAAAGGTAGTCGGTATCGTAGTCGTAGTACGGCGCCGAGTTGGTGTCCTTGGCGTTTTTGTATTGTATGACGTTGGCTCTCACTTTCGAGTCTGATTTCACTCGAACGTCGCCCGTCTCGTAGACCGCGTCATTACTGAACGGCACATCCCACATGCAGCCGGCGTTGGCGCCGGTGCATGCGGCCCAAGCGTCCAAGTCTCCTGTTACATCGTTCGGATATGCCGGGTTGTCGATGGTGCCGTCACCCGCGCGCCACTTCAGAACGTGCAGTACCGAACCTCCTATGGCGCTTTCGACGAAGGCTACTTGGGTGCCATCCATGGTCAAAGTGACCGACGTGCTGGTTATGCCGTAATTGGTGGCCACGTTGTATACCCACAAAACAGTGGGAGCGCTCAGGGGATTGCTGTCTGAGTCGGTGCAGTAGCCGTTGGGGTCACCTGACGTGGGATCGGTCCCGCTGTAGAGATTGTTAAAAGCCACCAGCAAGGGTGTATTGGTGTTGAAGACCACGAAATCGTTGGTGCAGTCCGGCGGCGCGTTGATGTCAAAACTGAATTTGGCAGGGAACTGGCTGGGGCCGACGGTGGGCGTAGGAGTCGTGTCAACCGCGTTGCCGCCCAGCGTAGCACTCCAGTCGCGCTTGATGGCGTCGGCCTTGGTGGGGACCGGGCGCGGATCGCGCACGCGGTTCCGGAACCGTTCGAGCAGGTTGGCGTCTTCGGCTTTCGCGTCCGCCAGTTTTCTGGCCGGCGAGGCGTAACGGCGGTAGATCTGCATCCGGTAGCGTGTGTTGTGCTCCAGGCGGGTCGCTTCGGCTTCCGTCCGGGGCTTGGCGAACACCACGTGCTTGGTGCTCCAGTCGGTAACCATCGGGACGCGATGGTGCGCTGGCGTGCTGGTGCCGCTCAATTTTTCGGATGCCGAGCTCACTTCGCGCGGTGCTGCGACCGGCGCGACGGCTGCCACGGTGTGCTCCGCGAAATTGTCAGCGGACCATCCCGCGTGCACGTCGACCAGGGCGTCGTCACTGGCGCCGGCGCTCCGCAAGTCGGAGTCCGAGCGGGATTGCGCCGCGGCGATGATGGCCACGGTGGAGAGGGCCGAGAGGGAAAGGGCGAACAGTCCGATTTTGAAACGTCGAGACACGAATCGCGAGCCGGAGATCATGGGAAAACCTCAATTTGGATCTAGCCGGCTTGCTAAAGAAGCCGGACGTGCCGCGCTGGGTCAGTACTATTACTACCTATCTAGATCGTAAAAGGAGGAGTGCGGGAAGGATACATTTTGTTTTTATATGTCCAGGTGGGCGTGTTTTAAGGGTAACGCGGCCGCGGGGCGTCCCGCGCTTGCCGCCCCGGCAAGGCGGCTGGGCAGGCTCATAAAAGCGAAGCGGCCGTGCGGGCCGTCCTGCCTGGTTGCCCAGAACAGATCGGATCGCACGGCCGCTCGCCACGGCGGACAGGCCCGCCGCGTGATTTGCTATGATTTAAGGCTACTGCAAGCCGTTTTGTGTAACCTTCACCGCGCAACCGACATAAGTGCAATTGCCCGGTGTGTCGATATCTCCGAGTGGCGTGAAGTAGATGCTGGATGCCTGGCCGTAGGTGGTCACATCCGCGACATTATCGACGACGATTCCGCTCGTTCCGCCATCTGCCGCGATGAACGCCGCGGAAGGGTCGGGAACGTGGGGGTCCCGGTGGAATCTGCGGAAACATTGACCGAAAGGAGGCATCCGCCAGACGGGGCGTCCGCGCTGTACGTGATATCCGGCAGCCCGGTGACCTCGCATGCGACACTGTGAGTCCGGACGCTGAAGAACATGAAGTCTGCCGCGACACCGGTACCCAGGGCGTTCGGGTTGTAGACCTCTGTCACGGGCGAGCATTCGTCCGTCGGCGTGGTCGAGACGGGTAAGAAATCTGTAGCGTCGGCACAGTCAGAATTCCGTCGCTGTTGAAAGTGATACGCCGCAACGCGATATTCCCGCCATTACTGACGGCGCCCGTGTGACCAAGAGCACCATTGGGATCAATGGCGCACACGTACATATAAGCGTTGGTGACGGTCCCTGCCCCGGTGTTGGTGTAGTAGTCGTTGTCGAAATCTCCGCTGTGCATGACCGCACCACTTCCACCGAGAACATTGTTAACAGGCCCGAAATCAGCGATCGCAAACGAGACGGGGTCTGTAAAGCTGTTACCGCAGACGCATGCGGTTAAGGCCGTCGAAGGTTGAGCCGCGAACGCGTGGGGGTGAGACCGCCGCTGTATCCTTCGAAAATCAGCACTGTTCCCGTTACATAGGGGTAGCACTAAGGTGAACACTATATGCCCGCGGCACTCGCGATCGCCGAATTTTCGGTGGCACAACCATTTTTGGTTGTGATCCGTTCCGTTGGTGATCGGTTCGACTCGAGTGCTCGAGATTCGAGTGGAGAGATAGCTAGCTTTCTCTCAGCAGCAAGCGCACCAAATTTTCGTTGGCGTGCGCTGGCTTTTCCAGCTCGACGTCGGCGCAGTTGTTGACGATCCAGTCGGCGCCGCACTCACGCAGCGTGGCGTCGTCGGCCATAGTGCGAAACGCCACCACCCGCGCGCCCGACGCCTTGCCGGAGCGAACCCCAGCCGGCGCATCCTCGAAGGCCACGCAGTCGCCCGGGGCAAAGCCCAGCAGCGCCGCACCTTTTTGGAATGGCTCGGGATCGGGCTTGCCGCGCTGGATGTCCGATGAAGTGATCATGCGCGATGGGATCGACATACCCGCGGCGCGCAGCCTGGATTCCGCGAGGGCGCGGGAACACGACGTCACGATGGTCCACGAGCCCGGGGGCAGCGCCGCGAGCAGCTCGATCGACCCGGGGAGCGGCACCACGCCTTCGGTATCTTCGATCTCGCCACGTTCGACCACTTCGTTTTCCGCGCGGTGATCGCCGTTGGGCAGATACTCCTTTATTGTGGTCATGCTCGGGCGTCCATGCGCCCGCGCCACGACTTCCGCGGGGTCGAACCCGTGCGCCCGCGCCCAGCGGTTCCAGACCCGCTCCACTGCGCCCGTAGAGTCAATCAACGTCCCGTCCAAATCGAAAAGCAAGCCCCGGCAAGAGATCGCAATCATATGAATGATGATAGCAGGTGAAACTTTGCTGCCAAACCACGAGGCCGTGGACGGCGTTGCGGGGACGAACGGCGGGTCGGGGCGCGACAACGGTGTGTGATAAAGTGGCGTAGCGCGCTGGCTGGCGCTGGGGCACGCTTTTGGTTGTGCTCTGGCGCTGCGCAACTTTTGGCGCGCGGGGTTGGGAATTTTGTGCGGCATCGCCGGCTTTACCCACAGGAAAAGCGTAGCGAATCCTGAGCGCATCCGCAGCGCGGTGGATTGCCTGATCCATCGCGGACCCGACCAGCAAGGCGTCTTTGAAACCGGCGTGATTTCGCTGGGCGCGGCGCGCCTGAAAATTATCGATCTGCACGGCGGCGACCAGCCCATCGTCAGCGAAGATGCCGCGCACGTCATCGCGTTCAACGGCGAAATCTACAACCACCTGGAGGTGCGGCGCGAACTGGAATCCCGCGGGCATCGCTTCCGCAGCCAGTCGGATACTGAGACGATGCTGCGCGCGTTCATCGAATGGGACACGGAATGCTTTGCGCGGCTGCGCGGAATGTTTGCGGTGGCGCTGTGGAGCGAGAAAGACAAGCGGCTGGTGCTGGCGCGCGACCGCACTGGGATCAAGCCGCTGTACATCGCGCGGCGCGGCGACGATATTTATTTCGGTTCGGAACTGAAAGCGATCTTCGTTCATCCGGAAATCGAACGGCGGATTTCGCTCGCTGGGCTGGATTGCTACCTTTCGCTCAACTACGTGCCGTATCCGTGGACGCTGGTCGAGGGCATCGAAAAGCTCGAGCCGGGGCGATGGCTGGAATGGCGCGACGGCGCGGTGCGCAGCGAACGTTATTGGATGTTGCCATATGGTCCGGTCCCGGGCGTGACTTTGGAAGACGGCAAGCGGGTGCTCGATTCACTGCTGCAGCAATCGGTGAGCGAGCATCTGCTATCGGACGTGCCGCTGGGCGTGTGGCTCAGCGGGGGAATCGATTCGTCCACGATTTTGCATTACGCGGCCACGGCGAATCGCGGACGGCTGAAAACGTTTTCGATTTCGTTTGGCGGGCACTCGTTCGATGAGACCGAGTACATCCGGCTGGCGGCGGGGCAATACGCCACCGACCACCAGGAATTCGATCTGAATCCTGAGGCGGGCTTGCAGGACGCGATCGAGGAATTTGCGTATTACTCGGACGAGCCCAGCGCCGATGCCGGGGCGCTGCCGGTGTGGTTCCTCTCGAAATTGACGAAGCAGCACGCCACCGTGGTGCTCACCGGCGAAGGCGCCGATGAGCTTTTCGGCGGCTACCTGACGTATCGCGCAGACGTCCTGGCGGCGCGCGCGCGGCTGGTGCCGGCGGCGTTGCGGGATTTGACGCGCCGCGCGCTGGGCGCGTGGCCGGTTTCCGACGACAAAATCGGTTTCGAGTACAAAGCGAAGAGATTCCTGGATGGATGCGACATGAGCGCGGAACGCGCGCATGTCTACTGGAACGGAACTTTCAGCGACGCGGAAAAGCGGCGGCTGGTTCCCAGCGCCCCGGCTGGAGCGCTGGACGCGACCCTTGCCGAACTGCGCGGGAAACTCGGAACGTCGAATGATCCGATCGCGCCGTACCTGTGGTTCGATCAGAAATACTTTCTGCCGGACGATATTCTGGTGAAGTCCGACCGCATGAGCATGGCTCACGCGGTGGAGGTACGGCCGGCGTTCCTGGATCATCGCATCGTGGAGTTTGCGGCCACCCTTCCCGCGAATCTGAAGATGCGCGGCGCGCGCCAGAAAGTGATTTTAAAAGAGCTGATGCGGGATAAACTTCCGGCGCGGATTCTCACCCGCAGTAAAACCGGTTTCGATATTCCGGCGCATCAGTGGTTCCGCGGCCCGCTGCGCGGGCTGCTGCTGGATACTTTAGCGGCGGGAGCGGCCGAGCACGGGGAATTATTTTCGCGCGCGGCGATCGACGATTTCGTGGCCCAGCACATCGAGCGGCGCGCAAGCCTCGGGTATCACCTGTGGGGCTTGATGATCCTATTCCTGTGGATGAAGAGATGGCGAATCCAAACGGCACCGGTTTCCGCTTTGACCCAGCAGGCGAGGGAAAGCGTTCCGACCTCTATCTAGCCATTGCACTGATCGTGGGCGCGATTTATCTGGGCTGCATCGTTTCTCCGCCGTCGCTGATGGACGACGTCGACGCGGTGCAGGCGCAGATCGCGCGCAACATGCTTTCTTCTCACGATTGGACCACCGCGCGGTTGGACGGAATTGCATACCTCGAGAAAGCTCCGCTGATTTACTGGGCCATGGCGGCCTCCTATAAAATTTTCGGCGCGCACGATTGGGCGGCGCGCATTCCGGTGGCGCTCTCGGCGATTGCGCTGGGGCTGTTGACCGCGGCGTTTGGGGTGTGGGCGTTCGGCCGCCGTGCGGGATTCTACGCAGGCCTCTGTATTTCCACGTGCGTAGGACTGTTTCTGTTTACGCGGATTCTGATTCCGGACGTGATGCTGGTGGGATGCGTCACCCTGGCGATGTGGGCGTTCCTGCGCGCGCTCGATCCCGAGGAGACGCACGGCAATCTGTGGTGCGTGCTGCTGGGCGCGAGCCTGGGTGCGGGTCTGCTGCTGAAAAGCATGGTGGGTGTGCTGTTTCCGCTGGCGGCGGCGGTGATCTACCTGGCGATCACCAAGCAGCTTTTTTCGTGGAGCGTCTGGAGGCGGCTGCATCCCTTCACCGCGGCGGCGGTGGCGTTGGCGATTGCGGCGCCGTGGCACATTCTGGCGACGTTGCGCAATCCGCCGTATTTCGCGTGGACGCTGCACAGCGGGCCCGGCGAGTATCACGGCTTCCTGTGGTTTTTCTTTATCAACGAGCAGGTGCTGCGTTTTCTGAACCTGCGCTATCCGCGCGACTACAATACCGTGCCGCGATTTTATTTTTGGGTGCTGCACCTGGTTTGGCTGTTTCCCTGGAGCATGTACCTGCCGGCGGTGGCTAAGCTTTCCTTTCGGCCGGTGGACCGCGCCGGCCGCACGCGTCTGCTCGCGGCGTGCTGGCTGGGATTCGTGCTGGTGTTTTTTACGTTTTCCACCACCCAGGAATATTATTCGATGCCGTGCTACCCCGCGCTGGCGCTGCTGCTGGGTTCGGCGATGGCGGGGGATAGCGCGTGGTTGCGGCGGGGAACTCGCGCCATCGCCGCGCTGGCGGGTCTCGCGGCACTGGCCATCGCGATCATATATATAGCGGTGATTCACGCGCCCACGCCAGGAGACATCTCTACCGCGCTCAGCTCGCATCCGAAGGCCTACACCCTGTCGCTCGGGCATATTGAGGATTTGACGCTCAGCTCGTTCGCGTATCTGCGCTTGCCGTTGCTGGTGGCGGGGATCGCGTTTTTGGTGGGAATGCTGGGAACGATTCGCGCGACTGGCCAGCGCGCGTACCTGGCCGCGGCGCTGATGATGGTGATTTTCTTCCATGCGGCGAGGTTGGCGCTGGTGGATTTCGATCCGTTCATGTCGTCGCGGCCGCTGGCGGAAGCACTGCTGCATGCGCCGGACGGAAAATTGCTGGTCGACCATCACTACTACACGTTTTCGTCGATCTTTTTTTACACCAATCGGGACGCCTTGCTGGTGAACGGGCGCATCAAAAATATGGAGTATGGGTCGTACGCGCCGGGTGCACCCAACATCTTCATCGACGACTCTCAGTTGAAGAGTATTTGGGAATCGCCGGGGCGCTGCTACCTGGTTGCCAGCGAATCGGCGATGCCCAGGCTGGTATTACTAGTCGGGGCGGAACGGCTCACGCCGCTCGCGGCCAGCGGCGGCAAGATCGTTTTAACCAACCAGCCGCTAGCGGCGGCGCAACCAGGGGCGCTCTCGAGGGTTTTACCGCAGGAGTCGCTTGCCTTGCCGTAGGCATTAAAGGTAAAAAGATAGATTGCGCTTAGGCCCACTCGGCAGGCATGTGTTCCTAACCGTCGAAAGAGGACCAATGCACGAGAAGAGGAATTCATGAAGATTGCTGTGCTCGGAGGAGACGGCTATTGCGGTTGGGCCACGGCGCTGTATTTGTCGGCGAAAGGGCACGCCGTGAGCATCGTCGATAATTTTATTCGGCGGCAGTGGGACCACGAGCTGGGCGCGCAGACCCTGACGCCCATTCGTCCGCTGGCCGAGCGGTTACGAGTGTGGCGCGAACTGACCGGCCGGAGCATCGATTCCTACGTCGGAGACGTAACCGACTACGATTTTCTAGCCGCCTTCATGAAAGCCAGCGAGCCGGATGCGGTGGTGCATTTCGCCGAGCAGCGGTCGGCGCCGTATTCGATGATCGACCGCAAGCACGCGGTGGCCACACAGGTGAACAATGTGGTGGGCACGCTGAATCTGCTGTTTGCGATTCGCGAGTTGCGCCCCGATTGCCACTTGGTGAAGCTGGGGACCATGGGGGAATACGGGACGCCGAATATCGATATCGAAGAAGGCTACATCGAGATCGAGCACAACGGGCGGAAGGATACCGTGCCGTTCCCCAAGCAGCCGGGCTCGTTCTATCACTTGTCGAAGGTGCACGACAGCCACAACATCATGTTCGCGTGCAAAATCTGGAAGCTGCGCGCGACGGATCTGAATCAGGGCGTGGTGTACGGCACGGTGACCGACGAAGTTTCGATGGACGAAGCGCTGATCAACCGTTTCGACTACGACGAAGTGTTCGGCACCGTCTTGAATCGTTTTTGCGTGGAAGCGGCTATCGGGCATCCCTTGACGGTGTACGGCAAGGGCGGGCAGATTCGCGGATTTCTGGATATTCGCGACACGGTGCGATGCATCGAGATCGCGTGCCACAATCCAGCCGCGCAGGGCGAGTGCCGGGTGTACAACCAGTTCACCGAACAGTTTTCGGTGCTGGATATCGCGCACCTGGTGGCGGCGGCGGCGAAAAAACTAGGCGTCAATACGGAAGTGGAGCACCTGCCGGATCCGCGCGTCGAACTCGAAGAGCATTACTACAACGCCAAGCACTCCAAGCTGATCGACCTGGGCCTGCAGCCGCATCTGCTTTCGGATTCGCTGCTGGATTCGCTGATGAACATCGCGCTGAAGTACCGCGACCGAATCGATCCGGAATTGATCTTGCCGCAAGTGAATTGGCGGTCGCCGCGCAACGAACGCCGCGGGCAGGGAAGCGCCGGCGTGGCGCGCTCGCTGACGCAAACGCGGTGACCGTTTGCGGGGCGCTTACGGCCAACCGCAAAAAGCGTTGAATCCCAGAACCTGAATCAAGAATTCCGCACGTCAAACCCGACGTGTGGAGCACCCGTCTTCGACATTACGCGCATTGGTTCAAATACTCCGGCTCGATGAACCGGGACGTGCCGCGCTGAATTGCCGACGTGCAGTACGCGGTGTACCATGATCGGCCAAGTCAGCCAGGAGGCGCGCATGTACAACCGCAAGTCTCTCACTTCGGCCATTGCCGTACCTCTCATCATCGGATTGGTTGGACTCATGAATCTCGCGCATCAGCCGCGATTCGCAAGCTACCGCAATGTGGACGTGGTGCAGCTCCTTGCTTCGGGGATGTGCTTCGGCGTGGCGCTGGTTGCGCTGTTTGCTCTGCTGCGCGGCCCTCGCAACGCCTGAACCGCAAGCGCCGAAAGCCTAGGAAATCGCGCCCACACGCGCTAGAATGCCGCCCATGCCGGCGGAGCCCTTCCATGTGGTGGGACGTGCGGGAGCGAACGCGAGTGTCCACATCCTCAGTGTGAAGGGCCCCATCACCAATTCCACGTCGTCTGAATTTCAG
>Ga0302326_10007081_pt1 | contig 25066 bp, 20 predicted proteins | sample Palsa_T0_3_FD_202264 | JGI IMG/M metagenome (GOLD analysis project Ga0302326, IMG submission 202264) | Peat permafrost microbial communities from Stordalen Mire near Abisko, Sweden - Palsa_T0_3 | ecosystem: Environmental > Terrestrial > Soil > Palsa > Peat permafrost | place: Sweden: Abisko... | reverse complement strand
CATCTATGTCTGCGAGGCACTGCACCGGGCGGGCCTGTCGCCCCGGCGCCGCGCCTCCACCATCGCGACCCGCGGCGCGCCGAATGCGCGGGCCGCGGCGCTCGTCGACGCCATCAAGGCGGTGCTCAATGCGGCGATCAAGGCCGGCGGTTCGTCGCTGCGCGATCACCGGCAGACCGACGGGGAGCTCGGCTATTTCCAGCACCATTTCCGCGTCTATGACCGCGAAGGAAAAGCCTGCGCCACCCCGGGCTGCAAGGGCACGATCAAACGCGTCGTGCAGAACGGACGCTCGACCTTCTTTTGCCCGGTATGCCAGAAATAGCAGGGATCAGTGATCAGTAATCAGTGATCAGAATCAAAAAGGTGTCTTTTCTGATTACTGATTACTGATCACTGATTACTGATTACTGATTACTGACTGCTGGCCGCGCCTTCGCCGATCACTGAGAACGGGCCCCAGAAGGCGGGATAGGCGTTGAGCGGGTCGCCTTTGTCGTTCATGTAGGCCAGCATGGCGCGGCGGAGCGCCTCGGCGCGGCCGGCTTTGCCGTCGGATTTCATGGCGTCGAAGGTCGAGGTGATGAGCTTGGCCGCCGCATCCGACGAGACCGACCAGTGCGACACCAGGAGGGCCCGTGCGCCGGCATAGAAGAAGGCGCGGGCAAGGCCGGAAAGCGCTTCCGCGCCGGGCTTGTCGCCGGCCGCGGTATTGCAGGCGGAGAGCACCACCCAGTCGGCATTGAGCTTGAGCTGCGCCACTTCGCTCGCCGTGAGCAAGCCGTCGTCGATCTCGCTCGGCTTCGCCGGCAAGGTGAGCGCGAGCGCGGGCTCGCCCAGCCCCTTTACGTCCCCGGCCACGAGCCCGTGGGTGGCGAAATAGACCACCCGGTAGCCTGCCAGCGGCGTGCGCTTGACCATCGCCTCGGTCGCATCCTTTTCGAGATGGATGTCGTCGGGGGGCGCGCCGAGCCTGGCCGCCACGGCCTTGAGTTCGCCGGCGGTGTCGAGCAGGGACGGCAGCGCCTGGGCCAAGCGCGCACGGTCGACACCGATGCCCTGCCAGAACTCGCTGTAGCCGCGCGTGTTGGCGGCGGCGCGGCGCGCACCCGCGCGCAGGGCCCTGCCACGCTCCTCCGGGTCGAAAACCGGATCGCCGAAGCCCACCATGGGCTTGGCGGCGCTGCTCGCGCGGGCAAAGCCACGCAGCGCCCTGAGGCTCGCGACCGACGGCAGCACGCTGACGGCCTGCCGCTTGATCAGCCAGGCGGCGTCGCGGTAGGCGGGGATATCCTCGAGCAGCGGCACCGCGGTCTTCGGCTGTTCCGTCACCAGCAGGTGGAACGGCAGCGAGGTGAGCGCGCCGCTCGGGACGACCAGCAGATGCCGCTTGTTCTTGACCAGGGCCTCCACCGGCCCGATCAGCGCGGCGTAAAGCTCGTGCGCGCGGGCGAGATCGAACAGTTCCGGCTTGCCCGCATCTATCGATGTCCTGAGCTTGTCGACATCGAGGCCGTGGCGGAAAGCGACAACCTGGTCCGACAGGTCGCTTGCGCCGATCGAAATCGTCCGCCAGTCGAAGCCCTCCCGCGTCAACGCGAAGACGTAGCTTTCCTTGTCGCCGCTGAGGAAGTACACCAGCGCCTCGTCGGCGCGGAGCAGCTTTTGGACTTCTGCGGTACCGAGCGGCTTCGGGCTCGCCAGCGCGGCATAGTCCGGAAATTCCTTTTCCAGCCGCGTGGCGACGGCGGCGATGCGGCCTTCGATGTCCGTCACCTGCTTTCGCAGCACGTCGATCGCCGCCCGGTCCTGCTGGCGCTCGGGTTTGGACAGCGCCGCGATCAGGCTCGTGTTCTTGTCGCGCCACGCCGCGGACAGATCCTGGCTTTCGCGCACCAGAGCCGCCAGCGCTCCGCCGCCCGATCCGAATCGCACGCCCATCTGCTGGACGGCCGCGGCGGCGGACGACTGGCCTGCCCATTGGGCGATCTCGAATGCCTCGGTGCCGAGTGCCGGCGCCGGTTCCAGCCCCTGATTCGCGGCGGCCGCAATGTTGGCGACGTCGCGCACGAAATAATCCGCGCGCTGTTCGACCAGGCCGCCGGCTTGTCCAGCCGCCCCTGCGTCCACCGATCCATGCGCGATGACCGCGGCGGTCGCCTTGCGGGAGTAGGCGAGCGCCTGGGCGGGGTCGCCGGCGAGACTGAAGTGGATGGCCAGGTTGTCGAGGGTCACGGCGATCGCGGGGTGGTTGACGCCGAGCGCCTGTTCCTTGATCGCCAGCGCGCGCCGATAGAGCTCCTCCGCCTCCGTGTGCTTGCCCTGCGCCTCATACAAGCTTGCGAGGTTATTGAGGTTTTGCGCGACGTCGGGATGGCCGGCGCCGAGGAACTGCTCCTTGATCGCCAGCGCGCGTTTGCAAAGACTCTCCGCCTCGGCGTACTTGCGCTCGCCTTGATAGACGATGGCCAAATTGTCCATGATGGAAGCCACGTCGGGATGATTGGCGCCAAGCACCTGCTGCGTGATCGCCAGCGCGCGTTGGTCGAGCCCTTCCGCCTCGGCATACTTGCCCTGGTCCGCATAGACGATGGCGAGGTTGCCCAGGGTTTGAGCCACGTCGACATGGTTGGCGCCCAGCGCCTGCTCCTTGATCGCCAGCGCGCGCTTGTAGAGCCCCTCCGCATCGGCATACTTGCCCTGCCTCCAATACACGATGGCGAGGCCGTCGAGGGTGCCAGCTACATCGAGATGGTTGGCGCCGAGTGCCTCCTCTTCGATCGCCAGCGCGCGCTTGTAGCGTCCCTCGGCCTCGGCGTACCTGCCCTGGTCCAGATAAAGGGTGGCCAGGTTGACCAGGGTTCCTGCCATGGCAGGATGATTGGCGCCTAGCGCCTGCTCTTCGATCGCCAGCGCGCGCTTGTAAAGCCCCTCCGCATCGGCGTACCTGCCCTGGTGTCGATATACGATGGCGAGGTTGCCGAGGGTCGCAGCCACGTCGGGATGATTGGCGCCCAGGGCCTGCTCTTCGATCGTCAGCGAGCGCGTGAAGAGCACTTCCGCATCGGCGTACCTGCCTTGCGTCTGATACAGGATCGCGAGATTGTCCAGGGCCTTGGCCACGTCGGGATGGCTGGCGCCCAGCGCATGCTCCCGGATCGTCAACACGCGCCTGTCTACCTCCTCCACTTCGGCGTACTTGCCCTCGTGGTAATACGCGATGGCCAAGCTGCTCAACGTCGTGGCCACGTCGGGATGATTGGGGCCCAGGCCCCGCTCGCGGATCGCCAGCGCGCGTTGGAGGAGTTCCTCCGCCGCGGCATACCTGCCCTGGTCGTCGTACAAGTTGGCTAGGTTGTTGAGGCTTTGGGCCACGTCGAGATGGTTGGCGCCCAGCGCCCGCTCCCGGATCGCCAGCGCGCGCTTGGACAGCGCCTCCGCCTCGGCGTATTTGCCCTGGAGCCGATAAACGACGGCCAAGTTATTGAGGGCGTTGCCGTAATTCGCATGATTCGTGCCGAACCGCGCCTTGACCGCTTGTTCGAGCTTTTGGGCTTGGACCAGCGCGGCAGGGTAGTTGCCGCTCGCGAGATTTTCCCGGAAAGCCTTGTTGATCGTATCGATATCGGCCCGCTGCGCCCACACCGGCCCCGGCATGGCGCACAGCACCAGCGCGAGCGAGAAAACAAGTCCTGAAAATCGCCGCAGCCGGTGCGTCGTCACAGCAGCACCTCTCGATCAGACGACAGGCTTCGCAGTCATGGCGGGAGCTTGCACGGCATCCCGTCGCCGCGCACAGCCGAAGCCGCGTCCACGGGCCCCGAGCAGAAAATCTCGACGCATGCATCCTGCCACAACGCGCAACCGACCGGAAGCGCCGCCGATCTTGTTGCGATCCATGAAGGTGTCGAAGGTCGAGCGGACGTGCAGGCCGGCCAGTTTCGTCCGATCGGATCAACTTTTCCCATGCAGCGCGCGCCACACCGCCTGCGCCGTGACCGGCATCTGGATCGCTGCCGCGACCTGCGCCGGCAGCGCGTTGGCGATCGCGTTCACGATGGCGCAGGGCGCGGCGGTAGTGCCGGCCTCGCCGGCGCGGGGCTTTCGACATTTCGTGCGATTTTTGCCGACACCGGCGTTGATCCCGCTTCGGGCCCGATCAAACATGGGCTAGCCTTGACGGGCGCCGGATTGGGCGCAGGGAAGCGACCGCAATGAGGTGCATCATGATGTCGAGGTCCGGGTTCGCAGCTGTGACGGCATTGCTCCTGTCGGCCGGAGCGTTTGCGGGGGCGCGCGCCGCCGATATGTCTTTCGAGCGCGCCTTGAAGGTCGACCAGGAACCGCAGAACTGGCTGCTTCATCACCAAAACTACCAGGGCCACCGGTTCTCGGGGCTCAAAGAGATCAACACCGATACGGTCGCAAACCTGCGGCCCGCCTTCATGGTCGGGCTCGGCGGGCTGCAGGCCGGGGGCCGCCACGCCCAGGGCAATCTCGAAGCCACGCCCCTCGTCGACGACGGCATCATGTATGTGAGCGATGGCTGGGGATCGGTCTACGCCATCGACGTCCGCAGCGGCCGCAAGGGCGAGATCAAGTGGAAGTTTGATCCCGGCGTTGACCGCGTCTGGGCGGGCGACGTCGCCTGCTGTGGCGTCAACAACCGCGGCGTCGCGCTGTGGAGGGACCAGGTGATTTCGGTTGCCCTTGACGGCCGCATCATGGCGCTCAACCGCGCCACCGGCGAGCAGCTATGGGAGCGCAAGGTCGCCGATGCCGGCCTCGGCGAGACGGTGACGGCCGCGCCACTCGTCATCCGCGATCTCGCCATCGTGGGTTCGGCTGGCGGCGAATACGGCATTCGTGGCTGGATCGACGCCACCGACCTCAATACCGGAAAGCAGGCTTGGCGAACCTACACCATTCCAGGCAAGGGGGAGCCCGGCAACGAGACCTGGAAGGACGGCAAGGACCGTTGGATGCATGGCGGTGCGTCGGTGTGGGTGACGGCGACCTACGACAAGGACACCGACTCCATCTACCAGGGCATCGGCAATGCCGGCCCCGACTACGACGCCGAGTATCGGCCCGGCGACAACAAATGGGCCGCCAGCGTGCTGGCACTCGATCCCAACAACGGCAGGATCAAGTGGGGCTTCCAGTACACGCCCAACGATCCCTACGACTATGACGAGATCTCCGAGCACCAGATCATCGACGCCAAGGTCGACGGCGAAATGCGGAAGATGGTGGTGCACGGCGCCCGCAACGGCTTCTACTACGTGCTCGACCGCACCAACGGCGCTTTCATCGCCGGCAAGCAATATGTCGACCAGCTGACCTGGACCAAGGGTCTGGATCCAAAGACCGGCCGTCCGCTCGACTACGATCCCAGCAAGGACGTGCAGACCTATGTCGCGGGCACCACCGCGACACGGGCCATGCCGGTCGGCAAGCGCTGCCCGGCGGTGTCGGGCGGCAAGAACTGGGAGCCCGCGGCATACAATCCGCAGCTTGGCCTGATCTACGTTCCGACATCGGAGGGCTGCAACCAGATCGAAGGCGTCGTCCAGGCCGATTTCGCGGACCAGGGCGGCACCGTGAAGCCGCGCGACCGCTTCACTGGCGGCGGCAACGCGGTGCTCAAGCAGACCACCGGCAGCGTCAAGGCACTCGACCCGGCGACCGGCGAGATCAAGGCCGTCGCCCGCACCGACCTCCCGAACTGGGCGGGCGTGCTCGCCACCGCCGGCAACCTCGTATTCACCGGCCTCTGGGAGGGTGCCCTCGTCGCCTATGATGGCAGGTCCATGAAGGAGTTGTGGCGTTTCGACACCGGCTGCGGCGTGATGGCGCCGCCGATCAGTTATGCGGTCAATGGCAAGCAATATATCGCGGTCGCGGTCGGGCCGCATTGGCTCGGCGTCAAGCCGGCGGAACTGAAATACGCCAACGCGTGCTCGATGGTGTACGTGTTCTCGTTGTGAGACGAGCGCCGCGGCATCGCGGACTCCGACTGGACGTCACACGGCCGCGCGCGGCGCATGCAGCGCGCGCCATATCGCCTGCGCCGTGACCGGCATCTGGATCGCTGCCGCGGCCTGCGCCGGCAGCGCGTTCGCGATCGCATTCACGATGGCGCAGGGCGCGGCGGTGGTGCCGGCCTCGCCGGTCCCTTTGACGCCGAGCGGGTTGGTGGTGCAGACCACCTCGTGGTGGAGAACCGTCATCGCAGGCACGTCCCCGGCGCGCGGGATCGCGTAATCCATGAACGAGCCGGCCAGGGCCTGGCCGCTGTCGGCATCGTAGACGGTGGCCTCGCACACGGCTTGTCCCAGTCCCTGGGCAACGCCGCCATGGATCTGGCCGGCGACGAGGACGGGGTCCAGCACGCGGCCGCAATCGTCGACGGCGACATAGGATACGATTTCAGTCGCCCCGGTATCGGGGTCGATCTCGACCTCGGCGACATGGCAGCCGTTCGGAAACGACGGTCCGGTCTTGACCTCGCCCTTGGTGTCGAGGCCCTCGCCGAGCACGCCCTGCCGCACCAGCTCGCTCACCCGCGCGGCGACGTCGAACAGCGAGATACGCTGCGCGCTGCCGGGAATCTCGAAATGGCCGTCGTGAAAGGCGAGTTCGGCCTCTTTGGCCTGCAGCAGCAGGGCCGCGGCCTTGCGCGCCTTGGCGAGCATGGCGTCGATCCCATTGGAAATCGCGCCGCCGACCAGCATCGTAGAGCGCGACGCGACCGCGCCGAACCCGGGGACGTCGCGCGCGGAATCCCCGCACAGGATGGTGACGGACTGTTCGGGAACGCCGAGCCTCTCCGCGACCAGCCGTCCGAACACCGTTGCATGGCCCTGGCCGCTGGACGACGAGCCGATGCCGACATGGACGGCGCCGCCGCCGGGAAACGCGATGGTCGCGGCCTCCTCGAGAACACCGCCCGATAACTCGAGGTAGCAGCCGATGCCGATGCCGCGCAGCTTGCCGCGCTTGCGCGACAGCTTACGGCGCGCCGCAAAGCCCTTGTAATCGGCGGCGGCGAGCGCCGTTTCGAACAGCGCGGGGAAATCCCCGCTGTCATAGGTGCCGCCGGTCGCGGTCTTGTAGGGTATCGCCTTGGGACGGATCAGGTTGCGGCGCCGCAGCTCGGCCGGGTCGATGCCGCTGACCCGCGCGGCCTCGTCGACCGTGCGCTCGAGGAGATAGTTGGCCTCCGGCCGCCCCGCCCCGCGATAAGGCCCGGTCGGCACCGTGTTGGTGAACATGGCACGGGTGTCGATCACCATGCGCGGAATGTCGTACATGCCGGGCAGGCAGCCGGAGATGTGGATGGTCGGGCAGAACAGCGCGACGCCGGTGAGGAAACCGCCCATGCCGGCCAGCCCGTTCACGCGGATGGCGAGGAACTTGCCGCGCTTGTCGAGGGCGAGCTCGACGTCCCAATAGGAATCGCGCGCCTGGTTGTCGCTGATGAACGCTTCCGAGCGGGTCGACACCCAATGGATCGCGCGCCCGACCTGCTTGGCCGCGCACAACAGCGCGACATATTCGGGATAGCTCGACGCCTTCATCCCGAAGCCGCCGCCGACATCGTCGGTCAGCACGCGAAGCCGGTCGGGGGTGAGCCGCATCGCCCCGCATAGCTGGCCGCGAACGCCGGCAACGCCCTGGGTCCCGCAGCGCAGGGTGAAGCGGCCGGATGCGGGATCGAAGCTCGCAGTCGCGGTGCGCGGTTCCATGGAGGCGACGGCGATGCGCTGGTTGAAGAGCTGGACCCGCGCGACATGGGCCGCGCTTGCGAAGATCTCATCGATTCCGCGCCGGTTGGCACCGTCGGGATCAGCCGGCGCGGTCCAGTCGAAGGCGAGATTGCCGGGCGCTTCCGGCCAGATCTGCGGGCCCGAGACGGCCTGGTGGGCGTCGACTATCGCAGGCAAAGGCTCATAATCGACGACGACCTGATCGGCGGCGTCCTGCGCCGCCGCCGCGGTCGCTGCAACCACCAGGGCCACCGGCTGGCCGACATGCATGACGCGGTCCGCGGCGAGCGCGGGGCGGAACGGCGTGATCGGCTTTGATCCGTTGCGTCCCGGCAGCGGGACCGCCCCGGTCACGGTCGCAAGATTGGCGGCGGCGAGGTCGGCGGCCGTCACCACCGCAAGCACGTCCGGCAGCTTTGCCGCCACGGCAACATCGATGCCGCGGATGATGGCATGGGCGTGGGACGAGCGTACGAACACGCCGAAAGCCACCCGGTCCGGGCGGAGATCGTCGCCGTAGCACCCGTGGCCGCGCAGCAGCGCATCGTCCTCGACGCGGCCGGGCCACGGGCCGCCATGCGCCCTCCCGTTTCGATGCAAAGCATCCTGGCCCGCCATTTCGTGACCTCCGCGATTGCCGTGTCGTGTGTATGTGTGGGAGACGCCACCGTCGTTCAATATCTGCGAGTGTTCAGGGCCTGGAGCCGCCTGATTGCGATGACTTCACTGCCCGCCGCGCTGATCCGTTCGACCGCTCCGCGCAGCGGCTCGGCCGCGACCGCCATATGGAACGCATTGGCGTGCAGCAATGTGGCGGCGTCGCGCAGGACCGCCACGTGTCCCTTCCAGAATACGAGATCGCCGCGCCGCAGGCCGGTGAGATCGCCCATCGCCACCTCGGTTCCAATCGCGCGCTGCATGTCGCTGTCGCGCGGGCAGGCGATGCCCCAGGCAGTGAGCGCGACCTGCACCAGGCCCGAGCAGTCGATGCCGAGGCTGGTCTTGCCACCCCAGAGATAGGGCACGCCGATGAAGCGCTCGGCGACGGCGACGAAGTCTGGCGCGGCGTCATCGAGCGGCGCGAGATGGCGCCCCGGCACGAAGCCGCCGGATGCCAGCCGCGCCAGTTCCCCGTCACCGCCGGTGATGGCGAGGCGGCAGCCCAGCGGCAGCCCCTCGACCGGCTGGGCCTTGATGGAGCGTCCCGGAAACAGGATCGTCCGGATCGCGATGACCTTGTGGGTCGGCTCGGGTCCGGGGGCGCGCAGCGCGTTCATCGGCAGCCAACCCACATAGCGGTCGGAATGGAGTTGGCCCCACCCCCAGCCCTCGTCGTCCTGGTCGTAGATGGTGACGCGCTCGCCTTTGAGCGCCTCGGTCTCGAGCAAGGCATCGGGCACCGGCGACCGCCGCACCGGCGCCACCGGATCGAACACTTCGAATTCGGTGCCGTCGACGAAGCGCGCCGCCTCCACCTGGCCGCGCAGATCGGCGGCCGCAAGGTCGGGCCGGGCGGGCGTGACGCGGGGATCGAAACTCATTGGGCGAAACTCATAGGGCGAAAACTCGTGGGGCAAAACTCGTGGGGCAAAACTCGTGGGGCAAAACTCGTGGGGCAAAACTCGTGGGGCTAGCCGCCATAGCGCTCCGCCAGGAGTGCATAGAGTGCGCGCGCCGCCTGGCATTCGCCGCCCTCGGGACGTCCGGGCTTCGGCGACGGCGTCCAGGCGTAGATGTCGAGATGCAGCCAGGCCTTCGCCGCGCCGACGAAGCGGTTGAGGAACAGCGCGCAGATGATCGAGCCGGCGAAGCCGCCGGCGGCGATGTTGTTCATGTCAGCCACCTTGGAATCGAGCATGGTGTCATAGGGCCGCCACAGCGGCAGGCGCCACAACGGGTCGTGGGCGGCACGGGCATGGCGGGCGACATCGCCGGCGAGGGCTTCGTCGTCGGTATAGAAGGGCGGCAGATCGGGCCCGAGCGCTACCCGGGCGGCGCCGGTGAGCGTGCCCATGTCGACCAGAAGCTCGGGGCGTTCCTCGTCCGCCAACGCCAGTGCGTCGGCAAGGACGAGGCGCCCTTCCGCATCGGTATTGCCGACTTCGACCGCAAGGCCCTTGCGCGATCTGTAGACGTCGAGCGGACGGAAGGCCCTGCCGGATATCGAATTCTCGACCGCGGGAATGAGAACGCGCAGCCGCACGGGGAGCTTGCGGTCCATGATCATATGGGCGAGCGCGAGCACGCTCGCCGCTCCCCCCATGTCCTTCTTCATCAGCAGCATGCCGCTGTCGGGCTTGATGTCGAGGCCGCCGGAATCGAAGCATACGCCCTTGCCGACCAGCGTCACCTTGGGCGCGGCCGGATCGCCCCAATTCATGTCGATCAGGCGAGGCGGGCGGGCGGCGGCGCGGCCGACCGCATGGATCAGGGGAAAATTGCGCGCCAGCAGATCGTCGCCGACTGTCACGCTGATGCCGGCGCCGTGGCGCGCCGCGAGTGCGGTTGCGGCGTCGGCGAGTTCGCCGGGCCCCATGTCGTTCGCGGGCGTATTGATGAGGTCGCGGGCCAGATAGACGGCCTCGGCGATACGCGACAGTTCGGCGCCGTCCGCCTGCTCCGGCACCTCCAGGCGCACTTCGTTGGCGGGTTTGCCGTAGCGGACGAATCGGTAGGCTCCGAGCGCAACCGCGATGGCGGCGAGCCGCTGGTCATGGGCCGCATTGGCGAAGCGGTAAATTCCGCTCGGCAACAGACCCGCGAGCGTGCCGGGAAGAAAGGGATTGAAGGGTTTCGCCGTGTCTTCCAATCCAAACAGCACCGCGGCGAGCGACCCATCGGGCCCGGGAAGCAAGGCATGCCGTGCCGGCGACGGCTCGAACCCGGCGGCCTCGGCGAACGCGCAGGCCCTCGCGTCGAGGCCTGCGCGGACGTCGCGCCAGGTCGCGGCGGTCACGAACCAGATCGGAATGGGTGCGGCGCCGCCGCGGGTCACGAATGCCGGGTGCATGGATGGGTTCCGGAGACGATACGGCCCCTGCTACCACGCCACCCCACCGAGTTGAAGGAAGTTCGCCTGCCGTTGCGGTCCGCCTGTTCCGCGCAGGCGGCGCGGGGGCGGCGGCCGCGATATTAACCGATCGTTAGGGTTAACGTTCTATTGAGGATCATCGGCAAGCATGAAGGTAGGCAACCGTGATCCCGACACGCCATCCGCTCGCTGCTCGGCATCGCCGGACCCAATGGAGCATGGCCGTCGCGGCGCTTGGCCTCGCGCTGTTTGCCGGCGGCTGCCAGAATATCTCGCAGCTCGCCTCCGCATCGGCGGGGTCCCCGCAGCCGCAGGCGAGCCCCAAATCCGAAGCCGAGTGGCGTGCCGAAGCCGAGAAACTAGCCGGCCGCTACCACGATAAGCCGGATGATCCCGCGGTGGCCCTCGCCTACGCACAGGCGCTACGCGCCAGCCGCCAGCGCACGCAGGCCGTGTCGGTACTGCAACAGGCCACCCTCCAGCATCCTCATGATATGCCCCTGCTCGGCGCATACGGCCGCGCTTTATCGGATGTCGGCAATTACGAGCAGGCGCTCGAGATCCTCAACCGCGCTCACACGCCCGACCAGCCGAACTGGCGCGTTCTTTCCGCGCAAGGCGCGGTGCTCGACCAACTCGGCCGTCACGACGACGCGCAGAGCTATTATTCCAGCGCTCTCAAGATCAAGCCCGATGATCCCGGGGTGCTCTCCAATCTCGGCCTGTCCTACGCACTTGCAAAGGACCTGAAGAATGCCGAGGCGACGCTGCGCCGAGCCGCGGCAGCCGGCGGCACCGACCCCCGGGTGCGACAAAATCTCGCTCTCGTGGTCGGTCTGGAGGGCCGTTTCGGCGAAGCCGAAAGCATTGCACGCGCCGACCTGCCGTCGGACCAGGCGACCGCCAATGTCGCCTATCTCCGGCGGATGCTTTCGCAACAAGCCGACTTCAAAACGGTTCCGCGCCCGCGGACGGTGGCGTCCGCCGACGGCACCTGACGGCCGGCGCATTCGGGCTACCCCCACTCAACCGTCTAGCTAGCCGGCTCCTCCAGGCTCGTCCCGGCCATCTCGAATATGGAGGCACGGAGCGATGCAATCCGCCGACGCGCGCTTGAAAGCATCGTGCACTCCAGGTCGAGATCGCCGGAACAAGTCCGGCGATGACGTGGATGGAGGCGTTCTCCGAATGCGGCCGCTCACTTGAATTGCTGCATTACCTTGATGATGGCGGGCCCGAGAATCACGACGAACAGCACGGGCAGGAAGAACAGGATCATCGGCACGGTGAGCTGCGGCGGCAGGGCCGCGGCTTTCTTTTCGGCCAAGGTCATGCGCTGATCGCGATTTTCCTGCGCGATCACGCGCAACGTCGTCGCCATCGGCGTTCCGAAGCGCTCGCTCTGCTGCAACGCCATGCAGAGCGACTTCACCCCCTCCAGCGGCACCCGCTTGGCGAGGTTCTCGAATGCCTGGCGGCGGTCCGGCAGGTAGGACAATTCCGCCGTCGCCAGCGTCAATTCCTCCGCGAGCTCGATCGATTGCGCTCCGATCTCTTCGCTGACGCGCTTGAACGACATTTCGATCGACATCCCCGACTCCACGCAGATCAGCAGCAGGTCGAGCGCATCGGGAAAAGCGCGATTGATCGAGGCCTGCCGGCGCTGGATCCGGTTGTTGATGAACAAATTGGGGAGGTTCATGCCGAGATAGGCGGCACCAATGCAGATACCGAGCTTCAGGGTCCAGACGATATCGAGCTGGATGATCAGGAACACGTAGGTGAGCGAGAGGCACAGCATCACGACGGGAGCGACGAGGCGGAAGAACAGGAACACGACGTAGGGTCCGTGTCCGCGGTATCCGGCCTCGATGAGCTTCGCGCGCGCCGCCTCTTGTCCGACCCAATCGGACAGCTTGAATTTCTCCACCACCGTCTGCATGTATTGCTTCGGCGACGTCCGAAGGCTCGCCTTTTCGCCGCGTGCAAGGCGTTCGCGCTCGCGCTGGCGGATTTTTTCGCGTTCCGTCGCCACCGCAGCCATGCGTTTTTCGAGCCCGTCGCCACCCAGCAGCGGCATGGCCAGGGTTATGACCGTGGCGCCGGCGGCGACCGCGGCGAACATCATCGCCATGAGGCGCTTGTTCTCGAAAACGGCGAATAGAAACTCGAGCATGTCGCCCTCAGAAATTGAAATTGATCATCTTCTTCATGACCATGATCCCGATGCTCATCCACACCGCCGATCCGGCCAGCATCATCTGCCCGAGCCGCTCCGTCCACAGCAGCGTGATGTAGTCGGGGCTGGTGATATAGACGATCGACATGACCGCGACCGGGAGCGAGCCGATGATGGCCGCCGAAGCCTTGGCTTCCGTCGACATCGCCTTGATCTTGCCCTTCATCTTCTTGCGGTCGCGCAGCACCTTGGAGAGGTTGCCGAGCGCCTCGGAAAGATTGCCGCCGCTCTTCTGCTGGATCGCGATGACGATGGCGAAGAAATTGGCCTCCGGCAGCGGCATGCGCTCGAACAGCTTGGTGCAGGCTTCGCCGAGCGGCACGCCGATGGCCTGGGTCTCCAGGATGACCCGGAATTCGGTGAGGATCGGTTCCGGCGCCTCGGCGGCCAGCACGCGCAGCGAATCACCGAGCGGCAGGCCGGATTTGATGCCGCGCACGATGACGTCGATCGCGTCGGGAAACCGGTCGAGAAACTTCGCCTCGCGCCGTTTCTTGAGGTACGACAGGGTCCAGCGCGGCAGGCCGAAGCCGGCGGCGAAGGCGAGCAGCACCGCGGGGATCAAGCCGGCGTCGAGGACGTACACCACCAAGAAGACGATGGCGCCGAGCGCCCCGCTGACGATGAAGAATTGCTGTTTCGTCCATGACAGGCCGGCCTGGGTGATGCGGACCGACAGCGGCGGCGAACTGGATTTTCGACGCCGCTCCTCGAGTTCCTTGAGGCTGCTTTCGACCTGCTCGCGGCGGGTCTTCAATGTCCGCGCGTTCACCTTGGACGTGGGCGCGCCGGGCTTGGCGACGCTCAACATCCGCCTTTCGGCTTCCTTTTCGCCGGACAGGTAAGGGTAGACCAGAACCCAGGCCACCGCGCCGGCGCAGAACGTCACCAGCAGGAAGATCGCGAGCATTTGCATGTCCGTCGTGGCCTCGCGTCAGGTGGGAGCATCCGCAAGCGCGGCATCTAGCGCGGCGGCGAGCCGCTTTTCTTCGTTGAAATAGCGGGCCCGGTCCCAGAACCGCGGCCGGCCGATTCCGGTGGAGCGGTGGCGGCCGATCAGCTTGCCGTTGGCGTCCTCGCCCAGGAGGTCGTAGACGAACAGGTCCTGGGTGATGATGACGTCGCCCTCCAGCCCGAGCACCTCGGTGATGTGGGTGATGCGCCGGCTGCCGTCGCGCAACCGGGCCGCCTGGACGACGACGTCCACCGACGCGCAGATCATCTCGCGTATGGTGCGGGACGGCAGCGTGAAACCGCCCATGGTGATCATCGATTCGAGCCGGGACAGCGCTTCGCGCGGGTTGTTGGCGTGCAGGGTCCCCATCGAACCGTCATGGCCGGTGTTCATCGCCTGCAGCAGGTCGAATGCCTCGGGACCGCGGACTTCGCCGACGATGATGCGTTCCGGGCGCATGCGCAGGCAGTTCTTCACGAGCTCGCGCATGGTGACTTCGCCGCCGCCTTCGAGGTTGGGCGGCCGGGTCTCCAGGCGGACCACATGGGGTTGCTGGAGCTGCAGCTCGGCGGCGTCCTCGCAGGTGATGACGCGCTCGTCGGTATCGATGTAGCGGGTCAGGCAATTGAGCAGCGTGGTCTTGCCGGAGCCGGTGCCGCCCGAAACGATGGTATTGACCCGGCAGCGGCCGATGATCTTGAGCACGTCGGCGCCTTCCGGAGAAATCGAGCCGAACCGCACCAATTGCTCGAGCGTGAGCTTGTCCTTCTTGAATTTGCGGATGGTTAGGGTCGGGCCGTCGATCGACAGCGGCGGTGCGATGACGTTGACGCGCGAGCCGTCCGGCAGGCGGGCGTCGCAGATCGGAGAGGATTCGTCGACGCGCCGGCCGACCTGGCTGACGATGCGCTGGCAGATGTTGAGAAGCTGCTGGTTGTCGCGGAACCGGATGCCGGTGCGCTGGATCTTGCCGGCAATTTCCACATAGACCGTGGTGGCGCCGTTGACCATCACGTCGGAAATGTCGTCGCGCGCGAGCACCGGCTCCAGCGGACCGTATCCGAGAACGTCGTTGCAGATGTCGTCGAGCAGTTCCTCCTGCTCGGAAATCGACATCACGATGTTCTTGATCGCGATGATCTCGTTGACGATGTCGCGGATTTCCTCCCGCGAGGAGTCCGCATCCAGCTTGGCGAGCTGCGAGAGGTCGATGGCCTCGATCAGCGCGGTGAAGATGCTGGTCTTGACCTCGTAGAAAACCTCGGAATGACGGGTGTCGAGCGACGGCTCGAATTGTTGCGGCGGCGGAGCGGGCGCGGCGGCGCCGGCCCCGTTCCTGCCGGCGGAAGCGGGGACTGCGGCGGCGGGCGTAGCCGCGACCTGCGCCGGCACGACGCTCGGCGACGGCGGAGCACCGCGCGGGTCGGTTGTCGAGCCGGAGCGCTTTCCGAACAATGGAGCCTCCGTCAGCGCGTGGCCCGCGCCAGCAGCTTGGTGAACGGCGCGAAGATCCCGGCGCGCGGAAGCTTGGAATCCGCACGCCCGGTGAGGGTCTTCGACAGCGACCTGAACGTCTCGGCAACCCGGTGGCCAGACGCGATCTCCGCGATCATCTGGCCGTTGTTGCCAGCGGTGCCGAACATCTGCGGCTCGAACGGGATGATGGCAAGCGGCTCGTCCTCGATCGCCTTGGCAAAGTCGGCCGGCTTGATCTCCGGGCGTTTCGGTACACCGACCATGTTGAGGCAATAGAGCGGGCGCCGGTCGTTCGGACGTGAGCCGCGCAATAGGTCGATGAGGCTCTTGGCATTGCGCAGATTGGCGAGGTCGGGCGCCGCTACGACCAGTATGTCGTCGGCGCCGATGAGAACCCGCTTGGTCCAGGCGCTCCACTGATGCGGCACGTCGAGGACGATGTAGGGGACCGACCCGCGCAGGACGTCCAGAATCGGGTCGAACGCTTCGGCGCCGAAATCATAGACCCGGTCGAGCGTCGCCGGCGCCGCCAGCAGGCTCAGGTGGTCGGTGCATTTCGACAGCAGCCGGTCGACGAAGGCGGTATCGACGCGATCGGGCGCGAACACCGCGTCGGCAATCCCTTGCGGGGGATCCTGGTTGTAGTCGAGGCCCGCGGTGCCGAACGGCAGATCGAGGTCGGCGATCACGGAATCCAGGTGCATGTCGCGGGCGACCGCCCAGGCGATGTTGTGGGCGACGACCGAGGCGCCGACGCCGCCCTTGGCGCCGACCACGGCCAGTATCTTGCCGACCGGCTTGGCGTCCGGAGCGTTGAAAAGCGAGCAGACCGTGCGCACCAGGTCGATGGTGGTGACCGGCGCGATCAGATAGTCGCTGATGCCGCGCCTGATCAGCTCGCGATAGAACACCACGTCGTTGTGGCGGCCGATCACGATGACGCGCGTGCCGGCGTCGCAGACATCCGCCAGCTCGTCGAGGCCGGTCAGAATGCCGTTGCCGCGATCCTCCGATTCGAGAATCACCACGTTCGGGGTCGGCGAGGTCTTGTAGGCTTCGAGCGCCGCCGCGATGCCGCCCATCTGCATGCGCAAATGGACCTTCGCCAGCCGGCGATCCTCCGCCGCGGCCTGGACGGTCGATGCGGTTTCGGCGGTCTCGCAGAACGCCTGCACGGACACCCGCGGCGCCGGCGCGATGAATTCTTCCGCCTCGGCGATACCGGGCGATTCGATGTGTCCGGCCTTGTCGTGATATCTGATCATTGGCCAACGACGCTGATCTTGGCCTTGTCGAGGTCGGGATATACCGTCGCCGGGCTCTCGCCCTTCCGGTACTTGTCGAGAACCACGTCGCGCCGCGCCGTATAGGCCGGGGTTTCGGCGCGCGGCTCCACGATATCGACGGGCTCTGCCACCATCGCCGCCAGATTGTGCTGCGATGAGCAACCGAAATTCCAGTACTGCTGGTTGGTCATGTAGTCGAGGCCCCCGGCCGGGCCGAGATCGTTGGGCCAGCGGCCGCACGGCCCGGCACTGGCGACGATCTTGGGATATTCGAGCACGACGGGAACGAGCTGGTTCGGGTTGAACGGCGGCAGTTCCGTCACCACGATGCCGCCCGCAGGGACGCCGGCGGCGATGAGAATCGAACGGATTTCCGGCACGGATTTGCGGGCCGCTTCTTCATTGGGGGTACCCGTGGGAACGCGAATCGCGACACCGCCGGTCGCATTGCGATGCCAGCCGTGCGCGAAGTAAGAAACCTGGGCCCGCTGCACCGGCGTAAGGTCGGTGCGGTGACTGCCGATGAAGAGTTCGACGGCGCGGGTGCCTTCGCGGAGCGCGATCGGATGCCGCAGCCGGTAGTCAGCCGGCGCCTCCACCGCGACGCGCGTCGGCACCGCCGGGGTCGCCACGGCGACCGGGCCGGGTTCCGTCGTCTGGCATGCCGCCAGCGCGGCCCCGGCCAGGATGAGCGCGGCCGTCATGCCGGCTCGCCGGCGGTTGCGCGCGGCTCGTCTCGGAGGTCCAAACGGTTTCATCGCCTTCTCCTGGCAGCGCATCTCAGTCGATTATGAATCCGAAATTTCCGCGATAGGGACCTGGCGGATTGGTGTCGCCGGGCCCGCCATAGAGGCGGTTGAGGCGGCCGAGCAGAACGGTCGAGGGATCCGGCGAGTCCGCGTAGCCGTCATCGGGAAGCGATAATTTACTCCGCGGCACCGCCTGCACGATATGCGGCGTTATTATCACCATGAGCTCGGTCTGGTTATTGATGTAATCGCTGCTCCGGAACAGCGTGCCGAGAATAGGTATCTGCATCAACTGGGGAATGCCGTTGATCGCATGTTTGGTCTCATCTTGGATCATGCCCGCCATGGCAAGCGAACCACCCGACGGAATTTCGACGACCGTATCCGCGCGCCGAACCGTCAAGCCGGGAACGGTGGTCCCCGCTACCGTCACGGCATATTCGGGGGCAAGCTCCGAAACTTCCGTCAGCACTTTAAGGCTGATGCGACCTTCCGACAGCACCACAGGGTAGAACGTCAGACTGACGCCGAAATTCTGAAAGGCGATTCCGGGCGGGCCGCCCACGATTGTGGACGGTACCGGGTAGGGGAAGCTGCCGCCGGCGAGGAAATGGGCACTTTCACCGGAGATCGCGGTGAGGGTCGGCTCGGCCAATATGCGGGTCACGCCGGCCCGCTCCATGGCCTGCAAGGTCGCCGTCACCGACCCGAATCTGCCGATAGCGTTGGTAGGGCTTATCGGCCCGCCGTTGACCGAAAAGTTATTGACGGTATTGAAATTGAGCACCGCGGCCCCGCTGGCGGTGGTGAGCTGGCCGCTGAGGTTGATGCCGATCTGCTTGACGATCTCGCGGTCCATTTCCGCGAACGCGACGTGGATCATGACTTGCTCGCCGGCGCGGATCGCGAGGTCATTGACGACCTTCGCGCCATCGACGAGGCGTGAAACGATATCGAAGGCTCTTTGAGCTTCCACCGGGGATGCGACATCGCCGGAGAGTTCGATGCCGTCTCCGATGCCATCGACCTGTACATTCCTGTTGGGGAATGCTCGTCTCAACGCCGCGCGAACGCCGTTGAGGTCGCGGGTTACCGCGATGTCGAGCCCGCCGATCTGCTGGCCGCTGGCATCGTAGAAAAAGACGTTGGTTTGTCCGACCTTGACGCCGATGACGTAGGCGCGGCGCGAGGTGCGGATGACGGCATTCGCGATGGTGGGATCGGCGACCAGCACGTCCTTGATGTCGCGCGGCAGTTCGATGACCACGGACTTGCCCATTCCGAGCGGGACGAAGAGCGAGCTGGCATCGCTGCTGACGAGTTTGATCACGCGCGTCGGCGCCTCGGCGGCCGGCGGATTTGCGGGCGGCGGATTTGCGGGCGGCTGGCCCGCCCATGCAAGGCCGAGGGTCGCGACGACGATCGCGGCGAGGCACGCTGGAAGCGTGACGGCGCGGGGAAGCGTCCTTATGAACATTGGAAGCGCCTTCTTCCTCATTTCGGTATCGTCGTCGTCGTCACGCCGAACCGGACCATGTTGAAGCGATTGGAAGGCCCCGAATCGTCCTGCGGCGGGGGAGTATTCCCGCGTTTTGACGGATCGGAGTCGGCGAGGCTGCGCAGGGAGAGCGAAAGCGACCCCATCAGCCGCCCCATCGCCAGGGTCTCGACCTGACGGGGGGTCAGCTCGAGGGTCGCGGTCCGCCCGACCACCACCTTCTGGCCGTTCTTTTCCTCGACGGTCTGATCGATGGCGAGGACCCGCACGTCGCTCAGCAGGGTCTCCGCGATCTGCGATTCGATGCCGGTAAGGCGCTCGGCTTCGCGGTCGCGGCGCGACAGGATCACGTCAACCCGGTCGTTCGGGAGAATAAACCCTCCGGCGCCGGTCTCGGCCGAAATCTCGGTCGATACCGCCCGCATACCCGACGGCAGGATGGCCGCCATGTAGCCGGATCCCTTTGCGTTGATCAGCTTGCCTTCCCGCAGCGGCTCGCCACTCGCAATCAGCACGCGCGCGATCGAGCCGGCGAGTTGCTCGATGGCGTCAGGGCGGTCGGCGCGGCGCAAGTAGAGCGGGTTTGCCGCCGTCACGGGCCACGCGGCCCATTCCATGTCCTGGGCCGAAATCGTCTGACCGACATTGATGTCCTTCTTCGCGACCAGGATCTGGACGGTATTGATTGCCGCCACCGGCGCCGCCGGGGCCGCCGGAGGAGGCGCACCGGATCTGCTGGCCAGAAATGCTGCAATGCCACCGGCCACGATTGCGATACCGAGCACGGCAAATCGCGCGACTTTCATAAGCTTCGCCTTCTACGACGTGAGGGCCGGAACATCATCGGGGCGATTCCATCAGCCAAACGTCAATTCATGGTTAACGTGACGTATCGAAATCGAGTTAATTAAACGTTTACTCAATCCCGGCCGGCCGTGCCGACGCCCCGATCGCTTCGGTCAGGCGCGCTTGGCCCTTTTTCAGGAGGGCTACACCATTCACTTCACAGGATGCGGCGGCGGGACTCCGCAAGAAGTCCGCGATCCCCATCCCGGCCCCCGCTGTTCGGCGCAGGAGGCGATCGGGAACCGGCCGGCGACCGGTCGTCGCGTCGGGCCACCTGGGCATGACCGCGAAAAGCTGCCGGCGGCTCGGGCACAATTATGATCAAAATCAAAGGCTTCCGATCGCTTTTCCATCAACCTGAGCCGATCGCGCTCTAGCCGGCCGCATGCATCCACACCGTCGAGGGGTAGACCAGGAGAGCGGCGGCGGCGAGCGCAATGCCGTAGGGCACGCCGCCGGCTGGCTCGTGGAGCCGCGCTACCCATGGCTGGCTGGCGAGCGCCGGCGGCAACGACCGCTTGCGGAACTCCAGGATCAGCAGGGTCAGGGCGCCTCCCAGCAGCGAGGCGTAGAGAACATATTCGTAAAGGTGGCCCCAGCCCAGCCACAGCGCCGTCGCGGCTGCGAGCTTGGCGTCGCCGCCGCCGATCCAGCCGCGGTAAAAGAATACGAAGCAGACCGCGAGCACGACGAACCCGGCGGCGAGGTGACTGCCGATCTCCACCACCGGCATTCCGCCGAGCGCTGCAAGCGCCAGAAATCCGGCCACCAGAATAAGGGACACCCGGTTGGAGATCGTCATCGTGAAGAGATCGGTCGAAGCTGCGAACGCCATCATCGCGGGAAACAGCAGTAGCCGGGCGGCATCGATGAGCATGACGGTTCTCTCCTGGCGGCGGTCTCACCGCCCTTCGCACACGACCATTAAAGTCGGTCGCTTTAGGAACGGTTAGCATCGCAACGTTGGACCGCCGGCTCTCCGCCGTCGGCCGCACAAAACCCGAACGCCGAAAGCCGTGGGGCCCGCATCCGCCGAGGCTTTCCGCCGCGGCCATACGCCTGTTACTTGCCGGCGGTGGCGAGTTGCGAACTGATGTTGGAAAAGGTCGTCTTCAGCTGGCTGCCGAGGGTATTGACGACCGCGATGATCGCAACGGAGATTCCGGCAGCGATCAGACCGTATTCAATGGCGGTGGCGCCGGATTGGTCCCCGACAAAGCGCGCAACGACGTCTTTCATTCGAAGCTCCCGAGATTCAAGCCGGCGGTCTGAGCTCAGACCCTTCAGGCGCCATGGACCGCCCCGGCCGATCCGGACCTCCCGTCACCGTGACCCCGGGCAGTTGCGCTGGAGTTAATTTGAAAAGCCAAAAGCACCTTGTGCAGGCAAAATCGAGACTTGGTTAACGGCCCACCGGCTGATTTACTTCAATCGTATATGTCAAGCTCGTACGTAAAATCACTTAATACTGTGTCGGTTTGCGGTTATCCGCGCCGTCGCCGCGGCCGGCGGCAAGGCGGACAGCGCGGAAAGCCTCCGGTACGGCGGTCATGCTGCTATTCCACGCGTCCCCGCGGCCGCGGCCATTTCGAATTGATTCATCAATTGGCCGGTAAGTTCGAGCCGCCTTCCCCGGAGTTTGCCTCGGGGTCTCCGCGTCGAGGCCGCCAGTGGTTTTCGAGGTAGTGTCATGCGTGCCGTCACCACGTTCGCGGCTCGGGTCCGTCCACCGGCGCAGATCGCCGCATCCGTCGCCGCATCCGTCATGCTGGCGGCTTTGATCTCATCGGCCCATGCCGCAGAGGCGCTCAACGTGGTCATGGACCAGGCCAAGATCGCGCGGGTGCCCGATCACACCGCCACTCTTGTGATCGGCAATCCGCTGATCGCCGACGTCGCGGTGCAGGCCGGCGGGGTCATGGTGGTGACGGGAAAGGGATATGGCGTCACCAATGTGATCGCCCTCGATCGCGCCGGCAGGGTACTCGCCAACGAACTGGTGCGGGTCAAGGGACCCGCCGAAGACCTCGTCGTGTATCGCGGCATGATGCGGGAATCCTACAGTTGCGCGCCGAACTGCGAGCGGCGGATCACGCTCGGCGACACGCCGGACTTTTTCGACACGACACTGACCCAAACGGCGGTCCGCAACAACCGCGCGCTGATGGGCCAGGCCCCCGCCACCGGGGCGCGCTAGAGCACCACGCGCGGCGTCAATTCGGCGTCGGGGTTTTCCTTCCGGATACGGCGCGCTTGGAAAATGCTTCCTCTTGGTTTCGCCCCGCAATACTGACGAATTGGACCGGCGTCAGGGATTCGGCGGGCTGTCGATGACAGTGTCGTCCGGCGAAATGCCCGACAAGATTTCCGCCTCATTGCCGAGATTGCGGCCGAGCTCGACTCTGGAAAAGCTGACCCTTCCATCGGGCGTCAGCACAGCCACTTCGATGCCGCGCGGCCCGAAAAACAGTGCCGTCGCCGGAATGTGCATGACATTGGCTTTCGGCTCGAGATGGAAATGCACTTCTGCGAAGGATCCGGGCCGAAGCTCGCCGTCCGGATTGGCGGCTTGGAGTTCGACGAGAGCCGAGCGCGACTCCGTCGCCACTGAATTGGACGTCGTGGTGACGGTCGCAGGAAATGTCTTGCCGGGATACAGTTCGACCGTCTTGCTCGGACGTCCGGTCATCAACTCCTGTACGGCCGCAGGGCTGCCGGTGCGGAAGCCATGTCGGTCGCGAAGTCGCTCGGGCACAAACCGACACTGCGACCCGTCATGGGGGCCGCAGACCAGCATCGGCGGAATTTCAGCTACGAGCGATGCGTCGTCACAGGTGGAACACGTTAAACATGAACAGGAAACCGAACACGACGGATACGTAACCGGCACAAACCAATGTTACGAACACGGGTCCTGAGAGTGGCGATTCAGAAAGCTCGGACGTCGTCATTCATCTTCTCCCCGGAATTCAAAAATGAATTCTCAGGGAGTGATCTCGCGTTGCCATTGATATGGATCAAATCCGCGATGAAGCCGCGGACTTGCCACTCCCCACCCCGCCTCGCGGCGACGCAGTTGCCTTCAGCTACATACGATGTGACCTCCTATGGCATGGACTCTCACCGCGCCGACAATGCAGACTCACGGACGCACTCATCGCCCGGCTCGACCGGGCTATCCAGTAAACGCCGACCGTGAGTCCTGGATTGCCCGGTCAAGCCAGGTCAGGCCGGGCACCAACAGGGTCAGCCTAATCGGAAAATGCTCGCCGTGCCCCAGAGGTTAGCGCACGGTTAATCGGAGTGAAAAGTGCGGCTTCGGCACCACAAACCGCGTCATTCGGCCTCCGGCGAGCCAGAAAAGCCGTTCGATGCCTCGATCTATGCTTGTAAATCGCGCCGGATTACGCCATATAGGGCGTGTTCGGACGATCGACTGAGAGTCGGTCCCCATGGCCGCGTGCACGATTCCTGCAGACGGTTTCGGCCATATCCGCTCACTCGACGGCAGCCCAGAACACGCGGGATGTCCTTATCACCGCGATTTGCGCGCCGGTCGTGAACGTCTGGCGGCTCACTCGCCAATTGGAAAGTCTCACATTGAACTCTTTTGATGGTTTCGGCCTCGCCGAACCGATTACTCGCGCTCTTGTCCAAGAGAACTACGTCACCCCCACCCCGATCCAGGCACAGACGGTGCCGCTCGTCCTCGAAGGCCGCGATGTCGTCGGCATCGCCCAGACCGGAACCGGCAAGACCGCCGCCTTCGCCCTGCCGATCCTGCATCGGCTCGCCAACAGCCGGGCCCCGCTCGAACGCAAGACCTGCCGGGTTTTGGTCCTGAGCCCGACCCGGGAACTCTCCAGCCAGATCCTGGACAGCTTCGACACCTATGGCCGCCATCTCGGCCTCAGCACCACGCTCGCCATCGGCGGCGTGCCGATGGGCAAGCAGGTGCGCGCGCTGATGAACGGCGTCGACGTGCTGGTCGCCACGCCCGGCCGCCTGCTCGACCTCGTCAACAGCAACGGGCTGCGGCTCAACCGGGTCGAAGTCTTCGTCCTGGACGAGGCCGACCGCATGCTCGACATGGGCTTCATCCATGACATCCGCCGGATCGTCGCCAAGATGCCGGCGCAGCGGCAGACGCTGCTGTTCTCCGCCACCATGCCCCAGGCGATCGCCGAATTGGCGGGTCAGATGCTCCGGAATCCGGCCAAGGTGGCCGTGACGCCGGTGGCTTCGACCCAGGAGCGCGTCAACCAGCGCGTCGTCCATGTCGACCGCGCCAGCAAGGCCTTGATCCTCGCCGAGATCCTGCGCGAGGAAGGGATGGAACGCGCGCTCGTCTTCACCCGCACCAAGCACGGGGCCGACAAACTGGTGCGCACCCTCGCCAAGGCGCGGATCACGGCGGAGGCGATCCACGGCAACAAGTCCCAGCCGCAGCGCGAGCGCGTGCTCGCGGCTTTCCGCCAGGGCCAGATACGCATCCTGGTCGCCACCGACATCGCCGCCCGCGGCATTGATGTCGACGGCATTTCCCATGTGGTGAACTACGATCTGCCCAACGAGCCGGAAAGCTACGTCCATCGCATCGGCCGCACCGCGCGGGCCGGCGCGACGGGCTTCGCCATCTCGCTGTGCGACCAGGACGAAGTGCCGTATCTGCGCTCGATCGAGAAGCTCATCCGAATGGGCGTGCCGGCGACCGACCGGCGCACCAATCCGGGCCGCGATCTCAATGCGCCGGCGGCGGAGCGGCGGCACGAAGGTCCGCGCCGCGACCGCAATCAGCGCGGCCGCCGCGGTGCACCGCAATATTCGCACGCCGCGAACGGCCACGCCGCACCGGCGAGGCCGGCCCATCCCAAGCCCGCACACACCAAGCCTGCACACACCAAGCCGGCCCATCCCAAGCCGGCACAGGGGAGGCCCACCCACCAGGGCGCTCACGAAGGGCCTGCAAATTCGAAGCCGGCTCATATACAACATGAGCCCAAGGAACTGAGCGGCGTCGCTTTCCTGCACCGCGGCTCGGAGCCGCGTCGAAATTCGCAAAATCGTCCGCAGCGTTGACCGGAGCACAATGCATGGCGAAAGAGGAACTGATCGAATTCGAGGGTCTCGTCACCGAAATCCTGCCGGACACCCGCTATCGGGTCAAACTCGATACCGGGCACGAGATCATCGCCTACACGGCCGGCAAGATGA